>TARA_Y100000385_G_scaffold291610_1_pt1 | contig 110406 bp, 88 predicted proteins | sample TARA_Y100000385 | Tara Oceans TARA_Y100000385 (sample SAMEA2620980) | marine metagenome | biome: marine biome (ENVO:00000447); feature: surface water layer (ENVO:00002042); material: "saline water (ENVO:00002010), including plankton (ENVO:xxxxxxxx)" | depth 5 m
GGTAAACGCTGCTGGTTGTGATTCGGTTGTTACACTTAATTTAACCATTAACAAGTCAAGCACAACAGCAGATGTTCATTCAGCTTGTGATTCGTATACATGGATTAATGGAGTAACCTATACTGTAAGTGACTCTTCGGCAACATTTATTCTATCTACCTCAAATGGCTGTGATAGTATCATTAGTCTTAAATTGAGGATTAACACAATTGATGAAAGTATCACTAGCACATCGGATACTTTAACAGTATCAGAGTCTGGTGCTCAGTATCAGTGGTTAGATTGCTCAACAATTTTAGGTGATAATAATTACACTCTTGTAATTGGTGAAACTGGTCAATCTTTTATTCCTTTTGCAAATGGTTCTTATGCGGTAGAAATAAACAAAAATGGTTGCACTGACACGTCTGAATGTACTCTTGTAAATACTATTGGAATAACTCAAAATGTTTTTGGTGGCTTAATAAAGATATACCCTAATCCTACTACTGGATTAGTAAATATAGATGCTGAAAACTATAAAGGAGTTGAAGTTTATGATACTTCAGGACGGTTAATCATTAAGTCAGAATTAAGGACTATTGACCTTGAAGAGCAGTCAAAAGGACTTTACATCTTGAAAATTAATGCTAACGGTACAATTAAAGAGTTTAAGGTTTTTAAAGAGTAATGACTTTTTAATTTGACAATAATTTTTGTTTCTCTAAGAGAAGTAAATAAAAAAGGCCCTATAATTATAGGGCCTTTTTTTGTAATGTAATAGAGGGTATAAATAGCAAAATTGGAAAAAATACAAGTCTGAAAAGTATGCGTTATTTCAAGTTACCCTTGATTAGAAGTATCATTTTTAATTCTATAATAGAATATTGGGTATGAAGAATAATAGATTCAGTGACTTTCAGTGATTTAAAGGGAATTCCTGTGAATGGTATAACTAGCAATGCAGCTAAAGCGCTTTCTTAAACTCACCAGATTCTCATAACCCAAAAACTACATTATAAGCAGCTAATTAGTTAGTATGTTACTTCTACTTTCGATTTAAAATTTATTTCTGATTATGTTAAAAAAGCACTTATACTCGCACCGTTTGTAGCTGTTAATTTTAGTGTATCTGCAAACTTTTCTGAATTAGAGCAGTTTAATTTTGCCAAGATCAGTGTTAGTTTTACAGAAAACCTTTAAAAAAGGGCTGTTGCAGCAACTATTTGTATGAGGGACAGATAGTGCATTAAGTACTTTTCTCTTTTCGTCATGCATTTTAAGTATTTTACACCTTCGTTAAGTGAATTTAACCAAGTGTATGAGTACCTTTATTCGTGAAAATTTGATGATCACATCTGCTTTTCAAGTAAACTACCTGCTTTTCATAGGTTGGATTAGCTTGATGAAAGAGACAGCAAACAATTCACCAAACCTCAAACCTAAAAAATAGTACATCAATGGCTTTTGTTTACGTATGGCGTGTGATTTTATCGCGAAACGTATTGTAGCTTGCCCTTTTCACAAGTAGCGTGTATTTTTCATTCTTTTTTCTAGTTATGCTCTCTTGATAATGCAAGTGATCGACAATATAGCATACGTATTCTCTGTCTGTATTCGAAGAATAACTTGCTTCAATGTACTTGTCAATATTTGTTGTTACTTGTTACGGGAGCATGAGCGTTGAGGGTTCTTTTACTCTCATCTCTTATTAGATTGCTTTATAATTCCCTTGTTCATCAAGTCATGAATGTTAGCCCTGGTGACGTTAAAAAGGTCTGCTGTCTCTTGTATTAATAAAAGCTTACTGCCTATTTATGAGGCTTGTAAATTGCTCTTAATGACCTCTAAAACTCGTTCCTCGCTTTTCTGAAGTTCCTCTTTGAATTGAAGAGTTATTGCGTCGGCTAATTCAATTGACGTTAAATCAATAATTCGTTTACTCTCTGTTACCATAATAATTACATGGCTTTATATTAATTTACATTAATTGTCCAGTTAGAGGTAATATATTTTGTCTGGATTAGTATATCTATCTGCAAATGAGTATGCTTAATAATTTATGAGTAAGGTAAATTCTTTGCATTTCGAGTATTTTATAAAAAATACAAACAGTCCTGTGATAGAAATTAAATAAATTGGTCATGTTTAGTTTAGTAGATGTTACCAAAAGTTCTACATAACAATATTTCTAAATAAGCTCAGTTGTGGGGAAGATGTGGGGAAATGAAAAAGGCAACCAACTGGTAAACAGTTAATTGCCCTTTATTTGAGTGACCTGGCAGGGGTTCGAACCCTGGACCCTCTCCTTAAAAGGGAGATGCTCTACCAGCTGAGCTACCAGGTCTTTTATGAGGCGGCAAATATAAAACTCTCTTTCGGTAGTGCAAGGTGCTTTATTTACTTTTTTTCTTTCTTTTTCTATCGCTCTGTTATACTACATTTTAGCTTCTTTTGTAGTATGAAAATATTCCTAATTGGACTATCTGGAACGGGTAAAAGTTCCATTGGAAAGCAACTTGCAAGTAGGTTAAAGGTCAACTTTATGGATACTGACGCAATTATTGAAAAAAGTAAAGAAAAGTCAATATCAGAAATTTTTAAAAACGATGGAGAATCTTATTTTAGGAAGTTAGAGCTTGAATTTCTGCAAGAGTTAGCAAATAAACCCGAGCTAGATGGTGTTGTGGCAACTGGAGGAGGAATGCCTTGCTTTAACGATAATATAGCTCGAATGAAAGAGCTAGGATTGCTAATTCACTTTACTGTGCCAATAGAAATATTGGAGAGTCGACTTAAAAAATCTACTCATCGGCCTTTGTTAAAAGACAATTTAATGGAAAACCTTAAATCTCAATTTAACGATAGGAATTCATACTATTCGAAAGCAGACTTGAGTGTTCAAACTGAAAATTGGAATGCTCAGAAAATGGCTGATTTATTGAAGAAACTAAACCAGATAGACTCCATCAGACCTACCTAATTCTACTTGAATGTGCTCTTGTAAAGTTGTTGCTAAGGACAGCCCTACAAAATCGGCCGTAATTGGGTAGCGGTGATGCTCTCGGTTTACTAAAATTGCTGTTTTTAGCATTTTTGGATCGAGCTGCAATAAAAACGCTGCAGCATAAGCCAGTGTTTTGCCAGAGTTTAAAACGTCATCAATAAGAATTACCGCAGTATTCTTTATTGTTTCTCGTTGCTTTAACTGTATCTCGTTTTCGATTGGGTTGTCTTTATCCAAATTTATTTGGAGGATTTCAAGTTTGAATTTAGCAATAACGTTAAGCTCTTTATGCAGTCTCTTAGCAAAGTCATAGCCTCGATCTGAAATTCCAACAAGGATTAATTTTTCCTCTAGATAGCAGCTCTCATTTATTTCGTGGGCAATTCGATCAATTTTTGCCTTGATTTCAGCTGCACTTAAAATTTTATTTCTTGCTTCACCATTCACCTTTCAAAGGTATTAAAACCCTTATTTGGGTGTCATTTTTATAAATAATTCTGAGTTTTTTCTTGGCTCTATTGAGTTGTAGGCCGTTTCCATGGTGTGAATAATGAAAAAAGGTTGGAATAATTTTCGGTATTCTTTTTCGTCACCACCAAATGGTGGGTGGTCTTTGTAGAGTTCTTTTTGAAATAACAAACCAACTAGCAAGCCACTAGGCTGCAATAATTCTTTTGCTTTTTCAATGTATTTCTCTCGTTCGCTAGGATCAATTGCGCAAAAAAATGTTTGTTCAAGCAGTAAATCATAGCTTCCATCGGTTTCAAAATAGTCGGCACAAACAACGTTTTTTCTTGGAAAGTCTGGAATTCTATCCATTAACTTTTTACAGGCCTCTTCTGAAATATCAACAACCTTAACATTTTCGAATCCTCTTGTATGCAAATATTCTGCTTCGTATGCATTCCCAGCACCGGGAATTAAAATCTTTAAATTGTGATCTTCGAGTGTGTCGATATATTCTTTTAGTGGAGTAGAAGGGTAACCAATATCCCAACCCGTTTCTTCATTAATGTATCGACTGTTCCAATATTCTTTGTCAAATTTTTGTTTCATAGTTTACTCAATGTGCATTTTAGCACTAAATAATTTGAACTGCTTTTTAAGAAAATCTACACGTTAATTAACTAATGAAAATAGCATTAACTCCCTTTTGGGAAAATAATAAATGGGTTAGGAAAGACAATGATTTGTTGATTTAAAGTAGTATCGGGTCTAGGAAGGATAATTGAATCTTTACGTATTGTAAATTCATTTTTTGTTGCTGTTTTAGACGCTGCGTGAGAAGTAAAACTAAGCGCTGACAACACAATGCATGGTATTAAGATTTTCCGTTTCACTGGTCAAATATAAATATTAGTGGGCTTAAATTTTAATTCCTAAGACTAGTATATCGTCAAGTTGTTCTTCTTCAACTCCCTTCCATGCTTGAATAGTTTCGGACAATTTTATATGTTGCTTTTTGGAAGAGATGGGCAGTAGTTCCTGTAGCGTCTCTTTCAACCGTTTACTCATATACCGTTTTTTTCTAGGTCCGCCGATTTGATCGCTATAACCATCACTAAATAGAAAAAGTTGATCGTTTTTTTGAAGTTGAATTTCTGTTTCTTTAAACACTTTACCTGCAATACTGAATAAACCAACGGAATTCCTGTTTCCCTGAAATTCTTGTAAAACTCCGTTTCTGTAAAGGTAAAGGGGTCTTTTAGCTCCGCAAAACTTAATTTTTTTTGTGCTGAAATTATAATAGCACAATGCAGCATCAAATCCACTATTGAGATCGCTAATATCACTAGTAAAGGAGCTTAACGGCAAATCAGCATCAGTATCGTAATCACATAACACCTTATCTATCAAGCTAAATATATTTCCTATCTCATTTGTGTAGCCTAAAGCCCTATGGGTTTGGTTGAGCTGGTAGTTGACCAAAACAGACATTAACGCACCAGGAACTCCATGTCCGGTGCAGTCGATTACTCCAAAAATTATATTGCCATCAGGTAAATTACGGTACCAAAAAAAATCGCCCCCTAAATTATCTTTGGGTATGTTTAAAAATGAAGGAATCTGGGAAATGAGCTTTAAATTCAGATTCAGTAGGAAGTATAGCGCTTTGGATTTTTTTTGCGCTTTTAAAGCTCTCTATTAGTTCTTTGGTTTGGTATGAAATAGTATCGTACGCAGATTGAAGTTCCTTATTTTTTCTTTTTTCAACTTCACGAATCGAGAGCGCTATAACCAAGGTAGACTTTAAGGTTTTTTTTGTTGTAGGGCTTTATAACATAACCCAATGGCATAGTGCTTTTAGCCGTATTTATAGTTTCTTCTTCACCGTCTGCTGTAGCATAAATTACAGGTATACCAAATTGATTCAAAATGATTTCAGCGGCTTCGATACCATTCATTTCACCCGCTAAATTAATATCCATTAGCACCAAGTCGGGAAGGTGTTTTTTAGCTTTTACTATAGACTCTTCTCCCGAAGCAACGCTCGCACAAACCGTGTAGCCCATGTCAATGATTAACTTATTTAAGATAAAAGCCATTGTTGACTCATCTTCTACAATCAATATCTTAGCGTCTTCTTTTTTCATACTCATTATAGAAACTAAAGTATCATAAAATGAAAAGTAGTTCAAGCTTTATTAAATCCAATATTTTTAATTTCTTGCTCGTTTTTATGCTTGTTTTAACCGTAATAGCTTGCACAGCAGAGAACGGCAAAAGCAAAGAAGCAGAAGTCACTGTTAGAAAAGCAATGCAAGAGCAAATGGACAGTTGGAATAACGGCAATATTCCTGAATTCATGAATTATTATTGGAGAAGTGACTCTTTGAAGTTTGTGAGTAAAAACGGAATTTCAAAGGGCTGGGAAAAAGTTTTAAATAACTACAATAAAGCTTATCCAACTCCAGAAAAAATGGGTGTACTATTTTTTGACTTAAAAGAAGTAAGACAGGTTTCTAACGACTGTGTATTTGTAATCGGATCCTGGAACTTGGAATATGCTGAAAAGCCAAATGTAGGCGGCTACTTTACGCTTTTATGGAAATTAAAACCTGAAGGGTGGAGAATTGTAGTGGACCATACTAGTTAGCTGTTAGTTTTTTGAAATCGGAACCTGTAGGACTTTGGAATATCTCGATTTCAAAAAAGGGAGCAACTGCTAAGATATGATCAAATATATCAGCTTGTATTTTTTCATAATTCACCCAATTTTTGTCTTTACTAAAACAATAAACTTCAAGAGGTAATCCAAATTCAGTAGGCTCTAATTGCCTTACCATGCAGGTGAGGTCACTATTCACTTGATCGTGTTTGGTTAGGTACTGTTGAATATATTGTCTAAATAGACCAACATTAGTCAATCGACGGCCGTTTACAGCGTTTTCACCGTTTTTTACCATCTTAGCATTGTACTTTTTTAATTCTTCAGTTTTTTGAGAAATGTATTGTTCTATATATTCAACTTGAAGCATATTTTTGATGAGCGCTTCGTCGCAATGTTTTATTGTGTTCATGGCAATGTTAACCTTTCGTTTTATACGACGCCCGCCACTTTCTTGCATCGCTCGCCAGTTCTTGAAAGAGTTTGAAATAAAAGCATAAGTAGGCACCGTGGTTATGGTATTGTCAAAGTTTTTGACCTTAACGGTATTCAAGTTTATTTCTAATATATCACCATCAGCTCCATAACTTTCAACGCTGACCCAATCCCCAACTCGTACCATATCGTTTGATGCAAGTTGAATACTAGCAACAAAACCTAAAATAGAATCTCTAAAAACCAATATAAGCACTGCAGTAAGCGCTCCAAGTGCACTAAATAAGTACATTGGAGACTTTCCAATAACAATACTTACAATAATGATGATTGCGATACCATAGTTTAGTATCGTAGCAACTTGTCGATAGCTGGTTAAGGGTTTGTCTTTAAAGGTCGGTTGATTCTCTGCAATTTGTTGAATGGACTTTAATATCGCATTTATGAGCGAAGCCATTACCCCAATTACATAGATGTTTGTAGCACCAATTATCAGGTCTTTCGCAGTACCTAAATGAGCCAAAACAATATCGTCGAATGCATAAATTGCAAAAGCTGGAAAAAGAAAACTAAATTTTCGGAATACCTTATGTTCAAGGAATATGTCGTCGTAATTTGTCTTTGATTTTTTAGTTAGTTGGTTTATTACGCGCAAGAATATACCCCTTCCTACAAAGTGCAATATTGCAGCTATTAAAAACAGTGATAAAATCAAGATTCCTGATCTGGCAAATGAAGCCCAAAAATCTGATAATCCGTAATCGATTAGTAAATCGTAAAATGGTGTAAAATCGTTATTCATATTCTTGATTTAAAAAGGGTATCCAATCCCTAAATTAAAATTAACTCCATATTTATACCTACGTCCGTTCCAAGACTCATAAACATCTTTAGCCTCCCAAAACCAACGCTCAGATTCCGCTAAAGAAGGATCTCTTGCCTTAAATGCAAAATCTCCTCGAATGATAAAAAAATCTAGGTCAATACGAAGGCCAGCTCCAACACCAACTGCTAATTCTTTGTAAAATCTAGATATGTTGAATTCGGCATTTGGTCGAAGCGGATCTTTTTCACGCAACCAAACGTTTCCAACATCAGTAAAAAAGGCACCTTCTAATCCATCTACAATATCAAACCGATACTCTAAGTTGGCTTCAATACTTATTTCTCCAATTCGGTCAATAGTATTTAATGAATCAATAGCAGGTAAACCACCCGGTCCCAAGGTACGTGCTACCCAAGCTCTATTTGTATTAGCGCCTCCACCAAAAAATGATTTTTCAAAAGGTAAAACATTCAAGTTTGTTAAGGGTAAGCCCAGTCCTCCATAAATTCGGTAAACCAAATCTGAGTTTTTAGTTAGAATGCTATGATACCTTAAGTCACCATCTACTTTTATATATTGAGCGTAGCGTATACCAAATTTGGTATAGAAATCTTCATTAGCCTTTTGAGGGCTTCCGATAAGCTTATCAAATTCATGCAAAAGGTTACCAGCACTCTCAATATTCGACCGGAAGAATACATAATTTTTATCACCTGATTCCTGATTGGTAAATGTGTATTGAAATTTTGTTGAAGCTATTAAGTGGTCTTGGTAGGAGTTGATTAGTAGTGAATTACCGGTTGCTTGTAGCCTGTTTTCAAAAGCTGAATCTTTTTCTAATCGAACAAAACTAATGTCAATAGGGCTAAGTATAAAGCCATGCTTTCTTCCTAAAAACCATTTGTAACGATAGGCTAAATTCAGCACATCTCTATCGTAAGAGCCACGATACTGGTAATTGTAAGCAACTCCAATTTCAGTACTTGGGCTCAAATATTTTGGAGCACCTATTTTTCTTTTTGGAATGAGTAAATCGGGAACTTTTATAGTTACATCTGCACCATATTCTATGGTATTAAAAGGAAGCGCTTCATTAATTTGTTCCGTTTGATCTTCAAATAAATCGTTGTTTGTTTGTTGCGCCTCCAGGCCGCCAAATACTCCAATATTTAAGGACTCGGCACCTTTGAACGTGTTTTTATTAGTAAAGTTTACTCGAGAATTTACTCCTAGATTACCTCCTCTGTTAGTACCTTCAGTTTCAAAAGATACGCTGTATTTCGGACTCATATTAAGCGTAATAACAACAATTAAATCAGTGCCAGATAGATTGTTTGGGTCTTTTGAAACATCAATATTTATGACCCCAAATACACCCAAGGCAGTCAGCCGGCTATAGGTATACTCGATTTTGTTGAGTTGATATAGATCGCCTTTTTGTAAAAAAACTGAACGCGCAATTACTTTTGGGCGAATTACATTACCTTGATAATTCACAAAGTCATAGTCTTTAAATTTCAACGTATCATCAGCGGCAATAGAATTGGCGTTATCGCCCATGGATATAATAATTTGTTTGATATAATATTTTTTGTGCTTTTTGCTTACTAGTGTATCCTCTCCTTCAGCTGTTTGGTGTTTTTTGTATCCGTTTTTATAGTAAATCAGATAGTTAGCTCTATGCTTATTTAGGTGTGTATCTACTTCAAACTCTATGTATTCTCGGTTAAAGTCAAAGTAACCGTTGTTTTTCATATAGCGACTTATTCTTTCTCTTTCCGAAGCTAATTTGTATTCGTCGTAATTTGATCCACGCTTTATAGATATTCCGTCATCTTTATCTTTTGAGTATTGCGCAATTATTGGTTTAAGGTTATCATCGTCCATTCCGAAGTTTACATTTTTAACCTCCCAGGATTTTTTAGGTGTCAGCGAATAATAAACAAAGGCTTTTTTCTTTTTGATTTTCTTGCCATTCCAGTTGGTTTTAATTTTATAATCTATCGAATCCGAACCTTTAGCTTCGAAGTATCCTTTCTTTTTTAAAAAAAGCAGCATTTGATTGGAGCTTTTACCGACTAGGTTAGTATCTAAAATTACTGGTGGTTCCCCAATACGTTTTAGCCAATTCCTAAATTTATTATCCTTTTTTGATCCATAAGAATAAACCCGTAAGTGAAATTTGAACAGACCAAGTAACTTATTATTGGGTTTCTGCTTAATAATATCGGATATATCATCGGTGCTTACTTTCTTATAAAATTCCGCTTTCTGTATTTTCGATGGCAGTTTATAATCAACTTCAACTTTCTCAAGAAGATACTGGCCTTCAGCTAATTGTTTATAAGGATTACAGCTGGCTAAAAAAAAGCCAGTAAAGATGAGGGTTAATATGGGGTTAAGTAGCTTTTTCAAAGCACGCCCAAAGGCGAAAGTTATACCTTTGCAAAATTACTGAAAATGCAATCTTAGGACTCACGTGCTCACTAAAAACAAAATCAAATTAATAAATTCTTTGGATCGAAAAAAGAACCGAAAAGAACACGGTCTATTTATCGTTGAAGGGGAAAAAATGGTGAATGAATTAATCAATGAATGCGAAACACGCGAAAAGTGTGCATACCGTATTTCAGAATTGTTCTACACGCTGGATTACAAAACGAAATTTCTTGAGGATTTAGAAGAGTTAAACGTTGAGCAAACTGAAATAACGGAAACGGAATTAGCTAAAATCAGTAATTTTTCTTCACCAAATCAAGTATTAGCACTGGTTAATATTCCACAGGATAAAGTGCCATACTATGAGGAAGATATTGTGCTTATGATTGACGGGGTTATAGATCCGGGAAATTTAGGCAACATAATACGCTGTGCCGATTGGTTTGGGATCAATCATGTTATTTGTTCTACCAATTGCGTTGGGCTTTACAATCCAAAAGTTGTTCAAGCCAGCATGGGGAGTATTTTCAGAATTAACGTGCTGTATACTTTATTACCTGTTGTGCTGGCTAAAATGCGCAAGAATAATCCGTTAAAGCCCATATACGGTGCAACTTTAGATGGCGAAAACATATATGGCATGAACCTTAATGAAAATTCGGCAATCGTAATGGGAAGCGAATCTCATGGAATTTCTGAAGAGGTAAAAGCTTTTTTGACTAAAGAAGTGAAAATTCCTCAATTGGGTAGAGGGGAATCACTGAATGTAGCCTCGGCTACTGCTATTTTGTGTTCTGAGTTTAAGCGATTTTCAGTATGAAAAAACCATTAATTTTAATTTGTAACGATGATGGAGTTACTGCTCCTGGTATTCAATCACTAATCGAGGCGGTAAGGGATTTAGGAGAAATAATGGTAGTTGCGCCAGACAAGCCCCAAAGCGGAACAGGTCATGGCATTACTCTTAATGCCACCTTGAGAATGCAAAAAATCAGAGAAGAAGAAGGCTTGAAGGTTTGCAGCTGTTCGGGAACTCCTGTTGATTGTATAAAGTTGGCCATATTTAAAATGGAAATGAAACCAGCCATTATTTTATCGGGGATAAACCACGGAAGCAATGCTTCAATCAACGTAATTTATTCTGGAACCATGTCTGCGGCTGTTGAAGGTGCGCTTGAAAATGTGCCAAGTATTGGATTTAGCCTATTGGACCACAGTATTGATGCAGACTTTACTGCTGCGAAAGGCATTGCAAGGCAAATTACCATTAAAGCAATTGAAGAGGGCTTGCCAAAAGGAGTTTGTTTAAACGTCAACATACCCAAATTGCATGCAGAAGAAATTGCAGGAATTAAGGTTTGTCGTCAAGCAAAAGGAAATTGGGAAGAAGAATTTGAAGCGAGAAAAGATCCAATGGGCAATGAATATTTTTGGCTAACGGGAACATTTAATAATCAAGACCACGGAGAAGATACCGATATTTGGGCCCTTGAGAATAATTACGTAAGCGTTGTTCCCGTTCAGCATGATTTAACTGCGCATACAGCGTTAAGCGAAATAAACAATTGGGACCTATGAAAGACAATATTGTAATAGGATTAATTGCTGGAGCAATATTCCCACCCATTGTGGTAAATATTCTGATTGAGTCAGTAAACGAAGATTTATTGACCTTTTCACAAACTTACTTTGAGAACGTTTGCTTGCTTGCAATTGGTTTAAACGCTGGATTGATGTGGGTAGTTTTAAATACATTCAAAAAAGACAGAATAGGCCGCGGAATCTTATTGTCGAATTTTGGGTACGTAATTGCATTTGTAATTTATTTCTACATTTAGTTTGAAGCTCTACGTAATAGCTGGAGAGGCATCGGGAGACCTTCATGGAGCCAACTTGATCAAAGCTTTAAAGAAGCAGCATTCGGATATCGAAATCCGCTCCTGGGGTGGTGATTTAATGCAATCGGCCGGAGCAACTGTAGTAAAGCACATTAGAGATTTGGCGTTTATGGGGTTTTTAGAAGTGATTCTAAACCTAAAAACGATTCTGGGGAATATTAGCTTCTGTAAAAAAGACATTGAACGATTTCAGCCGGATGCAATTATTTTAATTGACTACCCTGGATTTAACCTACGTATTGCCAAGTGGGCAAAGGATAAAGGCATAAAGGTCTTTTATTACATTTCTCCCCAAATATGGGCATGGAATCAAAAACGAGGATTTAAAATAAAAAATATCGTTGACGAAATGTTTGTCATTTTGCCTTTTGAAAAGGAGTTTTATAAAAAGTTTGATTTAGACGTTCATTTTGTTGGGCATCCCTTATTGGATGCAGTAAAAGAGTTTAAAAATCAAAAGCCAGATTTTTCTGTTTTTTGTAAAAACAACCAGCTGCCTGAAAAACCAATAGTTGCTTTGTTGCCTGGAAGCAGAAAGCAAGAAGTGAATAAGATGTTGCCCATTTTTTTGAGTGTGGTGGATCGTTTTCCCGATTATCAATTTGTTTTAGCTGCAGCTCCAGCGTTAGAGTTGGATTATTATCAACCTTTTTTGACCAAACAAAACGTTTCGATAATAGAAGGCAAAACCTATGAATTGCTGCTTCAGGCAAAAGCGGCTTTGGTAAGTAGTGGAACAGCAACATTAGAAACGGCATTGTTTAAAGTGCCTGAAGTAGTATGCTACAAAGGGAGCACATTGAGCGTAATAATTGCTCGTATGCTCATAAAAATAAAGTTTATCTCGTTAGTGAATTTGATAATGGACCAAGAGATTGTTACAGAACTCATTCAATCGGATTTGAATAAAAAGCAATTGGAGAAAGAATTAGATCGAATTCTGCACAATGAGAAGGATAGAAAAGATCTTTTGGCCAATTACGAGATTTTAATTTCTAAGTTGGGAGGTGAAGGTGCATCTCAGCTTACTGCCAATCTCATGTTGAAAACTCTAGCCCACTAGGACTGAGTTCGATTTAAGCCCGAGTACTTTTGCGTGTTACATGATTCGTCTGCTTTTCATATTATTTATTTCAAGTTTATCTTTCTCTGCTTATGCAATAAAGGAGGTTATAAACGTTGGAATTCTTTGGGGAAACAGGCCTGCTAGTTCAGTAGTTTCTATACACACTGGATCTTACACCTTGTATGGAGATAACCAAGCGGTAAAACAACTTACGATTAATCAAACCATGGTATTGCGCATTGCAGGTGGCCAAGTTCAGGTTACTTCAGGTGGTAAGGTGGTTGGAAGTTACAAAAGTGTGCGACTTAAGCGGAACACTTGGGGCTCGGCATTTAATCTAAAGGCCATGTCACCGGCTACCGCTAAAAGAACCTATAATGATAACCTTAAGGTATCGGTTTATTTGAATAAGCTAAAGCTGATTAATAATGTTTACATAGAACATTACATTGGCGGAGTAGTTGAGGCAGAATCGGGCAGTAGAGAAACTTATGAGTACTATAAGGTGCAAGCGATTATAGCCAGAACTTATGTGCTCAGTAATTTGAGTAAATACGCCAAGTTTGGGTTTAATGTGTGCGACAGAGTAAATAGTCAGGTTTATAAAGGGATGAGTACTCGCAATCCGGACATAATTAAGGCTACAAATGCTACTCGTGGATTGGTTCTGGTAGATAGTGATATCAATTTAATACAGGCTGTATTTCATTCAAATTCTGGCGGACAAACTGCAAATAGCGAAGATGCATGGAGTAAAGAGGTGGATTACTTGAGGTCTATTTCCGATACGTTTAGCTTGGATCAACCTCATTATAATTGGAAAACATTTTTAGAAAAGGAAAAGTGGCTGAGTTACTTAGAAAAGAAATACAGCTACCCCGTAAAGGATAGTGTTTTCCTAGAATATGTGCTTGATTATTGTCCCACTGAACGAGATCGTTGTTTGTCTCCATTGGCGCCAAATACGTTGCTGAAAACCATTCGAATTGATTGGGGGTTTCGATCAACTTTCTTTTCCATTAGCGAAGGAGAGGAAGGTAAGTATGTGTATTTTGAAGGTAGAGGCTTTGGTCACGGTGTAGGACTGAGTCAAGAGGGAGCGATGCGCATGGCGGAGTTAGGAATTCCTTACAACAAAATTTTAAAATACTATTACAAAGACACCCACCTCATTCACCTTTCCGCTTTAGATTTTTTTAGGGGAGAATAAAGCAGGTATTTCAATATTTCCTACTTTTAGGTGATGCCAAAGCGATTATCACCTTTTGCTAAGTTGCTTTTATACCTAATAATTGGGATTGTTGGTGCTTACATCGCCCAAGTTAATGCAATTTCATTATGGCTTATTGCCTTGACAGGTTGCGGTATATCCCTGTTTTTTCATTTGCAGTTTTACGAGTTTAGTAGAATCAAAAGAGTTATTGGTTTTCAGTTGGGCGTATTTCTCGTTTTTTCGAGTGTTGGAGCATTGTTAGTTGCTAGAACTGGAAATGAAGCTGGACTTACAGATCAAAAATTTGGCGATAACATTTATGCCAGCGCAGTTGTAAGGGATGTTCACTTTTCGGATAGCGCAACTGTTATTAATATCGCTCTATTAAATGGTTATGCAGGAGATACTGTTTTTGATGTGCCCTTTGGAGCAACCGTAAAAGACAAGCAGAAGAAGTTCTTGAACCTTCTTCTTGATGATGAAATTTTCATTGAAGGGAAAGTTCAACCATTTTTTGAAAGCACTAATCCCGGTGCTTTCAATTATCGCGAGTATATGGAGCAAAATGGCAAGTACTTTCAAGTAAAAGCCAATACGCTAAATATTCTGCATCGCCCAAAATGGAGCATTTGGAGAGCGGTTTATCAAGTTCGGAATCACCTGTCAAATGTGTTAAGAAAGCACCTTGAATATCGAGAACTTGGCGTAGCTCAGGCATTGGTTTTGGGGCAAAAGCAGTATTTAGAACCGGAAACCAAACAAGCATTTGCTGGAGTAGGTGCAATGCATATTTTGGCAGTATCGGGTTTGCACGTTGGATTGGTGTTTCTATTGTTTAATTGGTTGTTTAAACCACTTCAAAAACTACCCAATGGACATATAGTTCAAACCGTATTAGTGATTCTTGTTATCGTTGGATATGCAGCTATTACGGGGTTTTCTCCTTCGGTAACAAGAGCCTCACTCATGTTTGCATTAATTAGTGTCGGCAATATGTTGCGTAGGGTAGGAGACATTTACAACACCATTTTTGCATCTGCGTTTTTGATGCTGCTTTATAACCCAGATTTACTGTTTAGTATTGGCTTTCAACTGTCTTACATTGCTGTTTTAGGTATCATTTTTATTTATCCCAAACTGTTTAAGTGCTTAGCGCCAAAATACTGGATTACTGTTAAATTATGGAGTTTACTTTGTTTGGCCATAGCTGCACAATTGGTCACTTTTCCGCTAGGAATTTATTATTTCCACCAATTCCCGACCTACTTTTTTATTACAAATCTTATCGTAATTCCCGCCGCATTTGTGCTACTACTCGGAGGATTTGTGTTGTTTTTTAGCAATGCAATTACGCAGCTTGGTTTTTCAATTGTTGAAGCATGGCTGGGGTGGATGTACCAAAAAGTAGTCTGGTTATTAAACGAATGTATTGAAATCCTCTATGCCTTTCCCGTTAGCTCCATTGCTCAACTAGAAATATCGGAGCTGCAACTTTTTATTATTTACTTGTTCATCATTTCTACAGTTGTTTTTTTAGTGTACAAAAGCAGTTTCTTTTTAAGAGTGGGCATGCTTATGATCTTCCTGCTCTGCGTATCCTTTACTTGGAATAAATATGATGTATTGCGTTCTTCAGGAGTGTTGGTTTACCAATACAATACCTCCGTAGTTGAGGTTTTTGAAGGCAAAAAAAGTAGATGTTATGCTGGGTTTGTGCATCCTCAACAACAATTCTATTTTGATCGAATGATTCAGGACTTTAATCGACACGAAGGAAGAGTTACAGATACTATAGTTGAGGCTAAGTTGCTAAAACGAAATCGTGTTGAACAGGTTTCTCTGGTGAAAGGAGAAAACGAGATTCAGCTACTCGAAGAATCGATATTAATTAAACTAGAAGACAGGAGGCAAAAAGAGGAATTTAGCTTGGATTCGGCTCGAATATTTCAGGTTTGCAACTAAAAAAAGCGGCTCTCGGCCGCTTTTCAATTTTGTATGCAATTGAATTTATTTCTTGAAATTATCAGCTACAATCCAATCCTTAGTTCCATGCGTATGGTCATAGAACCCTTCGCCGCTTTTAGCGCCTAATTTACCCGCCATAACCATATTAACAAGCAAAGGGCAGGGTGCGTATTTGGAGTTGCCAAATCCTTCGTGCAATATCCTCATTATCGATAAACAAACGTCCAAGCCAATAAAATCGGCCAATTGCAATGGTCCCATAGGATGAGCCATTCCCAATTTCATAACGGTATCAATTTCTTCAACACCCGCAACACCTTCGTGTAAAGTGATGATGGCTTCGTTAATCATTGGCATTAATATCCTATTGGCAACAAAGCCAGGGTAATCGTTTACTTCAACTGGAATTTTTCCTAAATCTTTAGAGGTATCCATAATGGTTTTAGTTACTTCGTCAGAAGTAGCATAGCCTCTAATAATTTCCACCAACTTCATGATTGGAACTGGATTCATAAAGTGCATTCCAATAACTTGTTCCGGTCGCTTAGTTACCGATGCAATTTTTGTAATAGAAATGGATGACGTATTGGTTGCTAAAATACAGTCTGCATTAGCGTGCTGGTCTAAATCCTTGAAAATTTTAAGTTTTAAATCAATATTTTCTGTTGCAGCTTCTACCACTAAATCACGGTCTTTCACGCCAACTTCAATAGAGGTGAGGGTAGTAATGTTACTTAAACACTCTTCTTTTTGGGCTGCTGTAATTTTCTCTTTTGCTAAAAGTCGATCTAGGTTTTTGGTAATTGTAGCAACTGCTTTGTCCAAGCTAGATTGCTGAATGTCAATAAGGTTTACCTCGTAGCCACTTTGAGCAAAAACGTGTGCTATTCCATTTCCCATGGTGCCTGCACCAATAACTGCAATTTTTTTCATATAGTACTTGTAATTGTATCTCGCAAAATTAATTATCCCTTAATGGAGGCGCTGTGCAAAGATTAATAATTTGATGAATTTCGTTAAGAACTAACGATCAAATAGGTTAATTAGCTTCCTGAAAAAGTCATTGAACAAAGCAATAACAAGCGCCAAGGTCATTAACCAAATCACTACAATGTTTACCCAAAAGGTTTTAATTTTCTTACCAAAAACCTTTTTTTGTGGAGCAAAAAAGTGACTATTGAAGGATTCGCTATCTCTGTAAATTGGATTTTCTTGCGGTATTAATCGGCCATTATATTCTATATAATGACTCAACTCCAATTTATTAGACACTAAGTCTGCAAGGCTTTCGTTTCTATTGTTATTCTTGGCTTCAGTAAAATTAATATTAGCATCTTTTGTTAAGTAGTTTATAGCGTCGTCCCTATCATCCAAGGTTCTATTGTGCAGTTTATTATAAAACGTTCTCTGAAGTTTTAAGTAGTCTTTTAAGTCTTGAAAGTCCTGTTCTTTGACGGCTCCTATTTGTAACCTATCCGCTCCTTCGTATGCAAGTTTTGGGTAAACTTTATTTTGTGCAGTAATTTCATTTTGAAGTAATTGAAGTGACTTTTTTACTTCTTCTTGTTTCTCTGGGTCGTTAAAATAGTTTTCTATAAACCCAATTTTCGAAGTCAACTCTGGTATCCAATATACCTTTTTATAGTTGGCCATCGATTGAATTTTATCGTAAGGATAAAGGTGTTTTTCAAACTTATTTTCAATGAATTGATTAACTGCAAGCGCTTCAAATGCCCAACGAGAAGCCATAGCCTCTCCGATAAAAGGAACTTTAATTCTGGAAGAAACGTTAGGATTTAATTTGTCAAACTTTACAATTACACCACTAAAAATAAGCTGCGGTATAATAATGAATGGAATCAAAATATAAATGGTGACAGCGCTATTAAAGCTTGCGGAGAGATTAAGTCCTAACACATTAGCAAAGCATGCCGTTGTGAATAGGATTAAATAGTAATCCCAAAACATACCTTCAATCTCAAGAATGTTGTTTCCAATAAGCACAAAAGTGATGGTCTGAATTGCTGAGATTAGAAACATGATTAGGATTTTACTAATCAAGTACGCACTATTATTAAGATTTAAAAATGACTCTCTCTTTCGAATTTTTTGGTCGCGGATGATCTCTTCAGCACTTACCGTAAGACCAATAAATAACGCAACTACAACCGACATAAACATGTATGCGGGAATGTTTTCGTTTTCAAGGAAAACGTATTCACTATCTTGCCCATTAAAAGGGTAGTAGCGGACGAAATAGCTTAAAATAAGCGCCAATACAGGAGCTTCTAACATGTTAATCAACATGTATTGTCGATTTGTCAACTTTGAAAGGACATCTCGAGTGACAAATATTTTAAACTGCTGCAGTACTCCCGACAAATTAAAATCAATTTTGGGAGCAGAAAGAGGGTCTTCTAGCATTTCCACATTACAGTCAATTTCTTTTAAATATAAATCGTACCACTGTTTGGGCTCAACCTTTCTATCCTCGGTTAGATTTCCATACTCATCAACAACTTTTTGGTCTATAATGTTAAATATGACCTCTGGATTTACATTTCCACTAGCATCTTCTTCATCTGCATTTGCAAATTTAGCCGCTCTTTTAAAATATTTTATGCCTTCTACAGGATTCCCATTGTAAATCAAATAACCACCAACATCAAGAATCATAAGCTTATCAAACATTTTAAAAATGTCTGAAGAAGGTTGATGTATAACTACATATATCAATTTACCTTTTAAGGAAAGTTCCTTAAGTAAATCCATAATGTTCTGAGAATCTCTAGAACTTAAACCTGAAGTTGGTTCATCAACATACAGCAGAGCCGGTTCTCGAATTAACTCAAGGGCAATATTCAATCGTTTACGCTGTCCTCCACTTATGTATTTTTCCATTGGGCTACCAACCTTGAGGTCGACAGTTTCTTTAAGCCCAAGGCTAACCAATAAGTCCATCACTTTTGTAGTGATTTCTTTATCGGATTTTCCGCCAAAAATTAATTTAGCGTTATAGTATAAGTTTTGAAATACGGTCAATTCCTCTATCAACAGGTCATCTTGCGAAACGTAACCTATTACGCCCTTAATTTTCTCAGGGTGTTTATGAATGTCAATTCCATTTAGGGTTACCTTACCTTCCGTTGGAGTATACTCTCCGTTTAGAATGTTTAGCAGGGTAGATTTACCTGCTCCCGAACCACCCATTATTCCTATTAGCTTACCGTTTTCTTCGCACATTCTAAAAGGCTGGACACCAATATTTGCAGTTTTGAAACGATAAATTAAATCTTGAGCTTTAAAAACAATTTTTTCACTTTCTGTTCTAACCAAAAAAGAACTTACTACATCGCTATAGAAAATAGGAGAAACTTTTCCACTTCTAACACTCGAACCAACGTATAGAGGATAGGCCCTATTAGCAAATAAAATTTGTCCATTAAGGTACAAATCGTCCTCACCTAAGTAGCGCATAACATACATTTCTACACTTGGGAACTTTAGGAATATTATTTTCCCTTCGATGCCATCTCGTTTAATAAATTGAGACTTTTCACATTCAATACTATCTTCAGAAGAAACAATAAGTATATCAAGAAGATCAGGTATGGTGTTAGGTTCCGCTTCTAAAAATTTCAAGCAATCATCAAATTCATCAGTTGGAATTTTAAATGTATCCGCTGTAGTTCTTAAGAATTGAAATTCGTGATCTGAAATATTTTCATCCGCAAGAATGTACTCAAGAAGCCTTATGAGAATGACTATTTTTTGCTTTTGTTGTAAAACAGCATTGATTTTAGAGCAAACTTCAATGACATTTTGATCAGCAAGTGCATCCTTTTCAACACCATGGTGAATTTCCTTGATGTTTTTGTCGTAAATTTCTAAATAGGTAGGTACGAGTTCAGAGTTTAGCTCTTGAGTAAGATAATCGTTAACAATAACTCTACTTTCTTGAGTAATGTCATCGACATCTGAAGCCATAGCAAACAACTGCATCAATGCTTTCAGTAGCTCTTCACTCATAGCTTGTTAAAATATTGGATAACGAATGTCATAGTTTTAGCGAAATTCAAATATAAGCAAGTAGTTGAACGGTGCAAATTTTGCACTGCATCTTATTTAACAGTAAATATTTATGAAATTTCTCTGTCAATTTGTCTTTTTAAATCTTTTTGTTTCAGGCTTTCTCTTTTGTCGTGTATTTTTTTTCCTTTTGCTAAAGAGAATTTGAGTTTGGCTAATCCTTTTTCATTCACAAACAATAGAGTAGGAACTGCTGTAAAACCCTTTACCAGCATGTGTTTTCTTATTTTTTTTATTTCCGTTTTATTGAGGAGTAGTTTTCGATCGCGTTTAGGGATGTGATTGGAGTAAGTTCCTTCGGTATATTCGGCAATAAACATGTTTCGCACAAAAACCTCTTCTCCAATAAGGCTAACAAAAGCCTCATTAATAGTTGCTTTACTTTCTCGAATTGATTTTATTTCAGTGCCAGCGAGTTGAATTCCAGCCACAAAATCGTCCATCAGTTCAAATTCGTATCGCGCTTTGCTGTTTTTTATGCGAACGTCGTTCGTAAATCTTTTTTTCGCCATAGATTACAAATATATCCGATTAAACGAGCTGCTTATTTCATTTTTTAATACTCAGTTGTATGTAAACGGGATTGGAAAAATATAAGATTATTTTTCAAAAATACCTACCCATAGGTATTGTGCAGTTTGAATTCTCAGGATAGATTTGCCTTGTTATTTATAATAAGTCTAAATAAAAATAAAAATGAAAAAGATAAAAATGAATAAGGTTATTTTTTCGGTGTTGGTAATGTCAGTGTTTGTTGCTTGCAAGAAGAAGGGTTGTACTGACGAAACAGCTGTAAATTATACTGAAAATGCCAAGAAAGATGATGGTTCTTGTGAATACGCTGAAGTAATCTCTAGAGGAATTGAGGCGCCAAGCACTTATAAATTTGAACGAAATGGCGCATCAACCGTTAGCTTCTCAGGGCAAAAGGAACGAATGGATATGTTATCTGAAATGGTGGCCTATATGAAAACGGCAAATACACCAGGAACTGCATTGGATGAGGCAAAGATGTTAAATATGTACGCGAATGAAAACACTCCATTTATTGCAGCTGAGCTTAACGCTTCTTCAAAACAATTGAAAGATAAAACGGCCAGCAGTGACCCCTTAATTATTGGCGAAATTGAAAATTGGATAAAAGAAATTGCAAGCATTTCAGATTCAACTGAAGTTGCAAAGTTTGAAGGTAAAAGTGGTAATTCTGGAGTTGTACAATCGGGCGATAAGGCTTATTTGGTTAATAAATTGGGTCAGGAGCCCACTCAGATAATTGAAAAAGGATTAGTGGGAGCTGTGTTTATGCATCAGATTTCTTATGTGTACTTAGGTGCTGAGAAAATGAATTTAGACAACGATATCATAGAGGAAGGGCAGTCATATACAAAAATGGAACACCACTGGGATGAAGCTTTTGGGTATCTATTTGGAACGGTAGATTTTCCAGCTGAAGGTACCGATCGTTTCTGGGGAAAATATGCAAATGGTAGAAACGATTTATTAGCATCGAATACTAAATTAATGAATGCATTTATTGCAGGTAGGTTTGCCATCACTCAGCTTGATTATGCAGCAAGAGATGCACAAATTAGTATCATCAGAATGGAATTAGAAAAAGTTTGTGCTGCAACTGCAATACATTATCTGAGCTTAGCGAAGAAGGAGATTTCTGACGATGCGCTGAGGAATCATGCAATCAGTGAAGCTTGGGCTTTTCTTGATAACCTTAAATACGCTTACGAGGGAAAACTTACAAGCGCTCAAATAGCTGAACATAAGAAAACAATAGGTGAAGATTTTTACTCGATTTCGGCAGCAAACCTGACCAGTGTAATTGATGATTTAGCAACTACTTATGGTTTTGAATCTATTAAATCGCAATTGTAAAATGAGGCATTTATTAGTATTAGTTTTTATAATGGCAGTCACTTTATCTTGTAAAAAGGATGATCCTGAAGTAGCAGACATACAGCCAACAGCGGCATTTAATATTGAGAACCTTTTAACTAATTGGTCAACATCAATCATAATTCCGAGTTATGAGCAATACCAAACAAATGTTCTTGAATTACAAAAAGCAGCAAGTCAGTTTAAAGCAAGTCCTTCCGAAATAAACCTCACAAACGTAAGGTCTGCTTGGTTATCAGCTTACATGGCTTGGCAAAAGGTTGCAATGTATGAGTTTGGGCCAGCTGCGGATATTACATTGCGCAGCGAAACCAATATCTATCCTACCGATACTGCAGAGTTGAAGGATTTAATAAAGCAAGGTTCAATTAACATAAATGGTGCAAACAAACTGGATGTTAAAGGCTTTCCGGCATTAGACTGCCTAATTAATTCAGGTTCAGCTACTAAAATAGTTGGAAGGTATACGGACTCCATATTAGGAACAAATCGGCTAAACTATTTGGAGGAAGTAGTAAATCAAATCGCAAACAATGCTGAATCGGTCAATATAAAATGGTCTTCAAATGGAGGTAATTATGTGAATCAGTTTAATGGAGCCAATGGAACTGACGCAGGCAGTAGTTTAGGTCAGGTGATTAATGCGCTTACTCAACATATTGAGCGACATTTGAGAGATGGGAAATTGGGTATTCCAAATGGAAACAGAAATTTTTCGGGTACGTCGTTACCTGGCCATGTTGAGGCGCTGTACTACGGAAATACTTCTATTGAATTGGCTCTTGAAAACTTGAATGCAATTGAAGCATTCTATAATGGATCGAATAATGACGGTGTTGAGGGAATTGGGTTGGATGATTATTTAATTAGTCTCGGTGCCGAATATAACGAAGGAACTTTAAACGATGCCATCAAAGCTCAATTTGCTGCTTGTAGGAATAAGTTGAATGCAATTCCAAAACCGCTGAAAGAAAGTTTGACTTCGAATAAAGCCAATATTGATGAAGCAGTAAAAGAATTGCAGCGATTGATCATTCTTTTTAAAGCCGATATTCCATCGGCAACAGGTGTATTGATTACCTATCAAGACAACGACGGAGATTAGTGTGTTGAGTATTACTTCAATAAAGAAAAACTTAATCACCAAAGAAGTTGATATTGCTCCTTTGGTGATTTTTCGTTTACTGTTTTCTGCATTAATGTTTGCTAGTTTGTTGCGTTTTTGGCTCAAAGGATGGATTTACGAACTCTATATTTCGCCTACATTTCATTTTAAGTATTACGGTTTCGAATGGGTGCAGTCGTTAGGTGAACCAGGAATGTATGTCTTGTTTGCTTTAGTAATGCTAGCTTCAGTTTGTATGTTTATTGGTTATAAATACCGACTGTCTGCTCTCGCTTTTTTTATTGGATTTACTTACATCGAACTGATTGATAAAACCACCTATTTAAATCACTATTACTTCATCAGTTTGGTTTCATTTCTAATGGTATTTTTACCAGCTAACCGATATTTTTCCTTGGATGCTAAATTATCTCCCAAGTTGCAAACGAGAAAAATACCAGTCTGGTCAATTAACCTTTTGAAACTGCAATTAGGGATAGTTTATTTTTTTGCTGGCATTGCCAAATTGAATTACGATTGGCTAATTAAAGCCATGCCGCTAAAATTATGGTTGCCCGCTCATACGAGTAAACCTATCATCGGTTTTCTGTTTAAGAATACAGCTGTAGCTTATGTTTTCAGTTGGTTTGGTGCGCTATACGATTTATTGATTCCTTTTTTATTGCTTTCAAAAAAGACGAGATCATTGGCCTATGTTGCCGTAATCGTTTTTCATGTGCTGACCTATTGGTTATTTCCAATTGGTATGTTTCCGCTTATAATGATTGGCTGTACGTTGATTTTCTTCTCTGAAGATTTCCATTGCAATTTGCTGGATAAGCTAGAAAGAATAGTCAAATGGTCACCTGTTACGGTTTCTGAAAACCTTGAAAACACAAAAGGGCTGAGTGCTTTTGGAATAGTATCTATTGCAGTTTTTATGGCGGTTCAATTCGTATTTCCTTTTCGACATTTGGCCTATGAAGGACCGTTGTTTTGGCACGAGCAAGGCTACCGATTTGGGTGGAGAGTAATGCTCATGGAAAAGGCTGGAAGTGCATTTTTTTATGCATCAGAACCCACAAGCAAAAAACGATTGGAAATAAGGAATGGTGATTACCTAACCGCTAATCAAGAGAAAATGATGGCGACTCAACCCGATATGATTTTGGAATTCGCCAATTACATCGAAGCCGATTTAAAAAGTAAGGGTTGGAGTAATCCAGAAGTGTATTCTGAGGTTTATGTGACATTGAATGGAAGTGGAAGTCGACCATTTATTGACACTAAAGTTAATCTAGCTTCTATTGAGGACTCTTGGAAAAACAAAACTTGGATATTACCATTTGAAAATTGAAAAAAGTAGTAGCTATATCGATCTTGTTGTTTCTTGTTGGGCATTGCTTAGTTGCTCAAAAAGCCAGTTTAGAAGGTAATATTGTATGGAAGAACAGTAGAAAGCCAGCTACTGAAAGTGAGGTGATATTAAAATATACACCCTATAAAACCAAAACTGATAAACAAGGAAATTATCGAATAGCTAATTTAAAGCCAGGTAATTACAAGATTGTTGCGTTTACTCTTGGCATAAAAACTACAGAACAAGAAATAAATTTAAAAGCTGGGAATAACACCTTAAGTTTTGAATTGGACAGCGTTGCAATTGAATTAAACGAATTTATCGTTCAAGAAGATAGGAGTTCAGGTTTTGGACTGATGCATATGAACGCTATTGATGGAATGGATATCTATTCTGCAAAGAAAAGTGAGGTAATAGTAATGAGCCAAATGAATGCAAACTTAGCAACCAATAATTCTAGGCAAATTTACAGTCGAATATCGGGTTTGAATATTTGGGAAAGTAGCGAAGGTGGATTGCAGTTGAATATTGGGGGGCGAGGTTTAAGTCCAAATAGAACCAGTAATTTCAATACACGTCAAAATGGATACGATATAGCTGCTGATGCTTTAGGATACCCCGAAAGTTATTATACGCCTCCTTCCGAGTCAATTGATCGTATTGAAGTTACACGTGGTGCTTCTAGTTTGCAATATGGAACTCAGTTTGGTGGAGTATTAAATTTTGAATTAAAAGGACCTCATCCCGATAAGAAGATGGACATTGTATTGCGGCAAAGTATGGGCTCTTTTGGCTTGTTCAACACCTTCAACTCTATCGGCGGAACCAATAAAAACATAGGATATTATGGGTATGTAAATTACAAGCGCGGTGGAGGTTGGCGACCAAATAGTCAATTCGAATCTATTGTGGGGCATGCGCAGTTTCATCAAAAAATCAATGCGAAGCTCAGCTATAAAATTGAGTTTACTAAAATGAGTTACACCGCGCAGCAGGCCGGTGGATTAACGGATAGATTGTTTGAAGAAGATCCTAGTCAAAGTATTCGAGAGCGGAACTGGTTCAAAGTAGACTGGAACATTGCTGCTGCGGTTTTTACCTATAGATTGAATTCAAAATGGCGCTTTGAAATGCGAAACTTTGGGCTAATTGGATCTCGAGATGCATTGGGGGTTTTGGGATACATAAATCGTCCCGACCCTGAAGGATTGAGAGATTTAATGAAAGACGATTACTTGAATATTGGTAATGAAAACCGTATGGTGCACACTTATGAATTTCTTGGAAATCCAAGTAATTGGTTGGTCGGAATGCGCTACTATAGGGGGTTTACAAAGCGAAAGCAAGGTAACGGTTCTGCCGGTTTTGATGCTGACTTTAATTTTAGCGATCCGGAGAATCCTGAATACAGTAATTACAAATTCCCAAGTCAGAATGTAGCGGCATTTTCGGAAAATGTTTTTCAAGTTACTTCCAAATGGAGCATTACGCCCGGTGTTCGGTTTGAACATATTATTACACAATCGGATGGAACCTATAACGTTGAGTTTTTTGATTTAGCAGGAAATACTCAGGGGGCAAGAACTATTGAAGATCAGCAAAGTAGTTCACGAAGTTTTGTAATTGGAGGTATTGGAACTGCTTATAAACTAAAAAACAGTGAAGTCTATGCCAATATCAGCCAAAACTATCGCGCAATTAACTTCAACGATATGCGTGTAAATAATCCAAACCTTCAAGTTGATCCAAATCTGCAAGACGAAACAGGATTTTCTAGTGACCTTGGAATTCGAGGAAATATTTCAAGGTATTTTATTTATGATATCAGTGGATATTATTTGCAGTATTCTGGACGAATCGGAACTGTTTCGAAAGAGGATGAGAGAACATTGAGAGTTATTCGATACCGCACCAATGTTTCTGATTCTAGAAATATAGGTCTTGAATCTTACGGGGAAATGGATATTATTGGAGTTTTGACAAAAGGCAAATCAAAAACTAATTTGAACATTTTTTCCAACTTCACAATTCAAGATGCAAAGTATATCAACTCAAGTGAAGCTGCTTATCAGAATAAACAGGTCGAAAATGTACCAAGTATGATATTGAAAACTGGAGTAAATTTAAAGCGGAAGAAATTCAAAATTGGCTATCAATACTCATACAATTCAGAGCAGTTTTCTGATGCCACAAATGCGAGCTATTCACCAAATGCAATTGTTGGAATAATCCCAGCATACTGGGTTATGGACTTGAGCGCGAGCTACGAATACAAGAAATGGACCTTTGAAACTGGAATTAATAACCTTACTGACAATCGATATTTTACAAGACGAGCAGTTGGTTATCCCGGTCCGGGAATTATTCCTGCAGACCCCATTAATTTTTATGGAGCGGTTCAGTTGCATTTTTAATCGAATTGTGTGACCTAAGTCTCTATAATCAGCATGGTGTAAATTATAACTTTGGCCCAGAGTATAATTATGCCCCAAAAACAAATTTTTCCAATTCTAAGTTGGCTTCCTGGATATAAAAAGGAATGGCTAAGTGGTGATATTTCTGCAGGATTGACGGTAGGAGTAATGCTTATTCCGCAGGGAATGGCTTATGCCATGATTGCCGGAGTGCCGCCTATCTATGGCTTATACGCTTCTACTTTTCCGCTCATTATTTATGCACTTTTTGGAACCAGTCGCCAATTAGCTGTTGGGCCAGTTGCAATTGATTCTTTATTGGTTTTGGCTGGTGTGAGTGCTTTTGCAGAGGTAGGTTCTGAATATTTTGTTGAGTTGGCAATTCTCTTAGCTTTCATTGAAGGAATAATTCTCATTTTATTTGGATTTCTTCGCTTAGGTTTTCTTGTTAATTTTCTGTCAAAGCCTGTAATAGGTGGTTTTACAGCCGCAGCTGCAATTATTATTGGAGTCAGCCAGTTGAGGCATTTGCTGGGAATAGATATTCAAACTTCAGGAAACGTTTTCAAAACGCTCCTTTCGTCGGTTACTGAATTTTCAAATTGGTCGGTTTTGAGCATTATCATTGGGATTATTGGAATCATTTTGATTTTATCGATAAAGAAAATAAATCGCAAAATTCCAGGTGCATTGCTTGCGGTGATCTTAAGTATTTTGGCGGTGTACTTTTTAAACCTTAGTTCAAATTCAATTCGAATTGTTGGCGAAATTCCAGCCGGACTGCCCGCATTTAGATTACCAAACCTCAACCTTGAAATTATTCAAAAGTTGCTTCCAGCAGCCTTTACAATTGCTTTAATAGCTTTTACTGAAGCCATTTCAGTTTCCAAGGCGATTCAAGCTAAACACCGAGATTACGAGATTTTACCCAATCAGGAACTGTTTGCTATAGGAATAGCCAATATTGTAGGCTCTATGTTCCAGTCGTTTTCAGTTACCGGTGGTTTGGGAAGGACAGCAGTTAACGATCAATCGGGTGCAAAAACCGGTTTAGCTTCTCTTATCAGTGCTGTTTTAGTAATGCTCACATTATTATTTCTTACACCGCTTTTTTACTATTTACCGCATGCTATTCTTGCTTCTATCATTATGGTTGCGGTATCGGATTTAATTGATATTAAATATGGAAAACACCTTTGGAATACCGATAGAAGGGAATTTACCATGTTGATTTCAACTTTTGTTGCAACCCTTGCATTTGGAATTGTAAATGGAATTTTAATAGGTGTTTTATTGAGCATAGGTTTGGTGATTTTTAGAGTAAGCAAACCGCACTTAGCCCAATTAGGAAGAATTGCTGGTACGAATTATTACCGAAATGTATTGCGTTTTAAAGAAGCTGAGGAATTTGAAGATTTGCTAATCGTTCGTTTTGATGCTCAATTATTTTTCGCGAATTGCGAATATTTTAAAGATAATGTACTGGCTTGGGCCGAGAAGAAACCGAAGCTAAAGAAGGTTTTGATTGATGCACAACCTTTAACTCAAATAGATTCAACCGCGTCTTATATGCTGCTAGAATTGATAAAGCACTTTAACGATAATGGTGTAGAGGTTGTATTTGCAGGTGTAACGGGTCCAGTTCGGGATCAATTTAGAAAAGCCAAATTGGCCAAGACCTTAGGCACGAATCATTTTTACATGAACGTGCACGAGGCCGTTTCGCACCACTTAAAAGAAGGTGATTTACCTCCTGAGAATTTGGTTTCGCAGAGTAATGAGGGTTGAGTAATATGTAATGAAAGGTGGTTTTCCACGGATTGCTTTGGTCTCCCGCGGATTGCGCAGATGAACGGAGATTTTTTGGAATACTTGAATAGTAGCTACGCCGTCATTCCGTGAGATTAGATGAGCTGCTGCCGCAGAAGGTATTGCGAATCTTATGTACGGAATCTTTATAACGTTAATTGATGGAATTTTAGATTCCTGCCTGCGCAGGAATGACGAATAGTTTTGTGAGCCTGCAACCCCCGCCGTCATTCCCGTGAAAACGGGAATCTTCATATTCAATAGAAAGATTCCTGATATCTATTTCAAGAAAACTCATGCTTCATTTTGTTCAATTACGATTTTGGAAGGACGATACGACAAACAAGTACAAACAACAAAAAGCCCTTTTCGATACCAATAGTTATCGGGACGAAAAGGGCTTCTAAATATCAAAATATTAGTTTCCTAGTAGTAATGTAATCTTCTCACTTTAGCAATATACTTAGCTAAACGAATAACTTGCTTAGTATATCCAAACTCATTATCGTACCACACATAAAGCACAACGTTTTTACCGTCGTTACTCATTATAGTTGCAGGTGAATCAAAAACAGCACAACAAGTATTTCCAATGATATCGCTAGAGACTAGTTCTTCGTCCATTGAATAATGGATTTGATTTACCAAGTTACCTTCCAAAGCTGCTTTTTTCAATAGTGCATTTACTTCTTCTCTGGTGCTTTCCTTTTTTAAGTTCAAACTCAAAATAGCCAAAGAACCATTTGGAGTAGGAACACGAACTGCATTTGCAGTCAGTTTGTTTTCGAAGCTAGGAATAACCTTAGTTACCGCTTTGCCAGCACCTGTAGAAGTAATCACCATGTTTATTGCAGCAGATCGACCTCGACGCGGCTTTTTATGCATGTTATCCAACAAGTTTTGGTCATTGGTATAAGCGTGTACAGTTTCAATATGGCCTCTTTCAACACCAATATTGTCTTCTATTACCGAAAGTATCGGAGAGATGGCATTCGTAGTACAAGACGCTGCCGAATAGATTGTTTCTTCATCGATATTAACCGTACCTTGATTAATAGCGTAAACAATATTTGGAATTTCTTTTCCTGGAGCAGTTAATAGAACCTTGTTAACACCTTTAGATTGTTTGTGTCTTGAGAGGGCTTCACGATCAGTAAAAACTCCGGTATTGTCAATCAATAAACAATTATCGATTCCGTATGAAGTATAATCTACATCTTCTGGGTTTTTTGCTTCAATCATTTGAATGCGCTGCCCATTTAAGATTAAACATTTTCCAGCTAAATCAACATCAACAGTTCCTTCAAATTGTCCATGGACAGAATCGTTACTTAACAAAGAAGCTCTTTTTGTAATTTGAAAATCAGATGTATCTCTAGTTACAATGGCTCTCAACCTCAATTGTTGTCCTTTTCCAGCTTGTTTGATTAACTCGCGCGCAGCCAAACGACCAATTCTACCGAAACCATAAAGAACAACGTCTCTTGGCTCAGTTTTTTTAGTTGAAGTTCCGTTTACAATTTCGCCTAATTTGTCACTTATAAATTCCGCTTGAGAGCCGTAATTACTGCCTTCGGTTTTCCATTCGTAAGAAAGCTTTCCAATATCAATTTTCGCTGGAGGTAAATCCATAGCGTTTAATGCAGAAGCTAGAGCAACAGTATCGGCTACTTCAATCGGTTTCTGAACTACATTGGCAGCATATTCGTGCAATCTTAAAATTTCTGAAGAAGCAACATTTACCAAATGATTTCTAAAAAGCACTAATTCAACTTGCTTTTCATACATTAATGTGCCAACTGCAGAGATTAATTCAATAGCAGCTCTTTCTTTGGAAAGCCACTCTCCGTGTGCTTTACTGTAACTTGTTAAACCCGTATTAGCCATATCGGATAAAAATTTCTTTTAGTTAATATTATAAAATAAAACGGCGCTAAATGATTGCTCAAATAGCGCCGCAAAAGTATTATAATTCAATTGTTTGAACAGCCTTTTGTTCGTGAGATTAAGAGATTATAACCACTTTCGAACAATTCTTATAGGTGCTCTTATGCATTAAGATTTTATCCAATTAAAACTACCTGATGGAAATTAATTTTGTTTTTTAACCCAAGTATGCTCGTAGTAATTTACTTCTAGAGTTATGCCTTAATCGACGAATTGCTTTTTCCTTTAACTGTCTTACGCGTTCCCGTGTCAGGTCAAATTCAGCTCCGATTTCATCCAGCGTCATACCTTGTTTTTTCCCAATTCCATAAAACATTCTAATCACCTGTCGTTCTCTTTGTGAAAGCGTGGTGAGTAAGCGCTCTATTTCTTGGATTAAAGATTCGCGGATTAGACCGTCATCAGTTTTTGGCCCGTTTCCACTAATCATATCGATCATGCCAAAATCTTCTCCTTCTCTATATGGAGCATCAACAGATACATGACGGCCAGAGCTTTTCATAGAATCGCGTACTTTTTTGGAGTCAATTTCTAAGTGTTGCCCAATTTCGGCAGCGCTAGGAGCTCTTTCGAATTCTTGTTCTAATTGCGAAAAAGTCTTATTAATTTTCGAAATAGTTCCAACTTGATTCAACGGCAGGCGTACAATTCTAGCTTGCTCTGCCAAAGCTTGAAGAATGGATTGGCGTATCCACCAAACCGCATAAGAAATGAATTTGAAACCACGTGTTTCATCGAAGCGACCAGCAGCTTTTATTAAACCTAGATTTCCTTCATTAATTAAATCGGGTAAAGTAAGTCCTTGATTTTGATATTGCTTGGAAACCGATACTACGAAACGAAGGTTTGCGCGTACCAATTTTTCTTTAGCTCTTTCGTCGCCTTCTTTAATAAGTATTGCTAAGCGCACTTCTTCTTCGGCCGTAATCATTTCTTCTCGACTTATATCTTGAAGATACTTGTCCAAAGATTTATCCGCCCGATTCGTAATCGACTTCGATATTTTTAACTGTCTCATAATTTTCTTTCGTTTAGTAATTAATGCACCCCTGCTGCTAAATCGAATTTTGGAATCAACTAACCAATTTGTATTACCGTCACATACCTAAACCATAATAGGCCATTTTTCCATTTGGATAAATCCCCTCAATCAAAACTCCTCCTCCTTGTTTGCCTTTGAGTTGAACATTTAATTCATCCTGATTTTCAATGTGTTTTCCATCAACACGCACAATAATAAAACCCTCACGCACACCAGCTTTCATTAGCTTACCCGATTTTAGATCTTGCACTTGTACGCCATTTTTTAAACTCAATCGCTTTTTCATTTTGTCATCTATTGGAGAAAACTGCGCTCCTAATAAAGTAGACACTTCAACGACGGTTTTGTCAATTAATTCTGTACTTCCGTATTGATTTCGTAGCGTTAACTCAAGTTTTTTACTCTCTCCTTGGCGATTTACCGTTACCGAAATTTTGTCTCCTGGTCTAAAATTGCTGAGTTGTTCTTGAAACTCTGGAACATTATTTACTTTCTTGCTGTTGATGTTGGTAACGACGTCGCCAACCAACATGCCGCCGGCTTTAGCCCCGCCGTCTTCAGCAATAGCAGCAATGAAAATGCCATCCCTTAATTTTAGGTCATTTTTTTTAATCACGTCTTCGCTAAGGTCTTGAATAGACACGCCAATAAAAGCGCGTTGCACGGCACCAAACTCCATAAGATCACTCACCACTTTTTTGGTGATGTTTGCTGGAATTGCAAAAGAGTAACCCGCAAATGAACCGGTATTGGATTTTATTGCAGCATTAATACCAACTAATTCTCCAGCAGTGTTGACTAGTGCACCGCCACTATTTCCTGGGTTTACAGCAGCATCGGTCTGAATAAATGCTTCTACTGGACTAATTCCAGAACGTGGATCAGATTGGAGGATATTTATATCTCTGCCTTTGGCGCTAATTATTCCAGCAGTTACTGTAGAGTTGAGGTTAAATGGATTTCCTACTGCCAACACCCATTCACCAACTTTAATGTCATCTGAATTTGCATATTGCAGATAAGGAAGGTCGGTTGCTTCTATTTTAAGTAAAGCTAAATCGGTACTTGGGTCACGACCAATAATTTTGGCTTCGTAGTGTTTTTTGTCGTTTAGCGTAATTTTTACTTTTTCAGCTCCATCAACTACATGGTTGTTGGTTACAATGTAGCCATCGTCTGAAATAATAACTCCTGATCCTGTCCCCTCTGGCTGAGGCATGTAGCGTGGACGACCATACAATAGGTCAAATATGGGGTTGGATTGGTAATAATCTTGACCTCTAAAAATTGTTTTTACGTGTACCACTCCGGCTAAGGACTTCTCAGCCGCGAAAGTTAAATCTGGAACTCCAGGAGCAACATTCCTTGCAAAATGAACCGGAACGTCTTTTTCAATAACAGTACTTTGAAGCTCAGAATTTTGAACTAAAAAGGTTTCGTGAATGCCTAAAGAGACGAATCCACCGACCATTGCACTTGCTATCAATACTAATGTTTTTTTCATTTCTTTTTTGATTTAGAGTTAAACGTTTAGCTTGTATAACTCTAAGTCTAATTTTAAGTTCAATTAATGCGGTTAAAATTAGTTAACTACATGATATGCAGAATTTTAAAAAACAATTGTGTGTTTCTTATTTGTTATCTCCTACTTAAAAAACGTACTTTCGTTGTCAACAGTTGGGGAATAAATGATGGAGTTTTACAAATACCAAGGTGCGGGCAACGATTTTGTGATGATTGACAACCGTAATGGGGAAGTTGAGCTGGGCAAAAACTTGAACACCAAAATTATTAATCGAATATGCAATCGAAATTTTGGAGTAGGTGCAGATGGTCTTATTCTATTGCAAAATGACATTAATTCAGATTTTAGAATGGTGTACTTCAACTCAGATGGAAACGAGAGTACCATGTGCGGAAATGGTGGACGGTGTATTGTTGCTTTTGCCAAATTTCTAGATGTTTTTGAAGGCAACAGTTGTGAATTTAGAGCCATTGATGGAATGCATAAAGCAAAATTGTATGGAGATTGGGTTGAACTTCAAATGATTGATGTAAGTAAAGTCGAACAAATTGATAACGACTTTTTCCTCGATACTGGTTCTCCGCATTATGTGTCTTTTAGAGAGAATGTAAAAGATCTTGATTTAGTTAAAGAAGGCCGTAAAATTAGAGACAACGACCGATTTAAATCCGAAGGAACAAATGTGAACTTTGTAGCATCACAGCACGATATTCTGGAAGTGAGAACCTACGAACGCGGAGTGGAAAATGAAACCTTAGCGTGCGGAACTGGAGTTACAGCAGTTGCTCTAGTAGCGGATTTGCAAAGCAAAAACACCAAACAAAATGCTTCTAGAATAAAAGCTGTGGGCGGTGAATTAGAAGTTTCTTATGAAAAAAATGCCAATGGAGAGTTCACCAACATTTGGCTAAAAGGACCTGCACAACAAGTTTTTAAAGGGCAGATGTAAAGTTTATTAAACAAGAAAAGCTAATCTATCTGCTGGCTTTCTTTAAGCGTTTTTCTTCTTTTTTTTCCTTTGGAGACTTAGCTGCTTCTTTTTTTACGCTCTTTTTTGCGTCTTTTCCTTTTCCCATAATGTTGAGTTTTTAGTGGTAAATAATTTGCCTTATTACCAAGGACAATATAAACAAATCATTAGAGCTTTTCTTAGAAATAGAAAAGACTTAAGTAATACCATATTGTTTGTGTACGCTTATGAGATCTCCTGCAACTTCAGCTACCTCTTTTTCTTTTTCAAATTCAATGAATAAGTGCCCATCGGTAAGAATCTTTGGATTGATAGACATGTTGAAGATTTCTTTATAGACTTCTCTTTTGGTTTGTTCATTAAAGTCTTTGTTTTTTCTTAACCTTTTTCGATAAGTAATCCAGTTCGAGATTAAAATGAAAGGATAGAATAAAAACATCAGCAGCAATGAGGTAGTTTTTAATCGGGTAAACTGGATATGTTTGATTTTGAAACCTGATAATTTGGCAAAACATCGCAGCTTTAATGCACCAATCAAGAATATGTGACCGTAATATATTTCGTTCGTTACTTTTTGGTCGGACATCCAAATACTATCCAATTCGTTTGGAGCAATGATGGTGTTGAAGCGCTCGCTTTCGGACAACAAGTAACTCATTTTAGCTCTTAAATTTGAGTAATTGGGAGTCGTTATTATCAGGCTTCCACCTTTTTTTAATATTCGATTAAATTCTTTAAAGCTGCCCAATTGATCTGAAAAATGCTCTATTCCTTCTTGGCAGAGTACAAAATCGGCACTTTGAGCTACAGCGGGAATTCCCTCTGCAATATTTGCTTGCAGGCATTCTAGACCGTCTATCTTGAAATACTCTGGGAATAAATCATAGGGAATTGGCTTTGCACCTATGTCTTGTAAAATTTTTGTTGTCACTCCATTTCCAGCTGGGAAATCAATTACCGTTTTTCCTGAAAACCTATTTTTATGTTTGGATAAGTATTTTTTTACGTGATACTTAATGCTCCTTGGGTTTTCAGTGTGATCCATTTTAATAGAATTAAAATTTATAAAGTTTTAAAGGGTGATAGCAAAGAAAACAAAGAGAAGGACAATCCAAAGATTAAAACATTCCATTCTTATTTGCTGATTTTTCAGGTACTTTTTGAATAGCATCCCAATGCTCGCAAATCTTTCCTTTTTCATCAAACCGAAAGAAATCCATAGTCGCGTATTGGTCATTTCCAGGCCAAGTTTGATGCGTGTGCAATGCAACCAAATCTCCTTCGGCTATGCATCGCACAAATTCAATTGATTTTTCTGGGTATTCTGTTTGCATTCTATCGAAATAGTCAATAAATCCTTGAACGCCATTAGCAACATCAGGATTATGTTGAATGTACTTATCTCCTATCAATTTCTTGCAAGCTTCAGCAGGTTTCCCTAAATAAGACATTTTATAAAAGTCAATTGCGTTCTGTTTATTCTGCTTCAATTTCATAATCAATAAGTTGACGTAAATTTTTAGGTTTTTTTTTCGTTGTAGTGAATAGAGTTTAGTCACAAGCACCTTCAGTAAAATCATTTATACTGTTGCAAGAAGCTGCGCCTTGATTGCTGTAGGTTATTCCATCGCATCCGCAAACCGGAGCATATTCTAGGGTATGGGCGCAATTTGGTTTTGCTATTCCTTTACAAAGTACTTTCTTACAACTGAGAAGTGAGCAAGAAATCCCTAGTATTAACATCCAAAAAAGAGAAGTTTTCATAGTTTGTTTTGAAGATTTAATCCGTTCTAACGTAATTGACTAATATTTATTCTGGCATAAAAAAGCCTTCTCAATTGCTTAAGAAGGCCTCCAAATCATTATTTTAAACCTAATTATTTAGCTATTCAACATAACTGGCATAACCAACATCAATAAGTTTTCATTATCGTTATTTCCTTCCGCTGGAAGCAAAAGGCCAGCACGATTAGGTGCAGACATTTCTAGCGATACATTTTCCGTTTCAATGTTGCTTAGCATCTCGATTAAGAAACGCGAATTGAATCCGATTTCGATGTCTTCTCCTTGATGATCGCAGGTTAGACGTTCGTTCGCCTCGTTGGAAAAATCTAAATCCTCGGCAGATACACTTAATTCGTTTCCAGAAATCTTCAATCGTACTTGGTGAGTAGTTTTATTGCTAAAGATTGAAATTCTTTTGATTGAACTTAGAAAAGCTCCTTTTGCAATAACTACTTTATTTGGATTTTCTTTAGGAATTACCGCGTCGTAGTTTGGATATTTTCCGTCGATCAATCTACAAATCAATGTAATGTGTTCAAATTCGAAATAGCAGTTAGTGTCCGTATATTTTACTGTTACATCTCCATCGACATTTGATAACAAGCCTTTCAATAAGTTCGAAGGTTTCTTAGGAAGAATAAAAGCGGCACCTTTTTTTGCTTTTGCATCAGTTCTTCTGTAACGAACAAGTTTGTGAGCATCAGTAGCTACAAAAGTTACATTATCACTATTTAATTCGAAGTAAACCCCAGACATTACGGGTCTTAATTCGTCGTTACCACTAGCAAATAGTGTCTTATTAACTGCATTGAATAATATATCAGAAGTCAATTTTATTGTTGCTGGAGACTCTAATTCTGGCGTTTTAGGAAACTCGTCTCCATTATGGCCTGCTAGTTTATATTTTCCGTTATCCGTTACAACTTCAACTCCGAAATTATCATCGGATACGTTGAAAGTAAGTGGCTGCTCCGGAAATGTTTTTAACGTATCCAACAAAAGTTTAGCAGGAATAGCGATGCTTCCGTCTTTATCAGATTTGTCCAGTTTTATTTTAGTAAAAATGGTGCTTTCTAAATCAGAAGCGGAAACGGTTAGGTCTCCCTTCTTGATACTGAACAAAAAATTGTCTAAAATCGGTAACGTATTAGACGTATTTAGTACGCCAGCTATAGCGCTTAGTTCTTTTAAAAGGTGAGAACTGGATACAATGAATTTCATGTGATTTCCTTTAATTTAAGTCACACAAATTTATTGCAATCAAAGGTTGGTTCAAAGGATTAGATACTAGCTGCAAGCCTACTTTTCAACAAGTTATGAGGGAGGCGAAAACTCTTGTAGACTCACTGTTAATGGGTCAAATACAAAGTACTGTATGATTACAAATTGATCATTGTTAATCGTTGCATACATTCGTTCTAAATCGTATGGTATTGCATTTCCCTCCCAATCTTCCGCATCTTCTTTGGCCGGTTTTAAATAAGATTTTACTTGAGTAATATTCCCTTTATCATCTTTTAGCGTGTAAATGGTTTTAACTGGTGTTTGAGCGATTAAACTATCGCAATACGCTTTTGTTCGGTTCTCCTCAAAACCTTCATAACTAATTGCTCTGTATCGCTTTATGTATTCATAAATTCCGCCCATATTTGGAACTGAAACCAAATTTCCTTCACCATCTTTTAGTGTGTATTCGTCATTTGAAACTTTGGTAATTTCAAAAGACTTTGAAGGTTCCTGAGGGTATTCAACCTTTAGATTTTTGATCTTCGTTATTTTCTCACCCGGGAAGTACCAAATGGCATTATCGCGCCAATCATTAATTCTTGGAGAATACCTACTTTGAATAAACCCGTAATGACCTTCAATGTGCATAAGAAAAGGTACACTCGATTTTTCCAAAAGCATAAACGTCCCGGTGTTGTCTCCATTGGCACCACCAACGTAATAGACCTTAGCAGGTGAGTTTTCTTCATTTTGATAGATGGCTACTTTGGTTGAATTGGCTGCAATTTGTTTTACGGTATATTCAAATCTTGATTTTGAAACTGGCGCACGAACGGTGAGCTCTTTTATGGTTTTTAGTAGATTTCGCACAACGTCTTGTCGTGCTTTAAAATCCTGACCCTCGGATTTAACCGACCATTCGTCACTACTAATTCGCTCTAATACTAAACTATTCCCGTTTTTGTCATTCATGGCAACTTTAGTGATACTTGCTGTATCTTCTATTGCGAAATTGTGCAATTGTTGCTTTAAGGTAGAACCACCGTTTTTACTTGCATAAAACACTATAAAGGACAGCAATCCAATTGCTATAAGTAAACCTATTATTCCGCCTTTTTTCATCTTTTTGACCCGTATAATTTTTTTCTTAGAAAGAACACTAACATTCCAAATAGAGCAACTACCGAAACTGGAAGCACCAAATTCACCAATTGCCACTTTCTTTTTTCTTTAACCGTTCTTGTTCTATCCAACAATCTAAGTTTGAATTCTTTTGCTCTAATTTCTAACAAGCCAGAGTCATCGAGCAGGTAGTTCATGCAATTCAAAAGAAAGTCTTTGTTTGCATAAATTCTTCGTGTGTACTTGTCGTAACCCAAAGCAAAAAACTCACCACGCTCTTCGTTAACTTCATTTTTAATGATATCCGCATCGGATAAGAATATTTGCTGGGTCGGAACACTTTCTTCTTTGAAAGCAATAGAAGGATCGTTTAACAATCGCTGTGGAATTCTATTGGCAAAGTTTGATGGAAAAACACCTTCCACTAAAACGCCAATTTTTTGTGGACCATTGTTGTATTGTCTTTTATCTGGTTTATTGCGCAAAACATTAAAACTTATTCGAGCCGGAGTACTCACTAATTTGGAATAGTTTGATGATGATAAAAGGGTTGTTTTCTTTAATCCATCATTTTTTCCAACGTAATCGATACTAGAAGCAAAATGAACGGCAATAGCATCTAAGTTTTTGACGATAGGATTTTTTGCTTTGGTCATCACCATTGGAAAGTAGGGCCAAGGAAAGAATTCTTGTCGAGGAGCATTTCCAATTTGTCCAGTTACAATAGGCAAGGGTAAGGATTGGATATCCATTATTAAATCGCGATTTACACGAATGCCGTATTTAAAAAACAAATCGTCTAAGTTCAGGTCTCTGGGAATTGACATAGTCGTATTGGCACCTTTGAGGCTGTCCATTGACGCTAGAACTGGTTCGTATAACCACATGACCTTTCCACCTCTCATTACGAATTGGTCGATAATAAACTTGTCCTTATCGTCAATGCTTGAATCTGGACCTGCAACAATAATTGCATTAAAGAGTTTTAAGGCGTTTAATTGCCCATCAAGCGTTACATGACTAACGCCGTAAAACTCGCCTAACGATTTCTCAAAATCTGCGACATAGAGTTCTTCGTATTCTCCGTGACCATGTATAAATGCGATTTGTTTTTTAGAAACGGTGGTTAAATTCTTTAATATACTGGCAAATTCATACTCCAGTTGTTGCACCGAGTTATTGATCATTGCTGTTTCTGGAACTCCTATCTGAGATTTTAGAATTTGCCACGGCAAAGTCTTGTCGCGATAGGTGACAACTGCGCCCGCGAATATCACTTTCTCCGAAGCCTCTTCTACCGATTGCTTTCGCAGCGTAGTAGGCTGCAAGCCTTCTTTAAAGAGTTTTTGATAGACCTTTTCACGTTCTTTCTCATTAATACCTGCACTTGGATCAATAAACTCGTACTGAAGATTATCGCCTGCGTAAGCTCTAAATTCGTCTAACAATTCTTTGGTAGCATCTCTTAACCTTTTGTAATCGGCAGGAAGATCTCCTTCTAAGTAAACTCGGACAAAAACGACATCTTCCAATTCTGTTGCTTGCTGCTCAGAAACTTCGGAAAGAGAGTAGCGCTTGTCAGAAGTAAGGTCAAGTCGCTCAAATAAAAAGCCTCCAGCAATATTGAGTAAAACTAATACCACAAGGCCAAGCACAAGGCCTATTATGTCGTTTAACCGTTTACTCATTAGTTACCATTTTCGACTGTCCAATTTGACTTTGGTAAACATCAGAAATAAGGCTATCAAACTCAAAAAGTAAATCACGTCTCTACTATCGATAACACCTCGACTTAATGAAATATAATGTTCGTTGACACCTAATTTTAAAATGATATGATCTGCAATTCCAAATAATTCTAGACTACTTAATGATTCAAAACCGACGTAGGAGAAAAAGCACAGAAAGAGTGCTATTACAAAACTTACAATTTGATTATTGCTAATGCTTGAAGCAAATATTCCGATAGCTATAAACGCTGAGGCTAGAAAAAATAAACCGATATAAGAACCCCACATAGCTCCAGTATCTACGTTGTTTTTTGGCGCCCCTAATTCGCTTACTGTCAGGAAATAGAATAACGTGGGTAAAAGAGAAAACATCACCAGTAAAACTCCAGCAAGGTATTTGCTCCATACAATTTGCCATTCTGAAAGTGGTTTGGTTAATAATAATTCAATGGTTCCGTTTCGCTGTTCTTCAGAGAACATGCGCATGGTAACTGCTGGAGCAAGAAACATAAATACCCATGGAGCAAGAATGAAAAGCGAATCAATGTTGGCGTAACCGGCATCTAGAATATTGTATTCGCCAGGGAAAACCCATAAGAAAAGTCCTACCACAACTAGGAATATAATAATGACCATGTACCCGATAAGCGAGTTTAAAAAATCATTTATTTCTTTTTGCAGTAATACTAGCATTGGAGCCTGTTTCGGCGGTCAAAATTAGGATAAAAAGGTAGGGAGAAAAGTTGAGCATGTAAAGAATTCTAAAAGGTAGGAATTTAGCTTTTAATGAAGCTTTTCTGTGTACGCTTTATTTTAACTTGAGCCTTTTTTGACAGGGAAAATCAGCTTTGTGCTTTTGACATAGTATCGATTTTAATCAATTAGCCCACAACATTATTATTTAATTCCTATTGTCGAGTGCCATCTATGGCGAGTGCTCTTCAACGAATTGGTCTTGACCGAATAAACGCAATATGCAGAGCCAACAGATGAAAGTTTGTTTGAAGATTTTAGTCTAATAGATTTGGAAGGAGCTGAATATCGGCTTGTAAAAGTTTATCTATTTCAAGTTACTCCTACATTTGCAGCCAATTTTAGAATCATGATAATACAAAAGTTTGGAGGTACCTCACTCGGAACTCCCGAGCGCATGCACGCAATTGCAAGCTTAATTGCAGATGGTGAGCGAAAAGTAATTGTGCTTTCTGCCGTTTCGGGAACTACAAATACATTGGTGGAAATTTGTACAGCATTGCACAAGAAGGATGAAGAAGAAGCCTTGTTGCTGGTGAATAACTTAGACGCGTTGTATAAGCAGTTTATCGAGTCGTTGTTTTCAAAATCGAGTGCAACGAGTTTTAAAGAAGAAACCCTTGAAACAATTGAAGCCTACTTGAATGGAATTCGTTCTTATTCTAAAAAATTATTTAACCCCTTTATCGAGCGCTCAATTTTAGCACAAGGGGAATTACTCTCAACTAATATTTTCCATCAATACCTTAAAAGCGAGGAAAAAAAATCGGTGTTACTGAATGCATTAGATTTTATGCGCACGGATTCAAGTGGCGAGCCCGACCAAAAATTCATTGAAGAAAATCTACAATTTGAACTTTCTAAACACCCAAAAAAGAACCTTTTTATCTGTCAAGGCTATATCTGTAGAAATGCATTTGGCGAAATTGATAACTTAAAAAGAGGGGGTTCAGACTACAGTGCGTCTTTGATTGGTGCAGCAATTAACGCTGACAATATCCAAATTTGGACAGATATTGATGGAATGCACAACAACGACCCACGGGTAGTGGAAAAAACGCAGCTTATTCAAGAATTGTCCTTTAAAGAGGCGGCTGAGTTAGCATATTTTGGTGCTAAAATTTTGCATCCTGCTAGTATACGACCTGCCGAAGAACAGAATATACCAGTATGGTTAAAGAATACCATGGATCCAAAAGCCCATGGAACTTTAATACATGCCGAAAGTACTGCAAAGGGTTTTAAGGCGGTTGCAGCCAAAGACGGCATCACTGCTATTAAAATTCGTTCTGGTAGAATGTTGATGGCCTATGGTTTTTTGAGAAATGTATTCGAAGTTTTTGAGCGTTATAAAACGCCAATTGATATGATTACTACATCGGAGGTTGCTGTTTCAGTGACAATTGATGAACTCACAAACCTAGAAGGAATTGTAAAGGAATTAAAGAACTTTGGAAGTGTAGAAGTGGATGAAAACCAAACCATTGTATGCATAGTGGGTGATTACTCTGCAGAAGGTATAGGCTACGCAAGTAAAATATTTACAGCCTTGGATAAAATCCCAATTCGCATGATTTCATACGGTGGAAGTAATCACAACGTATCGGTTTTAATCCAGACAGATCAAAAGAAAGCTGCACTCTCGGCATTAAGTAAAGGTGTTTTTAATCTTTAAGCATGAACTCTAGACTCATAGATCGATTTGGAGTTCAAGACACTCCTTTCTTTTACTACGACCTTAAAATGTTGCAGGTTAATATTGATACCTTAAAATCTGCGTCCGAAAAACACGGCTTTCACGTGCATTATGCAATTAAGTCGAATGCCAATTCGAGAGTTCTTGAGTTGATAAGCGAGAGCGGATTAGGCGCCGATTGTGTCAGTGGAAATGAGATAAAAGCATCTATTGAATCTGGATTTTCTCCCGACAAGGTGGTATTTGCTGGAGTTGGGAAGAGCGATAAAGAGATTAATTATGCTCTTGAAAAAAATATCTTTTGTTTCAATTGCGAAAGCGTTCAAGAAATTGAGGTAATCAATGAATTGGCTGAAAAACAAGATAAAGTTGCAAAGATTGCTCTTCGGTTAAACCCTAATGTGAATGCATATACACACGCATACATAACCACGGGTTTAGATGAAAATAAATTTGGAATAAATGCATCGCAACTGGAGGAGGTTTTGGAGGTTGTGTCAAATTCTGAAAACATAAAACTGATTGGCCTACACTTTCATATAGGGTCGCAAATTACTGACTTGACTCCATTTAAAAACCTCTGCAATAAAATCAACGAATTGCAACAATGGTTTTTAGGCAGAAATGTAAAAATTGAGCACATTAACGCAGGTGGAGGTTTAGGTATCGACTACCAAACTCCAGATTTACACCCAAAGCCACCCTATGAGGAATATTTTCAAATTTTCAACGATTTTTTGGAATTACAACCTGGGCAAGAAGTACATTTTGAATTGGGAAGAAGTATTACTGGTAACATGGGAACACTAGTGAGCAGAGTGTTGTATGTTAAAAAAGGAATTAATACTAATTTCTTGATTCTTGATGCGGGAATGACAGAGTTGATTCGACCGGCACTGTATCAATCTTATCATAAAATTGAAAACCTGTCTAAGCGACATCTCGACGATATTCCCAGAGAAAAGTACGATGTTGTTGGGCCAATTTGTGAGTCTTCGGATTGTTTTGGAAAGGATGTAACCCTGCAAGAAACTGAACGAGGTGATTTAATAGGAATTCGATCAGCAGGTGCATATGGTGAGGTTATGGCATCTTCTTATAATTTGAGAGAGAAGGCCAAGGTGTTGTTTTAAAACACTTTCTTTTTTAAAAATCATCTACTTTGGTTCTTAAAGATTATTATGAAAGCGATTCACTTAGCCTTAGTACTTTTTGTAATTACCCTTTTAGGATGTTCCATTGGAAATGAAAACTCCTCATTTGAAAAAAGGCGCTACAGCAGTGGCTATCATTTTAGAGGAGGTAAAGTATTACAAGCCAATAAGAAACTGAATCGATCTGTTAAGAAAGACAAGCGAGCAGAAAACCATAACACTTCTAAAGCCGATGGAGTTGCAAGTCTCGATCACTTAGCGCTAGTTGCCGATAATAATTCTGCTATTTCAGAAAACTTCAGCGAAAACGTTGAGAACAGTCAAGCTGCTAAAGTCATGGCTTCTTTGGCTGAAAACAAAATAGAAATAATTGATTTTTATAAAAAAGAAAAGGTTGTTTTAGAAACGGATACCATAAAAAAAACAATTCGTGCTGATGTAGATGTAAAAAAAGAGGCTAGAGATATTAAAGAAAAATATCTAATTGCTGCCATAAGTGGTGGCATTGGTTTGATCCTATTTTGGTCTTTTCTTCCTTTTGTTATTCTAGGAGCAGTTGGATTGTTTTTCGCTGGTGCGGCAAGAAGAAAAGAAATTAAATTGAATGAAAAAGGAGTAAAAACCGATCAGGAGTTGCTTGATAAAATAAAACGACGAAATAGATATATTCCAACACTTTTCTTAGTTTCTAGTTTATTGTTGTTGGTAGGTTTTCTAGTAGCTTTGATAGCCTTTGGGGCTGCAGGGACAGGGCTATTTTTAATTGGGCTTTCTTTATTGATAGTAGGTGCATTCCTGTCGCTCCTAATGCTAGGGTTGAGTATTGCTTTGTTAGTTGCAGTAATTCGGAAAATTAAGGAATTTGACGACCTACAAACTAAATGAAACAATAAGTAAACTAAACACTTTCTTGTTTTCATTGTTCTCCTTATAAATAACTAAATATGAAAAATACTGTTTTAAGCATCCTAACTGTGGGATGTGTAATCTTAGCTTCAAGTACTATGGCACAATCCTCTATTTACGATTTCAAAGTTGACGGTCTTACCGGAGAAGAAATCAATTTTGCAGATTTTAAAGGCAAGAAAATATTAATAGTTAACACCGCTTCAAAGTGTGGCTTTACAAAGCAATACACACAGTTGCAAGAATTATATGATAAGCACGGTAAAAACATAGTTGTGGTAGGTTTTCCAGCAAACAATTTTGGAAAACAAGAGCCCGGTACTAACGATGAGATCGACACTTTCTGTAAAAAGAATTATGGAGTTAGTTTCCCTATGGCTTCAAAAGTTTCCGTAAGAGGAGATGATATGCACGCTTTATTTTCTTGGATGACCGAACTTGAAAACCCAGACTTTACAGGCAACATTAAATGGAACTTTGAAAAGTTTCTTTTTGATGAGAACGGAAATTTAATCCACAGATATCGTTCTCAAACTTCTCCTACGGACGAAAAAATAACGAGTTTGTTGTAGAACTTAAGCTTAAAAACAAGCATTAAAAAAGGGGGTGTATTTATTTACATCCCCTTTTTTATTAGTCAAAAAACTGCGTTTTAGTTTAAAACAATTTGTTTAAACCCTTTGCTTTTGCTGTCGGTAAGTTCAATAAAGTAAACTCCTGATTCTAAACCTGAAACATTAAACTCAAAGGTTTCTAATTCTTCAACCGTATTAAAGAAATAACGTTTGTGTTGCGTTCCATCAACTGAGTATAATGCGCCACTAACTGCGTTGCCAAAGTTTTCTACTTGTACTGAAAACAAGCCATTGGTGGGGTTCGGAAATACGCTAAAGTTATAATCGGCTTTTATTTCCGCAACGTCAGTAGAGAAACCAATTACTCGTCTAGTTTCGCCATACGCCATAGGTTCATTTCCAAAAAATACTGCATGCACATCAACGTTATAATGCGGGTTATAGCCTGCATTGCAGTCTGCACAGGTAGAGCCGGAAACACAATTGGGATTGTTTGGGTGGCAAAAATCTCTATAATTACTCTGAAATTTGTAATCCAATGCCATTGAAGAGGCACTTTTAAATGCACTTAAATTTACGATGTCTGGAGGAGCAATAGCCCCAGGGCACCAGCCCGCTCTGTCATATGGCCATGTACCTTGTTGGTTTAAGCAATTGTCTGGATTAGGATCGCAATCGTTCCACAAGTCTTGTTCGTATTCTTTATTTCCATTTACTAATAAATCATGTTTAGCCCTGTAAAATTCCGCTGCGTTATTCGAGTTATTTGGTCCCCAACCGTGACCTGAGGTTGACATAATCAACGCTATTTCTTCAGTAAATCTAGGGACCGCTATGTTTTTTTGTGGTACTGGTTGAAGGTTACTCATATTCCCAAAGTTAAAGGCGCCATCCCATACCTTTGTAAGCGCTGAGTAATTGTATTTTGGACTTCCTTTTATGTACTCAAAATCCAAAGTAAGTTGCCAGCCTCCAGTTCCCCAAGTATCAATAAACACATGAAAATCAACATTTCCTTGAAGCAAGGAAGCGTATTCGGTTAAGTCAATTTCATGCTTGCATCCAACATTATAGGGAGTCATATATCGAATGATCTGAATCCACTCACCATCTGGAGCTTTGATATCAAAATGGGCCCAGCGGTCCCAATCGTCGCAATTTCCATTAGGGCATTCAACATTTAATTTGGCAATGATTTTATCATAGGTGCCTGCAAATTGAGGTAAATCGTGCGACCCGTAATAATCTCGGCTATTTGCGGTTTGAAATTCAATGACGACTGTATCCAAACTCGTTACCGTTTTTGTAGTTCCACCCTCAATAACATCAATGTTTTTAGAAAGTGACGTAGTTTCTCCGTTAGAGGCTTTTGCGGTTATGGTAAGCTGGTAGCTTTTAAAGATTTTGGGCGCCCAAGCAAGGTAATAACTGCCTGCTTTAATTTGTTTTGCAGTTGCAATTTCACCGTCAATTTCTACCTCTATTTCATCAATGCTCAAAAAGTCTTTTTCATCAATATCTGCGTTAATATAGATCATATAAACACCGTTAGAATCAGCCAATTCAATTGGAAAGCTTTCTGTTAATCGAGTCGATATCCTAGGCTTGTAAGTTGCCAAATCAATTACATCAAATGAAATATCAGTAGAGTTTTGATAATGGCTTGTCGTTCCGCTCGCAGTTGCTCTTACTACCACTTTCCCAGCTTGTTTAGTAAGACTTAGGCTTGTCCCATTTACTGTAGCTGGGCCAGAAATTATTGAGTAGCTAATGCTACCCGGACCTGGTGTATTAGCAGCTAGTTGAATAGGAGTGGAGTTTGTTTCTTTTTTATCAACTTTCGTAAATCGAATGGGTTGATTTTGTTTACCAGCTGAAGGGCAGGTGTTTTTGAAAAATCTAAGTTCTGAGAGTTGCAGGTCTCCCGCTGATGAGGTGCACTTAAGTTTGATAAAACGACCTTTAACAGCTCCAAAGTAAATGGTGTCAGAGGTGTTGTTCTTCGAATAGTCTGCTACACCAAATTGCTCGCCCAATCCCCATTGTGTTGAGATGTTGGTTACAAAGAGTTCAAAGTTTTCCAACTTTCCACTTCCAGACCAACGTGTTTTATAACTCATTGCAGTAACGTCTTCTAGAGCGCCAATATCCACGACAATTTCATGGTTTGTTCCACCTTTGGTTCTCCACCTAGAGTTATTATCCGTATCAAACATTTTTTCTCCTGTATTATTACCATTTTCAGAAGATATAGAGAGCACTGAATAATTATTAGCTGCTATTAAAATGGTATCGCACTGAGCGGTTGCAATTAAAGTTGAGGCAATAATGGCAATAGAAAGCAGAAAATTTTTCATTTAAAACGATTTTTGTAATTCACAAATGTAGCCGTTGAAGCTCTATGTTTTTAGAAATAATTTCAGAAACGAAACTGAGTGCTCAACACATGGGCCAGCATTAAAATTATTATGTGGATAGAGCCGATCGATTCCTGGGGGAAACCAATAAAAGTCCCAGCATAGTGCACAGGGCGTTTAGAATTAAGAGTTCGAAACCAAAGGTGTAATCGAATAATTTTAGACTAAAATCTTTTAGAAAATAACAAAACACAGGGCTGATAATGCAAATTAGAGGAATCCAGCGGTCATTCGCTTGTTTTTTGCTCAATATACCGTAGGCAAACATGCCCAACAATGGACCATAGGTATAACCCGCTGCAATGAATAAGGATTTAATAACGCTCTCGTCATTAATCATTTGAAAAATAGAAATGACTATTAAAAGCACTACGGACATGCCAACATGCACTAGTTTTCGAGTTCTTGCTGGGTTGGAAAACTGCTTTCTTTCTAAGCCTAATATATCTACGCAAAAACTGGTGGTTAGAGCAGTTAAAGCTGAATCGGCGCTGGAGTACGCCGCTGCAATTAGCCCCAAAATAAAAAGCATTCCTACTACTGGACCTAAATACCCTCCAACAGCGAGCATAGGGTAGAGGTAGTCTGCCTTTTCTGGCATCGCAATCCCCTGCTGGCTGATAAACATGTACAGCACAACTCCTAAACTTAAAAACAAGAGATTTACTAACACCAAGCTGGTGCTAAACCAGAATATGTTTTTTTGAGCATCTTTTACGCTTTTACAAGTAAGGTTTTTTTGCATCATGTCCTGATCTAGTCCAGTCATAGCAATAGCAATAAAGGTTCCTGCTAAAAACTGTTTCCAGAAGAATTTTCCAGACTTCCAATCGTCAAAAAAGAAGATTTGAGAATATTCGTGATTTGAAATGGTTTCTATTAATCCAAAATCCCCATTTAGATGAAGCTCGTTTCCAACTACATATAAGGTTACGCCAACTGCGGTTAGCATGAATAAAGTTTGCAAGGTATCGGTGTAAACTATCGTTTTTATTCCTCCTCTAAACGTATACAGCCAAATGAGAATAATAGTGAGTAAAACAGTAATGAAAAAGGGAACATCCCAGTTAAGTGGTTTAAAAATGGCCAGCTGAAAGACCATTGCGACTAAATACAAGCGAAATGAAGCTCCTAGAATACGACTTACCAAAAAGAACCAAGCTCCAGTTTTATAAGCTCTAAATCCAAAGCGTGATTCTAGATAGCTGTAAATTGAAACGAGATTCATTTTATAATACAATGGCATTAACACCAAGCCAATCACCAAATAGCCCAATAAGTAGCCCAATACCATTTGCATATAGCTGAATTGACTGGTTGCCACCCAGCCGGGGACAGATATAAAAGTTACTCCAGACAAGCTAGTTCCTATCATTCCAAAAGCTACTATATACCATGGAGACTGCCGATTTCCTGTAAAAAAAGCTTCGTTAGAGTCACTCTTGGAAGTGGTGAAATACGAAATTCCAATTAGAAAGGCGAAATAGCCCAAAACAAATAGTATGATGATAAGTGGAGACATTTTACAAAGGAATCATTAGCTGCTTTGATTTATTCGCTTCTTCTTCATTTTCATCCACATTCAGAAGTTGAATAGCATAAATTTGCCCACTCATGGAATTACCATCAAAATACTTACAAGAAGCAGTCGAGGCAATTGCCAGTTTACCAGGTATAGGAAGGAAATCTGCTCTAAGACTTACCTTGCATTTACTTCGAAGAGATACGTTAGAAGTAAGCCAATTTACACATGCAATTTCCAGTATGAAGGAGAATGTGCGGTTTTGTGAAACATGTGGAAACATTTCTGATGGCGCAAAATGCAATATTTGTGCTCAAGCAAAACGAGATCAATCGGTAATTTGTGTAGTTGAGGATTTACGGGATGTATTGGCCATTGAATCTACGCAACTGTATCAAGGTTTGTATCATGTTTTGGGTGGTATAATTTCTCCTATGGATGGAATTGGACCAAGCGATTTGAATATTTCTTCGTTATTCAGCCGGGTAGAATCTGGTGAAGTATCGGAGATAATTTTAGCATTGAACGCAACCATGGAAGGGGATACAACTTCCTTTTATTTGTATAAAAAGCTTGAAGCTTTTGAGTGTAAAGTCACTTCGATTGCTCGAGGAGTTAGTATTGGAGACGAATTACAATATACCGACGAAATTACTTTGGGTCGCAGTATTCAGCATCGAACTCCTTTTGAACAAACTTTATCAAGGTAGTTCTAATTCTGGTTCTTCAACTTTACCCTGAATTTATTTCAGGATCTCATTATTACTTTTCAAAAACCCTATTTCGCTCTAAAAAAGATTGAAATGGGAACGCCAGTAAAATTGTAATGCTTTCTGAGTTTGTTTTCTATAAAACGCTTGTAAGGTTCCTTGATATATTGAGGCAAATTACAATAGAATGCAAATGTTGGATACCGAACGGGTAGCTGAGTTATGTATTTAATTTTAATGTGCTTACCTTTTAATGCAGGTGGAGGGTTCCTTTCGATAATAGGTAAAAGCAACTCGTTCAACGCGCTTGTTTTTATTTTTTGGGCCCTATTTTCATAGACTGCAACTGCACTTTCTAGCGTCCTATGCAAGCGTTGCTTTTCGTGAACAGAGATGAACAGTATGTTCACATCGTCAAATGGTTCAAGCTTTTCTTTGATGCTGATTTCCATATCACGGGCTGTATTCGTCTCTTTTTCGATTAAATCCCACTTATTAAAGAGTACAACAACACCTTTATTGTTTTTTATTGCTAGGCCAATGATGTTCAAGTCTTGAGAACTAATTCCTTCCACTGCATCTATCATTACAATACAAACGTCAGCTCTTTCCAGGGCTTTAATCGCTCGCATAACAGAGTAGAACTCCAAATCTTCATGTACCTTTTTCTTTCTGCGAATTCCAGCGGTATCTACTAATACAAAGTCAAACCCATAGGCATTAAAACGTATGTCGTTTGTATCTCGAGTAGTTCCAGCAATGTCGGTTACAATATTTCGTTCTTCTCCTATTAATGAATTTATTAAAGAAGATTTTCCAGCATTTGGTCTGCCAACCACTGCAAAACGAGGAAGCCCTTCATATTCATCAACAAACTCTGTGTCGGGCAGGTCCTTTACAATTCCGTCTAAAACGTCTCCAGTTCCACTGCCATTGATAGAAGAAACGCAATAGTACTCTCCTAATCCTAAGCCATAAAATTCAACTGCATCTTCAGCTCGTTTGTGGTTGTCTACTTTATTAACCACTAAAAAAATCTTTTTTTGGCTTTGTCTGAGTAATTGCGCAACTTCTTGATCCAAGTCAACGACACCCGTCATAACATCTACAACAAATACAATTACCTGTGCTTCATCAATTGCAACTTGAACCTGTTTTCGAATTTCTGCATCGAAAACATTATCCGAGTTTTTTACGTAGCCGCCAGTGTCTACTACAGTAAAATCCTTGCCGTTCCAGTTGGTTTTTCCATAGTGGCGGTCTCTGGTAACACCACTAAATTCATCAACAATGGCATCACGTGTTCCTACTAATCGATTAAAAAAAGTAGATTTCCCGACGTTTGGACGCCCAACAATTGCTACAACTGAATTCATTTTCGGTAATTTTTTGCAAAGAAACGTTTAATTCTCGGAGGAGGAGAAATAAAGCTAGTTTAAGTAGCCAAAGCGTTTTAATTCTGGATTTTTATTGCGCCAGTCTTTATTCACTTTGACATACATTTCTAAAAATACTTTTTTATCCAGAAAAACTTCCATTTCTTTTCTAGCCTCTGTCCCAACTCGTTTTAAGCCCAAGCCTTTATGCCCAATGATAATTCCTTTTTGACTGTCGCGCTCAACATAAATTTCAGCTCTAATTCTTGTTATGGTAGGTTCTTCTTTAAACTCTTCAATTACTACTTCACATGCATACGGAATTTCTTTTTTATAGTGGTTAAAGATTTTCTCGCGGATAATTTCAGACATAAAAAATCGCATAGGCTTGTCTGTAATCTCATCTTTCGGGAAATAGGCAGGAGAATCTGGAAGGTTTTTAATAATGTGATCCCAAACCGGTTGAATATTTGCACCATGTAAAGCCGATATTGGAATTATTGTAGCCTTAGGCATTCTTTCCTTCCAAAGGTCAACTTGCCCTTCAAGTGTTTCTTGATCGCTCAAGTCGATTTTGTTTAGTACTACGATTACTGGAATATGCATTTCTTGTACTTTTCGAAAGATAGCTTCGTTCTTGATCTTGGTTTCACCTACTTCACTCACGAAGAGCAGAATGTCGGCATCCTGCAATGAGCTTTCTACAAAACTCATCATGCCTTCATGCATTTTGTAGGCCGGAGTTAGAATTCCTGGGGTATCGGAATATACAATTTGGAAATCTTCGCCGGATACAATTCCTTGTATTCTATGCCGTGTAGTTTGAGCTTTCGAAGTAATTATTGAAAGCTTTTCGCCTACTAACTTGTTTATTAACGTGCTTTTACCAACGTTTGGGTTGCCAATGATGTTTACAAATCCAGCTTTATGAGACATATTTTAGTTTTATTTAGCTGCAAAATTAAAGAAAGATGTATATTTGCAGCCGCGAAATTAACCAATACCAACTAAGACATATCGCGGGGTGGAGCAGTTGGTAGCTCGTCGGGCTCATAACCCGAAGGTCGCAGGTTCGAGTCCTGTCCCCGCAACTAGAAAAGGCCTAATTAATAGTTAGGTCTTTTTTTATTTTATGAACTCATTTGTTGTTTACATTCCACAGTCAGATCGCTATGACAAACGATATATTGGCTGCACTAGCCAACTTATCAATCGATTTTAGTCCCATAACAGTCTAGGGGCAAAGGGTTGGACTATCAAATTTCGACCATGACGGTTAGTTCATTTAGCGTTTTAAAAATTTGGGCTTTCTTAAAATAGTTGAAAGACTTTTAAATTTCCAGGTTTAAAAATCCATTAATTAATACTCATCAAAAGAATTTTCAGAGTTGTTGTTTGTTATTTGTTGTTTGTTGTTTGTTGTTTGTTTTGTGAAACAAAACAGTATTATTGCAGCATAATCTAACTTATTAAAATTATTGTTAAGAAAAAATTATTATTAGTTGCTGCGGCAGGCTTCATGATTGCTGGAATGTCTTCATGTAAAAAAGATTACACATGTACTTGTACAACTCCAGAGACAACAGTTTTGGGAATCACAGTACCTTCTAGTGCAACTACTACTACGTTGGAAAAGCAGAAAGAAGATGACGCTAAAACAGCTTGTGACGCAGGCAATGTAGCTGGTGTTACTTTTACTCTTGCTGAGAAGTAGTCAGTTAGACTTACACTTATAAGAAAGCCGCATAATGCGGCTTTTTTTTGCTCTAATTTTTGAAGTGTACTTGCTTACGATTCAAGTTTAATTGATGAAACATAAGAATGTAGTTTATAATTTATAGGTGTTCAAGTAAAGTTGAAAAATCTATTCGTTATATTTGCAAAATACTAAAACAATTTAAAGTTTACTATTATGAAAAAAATGCTAATGATTGCTGCAGCAGGTCTTATGATTGCTGGAATGACTTCTTGTAAAAAAGATTACGTATGTGAGTGTACTGTTAATTCTGCTTCTGTATCAGGAAGTAGTTCAGAAACTATTAATGATACAAAAAAGAACGCTGAAGAAAAATGTGAAGGTTATAATGATACAGATGTAACTTGTACTATCAAATAATTTTTTAAAGTTTTTAGAAAGCCGCATTTTAGCGGCTTTTTTTTTGACTAAATTTCACTTTCTATGCTTTAGATTCTTGTCATAATTGTAATTGTTTTAAATACACTAAAACTAGATTTGCCTTATCATTGTTGAATATTCTGACGTATTAAAATTTATAAGAATGAAAAAATTATTATTAGTTGCTTTTGTGACGATAATTATCGCAACATTATCTTCATGCCGAAGGGATTATGAATGTTGCTATTTGGATGCCGATGGAAGTAAATTAGGTTCTGGCACGGGAAATTTTGGTTGCGCCACTTCTAGAATGAGTAAAAAAGAGGCCGAAGAAATAGAGGCCGAATTTAATTTAGATGCCAGTTCATTTGGTGGAAGCGCAAAATGTGAGAAAAACTAGAAAGGAAGCATACAGGACTTTTTGATTTAATAAAATGGCCTTATAATGTGTAATTAGTCGACTTTTAGAGAGCATTTATAGAACAGCATATTAAAAAACTGTACTTTTCTCTTCCAGCTACTTTTGTTAAATTAATAAAACTATAAAAATGAAAAAAATTCCATTATTACTTTTATTTGGATTGATTGTTCTCGTATCAATTTCTTGTAAGAAAGATTACCAATGTTGTTATTTGACTTCAGAAGGAGAGCGGTTAGGTGCCGATGATTTAGGTTGTACTTCTGGTAAATACAGCAAAGGCGAAGCGGAGGACCTGGAGGCAGGTATGATTGAAAAAGCCAATACCGAAATTTCTGGAACGGCTAAATGTGAGGAGGTCTAGGCCTCTTTTTTTTTGCATTAAATATGTGGTTGTTAGCCAAATGATTCAGTTGGATGAAGGTTTTGTTTTTTCGAGATGTTTCACATATTTTTTTGTACAATACAGTCTAAATGTTACGACTTTTGATGGCTGATTAAATACAGACGTTAAAAATTGAACCGTTGGAGAAAACAGAAGAATAAATGAAGAAATATAGATTTTTGCTTATTGCCACCTTATCAGCACTTGCATTATCCTCTTGCAAAAAGAGCTATGAATGTTGTTATTTTGATACTGTAGGTGAAAAGATAGTGGAAGGAGATTTTACTTGTGGCGAAAAAAAGATGACTGAACAAGAGGTTACCGATTTAGAAGTAAGGATGAATGATGCTGCTACAGAATGGAATGGTTCGGGAAAATGCGAGCCTTTGACCGAAGTAAAATAAAGCAGATCATTAAAAAACAACTCTATTTTTTGTATGGGTTTTAAAAACACCAACTCAGCTATGCCGATTATAAAGGTGATAATATGACAATCGATAAGAAATTTGCATTAAGGTATTTATTTCAACAGCTTATTGCTGCGGTTTTTTTGGTTTCAGCTTGGTTAAAACTAGCTCCAATAGAACCATTTGAATTAACTCTAGTAGATTCTGGACTTGTTCCGTGGTCGATTTCCCCCTATGCGGCGCGTTTGCTTATAGCATTGGAAGCTTTTATAGGAGTGGGACTTTTATTTAACACTAAGTTTACCAAACTTCTTTTAAAATCGGGGCTATATTTAACGCTGTTCTTTTGCGTGTACCTTTTGTTGTTATGGTGGTTTAGAGGCAACGATGTAAACTGTGGTTGCTTTGGAACACTATTTAGCATGACTCCTATTGAGTCCTTACTGAAAAATGCTTTATTAATAATTATATCTCTTGGAGCATTAAGGTTATTTACTCCAACTCCAAGAAATTTTAAGTGGATTTATATTGTTGGAGGCTTAGCAATTGCTGCATTGCCTTTTATTTTAAATCCCCCTGATGGTTATTTTTCAAACATTGACGAAACTCAATATCCTTATAAGCTACGAACGGAATTAATTCCAGATACCATCAAAGCCAATATCCCATTTAATATGGAAGAAGGAGAATATTTGATAGCTTTTCTGAGTATATCTTGTCCTCATTGCAGAGTAGGTGCGCAAAAACTATCTGTTGCTGCAAAAAAGCATGACCTCCCAAGAATACATGCATTGTTTATAGGCGATGAGTCAAAAATGGATGAATTTCGATTTGAATCCAATAGTAATTTGCCCTACACCATGTATCGTGAAAACAGTTTCTTCAAATTTACAAAAGGAGTACTCCCCACATTTTTATTGGTAAAAAACGGCCAAGTTTTGAAGCGCTGGTCGGGTGCCGCTTTTTCTTATGACGAAATTGCTAAAATTCCAAGCTATCTGATAGAGTAAGGTATTCCGCGGATGAGTTTGGTGTAATGCCCTTAATTACAGTATATTTTTCTGTTTTAGAAAGATTTCTTTTATTATTGTATGGAATTAAAAAAATAGTAAAATGAAAAAATTAGGACTTGTAGCAGCTGCAGGAGTATTATTTTTCGGAATGTCTTCTTGTACGAAGGATTACGATTGTACTTGCGTTACAACGGATCCAGATGGAGGAACGACTTCTAACACAACAGTAGTTAAAGGAACAAAGAAAACTTCTGAAACAGCATGTGATTTGTTGGATAACACTACTGGATCTGGAGATTTTGAATTCAAAACAGAGTGTTCTATATAATTAGAGCGCTTAAAATAATGCTGAAATCCCTTTGTTAAAAGGGCTTTTTTTTACTCAAAACTTCCAGATTAATTGACTTTTAAGCTCGGTTCGAGTCCGATTTTCTATCAAATCTTTACCGCTTCCAAAATAATCTCTATCGGCTAAGAAGGTTTGGCCAACCTTGAAATTTAGTGTTAATCCGTCCGAAATTTTATAACGAACTACGCCATAAATCCTGCTTCCTGTGAGGTAATAAGCGGGAACACTAAATTGATAGAGCAAATCGTGCTCATAGGCATACAGTCTAGCATTATAATCTGGAGCATCAAATAATGCATATCGAATTTTTAAGGTCAATTTATCATCGAGCATGTTAAAGTAAAGGTCATTGTAGTATAAGTAACCAACGCTTAAACTTTCTGGAGCATGCTCAAATTGCCGAAATTCGACACGCGTTCTAAACCCAACCCACTTGGTAATATTAGTGCTGTATTGAAAACGGTATCGACTCGATTTTTCATCAGTAAGGATATTGGCTACTGGATTTTCTATCGACGCATTTCTTTCTTTTGCTTCGTGTCGATAGAGTAAAAGGATTTCTTGACCTCTTTTTGGCTTTATGGTTAATTGTCCGCTAAACTCTTGTCCACCAGAAGGAGCATCTGCTCGAAAGGAAAGCCATGGAAAAGAATAAAGGTCGTAAAAAGCATTAATAATCACCTTCTTAACAGGATACATTTCTACACCAAAATAGACCCCGTTTTCGTTTAGCACTCCATTTTTTTCTCCAAATGCATTTGCGTATTGAGAGCGATAGTCTTTTGCATAGTAGCGCTGTAAAACGCTCAATTTTAGTCGGCTATCTAAATTCATTAAGACTCCATTTAAAGTTGCGTTTCCACCGCCAATACTTTGAGCTGTTTCTCCAAAAAAATGAAACTTACCAAGCGTCCATTGATAGTCAACCCCAATATTGGTAAGTTTATTTCCTTCAAATTCGTGGAACTGATAATAAGAAAGCGTCCTATCTAGGGGTTGATCGTATTCGGATTGAATACCCAAAACACCAATTTGAGTGCCTTTCAAATCTACTCCTAATCGTCCAGCCAGAATTCTTTCCTCAATAGCGTCTTTATCTTCAAGTTCAGACGGTAAACGGTGCATTCCACTTGCTTGAAAAGAACTAAAGCTAACGGTTTCTTCCCCAGTTAAGGTATCTAATTGCAGATTTAGATTTCCATCAATTTGTTTTTGAGAATAGGCTATGGTTACTTTGATTTTATCGCTACCCAATACTGCAGCAGCCCCGCGCAGAAAAAGGTTTTCATCGGTTGAAGTATAGGGCCTAATTTGTTGAGCATACCGTTTAATATTTACCGTTTGGGTAGGCGATTTTCTGAACCCAAACCCCGACCATACGGTCAGACCTTGTCCCATTTGTAATTGGTAATCTCCTATTGCCAATTTATCTACTGGCCCTATATTTTGCAGGAACAAGTGCGCTGAATAAAAATCAAATCCATTTTGTTGACTTCCTCGAGCAAACTCTTCTCCTGGATCTTTTTCGCCGGTTATTCCTGCACTTATCGTTTTACTGTATCTAAATCGGTACCTGGCATAAACTCTATCAGGACTGCCTAGGTATTTTGCATTTGGATTTTCTGCTTGTGCTGAATCGCTAATCGTTTCATACCCTATAGAAGCAGGTAATGTTCTTATATGACGCACGATAAGCTCGTCTCTTCCATATTTTAGCACATTTTTTGGACGAATTTTTCTTTTCGATTCAATGGGAACAACAGTAATAAAAGGAAGGATTTGTTGAATAATATCGGGGTCAAACCCGTCAATAGTTCGTAACTCATAAACACTTGCAAACCCTTTGTTTTTTGATTGATAGTAGAGTAGAGCCTGAATCTGAAAATCGTTCAATAATTGAAGGTCAATTAACTCTTCTTTTGTCGCATCGTTCAGGTTAATAGGATTTTCCAAATAAAAGTAAAGCTGATCAAATAGTGTAGTTAAGTCGACCTCTTCCGCTTCTAAGGATTGCATTAAGTATTCAATCCTATCTTCAATTATTTTAGTGGATTCTTTATCCGTTTTTTGATCCTGGGAAAAGCCCATGAATGAGCCAATTGAACAAGCAATAATCAGTATGAGCTTCCTCAAATTAATCATTGCGTTTGATTTGCCACCGAATAGACATATTAGGCACAAAGCCTAAAGCTTGATGATATTCTGAGGCTAAGTCAATTTCCCAATCATCTAAGTTAATACCAGCGCCAAATGAAATTTTTCGTTGTAAACTATTTACGCCAAAACGTAGGTCAAATTTTTCATGTATGCCATATTCTGCTCCAGCTTTCAAATTCATTTTAGATTCTAAATCTTTTTCGATTTCAAATACGGTTATTAGTCGCTCATTAAATGCATAGCTGATTCCAGATTTAAGAATGGTAGGCACTCTATCGTTTAAGTTCTTATCTAGGTTAGTTCTTGTTGGGTTATAAACATGGACTCCAATAGCCAATTCTTCAGTTAGTTGCCCGCGAATGCCAAATTGGCCAAAAAGCACACCTTTACTTCCATAAGGTTCCGTGAATCGCGTTTGCATGTAATCAAGCTGCAAGCCCATTGAGATTACTTTTCCAAACTTTTTTGCAAAAGCAAGGCCGTATTTATTCTCCGCATATTGATCAAATCCAAAAGAAGAAACGTTTACTCCAATAACACCAACCGATTTTATTGGAATGGCTAATGCGGCAGATTTTAGGCCCGTTTCGCGCAAAAGAAAATTGTTTTTGTAGGCTATTCCAACTCCAAAACGATTAACGCCGGCAAGGCCAGCTTGATTATGGAAATTCGCAAAAACATTCTCGAAGGTGCTCGATGCGTTGCCCATTGCAGAGGCTCGGGAGCCTATCGGATAATTATTGTTTGAGGCGGATAAAGTTGATGTAACCAATAAAAACAAACATCCTGCCCACAAAGGATTTTTCATTTTTGAAAAGTAGGAAAATGCTTTCAACTTAATGTTTCGTTTGGGTTAAGCTATTACTTCGATTCCAGCTCTTTTGCTGAATCCAAAACCTTAGTCTTTAGTTTCGCTTTAAAATCTTCAACATTCTGATAAACATTTGGGTGATGCGCTCCAATCATTTGAGCAGCAAGAATACCCGCATTTTTAGCTCCGTTAAGCGCTACGGTTGCCACAGGAATGCCATTTGGCATTTGTAAGATGGACAATATGCTGTCCCAACCATCAATTGAATTGCTGGACTTTATTGGAACTCCAATTACCGGCAATGATGTTAATGATGCAGTCATTCCAGGCAAATGAGCAGCTCCTCCTGCTCCAGCAATAATTACTTTAATTCCTCTTCCGTAAGCTTCCTTGGCGTAGTCGAACATTCTTTCGGGCGTGCGATGTGCTGATACCACTGTAATTTCATAAGCTACACCCAATTCTTTTAAAACGTCTGCAGCATCCTGCATTACAGGCAAGTCACTTTTACTTCCCATAATAATTCCTACTTTACCCATCGTGTCTTCCATATTTATTTGAAATTTTGTTGACGTTCTACCTCCGATAAAATCATTCCAGCTGCTACTGCTACATTTAGTGAAGCCACTTTTCCACCCATTGGAATTTTAGCCACATGGTTTACTTTTTCTAGTGTTTTGGTATGAACGCCGGCGCCTTCATCTCCCATTATTATTGCAATAGGTCCAGTAAGATCTGTTTGGTAAATAGTGTCTTTAGCCTGCTCGGTGCTCGCCACCAATTTCACACCACAACTTTGAATAAACTCAATGGTGCTTCCAAAGTGAATCTCTTTACAAATGGGTAAATTGAATATTGCTCCAGCAGAAGTTTTTACGACGTCAGCATTAATTGGAACAGAGTTTCTTGCCGGCAACACAATTGCATTAACTCCCATGCACTCAGCAGTTCTTACTATGGATCCAAAATTTCTGACATCCGTAATTCCATCAAGAATTAAGATTCTAGGTACAACGCCTTTCTCTATTAATTTGGGGAGTATTTCTTCTATAGAACCATTTTCTATTGGTGACACAAAGCCCACAAAACCTTGATGGTTTTTTGGCGTTAGCCGAAATAACTTTTCTGCTGGCACTTCTTTAAGCACAACGCCTGCTTTTCTTGCCATGCGCTTTAATTCGGTAGCATTTTCTCCTTTTAATCCTGTTTGGACTAAGAGCTTGTCAATGACTTTTCCAGTTAAAATTGCCTCTTTAACAGGGTGTATACCGTAAATTAGATTGTCGTTTTCTTCTTCTTGCATCTTAATAGCTATAAACTCTTCCTTGTCTCCAAGTGTCGACCGCGTTATACCAAAACGACTTGTATTCTGGGCTTCTTTTTAGCCTAAAATCATTGTCGCTAAACGGGTTGAAGGTTTTGGTAAAATTAAAAGTTAAATTGGGTTGAGATTTGCTGTTTCCATAAATCCAACTTTCGCCAGAAACGGAGCGGTAAATATTATCTGGAGGACCAAATACAACATAGACTAAGCCTCTATCACTTTTCCAGCCGGGAACGTGAGAAGTGAAGAATTCATTTGAATTTTCAATTCGACTGTAGTAATTGCGAATCAGTTCTCTTGACTTGTCAGGGCTAGAAGTTCTGTCCAGCCAAAATTCATCAACAGCATCTTGAGGGTCTTCTGCCTCTGATATGGATTTGTATTCCTTGTTGGTACTAATAAACCGCAGCGAAGGCAACATATCCTCGTGTTTTTTAATAGCAGGAAAGTATTTGTCCACTCTCATAATAGTTAGTCCTTCGGTTGCGGATGAATCGGACTGAATATGATACAATCCCTCTCTTGTAAAATTAGTTTCAAAGGAACTATTTTGATCAAGCGTAACATAAAAGAAACTGTCGGGTTCAAAGTCAAATCTTTTTGCGTTATGGCTTATAAATGGAGGAGGAGATAGCGGAAACTCTCTATCGTAGTACTTTACAACAAGGCGCTTAATCATTTTGTCGTTATGCGTAATTTTTATTGCTGTATTGCTGTTGGTTTGATAGGATGCTATGGGTTGATTAGTTTTTACATTCTGCATGAAGTAATTCTGCCTGTTTTGTCGAGAGGTTTTGTCAATCTGAATAAGCTGCTCTTCTTCAATGTTTCGGTTTAAATCCTTGACGATTATTCTAAGAATATAACGCTTGGGGTATTGCGCTTTTATTTCAAACATACCCGTAATGGACTTGGTTGCTTTTTGGTTGTTTATATCAGAAATCACAAAGGATGAAGAATCAATTATCGTAGTTGAAGTAAACGACTCGTAGAGCAAATACATGAATTTTAGTTTGGCCGAATAGTCTTCTAAATTTTCAGGTTTGTTGTACAACAATCCATTGCTAAGCACTTGAAAATGAACTTCAGAAAGACTTTCTGTTTTATGAAAGACAATGAACTTAGGCTTAATTACAAGCTCCGATCCTTGATACAACTTGGCAAAATTATATTTGCTCATATTTTGGGTAGTGGTGCAAGAGCTTACTAACCAACTTATGAAAATAAGTATACCCAAATGGCGAATTAAACGCATGCGACAAAGGTAATGGTTCGTTATGGTTTTAGATTTAGAAAAAGTTCACAAATCCAAAATGAATTTTTGCTGCTCTGAAAAGTATAGGGTTTGAGAATTGTTTCCCTAAAGCATAAGAAATTGAGAAAATGCCAATCTTAGTATCGAAGGTAATTCCCGTTCCAAAACCAAAGGGAGTGTCGGTAATAAATGTTGTGGAACTCTGATTTTCATACCAACCTTGATCATAAAAAACACTGAAGTAAGAGTTTTCTTCAAGTATAAAACGGTACTCTAAGGTAAAAATAGAATAGCTGCTTGCGAATATTGACTCTTCATCAAACCCTCGTAAGGTTTTAAGCCCACCAATTCTGAATAATTCATTTGTAAATAAGTTATCGTTTACTAAAATCCCAGACTGATTTCCAATCATAAAAGTATGCCGATTAAAAAATGGGATAAAATACCGAGCAGTAACTTGTCCTTTTGTTCGTGTACTTTTTAATGCAAGTGAATCGTATAAAACGGGGTTGATAGAGGGGTTTTGTCTGATTTCTTTGTTTCCAAAGCCAACCTGACCTACTATATCAAATCCTCTGGTTGGGTTTAACCTGTAATCCAATTCTTCTATTTTGCTCCCAAACCCAAAGGAATTTATCACTACATCGGCATATTCTGGAAGCTCGGTGGCAATGTCCAAATCGAAGGTAGAAATCAAATTAGATTGTTCCTGCTCCCAAAACACTTTAACATAATCGCCTCCTCTAAATATATATTGAATGCCTAAGTCAGTAGTTACGGTGCTAAAAGTGGTATCTCTTCTATAAATGTGTAAGGAAGCATCGACTCCGATTGGGGTATCAAATAAAAACGGATACTGAATTCTGGCTTTTAGATCTTGGGTTTGAGTTTGAAGTTTTTTCCAGCTAACATCAACAACTTCACCTTTGCCAATTGCATTTTGAAGTTTCAGTTCAATGTCTCCAGTAATGAGTAATTCCCCCGTATTCTCATCGGGCATAAAACCAATAATTCCATTAAAATCATTTGCTTTTTTATGGTTTACATAAACGTACAATTTAGTGGAGTTGACTTCAATGCCAAATTCAACTTCTGCGGTTCTATATTCATCCGTAAAAGCAAGTTCTTTGATTCGGATCGGAATGTCTCGAATTAATTTCTCATTGTATAAATCTCCCGATTTGATTCCAAGGTAATTGCTCAAATAACGATTACTAATTTTAGCTGTCCCTGTAATAATGACGGTGTCAATAGTTATTTCAACGGATTTGTCAATTTTCAGTTGCGCCTCAATTTTCTGATTTTTTACCCGTACGGAGTCGAATTGAATGGATGCAAATGGGTAACCATTGTTTTCGTAATAATCGATAACCTTACCAAAAAGATCCTCAACATTAGAAGAGGACATAGGTCTGTTTTGATAAATTTTATCCCTAAAGCCAATTTTGCTCAACATTCCTTCTTCTGCATTTCCAGCCTTCAAATTTTTCCATTCAAACTGCTTTCCTATTGCAACTTCAATAATCCAAGGAGTAGAAGAGGAATCAAATTTTAGAATTTCGCTGGCAATATATCCTTCAGCAGATAATTTGCCGAATAATCGTTCTTTCTGAATTTCAAATTCTTTTGCCGTTAGATTTTTACCGTTATCGTTCTTCTTTATTTTTTTAGAGGGTTCGTTATCCGACCAATAAACTTGATAGGATATTTTATTTTGTTGTTGCCCAAAGAGATTGACCGCAGCAATTGTAATAATGAATATGAGAAATAGTCTTGTCAATTCTGTAAAATAGATGCTAGAACGGTGCTAGTGTCAAAATATTAGTCAAAAATAGAAGCACAATACTACATAAGCACACGACAGTCAGAATTTAGTTCAGCTCACTTTGCATAAATGCGATATTTCTAAAGGACTGAAAGTATTTTAGTTCGACTAAAAATAAACTTTCGGGTTCATTTTGATTGTTCATAAGCTCGTTTAAAAGACGGTTTAAAACTTTTTTAAAGCTGTATAAGAATAGTTCAATTGCAGCATTTTTTTTTCTTCAATTCTGTTTAATCCCGTTACTTTGTAAATATGGATAGCGTTAAAAAAATCATGCAGAATAAAGGCACAGGGCAGCGTAAAAAGCCGCCCGTTTTCCAAGGGTTAGAAACTGGAAAATTGCCGCCGCAAGCCATTGATTTAGAAGAAGCTGTCCTAGGAGCAATGATGCTTGAAAAAGAAGCATTGAATGATGTAATTGATATCCTAAAACCTGAATCTTTTTACAAAGAGGCGCATCAAAAAATATTTGAAGCAGTTGCACAGCTCTTTAATAATTCTGAACCCGTTGATATTCTCACAGTTACTCAAGAATTAAAAAATAATGGAAACCTAGATTTTGTAGGTGGTCCATACTACATATCTCAGCTCACCAATAGAGTAGCATCCGCTGCCAATGTGGAATTTCACGCTAGAATTGTTGCCCAGAAATACATTTTAAGAGAATTGATTCGAATTTCTTCCGAGACTATTCGAGATGCTTATGACGATACCCAAGATGTTTTTGAACTCCTAAATCGTTCAGAACAAGATTTGTTTAGCATTGCTGAAGGAAATTTAAAAGGCAGCAGCCAAAAAATGGCCGATTTAATTCAGTTGTCCATTAAAAGTATTGAGGAGGTTTCTAAAAAAGAAGGTGGAGTTTCGGGAGTACCAACTGGATTTAGAGATTTGGATCAATTAACGAGTGGGTTTCAGCCAGCTGATATGGTTGTGCTTGCCGCTAGACCGGGTATGGGTAAAACTGCTTTTGTATTGTCGATGGCAAGAAACACTGCTGTAGAATTTGGAAAAGGTGTTGCTGTATTTTCCTTAGAAATGAGTGCTGCTCAATTGGTTAACCGTTTGATTTCTAGTGAAACAGAATTGGCCCAAGACAAATTGAAAAAAGGCAACTTGGAAAATCACGAATGGCAGCAGTTGCACGCTAAGATCAAGAAATTAGCAGATGCTCCTTTGTTTATTGATGATACTCCAGCTTTATCCATATTTGAATTGAGGGCAAAGTGCAGAAGGTTAAAATCGCAACACGATATACAGATGGTCATAATTGACTATTTGCAATTGATGACTACGGGCGGTAATGAAGGAAATCGTGAACAAGAAATTTCATCTATCTCTCGATCGATAAAGAGTATTGCCAAGGAATTGGGAGTTCCAATAATTGCACTTTCACAATTGAGTAGAGCGGTGGAGACACGTGGCGGCGAAAAACGACCAATGCTCTCTGACCTTAGAGAATCTGGAGCGATTGAGCAAGATGCAGATATGGTAATGTTTATCTATCGACCGGCGTATTATGGTATTACGGAGGATGACGATGGCTTGCCAACGGATGATTTAGCCGAATTGATTCTTGCAAAGCACAGAAACGGTAGTTTGGACACTGTAAAACTCAAGTTTCAAGGTAATCTTGCTAAATTCTCAAACAGAGAAGAGTTTAATGCCGACGACGCATTTGGTAACTTGGAAGCCAATAGCGGGTTCGATGAAGATGGTGGCATGATAATGAAATCTAAGATGAACGATGATGAACAAGCTCCGTTCTAGGTTCTAATTTCTAGCCAACTATTGAGTTAATTAATTGTCTTTTAATGGTCAAAGGAGTGGTATTCTATTCACTACATTTGGCGACTTTATTACTTTAAAGGAAATTTATGACTCGAATACTGTTAACGTGCCTAAGCTTAGTCGCATTCATTTCTACTGCGTTTGCTCAAAATACTTCTTGGACAGAATTAATGATGCAGGATAATGCCAATTATTTTGACATTGTAAATGCATACGACAATTACTGGATAAACTTTGGTAATGAGAAAGTTAAGCACAGCGGTCATAAGCAATTTGAGCGCTGGAGATACCACGTAGAGCCTCGAGTTCAAAATGATGGTTCTATTCGATCGGTAAAGGATATCATGCGTGCGTCAAAAGAATATTATTCCAATCATGCTTCGCGATCAGCTAATGGAAGTTGGACAGAAATTGGACCTTGGCGAGAGGAAAACTATTCCCGTGGAGTTGGAAGGCTAAGTCACCTTGCGTTTCACCCAACGGATGTGAATGTGATGTTCTTAGCAACTCCTGCAGGTGGCATTTGGAAGTCTGAAGACAAAGGAGCAACCTGGAAAAATGTAGACAACGACCTGCCAAATTTTGGAGTATCCTTTATTACTTACGACGAAACTGACCCTGCAATTATGTACGCGGCAACTGGCGATATTAATGCCAACGAAACCGATGGAGCAGGAGTTTACAAAAGTACCGATGGAGGAAAATCTTGGTTGCCTTCGAATGGAGGTATCGAAAATGAAACGGTAGGTAAAATCCTCCAAATCACTGGTTCTGCCACTGACTTTATTTGTATTACTAAAACGGGTGTTTTTAAATCAATAGATGCAGGAGTAAATTGGGTTAAAAAATCTGATAATCGAGATTTTAGAGATTTAGAGATGAAACCAAACGACCCAAATACTTGGTTTGCAACAAACTGGACGGCATCAAGCATTGGGTCTTACCTCTATGTATCAAAAGATAAAGGAGAAACTTGGACAATTCGAAATTATTTTAATGGCTTATTCCCGGATACACGCTACGAAATTGAAATCTCAAAAGCAGAACCAAATAAGTTATACTTAATGGGTGGAAACCGAATGTATTATTCGCTCAATGACGGAGACTCGATGACTCTTTTGAATATGGGTGGTGCTCATTTAGTAAATTACGACTCGCAAGGCTGGTACAACGCCTCATTCGAAATATCAGATAGCGACCCAAATATTATGTATTCGGGTAATGTGCGCTTATACAAGTCAGATGATAGAGGAGTCACTTGGATTAGATTAAACCACACTCATGCTGATAATCATTACATTACTTACGCACCTGACAAAAAAACGCTTTACGTTTTAGACGACGGTGGCATACATCGTTCGATTGATGAAGGTCGTTCTTTTGAGGATTTGACAAACCTTGGAATTGGCGCCATCTATTCTGTTTCTCAAAGCCCGTTTGACAGAAATCACACGCTAACAGGCTATCAAGATTGTGGTTCTAAATACTACGACGGATACAAATGGACTTCAGTGTATGGTGCCGATGGAATGCAAGCGCTTTATGATCATTTTGATTCAACTCGTTTTTATACAGGATTTCAATATGGAGGAATTGTTCGTCATTTAAAACATATTGGGTCTGCTCAAAATGTACCCAAAGCAGATAATGATTACCGAGGCTCGTGGGTAACACCTTATCTATTGGACGCCTATGACCCTCAAACTATGTATTGTGGGGGCAGGTACATTTGGAGAACCACCAACCTTTATGAAAACAAAACCAAAAATATAAAGTGGACAAACATTAGTACGGGAATTGCCAATAACCCGAGTGGCGACTATATGAAAATAAAGCTACATGAAACGAACCCCGATAGAATGTACGCACTAAAGAGGACTTCTGGAAGGAGACAAACGCAGTTAATCGTGTGCGATAATATTTACGATACCACTTTAGTTTGGAGAGATCTGAGTGGCGCTTATCCTTACACCAGACTATCCTCTGATTTTGAAACAGATCCATTTGACAGTCTTTCGATTTATCTTCTCGCAAATAGCGAGGTGCTAGTTTCTAGAGATGGCGGTCAGAGTTTTACAGATATGAGTGGTTCTTTGCCAGATGTGCCTATGCATGCAATAAAATTGGACACCGTTACCAGAGACTTATACATTGGTTCTCATGCTGGAGTGTTTTATCGCGGAGCAAATGATACGGATTGGACACCGTTTAACAGTGGCCTAAGTATGAATGCCCGTGTTAGAGATTTAGCGATTTATTACCACCCTACAGACCATAAGTTGAGCAGACTAAAAGCGGCAACCTACGGTCGTGGACTTTGGGAAAGCGATTTGGCTGCGGGTACAGGACTTCCTGAGCCTGCAAAAGCTTACATTACCAGTGAAGAAGGAGTATTCAGTTTTGAAGACACTTACCAAATTGAAATCAACTTTAAAAATCACATCCACAAAAAGCCAGTTTTGGGTTTTGATTCCAGTGATGTATCGGTTACTAATGGCACAATTCAGTCGTTTACCGTAAGCGGTGATGTTTATACCGTTGAAATTAAAGCAAATGCGCACGGCTTTGTTTCGGCTAGTATTTCAGATAGTGTTGCCAATGATGTTGCATTTAATCTTCCAACTCAAAAATCAAATACTTGGAGGGTTAACTACCAAACACCTTCCGAACAGCTTGGTTATATGGGCCCAGGTGGAGTAGGAGATAGTAACTCTCTCGTTTTTTGGATGCGCGCCGATCATATTTTGATGAATTCAACTGGAGATACCTTGAAGAATGACGGTGACAAAATTGACCGTTGGAACAACTTTATGGGTAAAGATTATTTTGCAACGCAAGGTGTGGATAGTTCTCAACCTTTTTATAGAACAGATACCGCTGGAATTAATGGTTGGCCAGCAGTCGAATTCGTACCTCCAAATCGTTTTTTAAGAATTAATGAAATTACCCCTGTGGGTGAAAACCTTTCGGTTTTTGCGGTAGCAAAATCGAATCAGGAGGATTGGGTAGGATTTACTTGGATAGCGAATAGTCGAGAAGACAATGGCTTTCTAATCCACAACAATAACAACTCAAAATCGGTTTACAGTGTGGTTTGTGATAACGAAAGAAGGTACGTTGGTACTTCGAGTATGGACGCAGTGGATCCTAGGAATCCGCACATTTTTGGCATCCAAACTGATTTTAGCAAATGGAGAAACAATTTCCAAATTGACAACCAAACTACCTATGATAATATAAACCGAGATTATGTTAGAGATGGAAACGACACCATTTCATTGCGATTGGGAAAAGACAATGGCGAGCGTTATGGAGACGGAAAACTATCCGAAATGATCTACTTCAAAGAGGATGTTTTGGAAGCAAAAAGACTGATTGTTGCAAATTACTTGGCTTCGAAGTATGCCGTAGACTTAAAGCAAGACCGTCGATACGATTTTAGAGAAGATCATCCTTTTGAGGTTGCTGGAATAGGTCGAGTAAGTTCTACGGATTACCATGATGATGCAAAAGGAACTGGAATTCTAAGAATGCTTGCAGGGGCGGGTATGACAGACGCAGAGTTTCTGATGTGGGGGCACAACGACAAGTCCTTCAGCACTTGGAACGAAGTAAAAGAGTTGCAAGATGAGAAATTGGAAGTTTTAGAACGTTCTTGGAGAATAACCGAAAGGGGAGATGTTGGCAGTGTAGAGATCAGGATTGAAACATCGGATATGCCGCTTTATACGGGTAAAATTGGTTTGATAATGGCCGCGAGTGCAAATTATTCGGACGGAGTAGTTTTTGAATTAACAGACATGGGCACTTATTTTTCTGCTACGGTCAATCTGAAAGATGCCGCTTACCTGTCTTTTGCCACAGCAGAAGATTTTACCATAAACAGCACTGAACTCAATGCACTCTCTTCGATTTCATTGTTTCCTAACCCTGCCGAAAATGGGCGAACAAATTTGAGTTTTATAAGCGTAAATGATGGTGAAGCTTCCATTCAGCTATTTGACCAAATGGGGCGTGAATTGCAAACGAGAACTGAGCAATTGACCGCTGGCGAAAACACTATTGAATTTGATATTTCCGCCTACTCAACGGGAGTTTATTTGATATCGATAAAAGCCGATGGAGTGAATAAAGTGTTGAGGCTAGTGAAGTAGTTAATTCTATAGCTTCGAAACGTTGATGCTCAAACTGATTGATTTGTTTGTGTGCATTGATAAGGAGTAATCAAATTTTTAACAATTCGATATATCTACCGGTAGATATATCCGCTTTATATTTTCAGTATTCGTAATTCTTTGCAAGGTATTGATTATAAATGTTTTATTTGATTTATACGTTTACAATCGCTTCCAAGCCGGTATTAATTGCTCTTTTCAAATTTAATTATTTTATAAGCAGAGTGTAGGTCAGCTTACAACGGTGATAAAGCAACTGTTTGACCGTCTAAAAAACAATTCCAAAATTGATCCCAAAGTTGATTTTTAGGTTGCTATCGTAAATGAAGGTGTCCTCTGTAATCGATCCGCTAAGGGCTCGTCTATTCGTTCTGGAAACCTCAATAATTTGGTTGTTTTTATACCCCGTGCCTAGGTACAAATCAAGAGTGAATAATTCTTCAAATACAAATTGATACCCTGCATTAGCGGTAATGTTTAAATGCGAAAACTGTATTTGATCGCCTCTGTTATTCCTCAAGAAAAATCGAGCATCGCTATAGGAAACAAGTCCAAAAAGAAAGAAGCCTTCAGGAGGAAACGTTCCATCAATGGCACTTTTATTTACCATGGCCATTGGATAAATTCTATAACCCAATTGCAATCTAAAACCCAACAAGGCAAAGTTTTGGGCGGTAAATCCAGAATTTACGAATGACGAGTCTTGATCTAAAACCGCTTTAAGAATGGGACTCATAGTATACAGCGAAACCCCTCCTGTAAACGAAGATTTATAATCGGCAACGTATTCCACAACAGCTCTGTATTCCGATGCGAAAATTGGAATCTCGCCACTCAATATGGCTAGGGGGTTGGTCTTAAATACAAACTTTGGCCCCGAGTTTTTTTCAACGGCAACATGCGATTCGTCGACATAATCATCGAACTGAGCACTTAAGGACAAGTTGATGAATACCAGCGCAATTAGCAGTAGTTTTCTCATACCGCAAGTCTAGCTGAAGCGGTTACACTTAAATCTGAAAAATCCTTGTTTAAGTAATTGAAATAGCCCGATATTCCAATCATAGCAGCATTGTCGGTGCAATATTCAAAAGCGGGAATAAGTGCAGGAATGCCCAATTCTTTCCCAAGTTCAGTAATAGTAGTTCTCAACTCACTATTTGCCGAAACGCCTCCCGCCAATGCAATGCTTTTGGGCTGGTGCATTTCAATAGCCATTTTCAGTTTTTTCAGTAAAGTTTGGATGATGGTATATTGAACCGAAGCGCATAAATCGGCCTTGTTTTCCTCGATAAAATGGGGGTTTTTATTTACTTCTTTTTGCAAGAAATAGAGCACTGAAGTTTTTAAACCGCTAAAACTATAATCCAAGTCTTTTACCACACTTATTGGAAATTTGAAGGCCTTGGGGTTTCCTTCTTTAGCTAACTTATCAATCAATGGGCCTCCGGGATAGGGAAGTCCTATGGTTTTTGCAATTTTATCAAAAGCTTCACCCGCGGCATCATCAATGGTTTCTCCAACAACTTTAAAATCGTAGGGCGAAGAAACTACTACCAGTTGAGTATGGCCGCCACTCACCGTTAGGCAAAGCATTGGAAACTCAACTTCCTGATCATAGTTGTTGTTATCGATTAAATGCGATAAGATATGCGCTTTCATGTGGTTTACCTCAATTAAGGGAATACCTAGATTTATAGATAGGCCTTTAGCGAACGAAGTTCCTACTAACAAAGATCCCAATAAACCCGGGCCTCGAGTAAATGCTATGCCACTGAGTTGATGCAGCGCAATACCCGATTTATCCATTGCCGATTTTACCACCGGAACAATGTTTTGCTGATGTGCGCGAGAGGCTAATTCGGGCACTACGCCTCCGTATTCCTCATGTATTTTTTGGGTGGCAATAACGTTGGAAAGCACCGTTTTATTTTTTAATACAGCAGCAGATGTGTCGTCGCAAGAAGACTCTATAGCCAGTATGAAAATATCCGATTTCAATTGTTCTACTTTTGCACGAAATTAAGGCTTCAAAGCTATCAAAAAAGCAGTAAAATATTTGTCTTTCAGCCTTACTGGGTTTATAGTTCTTTTAGCTATAATCATCGGTCTATCGCTCTTGCCTGCTGTGCAAACCATTGTTGCAAAAAAGGTGGTAACCTATCTTTTTGAAGAAGATAATATCGAATTTGATTTAGAGCAAATAGCAATCTCTCCTTTTTTGACGGTTAAAATTTCAGGACTTTACTTGAGTGATCAAAAAAAAGATACCCTACTTTACACCAAATCCCTAGAAGTATTTGTGGGCGATTGGAGTATCTCGCCTTTTGCGTTGAAGTTTGACAGCGTTTTTCTGGATGACACTAAAGTGTATATGTCGGTTGCAGATGGAGATAGTCTTTCGAATTTACAATTTGTAATTGACCGTTTTTCTAACGATAAAGAGGATACTTCACAGACGGACTACCAAATAGATTTTGGGAGCATTGGAATAACTAATTCGTTTTTTCATTGGGATAATTTTAACCTACCCGATACTGGCTTCGGGGTCAATTATGACCACTTGGCGGCGCATGAAGTTTTTGCTGCTGTGCAACAACTTCAAATTGCTCCAGGAGAGATTTCTGCATTGGTTTCTTCTGTAAGTTTAAGCGAACAATCAGGATTTGAGCTGAGCGAGTTAGGGACGAAATTCACGATGAATGATAGGGTGATTGATTTAGATGAATTACTGATTGTAACGCCAAGCACAAGAATAAAAGGAAGTTATGCAATGAATCACAACGCCTACGCATCCTTTTCAGATTACATAAATAAAGTGGAGATGGTCGCAGTTTTAGATTCGTCTTTTGTCAGTAGCTACGACCTTTCGTTTTTTGTTCCTCAGCTAGAGGGTATGCATGAATCGATTAGTATTGATGGGCTGTATCAAGGAACGGTAAGTAGTTTTAAAATGGAGCGCTTTGCATTGGGGTATGGAAAATCTACTTTTTTGGTGGGTAAAGCGGATATTCATGGACTACCAGAAATTGAAACAACACAAATAAACCTATACCTGACTGATGGCTATGTGCTCAGGTCTGATCTAGAGCGCATCCCATTGGCACCATTTAAGGCTTCGAATACATTAAAACTTCCTGCACAGTTAAAAAAATGGAGATATGCTAAACTGTATGGAAAGTATATTGGTACCATTAAGAATTTTGTTGCCGATGCCGACATCGTTACCAATGCAGGCACGATAGTTTCAGATGTACAAGTGAATAATAATTCTAAGCGATTAAGCTATCAGGGAAACCTTCAACTTCGCAGGGTTCAATTGGGGAGTTTGTTGGATAATCAAGATTTAAACTTGGTAAGTGGAAGTATGAAAATCCGCGGTAGTGGAACAACTATTGAATCTGCTGATGTTTTAGCTAAAGGAAAAGTTACATCAATAGATTATAAAGGTTACAGATACCAAGCTATTAGCTTAGACGGGCATTTTAAAAACGGTCGTTTTGATGGCGATTTAAACGTGGATGATCCGCTGTGTAAATTCAACTTTGACGGTTCATTAAGTTTTTTATCCAAAAGAGATACCTATCGTTTTAAGCTACAAATGGATACGCTGTTTCCTGCCCAGCTCGGTTTATTCCAGCGCGATTCAAGTGCTTTTTTTGCTGGTAATATGGATATAAACATAATTGGAGCAAGCATAGATACCTCTATGGGAACCGCACTTTTTTCCAACCTCATTTATCACGAAAAAGACAGCTCATTATTCATAGATACTATGAGTGTCGAATCATTTGTGAAAGACAGTTTAAGGGAAATTCATATTGTAAGTTCTTTAGGTGATATCTCTTTAAAAGGAGATGCTGTTTTGCAAGGAGCAGATCAGGCAATCACCAAGATTTTGGACAATGCGCTTCCCACTTACTTTAAAGATGATTACGATATAAATAAGAACAAAGGCGGAATGGTTTTGTACGCCAATATGAATGAAAATCTAAATGAGGTTCTCAGTGTTTTTGTTCCTGCGTTAAGCATAGATAGCAATTTAGTTGTTCGCTCCAGTTTCTTTTTAGACCCGCCTACGCTAAATTTTTCTGTGCATTCCGAAGGGCTGACTTATGCAGGTTTAATGGTTGATTCTTTTGAGTTTAATGGCGGTTTTATAGATTCAACGTTTCATGCTGAATTAATAGCAGATACCGTATCACTCAATGAAAATATAAGAATTGAAAACCTTACGCTAGTCAGTGATTTTAGCGAAGATTCGGTGAATCTTTATTTGGATTATTACAACTTGGGAGATAAGACTTATGCTGGAAGAATGAACATTGGTGGCAGGATAAATTCACCCACAAATTTTGGTTTTAGCATCTACGACGCCTTTGTTGAAGTTGCAGATTCGGTATGGCGTTTTGCTCCTAATAACTATGTGGAAATTGACAGCAATTTGGTTAAAATTGATAAAGTAAAAGTTTCCAGTTACAATAAATTTATTGCGCTCAATGGGGTAATTGGACCAAATCCAGAAGATGCGATTCGCCTGGATTTTAACGACTTAAATTTATCAAATATTGGAAGAATGTTGAACCGCAGCGATATTAATTTGGCCGGAACAACTTCAGGAAGAGTGATCTCTAATACCACAACCACCAGCCCTCATGTAATGATGAATGTGGGTATAGATGGATTAGAATTGAATGATATGGCCATTGGAAGTGGTAAGCTAATTTCTGAATGGAACAACGAGCTAGCCCGAGCTGAAGTAGATTTTGATTTAATTCGATTGCCAGATAGCGTAATTCCAGACACGGTACACAGTTTAAAATTGAACGGTTATATATATCCCAATCGAGAGGAAAATAATTTGGACCTAAGGTTAGGCACGCAAGGTTTTTACCTCCAATCGCTAGAGCCCTTTACTGAAAGCTTTATGGATAGTTTGGATGGAAGGATTACAGGATATATTGGAGTGAGTGGAGAGTTTGATCATCCTGTTTTGCAGGGCGAGTTTGATTTAGTGGATTCGCGCTTTCGGGTAAAATATTTAAATACCACCTACTACGCCAAGAATGAAAAACTGAGAATTGAAGAAGATTGGTTTGGTTTTGATAATTTGAAACTGACCGACCAAAACGGAAATAAGGCCAGCACCATTGCTACTGTTTACCACACCAACTTTTCAGATATTAATTACGATGTAAGTGTCTACATGAAAGACTTTCTGGTCTTAAATACTACGAGTAAAGACAATGATACCTATTATGGAAAAGGATACTTAACAGGAGATGTTGCGATATCGGGGTACAACCAAACGGTGTTTTTGGAGTTAGATGCAAAAACGGCAAAACGAAGCGACTTTATAATACCATTAATGGGTTCTGCCGAGATTGGTCAAAGCGACTTTATAACCTTTGTAAACTCTGATGGTTCGGTGGATTCTATAGGTGAAAATAAAATCGATTTGAGCGGTATAGAAATGACGTTCAAATTGAAAGTTGATCCCTCTACTAAGGTTCGAATGATATTCGATGATGTAACCGGTGATGAACTAAGCGCAAGAGGTGATGGTGATTTGAAATTGGAGATTAACTCAAAAGGAGATTTTGGAATGTATGGTAAGTACCGTATTTCAAGTGGAAATTACAGTTTCACCTTCAAGAATTTATTCAGTAAGAAATTTGACTTAGAAGAAGGAGGCACCATTTCGTGGAATGGAGATCCGTTAAACGCAGATATGAATGTTACGGCTATTTACAACGTAAGAGCTCCACTTGGTGAAATTCTCAATGACTCTACCATGACTACAAAAGTGAATAACGAGCTATTAATGAAAATGAGTGACCGTTTGTCTGAACCACAAATTGATTTTGATATCCGATTGCCAAATGCTTCTCCGGGCATTGCGCAGCAAGTAAAAAGTCAAATGAGTACACCAGAAGAAGTGAATAAGCAGGTGTTTTCACTGCTGTTGTTCAATCATTATTCGCCGCCGCAAAGTGGCCTGAGTGCCTCTGGTGTAGGTCAAGCAACCTCTAGCGATTTAATTTCGAATCAATTGAACAACTGGATTGCTAAACTGGATAATCAGTTATTTGACCTTGGGGTGAATGAAGTAAAATCGGGCGAGGTAGAAATTGCACTGTCTAAAAAACTATTGGACGATAGACTTATTCTTGAGAGCAACGTTGGTGTAAACCGCTCTGATGAAGCAACTCAAAATACAGAATCACAAGGTCAGTTTGTAGGTGATTTCAAATTGGAGTATTTGATTACCGAAAATGGCAAAGTGCGCGGTAAGGTATTTAATCGAACAGAGAATAGGTCCTCAATAGAAACCCAAAACGGAGCAAACGCTCAAACACAAGGTATTGGAATTGTATTGAGAGAAGACTTTAATTCAACAGCAGAGCTGTGGCGTAAAATGTTCAATAACCAACAAAGAAAGGATAAGCGAAAACGCAAAAAAGCAGAGAAAAAAAGGAATAAAGCGATAAAAGAAGAGTGAAAATAATGTTGAGTGTTGAATTTTAACTAGAAACTAAAATCCTATTTTTTCTGCAATCAATCCGTTAACCAGAATCAAGCCATTGAAAATTGAGAATTGAGAATTAACTAAGCTACAGGCACATTCTCAACAATCTCTAACCCATAACCAATAAGTCCAGTTCTTGATTTTGCATTATTGGTAATCAATCGCATTTTCCGAATTCCTAGGTCGCGAATAATCTGAGCGCCAACTCCGTAATCTTTATCATCCATTTGCAACCCAAGATCGATTTTTTGGTTTGGATTTTTGTCCGATTGCATTTTATAGGTTTCCAATTTATTGATAAGTCCAAGCCCTCGAATACCTTGCTGCATATAAACTACAGCGCCACTTCCTTGCTTATGAATCATTTCAAAAGCCTTACTTAAAATAGAAGGTTCATCGTGTTTAAAGGCATTGAAAATTGCGCCCAAACTACTGCTAGAGTTTACTCGAACCAAAACATTGTCCTTTTCGGTCCACTCTCCAATCGTTACGGCCAAGTGCTCATCGCCCGTAGTTTTTTGACGGTAGCCAATTAAGGAAACTTCCCCATATTCTGTATTGACTTTTACTTCAACTTCACGCGTAACTAAAGTCTCTTGTTTTAATCGGTGCGCAACTAAATCTTCAATCGAAATGACCTTCATGTCGAAGCGTTCCGCAATTTCTTTGAGTTGGGGAAGGCGAGCCATTGTTCCGTCTTCGTTCATTATTTCAACCAGAACACCACCTGGAGTTAGTCCAGCCATTCGAGCCAAATCGATGGTAGCTTCAGTATGTCCAGTTCTTCTTAGTACGCCACCTTCCTTTGCTCGGAGTGGAAAAATATGGCCGGGTTTTCCAAGGTCATTTGGATTCGTATCTGGGTTAATTAAAGCTTGTACAGTCAAAGCTCTATCCGGTGCTGAAATACCAGTTGTGCAGCCATGTCCATTTAAATCAACCGACACAGTAAAGGGCGTAGCGTGTAATGCTGTGTTGTCAGAAACCATAAGTTCTAAACCCAGTTCGTTACATCTTGATTCGGGCAAAGCACAGCAAATTAAACCTCTACCATGAGTAGCCATAAAGTTTATGATTTCAGGTGTAATGTGCTCTGCTGCTGCAATAAAGTCACCTTCATTCTCACGATCTTCATCGTCTACAACAATTACGATTTTACCCTGTCTAATGTCTTCTACTGCTTCCTCAATGGTATTTAACATGCTATTCGTTTTTCGGCCGCAAAAGTAAGGATTCGTTCTTGGGTACTTGCTAGTAAATATTGATAACATTTGTTGTTATGAATGATGCATCACATTCAACTTACGTCCTATTTGGGCTTGCCATCCTTGCAAGTATCGTAGGAGCATGGCTCGCACTTAAAATGGTTAGCTATTTTAAGGGGCGAAGCGTAAAACGCAGATTAAATCGCGGTTTACAAAAAGAAAAAGAAGCTGCCAAATGGCTAAAGCGAAACGGTTATAAAATTATTGACTATCAATTGAAATTGAGCTACACTCTGCAGGAAAATGGGGTCGATAAAAGAGTAGTGGTGTCACCTGATTTTAGGGTTTCTAAAAATGGACAAGAACAACTTGTTGAGGTTAAATCAGGAAGCGCGGCACCCCGAATCGAAAATAGAGATACCCGCCGTCAACTGCTGGAATATCATTTTATTGAACCCGATACCCCTTTGTTTCTTTTGGACATGGAAAATAACGAATTAAAGAAAATTGAATTCCCTTTATACGGAATTCAAAACAACCCAACAGCTTGGAAATTCTACTTGGGCCTGCTGATGGGGGTGAGTGTAACGGCATTTTTTTTCTGGTGGTTTACTAGAAAATGATTAATTCATTTTTCGAATAAATTCCTGTTCAAGTCGAGCTATTACTTTAGGATCTGGATTTGGTGGAAGGTTGTATTCTTTTATATACAAATCGTAAGTTTTGATGAATAAGGAATCATTGTATTTGTAGCTGTGTGCTTCTATGGCTGGACTTATTTCTTGAACTCCATTTAAAGGCATCTTTAAATTTGCAACATAATTTGTTCCACTGTATATTTCGAACGCAGTGCTTTTGTTATACAAATTAGAAAAGTTCAATGCTGGAAGTATGGTGAATAGGCTTAGCGCAAACCAAGTTATTCGATTGTTTTTAAACCAAAATTTAGCGCTGTAAATTGGGGATGTCTTTCCAATTCCTAACCAAAGTGTTGCTATCATAGCAAGATTCCAAATCCAAACTATAGCATTCGTACTTAAGCCTAATGGGCCCAACAATATGATAATAATAGCATGACAACCAATTAAACCAACAACTGAATATTTTGAGATTTTGGGAATTAAAATACCGAGGGCGAATAGAATTTCGAAATATGGAAATAGAGCAGATATCGCATAAATTTCAGTTTTAAAAGTGGTTAAATAGCTCGTTAACGGATAAACTACGTAGGGAACAACATATTCATTAAACGCTGGGTTTAACTTGAAAACTCCAGCCCAAAAATAAAAGCCAACCAAACTTATTCTGAATGCCAAATCGATATATTCCAAGGGTTCATACTTGCGGTAAAGCCGCTGATAAGGAATCAATAAAGTCAGCATTCCTGCGCTTTGCACAAACCAAGGTTGAATTCGATTCCAATCTTGCGCACCTATTAGTATTAGTAAAATGACGCCAATCCCTAGCGGTAACCTGCTTTTGGGGTAAAGGAAAACGACCAAAAGATAAGTCAGTGCAACTGCTAGAACTATCTTTTGAATCAAGGGCAATAATGCAGGTAGGAAATCAACTATTGGAACTTGTGGCAATCCTTCAAAATCAAACCATAGCCTCCATGAATAGGCAATACAAAGCAGTAGATTCAATATCAGAATGCGAGTAACCCAGAAAAGGCGCTTACCAATGCTCATGAATTCAAATTTAGACTGCAACTTGTGTGAAATCTGTGAATAAACCAGTCTTTTTCAACATACAGCCGTGTATGGTGAAGTGTACTTTTGGAAAAATATTTACACCTATGTATCACCTGATTTTAAAACCGATATTATTTCTGTTTAATCCCGAAAAGGCACACTATTTCACCACAAATATGCTGAGCACCGTTTTGGCGATTCCGGGCATGAAATCCATATTTGCCGCTCTTTTCCAAATAAAGGATAAGCGATTGGAACGCACGGTATTTGGAATAAAATTTCCAAATCCAGTTGGGTTGGCAGCAGGTTTTGATAAAGAAGCTAAGTTGTACAAGGATATGGTACATCTGGGTTTCGGGTTTATAGAAGTAGGAACCATTACTCCAAAAGGCCAGCCGGGAAACCCAAAGCCACGTTTATTTCGTCTCACGCAAGACGATGCTCTTATCAATCGAATGGGATTTAATAACGAAGGGCTAGCCGGAGCTGTAGAAAGATTAAAGTCTAGAAATTCGAATTTAATTATAGGTGGAAATATTGGTAAAAATAAGGTGACGCCAAACGAAAAAGCAACTGAGGATTATATCACCTGCTTTGAAGCACTTTTTCCTCATGTTGATTATTTTGTGGTAAACGTAAGCTCTCCCAATACGCCTAACCTGAGAGCTTTACAAGATAAAAAGCCACTTACGGAGTTATTATCCACCCTTCAGAACCTGAACAACAAAAAACCAAACCCAAAACCAATTTTACTCAAGATTGCTCCAGACTTAACGAATGAGCAGTTAGACGACATTGTAGAAATTGTAGCAAATACGAAAATTGCAGGACTTATTGCTACAAATACGACCATTAGCCGTGAAGGACTGAAAAGCAATCCGAGCTTAGTGCAAGAAATGGGTGGTTTAAGCGGAAAGCCAGTCAGAGATAAATCTACAGAAGTGATTCGTTACCTAAGAAAAAAGTCAAATGCAAGTTTCCCTATTATTGGAGTAGGGGGTATACACTCTGCTGAAGATGCTATTGAAAAGTTAGATGCGGGCTGCGATTTGGTGCAATTGTATACTGGTTTTGTTTACGAAGGGCCTGCGTTGGTGAAGAGCATTAATAAGGGGGTTTTGGCTAGAATGTGAGTGTGAAAAACGTATTGCGTATCACGAAAAACGTATTATACCAGACATTAGAACTCAGTTTTTGAAAAGAATTTTGAATGTTTAGTGTTGAATTTTTTTTCACTCAAAACTCAAAAAGCCACCGAAATCAAACGAAATACGTTGTACATAATACGTCATACATTCAAAACTCAAAACCTTTTCTCTTAAAAAAATCACTAACCAAAATCTTAGGCTTTTTCAAGGTTCTAAGTCCCCATTCTAATTTCAAAGCAACAATTTCCTCTTTCGATAATTCCCAAACTGCCCTATCCATAGCGTTCAATTTGCTGCGCATATTTTGAAGAATAAGAGCCGAAGAAACTGACACATTAAAGCTTTCCGTAGCGCCGTAAATTGGTATTCGAAGGTGCACGTCTGCTTTTTCCAGAACCAATGGACTAACTCCTGTTTTTTCACTACCAAAGAAAAATGCCGTTTTTTCATTCGGAATGTAGTCTTCTAAAATCACGTCTTTTTCGTGCGGTGTTGCTGCGACAATAGTGTAGCCTTCTGCTTTTAAATCATCTACACATTTCGAAATTCCTTGAGTCCCTTTGTGCGATTTAATTGAAACCCAATTCTCAGAGCCCATTGCCATTCCACTTTGCACTTTAAAGTTGTTTTCGTCTTCCATAACATGTATGTCTTGAATTCCAAAACATTCAGCACTGCGAATGAGTGCGCCCGAATTGTGCTCATGGAAAACATCTTCTACACCAATTACAATATGGCGAGTTCTATGCTCTAAAAGGCGATCAAAAAGCTCATTTCTCTCATCCGTTAAAAATCGTGATACATCCTTCCATAAATCGCATTGGTTTTTATAATCTAGCGTTTTCCACATGCTGCGAAATTAAATGAGAAAATCAAACTTCCCACTTTCATAGGGTTGGCTAATTTTGGCTAACCATAAAAATAAGCCTATGAGAAGAAATTTGGTACTAGGAAATTGGAAACAAAACACTACAAAAGAAAGTGCTGTAGAACTTTTAGACGCAATAAAATTGGAATTGGAAAAAGCACCGATCAGCACCGATATTGGTGTAATTCCGCCTGCATTGTTTATTGAAATGGCAACGGAAGAGCAGTATTCACCCCATTTTTCTGTAGGTATCCAAAACATTTCAAAAACCCAAAAAGGTGCTTTTACTGGTGAGATAGGAGCTGACATGGCAGCTTCAGCTAGCGTAAAATACGCTTTGGTTGGTCATTCTGAACGACGTGCTTATTTTAATGAAAGCAATCAGGATTTAGCTCAGAAAATAGAGCGTTGTATTGAAAATAATATAGTCGCGGTTTTTTGTGTAGGAGAAGAGCTAAAAGATAGGAAATCAGGAAACTACCTTGAAGTGGTAAAGCAACAAGTGAATGCTGTTTTAGCTGAAGTAAAACATCTGGATATTGAAAAGTTGGTTATTGCCTATGAGCCTGTTTGGGCTATTGGTACTGGTGAGACAGCAACAGCAGAGCAGGCACAAGAAGTGCACGCAATGATTCGGTCATTGGTGAATAGTAAGTTGGGATTCAATGATATTTCCATTCTATATGGAGGTAGCTGTAAACCTTCGAATGCTAAAGAATTGTTCATTCAGCCTGACATTGATGGAGGATTAATTGGCGGAGCAGCTTTAAATGCTCAAGATTTTGTTGCCATTGCAAACTCATTTTAACTATGAAATACATTGAAGTAGAATTTTCATTTGATCCGGAAGTGATGGATGGCGAAATTGTTCTAGCAGAAATTTCTGAACTTCCATTTGAAAGTTTTGCCGAAGAGACCGGAAAAATAATGGCTTATGCTCAAGAAGAGGATTTTGATAAAAATGCGCTGGAAGCCTTTCAATGGCTAAAAGAACATCCCGTTGAATATAAATTCAATGAAATCAGCGATATCAATTGGAACGAAGAGTGGGAAAAGAATTTTGATCCAATTGAAGTGAGTGATAAGTGTATCGTTCGAGCTACTTTTCACAAGGTGGATAAAAAGTACGAATACGATTTGTTGATTGACCCCAAAATGTCTTTTGGCACGGGGCATCATGCAACTACACATTTAGTGCTGAAGCATATGTTCGATTTTAACTTTCAAGGAGCGCATGTCTTAGATATGGGAACGGGAACTGGTGTTTTAGCGGTGCTGGCCATTAAGCTTGGTGCAGAACATGCCTTAGCAATCGACAACAATCCATGGGCATTTGATAATGCTGGCGATAATATTAAACTAAACGACTGTGAAGGAAAAATTACGGTTGAAATCGGAGAGTCGGAACTTATTGAAGGCAAAACCTTTGATTACATTTTGGCAAATATCAATAGAAATGTGATTTTGGCCGATTTACCGCAATACGAAAAGGCACTCAATAAAAAAGGCGTTCTATTGGTCAGCGGGATTATGACGCACGATGTTGAACACGTTTTAAATAAAGCCAAGGAAGTTGGTTTAATTCTTGAGTCGTTAGAAGAGAAAGATAACTGGAATCTATTCGTGTTTAAGAAATAGTTAATAGATTAGTCAGTTGTATTAAACAGCTCAATTTGCAAGCACTCCGCGCCCTTATACTTTATTCGTTTTTTCTGCTGATTTCGTTTGCGGCTAATGCTCAGATTGACCGTTCTCCATTTCCTCATGACTCACTGGCGTTTTTTGATCGCTTGGAGGGCATGTTCAAGGAACTAACCGTTGGAAAGGCCGACGGTAAGGATTTTATTAAAGAATTTGAACCCATCTGGTTTAGTGATTTTTTTGAACCTGAAATTCGCGAAGTAATTTATAATACTTGCGATAATATGAATGAAAAGCGCATGCTCCCGCTTTCTGAATTTAGGGCATATCTAGTTGCTGTTATTGCATTTGTTAATTCGGGACAAGAGATAGAACAATTTTATTCTTGGCATTCGGCAGTTGATTTTAAGCTACTCGGCAAAAGTAAAAGACGTTATTACGATTTTCTGGTTTTCAGTCAATATCTATTTTATGAAAATGCACTGTATAAAACTAACATAACCACCTGGAAGTCAGATAATTCAAATTACAAGATTTATTGGGATGATGAGCTTCGACAGCCAGTTGTAAAAATTGATGAGTTGGATCTGATTTGCTTAGCCAAGAAAGATAGTGCTTCTATATACGAAACCAAAGGAATGTATTATCCCGATCAAAAACTATGGAAGGGATATGGTGGTATTGTGAATTGGCAGCGGGCGGGCTATGAGGAAAATCAATTGGTTGCAAAAATCAAAAGCTACGAAGTGCAAATGAACCATTCTAGTTACAAAGCGGATTCGGCTATATTTAGTAACGCAATATATTTTGGCTCGTCAAAACTTATTGGAGACCTGGAAGATAAAGTCCTCGCCAACGTTTCTGATGGCCCCTCCACTTATCCTCGTTTTGATTCTTATAATGATAACCTTGCTATTGAGAACATATTCCCGAAAGTGGATTATCATGGAGGATTTATTCAAAGAGGGTCTAGTTTTATTGGTAAAGGTAGCGATGAAAAATTGGCTCGTGTGGTTATTAATAGAAATGGTAAACCATTTATTGAAGCCTTCGCCCACACTTTTGTTATTCGTGAAAGTAAATTGACCGCTGATCCAGCAGAGGTGTTAATATATCTTGACGGTGATACGATTTTTCATCCTGGCCTCAATTTTAAGTTTGACAATGATAAGCGCACGTTGACCTTGTATAGAAATAAGGTGGGGCGATCAAAAGCACCATTTTTTAATCATTTTCACAACTTAGATATGTATTGTGAAGAAATCGTTTGGAATGTAGATGGAAATATGTTTCATTTAAAACCCTTACTTGGAAATACGGATCGATCGGCATTATTTGAATCAAAAGATTATTACAGAGCGTATCGATACGATGAATTGTATGGATTGGACAACCGTCACCCTTTGGTTATTCTAAAAAAATGTTCTGAGGAAATGGGTAGCACTGAAATGACGGCTTCCGATATTGCTGCTTGTTGGCATTTGCCATTTGTAGAAGTCCAACGTTCATTGATGGTACTTTCTAATGTGGGATTTGTTCGGTACAATTACGACAGTAAAATGGTAACTATTTTGCCCAAAACGTTCAATTATGTGCAAGCAAGGTTAAGGAAAAGAGATTATGATATTATTCAGATAGTATCTGATCCGCCAAAAAGGAACGATAGGCAATGTGTTGGTAATGAGCATAATGCAGATTTTAATTTAGACTCTTCTTACATGCAAATACACGGTGTGCGAGGTATAAACTTGAGTGATTCGCATAACGTGACCATATTCCCACTCAATTGTGAGATTCTTTTGCGACCAAACAGAGATTTTGATTTTTCTGGGGTAGTTGTGGCTGGTAATTTGGAGTTTTTTGGTCGCGATTTTAAATTCGAATATGATTCCTTCCAAATCAAGATGCCTGTAATTGATTCCATGAGAATTAATGTAGAAACTGAAGAAATGGACGAGTATGGAAAGCCAATTATGAAACGAGTTAAAACGGTAATTGAAGCCATTAATGGAAAATTAGAAGTGGATAAATACAATAATAAATCAGGGAAACGAGCAATTAAAAGGTGGCCAGTTTTTACTAGTTACAACGAATCATACACTTATTACGATCGACCTGAAATTGAAGGTGGTGTTTATAATAGAGAAGATTTTTATTTCAAGCTAGAACCCTTTGAGTTTGACAGTCTGGATAATTTTGAAAATTCCAGTATCCAGTTTGCTGGAACATTTAAAAGTGCGGGTATTTTCGAAGATTTTGAGGAAACACTATCTTTACAAACCGACTTTTCTTTAGGTTTTATTCATCCAACTCCAGATGAAGGAATGCCCATATATGATGGAAAAGGAACCTTTACCGCAGATATTTTGTTGAGTCATGAAGGATTAAAAGGCGCGGGATATGTCGATTATATAACCTCGACTACTGAATCACAAAGCTTTTTCTTTCATCCAGATTCGGCATACGCAACTGCTGAGCAATTTGTTATTGAGTCGCAGTACCCGGGGCCACCCGAATACCCTAACGTTGAAGGAGTTAATATTGACTGGCATTGGCAACCCTATCATGATACCATGACGGTTGCAAATTACGCCACGCCATTCTCTATGTATGAAGCTGATAAAACGTTTGATGGAACTTTGATATATCACCCAGACAGTTTAATTGGCACTGGAAAAGGAGATAAAAGAGGTAAGTTCGAATTTGATAAAGCCATTACAGTATCCAATGAAATTCGTTTTAAGTTTTTCGAGTTTTTTGCCGATACGGCTGATTTTGCTCTAAAAACAGGATCACTAGGTGAATTAGGGTTTGATACAAAAAACATCAACGCACATGTAAGTTTCAAAGATAGGATTGGACATTTTACAGCGAATAGTGAGGAATCATCAGAAATTATTTTTAGAAAAAACGAGTACATGGCTCGGATGGATGCATTTACTTGGTACATGGACGACGATTTAGTAGATCTAACAGCCAAGAAACGAAACGTGGACGAAGGCGCTGATGGAGAGGTAGAAATAGAAGGGGCTAAATTGGTGGATATAAGCAAGCACGATAAGCCCAATCAGGACAGTCTCTTCTTTTATTCTAGTTCTTGTAAGTTCGATATAAAAAATGAGATTATTACTGCCGATAAAGTACCCTATTTAGATGTAGCAGATTCACGAATAATTCCCGATAGCGGAAGAATTATAGTTTTGCGAGCAGCAAAAATTAAAACCTTAAAAAATGCTCAATTAATTGCCAACCGAGAGAATAAATTTCATAAAATTTATGGTGCTACCATGGATGTATCAAATAAGGTTTCATTTAAAGGTAGCGGAAAGTATGACTATAAAGATGTTGACGGAAACGTCGCAATTATAGAGTTAAACGATGTTTTCGTCAGTACCCAATTACAAACAAATGCGAGTGGAAATATCCCTAAAACTCAAGAGTTCTTTTTAAACTCTAGGTTTAGGTTTCAAGGTGGCGTCTCTTTAGAATCCAGTAAGGAACTGCTGTCCTTCTCTGGTCTTACACAAATTATTCATTCTTGCGATCAATTGAGCACGCCATGGATACAGTTCAATGCGTATCTTGACCCTAACGAGATATTAATCCCTATTGATTCCAACACGACTACTGAGAATGGTAAAAGAGTGCATGTTGGGCAGATGATGGGTAGCTTGCCCAGCAAGGTGTATTCTCTTTTTGGTGCATTGCCCGCAAAACCAACAGATGCAATAATTTCTTCTGTTGAAGGAGTAATGGGTTACAATTTTGCACAAAAAGAATTTAGGGTAGGTAGTGAACAAAAGATAAACATTCCCAATTTGACTGGAAATTATTTCGTTTTACAATCTGAAGAATGCATTGCGAAATTTGAGGGCGAGCATTCATGGGGAGCTGATTTAGGTCGAATGGAACTAAGGCCAGTAAGCAGACTGCGACATAACCTTAACAACGATTCAGTTACGCTTGAAACTTCTATGCTGCTCAATTTCTTTTTTGAAGATAAGGCGATGAAAATTTTGGCAAAAGATTTTGAAGAATCTGAAAATGAAAGAGTTGATTATGATGACGCTACCTACGGTTATGGTCTAAAAACCTATGTTGGAGAAGAGGCAGGTAACAAGATAAAAGCTGACGTAGGACTTACTGGTAAAATGAAGAAAATTCCGAATGAGTTGACCGCTTTACTATTTATAACCAATATGGATTTGTATTGGAATCCTCAAAAAATGGCCTTTCAAAGTGTAGGTAAAATAGGCTTAGGGAATTCGTATAAGAATCAAGTGAATAGGCTATTGGAGGGTAAGTTTGAAATTAAAATTAAGCGTTCAGGTGATCGTTTTATGTTGCAGATAAAGAAAGATAAAACAACTTATTATTTCTTTACCTATTCAGTTGAAATAATGCAGACAGTGTCCACAAATGATAAATATAATGTAGCTATAAAAGAGGCTAAAAAAACAAAACAAGAGCGTTCAAAAGGACAGGCTAAGTATAAATTTATTCCTACAACAAAGGCCAAGGCTAATCAACTAATCCGTCAATTTTAGTACGGTTTATTTTTTTTCTTTGCAAACTGCATGGAGCAAGAACAAATATTTGAAATAATAGGGCTATTAATAGCATACCTCTTGGGTTCAATTCCCACTGCGGTTTGGGTTGGTAGAGTTTTTTACGGTAGAGATGTTCGAGAATTTGGCTCAGGAAATGCTGGCGCTACTAACACCTTTAGAGTATTGGGGAAAAAAGCAGGTATACCCGTGTTGTTGTTTGATATCCTTAAAGGTACATTTTCGGTTTATTTAGCCTCTTATTTTGTAGACTATCAGCCAGGAACATCAGACTTTGTTAATTATCAATTGGTATTAGGGATTGGCGTTTTAATTGGACATATCTTTCCTGTTTATGTAGGGTTTAGAGGTGGAAAAGGCATTGCTACCTTGCTTGGAATAATGATTGCTATCCACCCATTAGCGGCTTTTAGTTGCATTGGTATATTTTTATTGGTGTTCTTATTAACAAAGTACGTTTCATTAGGTTCTATGATTTCAGCGGTATGCTTTCCTCTATTAATTATTTTGGTCTTTAAATCCGAAATCACTTCTTTAGTGATTTTCTCGATTTTCATTGCAATTATGGTACTTATTACGCACCAAAAAAATATAGAGCGTCTGCTTAGGAGAAGTGAAAGCAAAGCCAATATAAATGTATTGGGACGCAACAGGGCAAAGCCCGGCGGTATTGATAGCTATGAAGAGTTTAACTTAGAAGATGAGGATCAATAATAACTATTGCAAATGATTTATAATTTCATCGATAATTGGAATTTGAAGTACCTGTTAGTACTGATAATGTTCGCGGTTTCTGGAGTCACTTTTGGCCAAGATTATAAAAACGAAAAACAACTTATCAAAGGAGCCGACGATCAGTTTGAATCCAAAAACTACAAAGAAGCCATATCCTTATATTCAACCCTGGTAAGTAATTACCCCAAAGATCCAACTTACAATTACAAATATGGAGCGAGTCTTTTATATGGGTCAGCAGATAAAGAAAAGCCCATTAAGTACCTTAAGTTTTCAGTTAGTCGACCGGAAGTAGAGCCTATTGCATATTTCTATTACGCTGAAGCACTACACCTTAATTATGAATTTGATCAGGCCATTAAATACTATAAGAAGTTTACAAACTCGGCAAACAATTCAACAATTAAGAGAAACACGGTTGAAAATCAAATAAGACAATGCGAAAACGGAAAAACCTTACTAAAAACGATTAACGATTTAATTGTTCTCGATCAGAAAAATACGCTGACTAAAGATTTCTACAAAGTATATGACCTAAGCGCGCAAGGAGGCCAAATACTAGTTAAAACTGATGACTTTAGATCACCCTATGAAATGAAGAACAACATCAATGGCTTGTTCTATTTTCCGAAAAATGCTCAAAAAATATTTTTCAGTAGCCATACTTTTGAGAATAAAGATGGAAAAGACCTGTATTATGCAGTGCGAAATGATGATGGCTCTTGGTCTAAGCCAATTAGTCTTGGAAAAACAATAAACACCGAATTTAATGAGGATTTCCCATACATGTCTGCAGATGCAAGCACCTTATACTTTGCCTCAGAAGGTCATAACAGTTTAGGAGGCTATGACATTTTTGTATCGCGTTTGGATACAAGTACTGGAAGTTGGACTGTGCCACAAAACTTAGATTTTGCAATTAACACACCAGCAAATGATTACCTGTTTATTCCAAACTTAAGCGGGGAAACCGCATACTTTGCTTCCGAACGACAGACTCCTATTGGAGAGGTTAGTGTCTATCAAATAAATATGGAAAGAGTGCCATTAGATTTCACTTTTATCTTTGGAACCTTTTCATCAGAAACTACAAAAAATGCAACCATAAAAGTAGAGGATGCTTCGACCAATGCAATAATTGGCGAATATCCGACAGATCAATATGGTAAGTATAAAATTAAATTGCCAAACGATGGGAAATTCAGATTTTTAGTCGATTATGAAGGTAGTGAGGTTACTCACTCAGGAGAAGTTGACCTGCAAGACCGAAATACTTTTAAGCCATTGAAGCAAGAAATGTTGGTAATGGGACAAGGAACTGAAAATGAAAAATTAATCATTAAAAATCTGGTTGACGAAGAAGTAGCTGAGGATGTAGAGCTCACAGCAGAGTTTTTTAAGGAAAAGGCAAAACTTAAAATCAATAAAGATAAATTCAAGGATAGAAAGCCAAAAGTTACGACTCCAGTTGGTGGTGAAATTGCTGACGCTTCTGTGGTGCCAGGTACCGAAGATAATTCTTCAATTGCTGAGAATGCAGAGCATGCTGGAAAAGCGGCCACGTCAATTTCAGATGAAAAAGTCATATCCAATTCGACAGTAATAACAGATGGACCGGAACTCGTAATTAATGAAGATCCTGGGAATACAGCTCCGAAATTGTCCAATGAAGACGGTTCTGAACTATCGGCAACTGATGTTAGTGAAGAGAACGGAAGCACGGAAGCTTTTTCAGGTCAGACGGGTGAGTCAGAAACTGGCACTTCATCGCAGAAAACTTCTAACTCTGGGACTAACACTAATTCTGGAATTGCTTCAAACACAGGCTCTAGTGCTGCTGGCATTGCAGGAGCCGGAGTAAATAGTTTAGGCAGTACCACCTCAGTTGCTGGAGCGGCAGTTGTGCTTAAACCTTCATCTTCTTCAAGTAAGGAAGAGGTTGAATCTGCAATGCAAGACAATTTGAAAGTTGCTGATAACTCGGCTAAAATGATTGCTCTTCAAGGAGAGTCGGCCTTAAATATTGCGGATAGAAAATCAACTGAAGCAGAACAATTAAAATCTGAGGCGAATAATGAGTTGGCATTAATAGATATTGAAACAGAGGATGGATTGAATTCGCCAGAATATGCTGATGCGCAGGATAAACTTAAAAAGGCGAATAAATTAGATCGTCAAGCTACTGTCGCAAGAAATGCTGCCGCTAGTTTATCTAATAACAAAACTGCTTTAGAGCAAACCATTGTTACTGGAACCCAAAAACAGAAGAGCTTAAATGCTTCAACTACTTCTGATGGTGCCGAGGCGGTAGGCGATTATAATGAATTAATAGAAGCTGAGGCCGATCAGGCATATAACATATACGACGAACGAGAAAAAGCGGAGGCAGCTCATAAAAAAGAAGAAAAGGAACACAAACATTTTGCCGATGAGTTAGCAGCATTGCATTCAGAAATTGAGGATTCAGAACAAATTATTGCTCAGAAAGAAGCTGCTTTAGAGTCGGCCAGTAAAAAGGAAAAGAAAGCGATAGAGGAAGAATTGATTAATGAGCGAGCTGCCTTAGCAACAATGGTAGAAAAAAGTCGTATCGATGAACAGGAATTAATGGTGTTAGAGGCTGAAGCTAAGGAAGAAGAAGCCGAATTAGAAGCCTATGATGCAATTATTGAAGAGCTGGAAAGAAATGAGAGCTATACAGAGTTAGCTGCTGCACCAAACTTAATAGACGGTGCTGGATCGGTCAATGAAAACAGGTCTACAGGAAGTAGTTTAATAGCTAGTGGCACTAATAAGGCAGCTGATAATAGTAAGACAGCTGAAAATTTGCCAAGTAATTCAGAGGAGAGCGAACAATCCAGCGCTGCATCAACTGAAGAAGGAACTGCTCAAAACGCAAATGGAACAGCTGGGTCAGAAGGAAGTGCTGTAGAGGAAAATACAAGCGTTAATGCCGACGAAGCGTTAACGATTGCGGAAAAAGTAGCGAATGAAAAAGCTCGGTCAGCTGCTACGTCAAATCAAGAATCAGGGGGCGGTTTTGACCCTGCTGAAGCCTATGAAGATGTTCAAGGAGCAAATGAAAACTCAGCTGAGGTTATCGGCACAGTAGAGCATGAAAGTGGGGAAGAAATGATTGCTCAAAAAAGAACGAGTAGCTCTCAAGATGAGGTTGATTTGTTGAATGAAATTGTTTCAGCCCCATTGGCAGTGGCAGTCGTTCCAACAAAATATGCCACCGTTGACAAAACAGTTCCTGAAATAGATTCAAAAATGGCGCTATTTCCTGACATGGAAGAAGGTGATACTTTATCTGAATCTGATAAAGCATTGATGCCATCAGAAGGAAATACTGCGACGGCTTTTATTCCTGAGAATACGCTTGCAAGTTTGGAGAATGAAGATCAATCGTTGCGCACCCAAATGAAGTCAAATTATCACGCTACTTATTTGGATGAGTTTTTTGAATTAGCTGAAGAAGAAGATGAATACACTAAGTCGGTAAATACCTATGTGTTGAATCAAAGCTGGCTTTTGGACATTGAAAAGGAAATAGGGTATTTAGAAAGTATACAGGATGATGTGCCAGCAGATAAATTTACGGTAGTGCAAGAGCGAATTAATGTTCTAGAAGGTTTTAAGGATACTAAGCTGAATGACCTTGAATCTTCAAAAGCTAATTTGGATGCGGCTACTCCACAAGAAAATCAAAATGCTGGAGAAATTGCAAGCGATTATCGTTCGGAAATGAGTCGCGTCTTTGAAGGGAAAAGACGCTTAAGTTCAGAAGAGATTGCTATAGAGGAACAAAGAAGAGATGATGTTCAGTCTCAACGAAAAACTGAAATGGCTGGGTTAGTTGCGCAAAATGAAGCCGAATCTCAAGCGCGACAAAATTCTGGGAATGACAACTCAACAGCAGAAAATGAAGCCGAAAACGGATTAAATGCTGAAATAGCTAATCAAGAAAACGTTAACAATAGTCAGAATGAAAGCAATACTGGAACTGGAAGTAATGCTGAAGATAACAGGCTTACCGCTGATAATGGTGTAGCGAATGATCAAGGTGCTAACCAAAAAAATTCCTCATCGAATTCAAATTCAGGGAATGGAAACGCTGGTGGTGCAACAAACCAAAATGCAAGCTCGAATGCTGCTAGTTCAGCTTCAAACAATAATCAAGGAAATTCTGATTTTAATGCAGGAACGCCAGGCGCAGGAGCGGCCTCAATTGCTTATTCAGATAAAGGCGAAATCATTCCAAATCAAAAAGAAGATAAACTAGCCAATGTGCTTGATGTGCAGAATGCTGGAACGGTCGAGGCAGTAGTTACCGATTATACGTATAAAGTTGAAAAGGAAGAAACGCTTAAAAAAGAGTTAATTGAAACTGAGACCACAGCAGTTCAAGAAAAGCAAAAGGAATATGCTTTAGCTAAAAGAAAACAAAAAGTGGTGCTAGAGGCGGAGCTAAGGGAAGAAGAACAGGCATTAGATTTATTAGAGCAGGAAGTTGCTTTGTTGGCTTACAACAAACAAGCTGTTGCGCGCGCTGCTGATAATATATTGGCATTGGAGCCCGGTGAAGAAAAAGACTCTGAAAAAGAATTGAAAAAGGCAGAAACACTTGTTGTTCAAGCTCAAGATATAAGAGCTGAGGCAGAAACAAAAGCCGTTGAAAAAGTAAGAGGTAAAAAGAAAACAAAAATCAAATTAGCTGAAGTTGATGATTTAAATCACAAGGCTGATAAGTTGGACTTTGAAGCAAATAACCTCAAAAAATTGTCTAAGGAATTAGCGAGTGTAGAAGAGGATGTGTTACTTGCTAATCAAGTTGGAGAAGGTGATGTTACTTTGCCAAAACCTACCCGTCAAATTTCTCAAGCAGAAGTGCAGGAAGTGCAATCTTTAGAAGAGTATAAAGTATACGATGCTACTCGAAAAGACGCTGTAAAATCCTACAAAGCAGCCCAAGTACTCTATTCCGAAAAACTGTCATTAGAAGCGCAGAATAAAGTAATTGATGCTGAAATTCGAAACGTGGAAACTGACATGGAGTCGGCCAATGATCAAGCTCAGAAGGAAGAATTGTCCAATAAAATGGATGAATTAGTTGCTAGCAAAGAGGAAAACACGAAGCTGATGAATCAAAAAGAAAGTCAGTCCCGAAAGAAATATGCCGAGTTTACTAAACTGAACAATGCAGCAATTATTGGTTTACGTTCAGCAGAAGGAGAGAATGGCGAAAAGCTTATTGCCTTAGCCAATTTGGCTGAAACACAGGGAGCTTATTCTTTAAGCGGTTCTGGCGAAGACCAATTGATTGCTGCAAATGCAAATGTTGGCGGTTCATCACAAGAAAATGCAGGAGCTTCTCAAAACGAAGGAACTACCGAAACTGGATATTCTCCTGAGAAATTTAATAGAGTAGTGCAAGGAATTGATAATTATCCAGAGCGACTGTCTGATGCTATCTTTAAAATGATTGATTTTAATGAGAGTTTGTACAACTCGGACAATCCAATTCCTATGAACAATACTATGCCAACGGGCTTGGTTTATAAAGTTCAAATTGGAGCCTTTAGAAATCCTCCACCACAAGATATTTATAAAGGGTTCGCACCAGTGCGTGGTGAAACATCTCGTCCAGGTTGGATAAGGTATACTGCTGGATTGTTCCAACAAAAAAATCAAGCTCAGCTTAAACTCAATGAAATTAGAACACTTGGATACGAAGACGCATTTGTAGTTGCTTATTTGAATGGAGAGCGCATCTCTTTGTCTCGTGCAAAAGACATTGAAACAGGTGTAGAAAAAGTTCCAGAAGCGACAAGTAATGCATTGGCTTCTGGCGGAAGACCAACTCCGGTAGTTCCAACTTCTGCGGTTTCTGGAGAAGTAAAGCAGCTTTCAGAAATTGAAGGACTTATGTATACCGTTCAAGTAGGTGCTTTCAGAAATCAAATAACTTCGAATGAATTGTTTGGCATTTCGCCGCTGATAGAATATCGCGCTGGAGATTATTATAAATATGGATCAGGTGTATATAACGATATCAACAGAGCAAATGATGCTAAGGGCAAGATTCAATCTTTAGGAGTGTCTGATGCATTTGTTACAGCCTTTTATAATGGAAACAGGGTTTCTATGGAAGAGGCAAGTAAATTAGCAAATGGCGGAACTAGCTTTGCAACAGAGCAGCCAGTTACTGTAAATGCTCCTGCTGGAAACAATGCGGCGGGTATCAACTTTAGAGTTCAAGTAGGAGCATACCGTCAAGAAGTTCCAATTGAAGATGCTAAGGTTATTTTGAGTCTTTCAAATATTGGATTAGACACGAAAGTCGATGGCGATATGACTTATTACACAGCTGGAAACTACGGTTCTTATGCCGAAGCGAAGCAAATGCAAACACAAGTTTCAAATCAAGGATTAAGTGGTGCTTTTGTTGTAGCCTTGCAAAACGGTAAAAAAATTGATTTACAAGAAGCAATTCGCTTAACTGGGCAGTAAATTTGTAAACTATGAGTGAAAAAGTTTTAGAGCAGGAATTAACCCTTACCAAAAAAACGGAAGGCCACCGTGTTATCTTATTTAACGATCACGTCAATTCATTTGATTATGTAATCGATACTTTGGTTGAGGTTTGTGAACACGATCCAATTCAAGCCGAACAAGTAAGTAATATTGTACATTACAAAGGCAAATGCGATGTTAAATCGGGCGAAAAACGCAAACTGATACCCATTTGCAATGAGTTACTGAGAAGAGGCCTTACGGCTGAGCTTTCGTAAGTATTTTGACTTAAATCACTTGGTCATGCTGAATTTAAATCAGCATCTCTTTTTTTCCATACGTCATTACCGTTAATCCCTATAGCTATCGGGAGGGAATCTTTCCAACTTAATTACTTTGTAGTTTAGCAAATCTGGAACTTCTGACCTTGTATTACTTTCCAATAATTAAAGCCAATTCTAGGTTCCTTTTATTTTATTACTTTAGTAAAAGTATGGTTATACGCTCAATCTTCCTTTCAATTCTGTTAGTAACCAGCCATTTTTTAGTTGCTCAAATCAATGTTGTTTGCCATAAAAGCTCAGACACAATTGGTGTAATTGGACAGCAAGAATTGATTATTGAGGCTCAAGAATTTATTATCGTTTACCCAATGGGCAAAACCTTTTCAACAAAGGTATTTGCATTAGTCGATTTTGGTAATTCACCGAAATACTTTTCATCTATCAGCTACGTGAGTTATACTAATGAGAAGGAAAAAATCAAAAAAATGACCTTCAATTCGGAAGCAGATGTACTGAACTATTTCGTTAAAAATGGATTTGAATTCAAAGATGCTGAAGGCTCGTTTTTCGTTTTTCAGAAAAAGTAAATCGGAAACAATTCTCAATTTCGAATGCATCAATTTTCAATTCTTTGTTTCTCGTAAATAAATTAGATAGTGCCAAATTTTAAGACTACCTAATTACCACATTGATAATTAACCAATTGAAAATTACTCTACCTCAGTATCCGGCAACTCCAACACATCAGAAGAAGCCAGTGAATTTCCAGCAATACCTTTAATAGAACCAAACAAACTCGAGATGTTTTCTTGCACTACCCAAATTTGCTTTTCGCGCTGACTCCAAATTTTATGCATGGCCTTTTTCTCTGAATTTAATTGATGAATCATTGCATCGTAATTTTCTACAATACGTTTAATATTTTGGATAAACTCATTACCCGTAAGGTAGGTGTAGAGCAATTCCATTTTCTCTCCCTTATTCTCTTGAGAAGCAGCAGCAGCATAGGTTTTTATGAGAATTTCGCGCAATACTACCGCTAAACTTTGCACCTCTTGGTAACTGCATACCCAAACACCATCTTTCTGTCCAAAACGATCCATTTCTTTCGGCATGGTTTCCGTTACTAAAACTGCAATATCTGCTTTGCAGGTTATTTGATCTTGTTTTAGTTTATCAATCCAGTCTCCAGCAAAAGCTTTGGTGCGCTTGCTTTCAAACACAATTTTACCACATACTTGTTGCGATGAATTTACCACATTTTGAATAATATCAGCTCCGCGTATTCCTTTTGGTACTTCCTCAATTTGGTCAAAAGGAAATTGTCGAGCGAGCATTTGTTCGATGGCTAATTCCTGCACTTCGCCTTGCATTTGCATAGAACCTTGCTCGGCTTTGCGCTTCATTTCTTCAGCGAGTTTTTTGTTGTCGTCGATTTGTTTCATCAGTTTTACCTTTTCCAACTCAAACGATTCGCGTTCTTTTTTACGTGCCTTTTCTTCTATTTCTTGCTGGCGAGAAAGGAGGTCCTTTTCTGATTTTAGTGCTAAATTTTCTTGCTGCTCAATAAGTGCTTGTTCTTTTTTGAGTAACTCCACTTCTTTTTGGCGCAATTGAAGGTTTTCGTTCTTCCGTTTTTCGTTTTCTTCCGCAAGCGCTTGCATTTTTAACGAAACCGACTCTTGAGTTTGCGCTTCTATTTTCTTTTTTTCTTGCTCTAATCGCTGGCTCAACTTCTCTTTGAACAATTCGTTCTCGCGTTCTTTTGCTTTTTGGAAAGCTTCGCGTTCCTTTTCTAGACTATCTCGCTCTCCAGCAAAACGTTTGGTTTGTTCGGCGAGTTTTTGCTCAAACTCCTTTTTTAAATGCGCTTCAATTTTGCCCGATAAAGCTTCTTCTACATCAAATTCGTGACTACAATTGGGGCATGTTATTTTATCAGACATAGATGTTTAATTTGAAAAGGATTCCAAAGGTAATTGAACATAATCGAATTATTAGAGCAAAAAAAAGCCCCGATAAATCGAGGCTTTTGATTTGGTTCAAAAAAATATATTAAGCAAGCTTTACGTTTACTGCATTAAGACCTTTTCTACCTTCTTGTAGTTCGAACTCTACTTCGTCACCTTCTTTAATCTCGTCGATCAAACCTGATACGTGTACGAAATACTCTTTGTCCGTTCCTGTTTCTGTAATAAAACCGAATCCTTTGGTTTCATTAAAAAACTTTACTATTCCTTTATTCATGATACTATTTTAAAAATTTAAGCGGCAAAAGTAGGTATAATTGTATTTCGCGTTCGTTTCTATAAACTTCGTTTGTGATAGATCCGATACAAAATTTAATTTAAACCTTCGCAATTAACACTTCGGCTTTTTATCTCTCCATTTGTCAGTTGCATGGTATTACCAAGAGGGTCGAAAAGAGTGCAAGAGAATTTCGCGGTTGAGTTGTACTTACTAAAATTATCATTATTAGTGGTATGAGTCAATATTTCAAATTTCCCACCTTGTACTTTATTTGAGTCTAGGTAACTCGTCCAATACATTCCACCAGCGTCAATATAATAAACGCCAATTCCATCAATTCCAGCATTTGGATTAGCATAGTTATAAGAGCCAACCTTAAACATGGATTCCACTTCGCTACACAGCGTTACCGAACCAGGAAATGTTTTCGTGATAAATACTCCAGCTTCCTCAGCTCTTAGCAAAGGATTGCTAAGTACCATACTTTGCTCATGCTGTCCTGAAGTAGTGACAGATTGACCAGCACCAGAACCTGTAGTTACTGACAAATCATTAATATTTACACTTTTTCCATCTATGGTAGCATTAAAATAGAAATTTGGAGTTGGTGCAGCTGCTGGAGTTGGGGTAACAACAGGTGCAGGAGTAGATTTTTTCTTACAGCTGATAAAGCTTAAAAGAATTACCATTGGTATAAAAACGATGTGTTTCAATATGTTTCGTTTAAAATTAGTAAGTGTTAAGATAGTAATTAAGTTGAAGCTATTGTTTTATGGAAGCAGAATTTACGCAATACCGTAAACCGATAGGTTCTGGACCATCTGGAAATACATGCCCAAGATGAGCGTCACAAGTATTGCATAAAATTTCTACTCGAATCATTCCAAAAGAGGAGTCTTGAATGTACTTGATTGCGTTTTCTTTGATAGGCTGGGTAAAACTAGGCCAACCCGATTTTGATTCGTATTTAATGGTAGAGTCGAATAGGGGAGTGTTGCAGCATTTGCAATTGTAAATCCCCGCATCGTAACTGTAGCAAAGGTCTCCTGTTCCGGCTGCTTCAGTTCCGTGTTCTCTTGTAATTCTAAACTCTTCCTCTGTAAGTAATTCTCGCCATTCCGATTCGGACTTTTCTACTCGTTTGTCTGGAGTTGGGTTTCCGTTTTTATTAAAATCTAAGATGGATTTCCAATTTATCATACTCAATTATAGCCTTTAAATTATTGAATTACCAAGCTCAATTTATGCTCGTTTTTGTCAGTTTCGACTTTTAAAATGAACACTCCTTTTTTATGGAATTCGAATTGATACATAGGACGATTTGAAACGTCAAATGTTTTAAGCAGTTTACCCTCCAAGCTATAAATACTTGCGTAATCAGTTTGTTAGTATTTGTTGTAAGCGAAAAAATTCCGTTACTTGGATTTGGTGATAGAACGACTCCTGCGTTAGTATTGAAATTAGCTATCCCAACTCCCAGCACTTCAATGCACTTGCTGGTATCTTTACAACCGTTTTTTGAGACAATTACAGCAAAGTTAGAGGTTTAAGTAGGGACGTATTCTTGATTATTTGCTCCGATAATCAATTTGTTAGAATTGCAATCCAGCCACTGATAAGTTACTCTGCTTGCATTAGAGCGCAACACATCTCCTTCTTTTTGAATTGAGGTGTCAATTGGAACTACAGTCAAAGAAAAATCAATAACACTATCACAGCCAGCCGCATTTAAAAGCGTATCCGAATAATTTCCCGATGTGGTCCAAGTGTATTTTCCACTTGGACTTCTATATTCATTGCACGAGGTAATCGAGCTTGAAAAGGTTTTTAATGCAGCATTATCTTCAACTTTAAAATTGACTAGCGTAGTTCCGTCGGTGCCATCGCTTCCGCCATTTTTATCACCAATGTTACAACCTGGCTGAGCAGATGAGGCAATTTCTCCAGCAAGCCCTTTTTAGGTATTGATATTCGGAGCGGTAGGAATGTTAGATCCACTAAAAGCAACCACACCGCCACCTCCGCCGCCACCAGGTCCACTGCAATTTCCTGATCCAATATTATCGACAAAGGCACCAGTTCCTCCGTTAGCTGCTATATTAATTCCGCTGGATATCGTAGTGACATCTAGAATTATAGTACCACCGGCTCCGCCGCCACCGCCGCCTTCGTTTTCAGTTTTTGCTTTTCCAGTATTTCCATTCGAATAAATTCCAGATCGATTTGACCCAATGATTTCATCGGCGATTATGAAAATAATACCACCACCATTTTCGCCTTTTTCACCGTTAAAACCTAGGTTGTTGCCGTGACCAGCTCCGCCGCCGCCGCCCATGAATACACGACCAGCATTAATTTTAGTAGCCATCGATTTTGAGTTGAGACCAGCAACAGAACCACAAGTAAAGTTTGAACTTTTTACGCGTTGTCCTCCAGCTCCACCAATGCCATAGTTCGCACCACCAGAACCGCCACCGTTATGGTTGTTTCCGCCTCCGCCACCATTGGCTTGTGGCCCACGACTTGCTTCTTTACCTGTAATATAATTTGCAATTCCTTCTCCTTTGAGTGCTCTGTCGTTTGTTGAATTTCTGTCGGTATACTGCGTAGTTTGATTCACAAATATGCAGCCTCCACCAGAGGCTAATGCTTCTCCTCCTCTAAACCCTTTTCCAGTCATTGTTATAGAAAAAGCATCAAGGTCTAAAGTTCCGTTGCACTTAATGGCAACGATGCCACCTGAAGAGCCGTCCCAGGATTTACCTGTAAGGATTCCTGTAAGTGATATACCATTCTGGTATTCAGGAACGCGCACTAGTTGAATTTTTCCTGATTCTTGGTAAGCGTATTTGAATTGGTTTTGAAAGAAGAGTTGATTTCCTGTAATTCTACAAATGCGCTGAAGTTCATATCTACCGGCATTGTTATAGTTGTTTATTGTTCCAAAATTGTCCGATAAGGTTTCATCAATTACAGCACCTTGCATTTGGATGATTAAAACTAAATCTCCAACACTGAAGGCATTTGAACTTGCCACCGAAACGGATTGAGTTGCAGAACGAAAAGTGGATACTGCTTCATAATCATTAACAGTTGCGCCAATATTGGTTTGTGCATTGGAGAAGGCGTAAACAGAACACAGTGTAATGAGTAGGAATAGCTTTTTAGTCATGTTGTTGAATTGAATGTTGAAATTACCAATAAATGGAACACGATTTATTGCCAATTCATAGGAAGTTGTTTTCGGATCTCGATATCCTCAAAACGAGTCGGTGTTTTCAATTTGAGACTCTTAGCCCAATTCCAAACATCTTCTAATCCTGAATTTAAGGAAATAGTTGCTGATGTCTTGAAAAGTTCATCTGCCTTTTGATGATTACTAATGGCATCCAACACTTCGTTTCGTCCTTTTAAATGAATTTTTCCATTCTCAGAATTGGTAATTTCAAGTAACAAATCAGCTAACTCATTTATTGAAGTTTTTTCGTTTGCACCAAGATTGAAAATTTCGTTTTTCGTTTTGGGTAATTCAATGCATTGAGTAATTGCATTGCGTATAGAATCAATATGTGTAAATGCTCGTGTTTGCTCACCGTTTCCATAAATGGTTAAGGATTCTTTATTCAAGATTTGACGCATAAAAATGCCAATTACATTCCGGTAAGGATCTGATAAATTTTGACCAATACCATAGACATTATGCGGTCTAAATATGGTGTAATTCAATCCGAATTGTTCGAGCGCAGATTGTAAATCCAATTCAACCGAATACTTGGCAATTCCATATGGATCTTCAGGTTTAGGATTAGTTTCTTCAATAAATGGAACTTGAGCAGAACCGTATACGGCAATAGAAGAGGTGAACACAAACCGCTTGACATTGTATTTAACCGAAGCATTAATTAGGTTGATAGAACCAATAAGATTATTGGTGTAATTGAATTTTCTTATAAAATGGCTCAGCCCCTCTGCAGCATATGCCGCAAGGTGAAATACATAGTTGAAATTATACTTAGCAAATAAACTATCGATGAGTTCCTCATCTAAAATTGAACCTTCAATGAAGATGGAATTGATTGGAACGTTTCTTTTGAAACCACCACTCAAATCATCCAAAACGATTACTTGATAATTAGCATCGAGTAATTCTTGAGCAACGTGAGAACCAATAAAACCGGCACCTCCTGTGACTAAGACATTGACCATTACTTAAAAAATTGTTGAATGCCCTCGAGGTAGTTTTTATGTAACGCGCTATTATCAGCTAGAATCTGTTTGCCAAAAATGTAATCGTCACCGTCTTTCCAATCGGTTACTGTACCGCCAGCTCGTTGAACAATAAATGCACCTCCGGCAACATCCCATGGATTTAAACCATACTCATAAAACCCTTCAACTCTACCACAGGCTACATAAACCAAATCGATTGCAGCTGAACCTAATCGGCGTAATCCACTGGTAGTTTTCATAAAATGTTTTAGCAAGTCCAGGTATTCATCTACTTCATCATAGTCGTGGTATGGAAAACCAGTTGCAAGCAATGATAAATGCTCATTATTTTGATTGGATACATTGATTTCAGTTCCGTTCAAATATGCTTTAGAGTCCTTCCAAGCATAAAACTGCTCCCCAGAACTCACTTCCAAAACCATCCCAATCACAATTTTTTTGTTTTCCATTAACGCAATACTTATTGCGTACATCGGAATCCCATGAATGAAATTGGTAGTACCATCAATTGGGTCAATTATCCAATTAAAACGTTCACCGAATTTAGTAGAGGTTCCTTCTTCGGCAATGAAACCAGCTTCGGGCAATATTTCAGATAACCCTTTGACTAATAGCTCTTCTGATAATTTATCAATGTGTGTTACGTAATCGTGTAAGCCTTTGATTTCTATATCGTTGGGGTTAAAACTTTTACGTTCCAGTTGAATCCGTTCTCCAACACTTCTTGATAATTCATTGACTTGATCACAGAGTTGTTGGTAGTTCATTATGCAGTTATTGGTTCTAAAATGGTTACTAAAACGTTTCCATTCCCATCGATTTTATCCAAAAACACTTTTTCTGTTTTGTTCACTTTAGCAGCGTCGAAAGGCGTTTGAACTTTTACGTAATTTTCTGTAAAACCAGTCATAAAACCTTCTTCGTTAGTAGCTTCCCACAACACGGTGTGCTCAGTCCCTATTTGAGATTCGTAGAATTTTCGTTTCTTTTTGGCAGATAAAATTCTTAGCATTTTACTGCGCTTGTTTCTTGTTTCCATTGGAACTACATCATCCAATCGCACAGCAGTTGTATTATCTCTTTCTGAATAGGTGAATACGTGTAAATAGGAAACGTCCAACTCTATCAAAAAGTCATAAGTAGTTTGGAATTCTTGGTCTGTTTCTCCTGGAAAACCAATAATAACGTCAACACCAATACAGGCGTCAGGCATTAGTTTTTTTATCAATCCAACTCGATTTCTATATAAGTCAGAAAGATATTTTCGGCGCATAGCAACCAATAAATTGTCTGAACCAGATTGCAATGGAATATGAAAGTGAGGAACAAATCGTTTCGATGTACTCACGTAATCTATGATTTCGTCGCTCAATAAATTGGGTTCTATACTTGAAATACGGAAGCGGTCAATGCCTTCAATTTGATCTAATTCTTTAACTAAATCGTAGAAGGTTTCCGCAGTTCCCTTTCCAAAATCACCAATATTTACTCCAGTGATCACAACTTCTTTGGCTTCGGTTAAAGCAACTTCTTTGGCGGTTTTTATCGTTTCTTTAACGGTATTACTTCTGCTTCTACCACGCGCTAAAGGAATAGTGCAGAAGGCGCAGAAATAATCACAGCCATCTTGAATCTTCAGGAAACTGCGCGTTCTGTCACCAGAAGAAAATGAAGGAAAGAACTCTTTTACTTTTCCAATCTTATCATATAATGCGATCCCAGATTCATTTTTGTCTAAAGATCCAATATGATCCAATGCATTGAATTTTTCTTCAGCTCCCAATACCAAATCAACTCCTTCAATGCTTTTAATTTCTTCAGGCTTCAATTGAGCATAACAACCCACTACAATTACAAATCCAGTTGGATTGGTGCGCAATGCTTTGCGCACAATGTTTCGGCATTTTTTGTCAGCGTTATCAGTTACCGAACAGGTATTGATTACGTAACAGTCAGCATGATCCGAAAAATCTACAGTAGCAAAACCCTGTTCATTAAAAGATTTAGCAATACTCGAGGTCTCTGAGAAATTGAGCTTACAGCCTAGGGTGTAAAAAGCAACTTTTTTGTTGGGATGCATTACTTAGATTACAGAGTACAACTTGTTTTTTCAAATACTTCGTAGTTAAATCCATTACCAGACTGGGAGGTAGTTAATGAATCTTCGAAAGTCGTACACCATTCATCTGCGTCTTTGTCTTTCATTTTTTTATCGTAGGACTCAACAGTATTTGTTGCAGTATACAATGGGAAAGGTTCTCCATCAGCAGTTGCTGAGCTAGTTGAAGTGCAAGTGCAAGTTTGATCTTTAGTACAAGCAGAGAAATTTACAGCAAGAAAAACAGAAAGTAAGGTGATAATAATTTTCATGAAGTGCTTTTTATTGAGTGCAAATTTAAGCGTTTCGGATTGCAGAAAATTTGGCCTTAGGAGGAAATTATATTTTTCAATTCTGTGAAGAATTTTGGAAAGGATTTAGTTACCACTTTTTCATTGTCTAATTCTATTGGCCGAATGAATGATACCATTGAAAAGGCCATAGCCATGCGATGATCTTGGTACGTATTGATCTCTACAGGTGTTGCCGAAAATTGAATTTTTTCATCAATTTCTATACTGTTAGAGGTCGTGTAGGTAGCGATACCTAATTTTTTTAGCTCAGTTGACAATGCGTTTATACGATTCGTTTCTTTTATCAACAGCGATTCAAGCCCAGTGGCTTTTAATTTTATTCCTAAACAAGCACATAATACCACTATGGTTTGAGCAAGGTCAGGATAATTCGAAAAGTCTAATTCCAATTCTTTAGGGAATAGGAAATTTGAAATAGCCGAAAGTGAGACACCATTTTTATTAAAGTACGAGCTAATTCCAAAATATCTCTCGAACCAAACTACCAAAACTGAATCACCCTGAAAAGAATTTGAATTCAAATTGTCTAATTGAATTGTTGAACCAGGTATTAGCGCAGCAATAGCATAAAAATAACTGGCACCGGACCAATCGGACTCTAATTCAAGTGCTTGAGGTTCAAATTCATGGAAGGGAATACTAATCTTATTTTCTGTAATTGTCGATTTTACTCCAGTTTGTTGAAGTAAATTATTGGTCATTTCAATATACGGCCTTGAAGCGACCTTACCTGTGAGGTTAATAGTCAAACCTTGGGGCAACGAAGGAGCAATCAACATCAAAGCGGAAATAAACTGACTACTGGTTTCAGCCGATATTGAGACTTCATTTTTAAGAGCATCCTTATCACAAAATTCAATTTGAAGAGGAGGAAAGCCTTCTTTCCCAGAATAGGATACAAAAGCTCCAATTGAATTCAACGCTTCAACCAGCACTCCAATAGGACGCTCATGCATACGATCAGTGCCCTGAATTTGAAGTGATTGATTTTGAAAAGCAAAATATGCTGTAAGAAAACGCATAACTGTACCCGCATCTTCTACATTGATTACATCGTCTGATGATTTTAAGCATTTTTCAAGAACCACTGAATCATTTGCGTCTGAAATTTCTAGTATTGAAATTTTATTCTGAGAAATTGCGGATAGAATTAAAGCCCGGTTGGAAAGACTTTTGGAAATTGGAAGATTTACATTTCCAGCTATCAGTTTTACGATATCACTAAAATCCAGCAACATTACTTACAGTATTTTTTAATGATTTTGTATGCTTCACTTAATCCTAATTCTCCTGCTTTACTAAGATCGCTGCATGCTTTTTTTGGATTATCTAAAAACAAGTAATTCAGTCCTCTATTGAGATAGGCTTCTTTAAAGTCTTCGTTTATTTTGATAGCTTTTGAATAAGCTTCCAAAGATCCTTGGAAGTCCCGCTGTTCACCAAGAACAATAGCCTTATTAAACCAGGCTAAATAAAAATCGGATTCTAATTCAATTGCCTTTTCGTATAAGTTTTCAATTTCTTTTAATCGAAGGTTAACCGTTTCAACATCCTTTAATTCAATCGATTTATACTCGTCACCAGCATTAATAAACTCACCATTCCCAGTTTCTAGCTTAAGTAGAAGTTCCAATAAATCCAACATAGCATTGGCTTTGTTAAAATAGGCCAATGCCGAATTTGGATTCTTGGTGAGTAAGGTATCGTAGGTGGCAATTGCATTGTTGAAGTCAAATTCAGATTTGTAAATCATGGCTTGCCACAAATAAAACCGATCGTCTTTGCTGTTTCCTATATCCAATGATTTTTTGTTATACACAGCGAACTGCTCTTCGGCTGTCGGTACATTTTCATTCAATAAATAATTAGTAATGTAGAAGAAGGGTTGGTTTTTGTGTATTTCATTATAATCGTTCACCAACGGGGTGTTGTAATACAAATGAGCCTTTTCAATTTCTCGGTAAGCAATACTTTTAATTTCGAAAAAGGGCATGGCTAGGATTACTATACGCTGCTCGTTTTCGTCAAAATTGGGATGATAGAAATTAGCGTCCATTTGGGTAAATCGCTTTAGAATTTCTTCTTCTTCAAGATTGTATTCCTTTTCTCGATTTTGCCCACGAATACTATTCCCTTTAATGAAATCAATCTGTGCTCCAGCTTCGTTTCCCAGTTTCCGACGCACAAATGCACGATTAAACCAAGCGTCTTCCATTTCTGGATAAAGCGTAATTACAGTTGAATATTCCATTTCTGCGTTTTTATACAAATCCATTTTATGAAAAGTAAGTGCCAAATTGAAATGCGCTAAAATGTTATCGGGATTTATATCAATTACTTTTTTGTAATCGTATGCAGCACCATTATAATTATCCAGCTTTATTCTAATGTTTCCTCTGTTGTAGAATGCCAATGCGTTGTTTGGATTGAGTTCAATAACCTTAGAATAATTTTCTTCAGCGTCCTTATAGTCTAGTTGATCAGCGTAAATATTACCCTTTATAAAATAGCCTAGAGAAGAAGTGGAGTCTCTTGCAATGGCTGAATCACAATCTGATAAAGCTCCTGTAGGGTTGAGCAAAGAGTTTTGGGAAACCGCCTTTCTCAACCATGGTTCGGCGTCAGTAGGATCTAATTCTATCGCTTTATTAAAATCAACTATAGCCTTTTCATATTCTTCTAATTGATTGAGAACAATACCCCTAAGTACATAACCAGAGCCCAAGTAGGGATTAATGGAAATTGCTTTATCAACTGAAGTTAACGCATTGTCATATTCTTCAATTTGAACTTCACTACTAGCTTTCTGAACGAAGATAAAGTAGTTTAACGGGTCTATTTTTATCGCCAATTTATAGTCTTCAATAGCACCAAAATGATCGTTGAATTGGGCTCGTGCAATTCCCCTGTTTTGAAAGGAAGCTGCGCTTAGAGGGTTTATTAGAATGCATTGGGTGTAATCGTCGGTAGCACCTTTATAGTCACCTAATCGATATTTAGAAGATGCTCTAAGGAAATAAGCATCAATAAGATAGGGTTTGGATTTAATTGCAAAATTGAGTTTTTGTATCGCAAGAGTGTAATTTTGATTATTAATATCCTCTCTAGCCATGGCGATATATTTCTCGGCTTTTAGCTGTCCAAATGATTCAACATTTAGGAATAAAACAAACGAAAGAATAAGTATTGATCGCACACTTCAAAATTAGGCTAATACGTAACTTTAATCATTAACGATTATTGTTTTAAAGGAGAACATTACTAAGCTTTGTTGTAATAATTTTGATTTACAATAATTAGAAGTAGTATGGGCGAGTATTTAGATGCATTTATCAATGGTTACAAAGGCTATGCGCAATACTTGTGGTATGAAATTACACACCCAACACTGCACAATTATTTCTATTGGCTAATTGCCATTTCAGTTTTTTTTATGGTATTGGAATGGGTGAAACCTTGGAGAAAAGAGCAACCTAAATTTCGTAAAGATTTTTGGTTGGATGCATTCTATATGTTTTTCAATTTCTTTTTGTTTTCACTGATAGTCTATAATGGAATTTCAGATGTAGTCGTAAAACTCATGAACAATGCTTTGCAAGGTTTAACAGGAATAAGCTCCTTCACTTTTGATCCTTTGAACGGGTTTCCTTACTGGTCGATTTTGTTAATTGGTTTTTTAGTAAGAGATTTCGTACAGTGGAATGTTCATAGGCTTTTGCACGCTACGCCTCGATTATGGGAATTCCATAAAGTACATCATTCAGCAAAAGAAATGGGATTTGCAGCGCATCTGCGTTACCATTGGATGGAAACCATTGTTTATAGAACGATAGAATATTTACCATTGGCTTTACTTGGAATTGGGTTGTATGATTTTTTTATAATTCACTTGTTTAGTTTAGCTATTGGACACCATAATCATGCAAATGTTAAGGTAACAGGGTTTTATAAAGCAGGTGTTTTAGGATTGCTTGTATGCTTGTTTATTATAGATCAAACAGGTATGGAATTAATAAATGCAATTGCATGGATAGTAGGTATGCCCATTCTTTTTGCCTTGTCACTTGGCCCTTGGATGAAATATATTTTCAATAGTCCTGAAATGCATATTTGGCATCATGTTCGTGCTTTACCAGAAGGTCGAATCAAAGGAATAAATTTCGGGATTTCGCTAGCACTATGGGATTACATTTTTGGCAGTGCCGTAATTCCAAAAGATGGACGCGATATTGAGCTAGGCTTTGACGGTGTGGAAGAGTTCCCTGATTCATTTGCAGGCCAGTTTACCTATGGTTTAGTCCAGAAAAAGGAAGAAAAAACTAGCTAGTCTATCTTAAACTGTTTTCGATATTTTTTTCCAACATAAAAAAGATATACTGTGCCCAATACTGTAGGTAGCATCCAGTTTACTACAACGATTGGCGTTATGTTTTGAATGGCACTAAATGCAGTTAATGCAGCTATAAAAGAAATGGTAAATCGAGTGTAATGCTCAAAGTACAAATACATTTTGTGCGACGCCAGTGGATGTTTATTTGCTCTAAAAAACAGGGTTCTGACATCTTTAAAAGAGTTGATTCCGAAAAGCAATCCAAAGACGAGAAATATGGTCGCAAAGCTTACGTTTCCTTTCATATAGAATTTTCCAGCAAAAAATAATATTGCAATCGAACAGGCAAAACCTGCTACTGTGATTGCTTTATCCATAAGCGTGTTTGGTTGGGCTTTTACAACAGCAAATCGAATTCCGGTGACTGCATAATACAAACCAAAAAGTCCAAGGAATGTAATCATTATACCGCCAATACTAGCGCCACTTATAACCAAAACAAACCAGGTAAAAAAGTAGATTTTTCCAATTAAACGATGTCGTTTTCCTCCTTTTTTAAGTACGTATTGAAGAAGGCCAGTTGCAAATATTACATAACCAGCAATTCCGTGTAAAATGGAGATTTCATTCATTATAGAATTTTTTATTGATCGTTAAAAACATTTGTAAAATCCTTTTTCCAGCCTAAAAACAAATGATGTGTCCTATGCCAAAAAAGAAATAAACCTAAGGAAAGGAACCAAAGCAAGGGATTATTTATCGACGAAACCATAAAACCAGAAATTATACTGAAGGCAATTACTAAATATATGCCATAGATAAGGATCATTCCACAATACAAATAGAGCCGATATTTCCAAAAATGTTCCTTGTCTACAAAAGCCTCGCTTTCTTTTTTGTAGGTTTTGTAACGCATTCTGGCATAGCGATTGGCGTTATCCGCTGGTTGGCGTGTTCCTCGTCTTTTTCTCTTGGCTTATAACTTTTTTTGGTGTGAACGTATTTGGTTAATCGAGGTCTTTTTAACCGTTCTATCAGACCATCATATGCCTTGGTAATTTCAATGAATTTTTCTCTATCGCTGGTTGGTAAATTTAAATCTGGGTGGTAGCTTTTTGCAAGCTTTCGATAGGCTCTTTTAATTACTTGAATTCCTGCATTAGGCTCTAAACCTAATAATCGATAGTATTTGGTAAACACTATCGAAAAGGATATAATAAGTGCATCAAAGTCGTTTGGTATCTAATCAATCTTTTTTCTTCTTTTTAGAAAAGAAAACAACAGCTAAAACCGGAATAATGCAACAAACGACAATAATTATGTAAGTAGTAGTGTCCATCTTGAGAGAATATTTAAGTTGTAATTATAAGTTGGTGAAAAGTAAAGTAAAAAATGAGCAAAAAAAAGGCGGGATAAATATATCCCGCCTCATAAACTAAAAAAAAACTATTTATTGCTTAATAAATCTCTGAACAGAGTTGTTACCTTCACTATCAACGATACTGATTATATACATTCCGTTTTCGAAATTACCTAAAGAAATAGACGCTTCAGTATTGTTCGGATTTGAACTGTATACTTCTTTTCCTAAAACATCTACAATGACTATATCAGAAATGATCATTGAACCTAAAATATTTATAAGGTCACTAGCAGGATTTGGATATAGCGCAAATCCGTCGGAGTTTTCCGCTGATTCAATTCCCTCAGGAAAACAAGTCTCACAAGATTCCCAACACATTGCTGGAAGCGTTGTATCACCACTAACTTTCAGTATTCTATTAACAAACGTTCCAGTTTGTTTTATACAATCTAGAGTGGAATCAAGTGTTTCTTGTCCAGCCCAATTATCATAAGAGAATTTATATTCAAATTCTGTAGTAGTAATATCAACAGAGACTTCCCAAATATTATCATTGTCAGCATCAGTCATTGGAGTACAGCTTCCACACCAGTTGTTGAATGTTCCATTTACTTCAGGAGTTGTCATAGTTCCGGTAAATGTATTCATATCCACTTTAAAAGTAATAGTATTAGTATCAGGTATTGGTGGAGTTCCACCGCCAGTTCCCATATAAATACTATCTACATAATATGTTTTTGCACCTGCTGTAGCTCCATCTACTCCGAAATTGTAGAAAATTGAAACCATGTCATATGTTTTTGCAAAATCAATAATAGCTGTTCCAGCTACCTGCTGAGAGAAATCGAATGATAACGTTTCCCAAGTATTTGCAACCGTAGTCGTTGCCTCAGTTTCAACAGTAACAGTGTTATCAGTGTGGTCTTCTGCTTTAAGTCTTACTATGGTCCCCGCATCTGGTGAGTAAACTAGAGCTTTAACAATTGTTTTATCAGTTGCAAAAGGAACTTTGTTTTTAAGTCCCATTGAAGTACTAACTGTCGTTCCTGCCCACGTCATTGATGTTGCAGTTTTTTCTGATTTTAGTACCAGATTGGATGCGTTAGTTGGATCTGTCGCTTGAGCAGACGCGTTTCCACCAAAATCACCAACAGAATAATCAATATTTAAAGTATCATCCCAAGTTATTGGAAGGTCTATTTGATTCTTGGCTGGAGGAGGAGGAGTACCTCCAGCAACAAACCATACATTATCAACATAATATGTTTTGCCAGAACCCATAGTTCCAAAATCATAGTAAAGAGTGACCTTTTCATAGTCATTGGTCAAATTAATACTACCGTTTGAAGGGGAAGAGAAATCAAAGGTTAGAGTGTCCCATGCATTTGAAACAGTTGTTCGCATATCAACTTCAGCATTGATACTTCCTGTTGTTGCGTTTTCAACTTTTAATTTAACAATGACACCTGAATCAGGAGAGTATACTAATGCTTTTAATGTCATTGAACCAGCCGTGAATGGAATTTTT
>TARA_Y100000385_G_scaffold13549_1_pt1 | contig 95690 bp, 82 predicted proteins | sample TARA_Y100000385 | Tara Oceans TARA_Y100000385 (sample SAMEA2620980) | marine metagenome | biome: marine biome (ENVO:00000447); feature: surface water layer (ENVO:00002042); material: "saline water (ENVO:00002010), including plankton (ENVO:xxxxxxxx)" | depth 5 m
ATCATTTTATTGAAAATTGAAGATTTACCACAAAGGGAAGTAGCTGAAATAATGAAACTAACCGAAGGAGCGGTCGAGTCTCTGTTTCAGCGTGCAAAAGCATCTTTAAGAAAAATGCTATAACAACGAAGGAATACTATAAAACTATCGTCTAAGTAAATATGGAATCGGAAAACCTTGATATACTCAAAAACATAAAACGTGTAGAAGTTCCTGACGCACTTTATCACACAATAGAAAGTCGTCTTGAAATGAATAGAGAAAATATGATACCGCTATACAAAGTTGGTATTGCTGCTTCTTTGGTAGTAGGTCTAATGTTGACTCAATTTTATTTTTTAGGTCTTTCAAGCAAGATTGACCAAGCTAACAATGAGATTGGATTAGTTGAAGTAAACAATAATTCACTATATTATGAATAACAATATTTTTTATCTGCTCCTGATAGGGCTATTGCTCATATCTAATTTGGCTACGCTGTTTTTTGTGATGCAAAAGGGAAAACACAAACCCTTTCATGATGGTCCGAAATCTATAATTATAGAAAAATTGGCTTTTGACGAAGACCAAACATTAGCCTACGAAAAATTAATTGACCAACACAGAACAAATATTAAAACATGCGATAAAAAAATAATTCAACTAAAAAAGGAATTATATAGCTTACTCCAAACTCAAAGCAATGAGCAATATGTAGATTCTCTAACTTCCGAAATTAGTTTTATTCAAAAACAAATAGAAACTATTCATTTCCATCATTTTAATGATATTAAATCTCTTTGTAAACCTGAACAAATCTCTAATTTCAATGTGTTGGTTGGTGAATTAGAGATTCTGTTCAATAAAAAAAGTCTTCCGAAAAAACAGAATAAATGAAGCTGTATGTGTTATTTGGTTTGTTGTTTATGAGTTTTCAATCGGACGCTCAGAATGCTGTGAAAATTGCTTTTCAACCAAAGTTTAAGGGAGAGAATTTGGCTTTAAATAAAGTCTATTATTTTAAAAACGATACCCTAAACATAAGTAATTTTAAATGCTATATCAGCAATTTAACTTATTACAAAAATGACTCTATTGTACACGCTTCTGTAAAAAAAGCACACTTGATTGATGCCAAAGATAGCAGCACGTTTGTCATTTCAGAAAATGTTTTTTTTAAGTATGATGAAATACGTTTCAATATTGGGGTAGATAGTTTAACAAATGTTTCAGGCATTTTTGAAGGAGATTTAGACCCTGCAAATGGTATGTATTGGACTTGGCAAAGTGGTTACATCAACTTTAAACTAGAAGGAACATCCAGCCTTTCTCCTGCACGAAAAAATAAGTTTTATTGGCATATTGGTGGATATTCCCCTCCATTTAATACACTAAGGCAGGTCGCTTTAAAAGCCAATGGGAAGGTTTCTATACAATTAGAGAAATTGTTTGAAGAAATAGAGATTTTGGAAGATTATCAAGTAATGTCTCCCAATGATGATGCGGTGCAGATTGCTGATAAATTAGTCTTTCTTTTTAATACAACTCATTAAATGTGAAAAACAAAGTTATTCTTGGTGTATTTGCATTTATGATGCTGTCCTTTGTTTTAATAAAGGATAATCACTTTTTTGCCCCACCTGATTATTTCCCAAAGCCCGTTTATGATTTTCAACAAAACCCTTTGGACAGCAGTAAAGTAGCATTGGGTAGAGCTTTATTTTATGATCCTATACTCTCTGCAAACAACACAATTTCTTGTGCTTCTTGTCATTCGCCTTTTAACGCCTTTGCACATACCGACCACGATTTAAGTCACGGTATTTTTGATTCCATTGGCAATAGAAATGCACCCACTTTATTCAATTTGGCTTGGCAAAAAACGTTTATGTGGGATGGGGCTATAAACCATTTGGATATGCAAGCTTTAGCACCTATTTCGCATAGTAGTGAAATGGGTAGCAATATAAACGAAGTGATTAAAAAGTTAAATGAATCTAAAGCATACAAAGAATCATTTTTAAATGCCTTTCAAGATTCCACTATTAGCACTGCAAAAATTTTAAAAGCCTTATCACAGTTTCAGCTTACCCTTGTTTCCGCAAATGCAAAATACGATAGGGTGAAAATGGGTAAAGAAGTATTTACAGAGCAAGAAAAAAATGGGTATCAACTATTTAAAAAAAATTGTGCAAGTTGTCATTCCGAACCTTTATTTTCCAATTACAATTTTGAAAACAATGGCTTGCCGATTGACCCTACACTCAATGATTTGGGGAGATTTGTTATTACACAAAATGAAAATGACAAAGGAAAATTTAAAGTGCCAAGTCTCCGAAATTTATCCTTTACCTATCCGTATATGCACGATGGAAGATTTATGACACTTAAAGAAGTGATAAACCACTACACTTCAAACATTGAAAATTCGCCAACGCTTTCGCATCCATTAAATAAACCAATAGAGCTGTCCTCAAATGAAAAAGTAGACCTTATTTCCTTCTTACTTACCTTAAACGACAAAGATTTTGTTTTTGATAAAAAACATCAATTCAAAAAAATAGCAGACCAAGCGAAGGAATAAATATTTCTTGTCGTCTAACCTTTTATAGTCATTAAAAATATTTAACAATGAAAAAAATAACAGTAGCCTTTGGGGCATTATTGATGAGCATCACAGGTGTGTTCGCTCAAACGAATCCAGCGATAACCTCTTGGTTACAAAATTCCACAACAACAGGGTCTTATTATATGTCTGGAAATTCAACTACCATTTCCAACAATATATTGGTAAATTGTCAATTGGTAGAATATTCAACAAATAATATTTTTATCCATACAAAAGGAGTACCCGCCTATCCAACAGGTCCATTTTTAGATGGAAATCCTTCACAAGCACAAGATCAAAATGCTATATTTAAATTTCCTTTAAATCCTGTTCAAAATACAGGAACACCAACTTCAACAACTGGAGGAAATATTGGTGTATTTATCAACGGTGTTGCTTTATTTGATTATAGAGATGGTGTAGCTTGGAATCCAACGACTAATGCTTTGTGTGGAGGGCCAGGAAATCCACCGTGTCCTGGAGGCCCTGGAGCCACAATGAATTGGAATAGAGACGCTGTTTTAGCAGAAATGTCGGGCTTCGATTGTTCTAAAGGTCACCCAGCAATGGGCAATTATCATCATCATCAAAACCCATCAGCATTCGATTTAGATTTAAATGTTGTTTCTACTATATGTAATCTTTATGATGCAGACGGATTATATGCTATTAACCCATCCCAACATTCGCCACTTCTTGGATTTGCCTATGACGGCTTTCCAATTTATGGTGCTTATGGCTATGCAAATGCTAACGGAACAGGTGGAATTTCCCGAATCAAATCAGGGTATCAATTGAGAAATATAACCGTGAGAACACACCACGCAGATGGTTCTGATGTTCCTGATGGACCTCCCGTAAATGCTGCTTATCCTATTGGAACATTTAGAGAGGATTACGAATGGACAGCCAACACAGATGAGAGTTATTTAGATGAACACAATGGACGATTTTGCATCACACCTGAATATCCAAATGGTATTTATTGCTACTTTGCCACCGTTGATAGCAACTACAATTCAGTATATCCTTATTTGGTTGGTCCAACTTACTATGGAAACGTGACAGGAGAAAAAGTTACCTCGATCAATGAAGCGACTACCGTTTATAATAATCCGCTATCTGTTACAAAAAATGAGTTTAAAACTTTAGATATAAACATATTTCCCAATCCTGCATCAGATCTTATTGCTGTACAAATTGGAGGATTAAACAACCAAGATTTGGTCATAAAATTATTTGATATTCAGGGAAAATTACTTCAGGAATCAAAGATTAACAAAGGACAAACCATTAGTTATTTTGATATTCAAACGGTTTATTCAGGAACTTATATTGTTGAATTATCTGCTAACGGATTAAGTGTAACACGAAAAATAATTATTGAGAAGTAAAAATTACTACCACCAACAAGGTATAAAAGCAATAGCGGTTCAGGTGCAAACTTGAACCGTTTCTGCGTTTAATTAAGTATCTTGATATCCGAAAAGTATGTGCATTAAATCCGCTACTGCTCTTATACTAACCGTTATATGCAAGCCCACGGAATAACTAACCGAGAGCTTAATACTTTTCTTGATTACTAAAATTTTTAGCTATTTAATCATTTATTATATTTATTACCGATGAAGTACATTTTCATTTTATAGCATTAAATTTGCGATATACACCACTTATAATTAATAGATAAATTAAAAAATGAATAAAATAGAGTATATAGAAAATAAGATTTCTGAATTGAGAAATGAATTGAAAAATCATAAACTTTATGAAAACTTACATAACATTAATGATGTGAAAATTTTTATGGAAAATCACATATTTGCAGTATGGGATTTTATGTCTCTTTTAAAAAATCTTCAAATAAACCTCACTAAAGTTCAAACACCTTGGACACCACCAAAAAACCCAAAACTATCAAGATTTATAAATGAAATTGTTCACGGAGAGGAAAGTGACATTAATGAATTGGGAGAACCAAAGAGTCATTTTGAGATGTATTTAGACGCAATGTTCCAAGTAAATGGAAATACGAATGAAATTAATGAATTTATTAAGCTTATTGAATTGGGAAATTCAGTTGACTATTGTTTTAGTCAAGTTAATGTCGATAACAGAGTAGCTGATTTTGTTAAATTCACATTTTCGATTATTGAAACAAATAAGCCACACCTCGTAGCTTCTGCATTTACGTTTGGGCGAGAAGACGTTATTCCAGATATGTTTATAGAAATTCTTAAAAATTCAGATTCTGAAAACAAATTATACAGCAAAATAAATTACTATCTCGAACGACATATTGAACTTGACGGAGATGAACACGGTCCTCTATCTCTTGAGATGATTTCTGAATTATGTAAAGATGATGAGCAGAAATGGAATGAAACACTAACTGTAGCGAAACAATCATTAGAAAAACGAATTGAACTTTGGAATGCAATATCTGATTTAATACAGAATAAAAAGCCTGCATATAACACCGTGTATAATTAATTGCTTTGGCAAGTGCTAATGTGGAAAATTCCGCTGGAATTTTCTCTGGTTCGTTTTTGTTTGCTAAATTAGTTGCTTAACCACGCAACTAACCATACACCAAACGTTGGTATTCCAGCTTTGCAATTCGTTATGAATGTCGAGCCAAAACTGCCAATTGGAAGAGGAGTTATTCCGCATTACGAAGTAATCCCGACATTTGAAGAGTATGTAAATGAAGAAAACTCATCGGTAAAATATATTTTGACACAATTGGAAAATGAAAAGTAAGGAATTGACTTCAAAAGTGATTTATTATCAGATAGGCTACTCCATATTCGTTTTATACCTCAGTTTCGTCGGGTAACACTAAAGTGATGATTTTTAAAAATACAGTAATTCTCCTAGCAGTAATTTCATCTGTATCTTGCGTTAGTAGGATTAAAGAAAAAGGTAATCTGGATACAAATGAATTAAACGTTCGATATGATGGTGCATTAAAAAACATAATGCACAAAGGAGATTTAACTGCAAAAGCTAATTTAAAAGACCTTGAAGACTTTGAACATTTGTACGCACTTTGAGCATTAGAAAACCTCAAAGGTGAAATCCAAATATTTGACAGTGAGCCATACAACACAATTGTTGTCGACAGTTCACTGTATTTTGACAACTCCTATAATAAAAAAGCGACACTGCTTGTTTATGCAACAGTTAGTAAATGGCAGTCAATTAACATTCCTGATAGTGTTTTGAATTTTAAACAATTAGAGCATTTCGTGGCACAATCTGCTAGAGCTAAGCAAATAAAAATTGATCAACCTTTTCCGTTTTTAATAGAAGGTAAACCTACTTCAGTAGACTGGCATGTAATTAACTGGAAAGCTGGGGATACAGTGCATTCGCATGATAAACACATAAGTTCGGGACTGAATGGAATCTTAAAGAATAAAGAAGTTGAAATGTTAGGGTTTTACTCCAATGCTCATCATGCAATATTCACGCATCACACAACCAATATGCACATACATGTAAAAACAGTTGACATCACAATAGCCGGACATGTTGACGGTTTGACTTTAGGTCAAGGTATGATTCTAAAGTTACCGAAAACTTCAGCTACCAGATAAAACGAACTAATACTTCTTAAACTATTTTAGTTGTTTGCTGCACTCGAACCATAAGAACAGTTTCAGGAAAATGGAGATAATAGACTTGCATAATCTTGAAGCCCCTTCTGGGATAGAAATTATTAAACGATTGTTGCGAAATAAACTCATAGAAGAGTTTGCAGATGAAGAGGATAGAAGGGCAAAACGAATTCAAATAACTAAAAAGGGAGCTGAAGAACTGGAATCAATTGAACCACAAATAACCAAGATATTTACTAAATTCACGGAGAACTTGGAGTTAGATGAAAAATACAAATCGTCGGTATATTGGATAAATTGATAAAATAAAAATATAACGAGTCACAAAGCACATGCGTTAATTTGCCTAATAGTTAAATTACTTATACGCCAGTCGTTGGCAACCATTAAAACAAATGACAGCACTAAAAATCATATTCGATAATGTCTTCCAGCAATTCCCTGAAGAAGCTGTAGCACTGTTTGCAGAAGCATTTACCGTTAAAGAATTAAAGAAAGGAGCGTTTTTTCTCCAAGAAGGACAACAGTGCAATCACATCGCATTTATTGTAAAAGGAGATATAATGTGCTACTACAATAAAGATGGTAAAAGATATATCGATGAGTTTTCACTAGACTATGAGTTCATAACTGACTACTCAAGCTTTTTGAATCAAAGACCATCCAATAAAAACATACAATGCATTGAGAACACCGCTATTTATATCATTTCTCGCGATAAGCTTAATGGTTTATACGACAAAAAAAATGCTGACTTTGAACATTTAGGTAGAGAAATGGCAGAGCAATTGTTTTTGCAATGGCATGAAAAGAGTAAATCGTTGCTAATGGACAGTGCGACCGAACGTTACACTAAACTCATTGAAAACAGATCTCAATTACCTCAAAGGGTTCCGCAATACCTCATTGCGGAACACCTAGGAATAACCCCAGAATCGCTAAGTAGAATACGTAAATCATTAGTTCAATAAGGAATTTCATTTCTTACCATACATCAATGACATTGCAGCTAGTCTTTGTCAACTTTAAGGACCGTTTCTTTATTGAGCCTTCTATTGCCATTACGCACCGCCCCTATCAATCGAAAATGCCGGTTGGTTTCCAACAAAAAAATGACAAATGGTCAGCGTTCTTTTTTGGCGAGCCGGGTTTTCATTTTGGGTTTAACTTTTAGATCATTACTAGACTTGAGTTTTTAGCTAATTTGAGTATAACAGCAAAAAAAAGGGGGCCGAAGCCCCCAATTAAACCAACCATGAAAATCCTTAAATTATTTTACCATCAACTTGTGCGATTCGATACCATTATCCGATACCACATTAATAATGTACAAGCCGCTATTAAACTCATTCGTTTCTATTTCGTAACTATTATTACCAAATTCTGTGTTCGATAATTCAATGGTCTTACCAGTGATGTCTACAATCTGAATATCTTTAATTTCAGCTGAAGCAGAAATATTTAAAGTCTGTCCAATTCTAATTGGATTAGGACCGATCTGAGAACTACTTGCAGTAGCATACTCAAATACAGAGGTTGCAGCCGCTTCTCCGGTTGTAAGATCCAATTTATAATTTCCTGAAGCAATACTATCAGTACCTGCATAAGCGTGTACTTTCCACATTAATTTTACAGTATTTCCTTCCGTTACTCCTGCTCCTACCAAAATGGAATAGATAGTAGAAAACTTTAGGGTTAAAGCAGTATCAGCACCTGAATTGTCTGAAGCTAATCCAGCTACTAATGCACTTGAATAATCTCCAGTAGCGACATCTAAGAACCATTTGTAGGTTGCGCCTTCGCCAGCATTATTCCACAATACTGTTAATTCTGTTGTACTGTCGTTATCAATTGTAGCTGCAAAACCATCATTTGGAAAAGCCAACATAAAATTGCTGATTACCGCACCTCTAGTCAAATCAATGGTGTTTTCCATACTTGACGCTTTGTCCAAAGTTCCAGTTTTGGCTAATACTCTCCACTTCAAATTGGCTATTCCGCCTATTGCAACTCCCGCTTTAGCTAACACTGAATTAATTGTTGCAAAGTCTAGTGTAAGTACTGTATCTGCACCCATATTATTGCTAGGCACACTTACTAATGGGTTTGAGAAATCACCAGTTGCCAAATCTAAAGACCATTCGTAAGTTGCATCTACTTCTGAAGCTTCCCACCTGATATCTAGTTCCGTGTCACCTTTTCCTTCAATAGTAGCTGCAAATCCCATTCCCGGGAATACTAGATTAAAATCGCTCAATATCGTTCCTCTGGTCAAATCCAAAGTGAAACTAGAAGTAGAAGCAATACTATCCATTCCTGCATATGCATGCACCTTCCACTGCAGATTCGCTGTTTGACCTTTACTTAAACCTGCACCAGCTAGAACCGCGTCAATTGTTGCATAATCTAACGTCAACACTGTATCCATTCCCATATTGTTACTTGCCGATGGACCTACAACTGGATTTGAAAAGTTACCAGAAGCTACGTCAAGGAACCAAGCATAAGTTGCTCCTTCGCCGGCTGATTCCCAAGTTATATCTAAAGCTAATTTATCATCTCCTTCAATAGTTGCTGCTAACGCATTTGTTGGAAAAGTTAAATCATATGCAGTAATTGAAACTCCTCGTACCAACATTATGTTGAATACATCTGGTGAAAAAATAGTAGAAGTACCATTCGAAGCCGTTACTGTCCATTTTAAAGCTGCAGTATCACCGATTTGAACTCCAGCGCCAGCTAATACAGCGTTTACTGTTGTAAAGTCAAGTGTCAACATGGTATCTGCTCCCATATTATTGGCAGGTACAGAAACAATAGGAGAAGAAAAATTTCCCGACAATGCATCTAAATGCCAAGTGTAGGCTACGTTGCCCATCAGTGTGTTTTGAGATGTCCAATTAATGATCACTGGACTTGAACCAAGTCCTTCGGATTTTAGTAAAGCATTGTTCGCAGGGCTAACTAAATTGAATTGTGCATATCCAAAAAAGGACAATGCTAAAAAAGCTGTAAATAAGGTTAAGTGTTTCATTTTTTGAGTTTTTGTATAATGTTTGTATAATGTTTGTATAAAGTGTTTAAACAAACACTAAGAGGGAATGGTTTATTTTACAAATGTTAAAAAGTGTAACTAATAAAATGACATTCTAAAAAGCCCCTTTCTTGCTGCGTAATGACGTCAATTTCATTCTAAACTTCTTCATGAAAATTGAAAAAAAGAATTGAATCAGCAGAAATAATATACCCCAGTAATTATTCGAGAACTGTGACAATTATCGCCAATCACAATTATTTAGCAATATACCTTTGCAAATGAGTAACTACTTTATCATCAAACATAATAATTGGTCAAATGAAGAATAAACTACTTTTCCAAATTTCTCTATTGGTTATTATTATGACCGGTTGTTCAAGTCAACAGGAAACGACAAAACCTGTAATTAAAAGCATTACTGAAAGCGTATACGCATCTGGTTTTATAAAAAGTCAAAATCAATACGAGGTATTTGGAAAATCAAATGGTGTGATCGAAAAAATATTTGTTTCCGAAGGCATGGAGGTAAAAAAGGGTGACCCCATTTTTCAATTGGACAATAAAAATTTGAGAATTGCTACTCAAAATGCTAAGTTAGCATCAACCGCCACTGACTATAAAGAAAATAAAGCCAAGTTGCTTGATGCAGAAAAAGCAGTTATAATGGCAATGAAGCAACTCACCAATGATTCGGTACTCTACCAACGTCAAAAAAAACTTTGGAATCAGAACATAGGAAGCAAAGTGGACTTTGAGTGAAAGGAATTGAATTATGAAAACTCGATCGTAAATTTAGCTAGGGCCAAAACTAATTATGAAGATGTTCAGCGTCAATTAAAACTAGCTTCAGACCAAGGCAAGAACAATTTAGAAATAGCTCAAATAATGGAAGATAATTTCATTGTAAGAAGTGAAGTAAATGGAGTCGTTTATAAAATCAACAAGGAGATAGGAGAGCCTATTAATGGACAAGAACCAGGAGCTATAATTGGCACAGATGCTTTCGTAATAGAATTAAATATAGATGAGTTCGATATTGTTAGAATAAAAAAGGATCAGCAGGTCATTATTAAAATGGACAGTTACCAGTCCGAGGTATTTGAAGCTAAAATCATAGCAATAGAGCCCATAATGAATATACGAACACGTTCGTTTCAGGCAGAAGCTATTTTCACTAAAAAACCGGACGAACTATTTCCAAACCTAACAGTAGAAGCGAATATTGTCATCAATACAAAAAAAGAAGCACTCACTATTCCAAGGAACTATTTACTAAACGACTCCAGCATTATACTGAAAGGGGGTGAGGTCCAATTGGTTAAAACTGGATTAATGGATTACGATTTGGTAGAAATTAAAAGCGGAATAGATACCAATTCAACCATAGAGTTACCCGAAAAATGAAGATTAAGCACATCACAGAAATAGCTGGTGCTCTTATGCTTGCGCGCTGGAAACAAACGCTTGTAGCAGCTATTGGTGTAACTTTTAGTATCGCCCTTTTTATATCGCTTCTTGGCTTTATGGAGGGTCTAAATCAGTTACTCGATGGTATGGTTTTAAACCGAACACCTCATGTGCGTCTATATAATGATATACTTACATCTAAAGTACAACCAATTGATCTTGCTAAAGAATACAAAAATTACTACAATTTTATAAGCTCTGTAAAACCTACTAACAGAAGAAAAGAAATCTATAATGCTCAAGCGATTATTAAAAAAATAAAGCGAGACGACCGTGTTTTAGGAGTCGCACCAAAAATAACTTCGCAAGTATTCTATAACTTAGGAAATATAGACCTCAACGGTATGATTAATGGCACTGATCCTGAACAAGAAGCCAAACTTTTTGCCTTTAATGATTATATAATTATGGGGAATTCTAAAGATCTTGAAACTATTTCGAATAGTATAATTCTAGGTAAAGGCGCTGCCGATATCATGCAAGCCAAAATAGGAGATAGAATTATGGTAAACTCTCCCCAAGGTGAGCAATTTTCATTGAAAGTTATCGGCTTTTTTGAATCGGGTATGGCGGAAATGGATAAAGTGCAAAGCTTTGCCAGCTTAACGACCACGCGAAAATTACTTGGAGAAAACAGCAACTACATTAGTGATATTCAAGTAAAGTTAAAAGACATGGCAATTGCCCCTGCCCTAGCTCTTAAATTTGAAAATTTTTTCAAACTAAATACCGAAGACATTCAAACCGCCAACGCACAATTTGAAACGGGCAGCGGTGTTCGTACCATTATTTCTTATGCAGTAGGGATTACTTTGCTCATAGTATCTGGATTTGGTATTTACAACATCCTTAATATGTTAATTTATGAAAAAATGGACACCATTGCCATACTTAAAGCCACTGGTTTCGCTGGTGCAGATGTCAATAAAATATTTATTTCTATTTCCTTAAGTATTGGTTTCGCTGGTGCTTTTGCTGGGGTGCTTTTCGGATTTCTAATTTCACTTGGGATTGATGCAATTCCATTCGAAATCCCTTCAATGCCTACTGTAACCACTTTCCCGATTGACTATGGTATTCACTATTATTCAATAGCCGTAATATTTGCCCTACTCACGACTTACATCGCGGGATGGTTGCCCGCAAGAAAAGCGAGCAAGGTAGATCCAGTAGTAATCATTAGAGGAAAGTAAAATGGCTGAAAGAATTGTTTTAGAAGCGCGCTCTGTCTACAAATCATTTCGTGATCCAGTTAAGATAGATGTACTAAAAGATATAACCTTTAATGTTACGGCCGGTGAATACATTGCCGTTATTGGTCGTTCGGGAAGCGGCAAGTCTACGTTACTCTATATCCTCTCGACCATGGACACTGATTATACCGGTGACTTAATTATCGACGGAAGTAAAATCGGCAATAAATCTACTGATGAACTAGCTGCCATTAGGAATGAGAAAATTGGATTTGTTTTTCAATTTCATTATTTGCTGAACGAATTCACTGCATTAAAAAATGTAATGCTGCCCGGATTTAAACTCAATAAAGTGAGCGAAGCAGAATTAGAACACAATGCTTATGAACATCTAAAAGATCTTGGAATAGAAAAATTAGCGCTAAAAATGGCCCATCAACTTTCGGGGGGTGAAAAGCAGCGTGTGGCAATTGCTCGCGCTATGATCAATGATCCACTTATTCTAATGTGTGATGAACCTACAGGCAATTTGGATAGTAAGAATGCTGATGTAGTTTTCAATATCTTTAAAGAACTCACTGAGAGTTTCAACAAAACCTTATTAGTCGTAACCCACGATCTAGAATTCGCCAAAAAGACAAGTCGAATTATTGAAATGGACGACGGTAGGATTATTTGAAAGCAATAAATTGGAAAACTGTAAACTCTATTTTAAATAGAAAAATCAATTACAACTACGCAATGCCATTTCATAGCCAAATAATCCAAAACCAGAAATAACTCCTTTGCAATTTTTAGCCATTAGCGATTGGTGTCGAATGGTTTCAACGCGTGCATAAACATTAGAAATGTGAACCTCAATTACCGGGGTTTCAATTGCTGCAACAGCATCTGCAATTGCAACCGAAGTATGCGTATAGCCACCAGCATTAAAAATGATACCATCATAGGAAAAGCCTACTTCCTGTAGCTTATTGACCAACTCCCCTTCCACGTTACTTTGGTAATATTCAAGATCTAACTGTGTGAAATTGGCTTGCAATTCTTGAAAATAATCTTCGAATGATTGATTCCCATAGATTTCAGGTTCTCGTTTTCCAAGTAGATTTAAGTTAGGTCCATTCAATATCAATATCCTCATTCGCTTGTTAACGTTTTAGTGCAGCCAAATGTAGTATAAAGGTCTCAATCCCTTTTATTTGAGTTATGGATTCAGCTGGATTATTAAAAGGTTTTAAGCGTTATTTAGCATTAGAGCGCTCATTATCTAAGAATTCGGTAGAAGCCTATGTTTCTGATGTCAAAAAGCTGTATCAATTCCTAAATCAAGACGAATCTTCTTCCAGTATTTTGAAATTAAAATTAGAAGATCTACGCTCTTTTTTAATATGGTTAAACGAGTTCAACATTTCAAATACAACTCAAGCTCGAATTGTAAGCGGAATTAAGTCTTTCTATAATTACTTAATACTCGAGGAAGTAATAACAACTGACCCGAGTGAATTATTGGAAACACCAAAAATTGGCAGAAAACTCCCTGTTACTTTGAGCATAGATGAAATTGATAAAATAGAATCTGTGATCGACCTCAGTAAGCCTGAAGGCGCAAGAAACAAAGCCATTATTGAAACCCTGTACAGTTGCGGATTGCGAGTTACTGAGTTGTTAGAATTGAAACTGAGTAACTTATTTGTGGACGATGGTTTTGTTCGCGTAATTGGAAAAGGAGATAAAGAACGCCTAGTACCTATTGGACAATCTGCTTTAAAATATATTTCTATTTATGTACAAGAGGTGCGCGTTCATATAGCAATTAAACCAAAAAACGAGGACTTTGTATTCTTAAATAAGCGCGGCACAAAACTTTCAAGAATAATGATCTTTAATATTGTAAAAGATTTGGTAGAAAAAGCTGGCATCGGCAAAGTGGTTTCACCGCACACCTTTCGACACTCTTTTGCCACACATTTAGTCGAAGGTGGTGCAGATTTGAGAGCGGTACAAGAAATGCTAGGTCATGAATCAATTACAACAACAGAAATTTATACACACTTGGATAGACAGTACCTTCGCGCAACAATTACGGATTTTCATCCAAGACAAATTCAAGAAAGAAATGGATAAATTAATTTTTACGCTCACTACGCTTTTCATTACAACTATATCTATTGGTCAAACCGTTGAAGACAGAGCCTACTCTGCTAAACTTCAAAAATTATTGAGTCATACCGTACCCGAAGTTAGTGTTCCGGAAATTGATACTGCGGAATCTATTTTATTTATTGATTCTAGAGAGGAAAATGAATTTGAGGTTTCTCACATAAAAAATGCAATCTGGGTAGGTTACGATAAATTGGATTTATCCAAATTAAAAGACACTCCAAAAAACCAGAAAATCGTTGTGTATTGTTCTGTTGGTTATAGAAGTGAAAAGGTGTCCGAGAAATTAATTGCTCAAGGATTTACCGATGTATTCAATTTATACGGAGGAATATTTGAGTGGAAAAATTCAGGCAGACCCGTTTATAAAAACGAGAATTTAGCTACTGAAAATGTACACGCCTACGACAAGAATTGGGGTCAATGGCTTAAAAAGGGGAAGAAATGCTATAAATAGGAAATAGAAAGCCTGTGTTTTACCGATTGGTTATTCTCCTGAATAAACCACGCAATTTCTTTCTGTTTCAAAGAGCGTGATTCGCAAGTCAAAATCTTTATCAAGCACCTTGTGCAATCTGGTCCATATTACAAAGGCAATGTGCTCTGCTGTTGGATTGAGATCAGAGAACTCTTCAACTTGTTCGTTCAAGTTCTTGTGATCCATATAATTGCACACTTGCGCATTGACATTATCTTTTAGAACCTTCATGTCAATTACGTATCCTGTTTCTGGGTCAATCTCTCCTGTGACCTCAACCCAAAAATCATAATTGTGTCCATGGTAATGTGGGTTGCTACACAAGCCAAAAATTGCTTCGTTTTTTGCATCACTCCAATCTTTTCGATACAGTCGGTGCGCTGCATTAAAATGCGCTTTTCGTTTTACAGTAACTCGCATAATTAAGCTAAATATTCTTTTACTTTAGGAAATGCAATTTTGAACCATTCGGTATATTGCTCTGGATTTTCTTCTATTCCCGATTCGATATCAGCAATGGCCATAAACTTCCACTCCTCTACTTCTTCAGGGTTTGGCGTGGCAGAACCATTGAATTCACCAATCAAAACATGGTCGTATTCGTGTTCAATCATGCCATTATCAAATTCCGCTTTGTAGGTAAATTGAAAAGCAGCACTCATTGGGCAATCAAAACCCATTTCTTCTTTCATTCTTCTATGAGCAGCATCTCTAGTTTCTTCACCTTTGCGCTGATGACTGCAACACGTATTCGTCCACAATCCCGGGGAATGGTATTTACTCAAAGCACGCCGCTGAAGCATTATTTCTCCATAGGGATTCACCACAAAAACGGAAAACGCTCTGTGCAAAACTCCCTTTTCATGAGCCTCCATTTTGCTCATGAGTCCAACACTTCGGTCGAATTCATTCACTAAAATTACTTCGTCTTTATCTGTATTCACAGTTTCCAATTCGGCTATCATAATATACCAATATTATGACGCACATATGAGCTTACGAATAAGCCATATTTTCCAAAATTAGGAATACGAATTCGCTCTTTTTTAATTTGACTACTTGGCGTATTCTGAATTTTTTTGAATAATCCAAAATAATATACATAAGCTAGGTATACGCCAAACCTTGCACTCTTAGGAAGTTGCAATATACCTTCGTAACCTGCTTCAAAATCTGCCTTTATATCTGATTCAATTTCAGCTTTTTCCTCGTTAGTCATATTCGCAATGTTCACATTTGGAAAGTAATTCCGACCCAAATCTTCAAAATCATCCTTAACGTCCCGCAAGAAATTAATTTTTTGGAATGCCGAACCTAATTTCATTGCATTTGGTTTTAGCTTCTCGTACAAGGCCTCATCACCTAAAACAAATATTTTCAGGCACATTAGACCAACTACTTCAGCAGAACCAAGTATGTACTTTTCGTAATTCGCTTGAGTGTACTTTACATCGTGCAAATCCATCTCCATACTGTCTAAGAAAGTATAAATTAGCTTATGATCGATTTTAAAATCATTAACGGCATGCTGAAAACTATTCAAAATAGGGTTTAGACTAATTCCTCTGTCAATAGCCTTAAAGGTGTCTTGACGAAATTCTTCTAACAGTTCTTTTTTGTTAAAGTCGTGAAACGAATCAACGATTTCGTCGGCAAAACGCACGAAACCATAAATACCATAAATCGGGTTTTTAATGTTAGCATTTAAACAGGCAATACCCAATGAAAATGACGTCGAATAAGCTTGAGTTGTTTGTTGTGATACTCGCTGAGAAACGTCATCAAAGAGTTGTTTAGCGTCCATGGACTAAAGTTTTTTGTTTAACATAAAATCGGCAACTACCTGCCCCGAAATAAGGGAGGGAGGAACTCCAGGACCTGGAGTTGTAAGCTGTCCTGTGTAAAATAAGTTTGGAAGGTGTCGGTTTTGTAATTTAGGTTTTAGAAATGCGGTTTGGGTTAACGTATTTGCCAATCCATATGCATTTCCTTTGTAAGAATTGTAATCCGATTTAAAATCTTCCACGCAGTATGAGCGCTTGGAAGTAACGTGGTTTTTAATTTGTTCACCTGTTATGTCTTCTAAGCGATTCAGCAAGATATTGAAATAACGCTCACGCATTTCCTCATTATCAGATAGGTCTGGTGCAATTGGCATCAATACAAACAAGTTTTCACATCCCTCAGGAGCGACAGTATAGTCGGTTATTGAAGGAACGCAAACATAAAACAAAGGGTTTGACGGCCACTGTGGCTCATCGTAAATTTCTTCGGCGTGTTTTGCAAAATCAGTATCAAAAAAGAGATTGTGGTGCTTTAAGTTAGTCACCTTCTTATTAAGGCCAAGATAAAAAAGCAACGAAGAAGGTGCCAACACGCGATTATCCCAATATTTCTCGGAATACATACGCTTATTTTCTGGCAATAAATTTTTATCAACGTGATGGTAATCTGCTCCTGCAATAACGGCTTTACTTTTTATTTCCTGACCCTTCACCTGCACACCGCTAACTTTTTTTTCAGTTAAGCAAAGCTTTTCCACCGGAGAATTGTAATGAAATTCAACGCCTTTTTCTTCCGCCAACTTCACCATACCTTCAACAATTTTGTGCATTCCTCCGATTGGATACCAAGTACCCAGTTCAAGATCAGCATAGTTCATCAAGCTGTATAATGACGGAATATTTTCGGGCTTTGAGCCAAGGAATAGCACGGGAAACTTTAAAATTTGACGTAGCTTCTCGTTTTTAAATTGCTTATCAATCTGCTTTGCAATTGAGGAAAAAAGATTCAATTTTAAAGCACCTCCAATTACTTCTGCATTTGCAAATTCCATAATTGAAGTGGATGGCTTGTAAACCAATTTATTTACTCCAACCTCATATTTATATGCTGCGTCCTTCAAAAATTTGTTCAACTCTTGAGCGCTGCCTTTCTCAATCGATTCAAAAAGTTCAAAGAGCTCTTTTTTGTTAGCGGGTACGTCAACAAAATCTCCCTTACCAAAATAAACACGATAAGAGGGTGAAAGTCTAACTAAGTCATAATAGTCAGAAACTGATTTTCCGAAGCGATTAAAGTATTTCTCAAAAACCTCGGGCATCCAATACCAACTGGGCCCCATGTCAAAGGTGAAACCGTTCGTTTCAAACTTTCGGGCACGACCGCCTGCGGACTCATTCTTTTCGTAGACATTAACCTTTTCACCGGCTGCAGCTAGTGTTGTAGCTGCTGCTAGTGATGCAAAACCAGACCCTATGACAGCAATTGAATCAGACATTTCTATTAAACTCGGGCAATTGACTCATCAATTGTTTTCTTGCTAGAAAAATTCTACTTTTTACCGTTCCAATTGGAATTCCCATTTCATCTCCTATTTCCTTGTACTTATAACCTTCAAGCTTGCGCTGGAAAGGAATCTTATAGTCATCCGAAAGACCTTCTATTGCCTCTTCCATGTTTAACACATTAATTTTCTTATCCGGCGGAATAGAAACATTTGACGAACCCGTGCTTACGTAAGCCTGAGCCTGCATTTTATCCATGATTTGATTAAACTTAGATCCTCTTCTGTACTGATTTATGAATGTATTTTTCATAATGGTATACAACCACCCTTTAATAGATGACTTAGTCAATAACTTATCTCTATACGTAAGTGCTTTCAACATTGTTTCTTGCAAAAGATCTTTCGCTTCTTCCTCATCTGCGGTAAGCTTTAAAGCAAAAAATTGAAGTGGACTTTTGTAGCTTACTAATAACTCGTTAAATTCTAGTGTAGACATTTTGTTTAATGTTTAATTGTTTTCGTTAAACAAATATACATTCTATTTTACCCAAAACAACATTTTGTTTAGACTTTTTAATAAAATGTTAAACAAACTAGTCACAGCGGCTAATTTAAAATAAAAACCCTCGCGAAAATAATTCACGAGGGTCAAACCTTAACTAAATTTTGATTTTTTCTTTTAAACGGGAACTTTATTTAAGTGCTTGATAAAATCATCAGCCCCCTGGATCACAAGCACGTTACTTGGAGGTTGCCAGTTTATTTTATCTAAGTAATAATTTAAGCCGCTATACACCAATTTAGTATGCTTGAAAGCTGCATCATATTCTTTTAGCATTTTCTCATATTCCTTTGGAGTTCTAGCTGCAGTGAAAATTGAGAGCAAATGGCTTGGATTAGCTTCTTCCACAACCTGCTCAATGTCTCTTAACGGGACATCTTGCCCTAAATAGATCACTTGATAACCATGGCTTCTTAAAATATAGTTTGCCAAAATAAGCCCTATCTCGTGCAACTCGCCTTGCGAGCAAAACAACACATATTTATGTCCGTTTTTTGAATCCGCTTGAATAGGCAGCTCATTTATTCCTGCTATTAGTTTTTGACGTATGAGACAACTAATAAAGTGTTCTTGACCAGGGTTTACTTCGTCCATGCCCCACATCATACCCACTTTTACTAAGAAAGGGTAGATATATTCTGTGATTGCGTTTAAAAAACCCTTCTCGTTTACTGCTCTTGCAAATAAATTATTAAACCGCGCTTCATCCACTTCCAACATAGCTACTACTAGTGCTTGAATATAAAAGTCTGTCTGTTCGCTAATTGATTCGCCTTCTTCAATGTACTTGGTTATCTCCTCTTTCAGCTCAGCACCATTTAGTTTGCTGATTTTAGAAATACGTATTCCCTTATCAAGGAGCATTGAAACATTCAACAATTTCTTGAGGTCGCTATCGTGATAACAACGAATGTTGGTATCAGAACGCACTGGAGACAAAAGACCATAACGCTGTTCCCATATTCTAATGGTCCCGGCCTTAACTCCTGAAAGTCTTTCCAAGTCTTTTATAACATATTGTCTCATGATTCTGTTTAGACTTTAAACAAGCTACATTGAAAAGGGTTTATATTTATTTTAACAAAAATCACGTTTGTTAAATTTTAGCCGAAAACTTCCAATTCTTTTCTGTTCTTAATTTCGAGCTTTGAAACACTCCCTTGGAGCCCTTGAGCATTAGATGAGTTCCTACTAATCCCACTCCAGTTCCAAATACGGCTCCCAAAGCACCCCATATCACATAGGTACTATTCGGATCGATTTGTTGAAAGGAGAAAATAGCAATTCCAGCACCGACGGCCGCTACTCCAGTTCCAATTGCAAAACGAGTTAACCCAACTGTTCTCCAACCCATAGTTTTCACAAACTTCTTTTTAACCATGACCAAATTGGCGATTTTGACGCGTTTTCCATCAATTTTGACGTACTCTTTATCAATTTCTTCTATTTCTCCCCTTAAAACTTTATTATCTGTTTTTGTCTTAAAAGCAACTTTTTCTCCTATTTCGAATTCTCGCACCAGCTTTTGTTTAGAGTTGGTAGCAAGCAAAAAAGGTCCTTCCTTCTTAACTTTTACTTTCTTTTTCGCTTTAGGCTTTTTGTCTTTTTTTTTTTTTCCTTCTTCAGGAGCAGCCTCAAGCATCATAGTATTCTCTTGATTATTCTCAACTTTCTGCTCTGTTACTTCTTGAACTGGGCTATCTGGAAGCAGCACATCTTCTTGCCCAACTAATAAGTGAACATTCAAGAAACAGCAAAGAAAAAATACGATGAACTTTACACTCATAATTAAATGTATCCGGCAATTTTATAACTAATCAAACCCAGCCATTCGTGAATTATTATATTCCATTTAAAAAGAGTTTCCGCGTTTGGTATAAAGAGGTGATCGAGGTAGAACTTTCTTTCTCCTGTTAAACCGTCCACTCGATATTCATCATATTTAATAAGCTGCTTGTCGAAACACGCTGAAGATCTTTTCATATGAGTGGTTGAGGTAATTAGAAGTACATTACTCTCAATTCCCAAACTGTCTATTATTCTTTTCGCTTCAACGGCGTTTTGATAGGTATTTCTAGACTTGGGCTCTACTATTATATGTTTTGATTTTACTCCTATTGATTTCAGATACTCAGTTATATATTCTGCCTCTGCACCATTAAAGTCATACAAATTTCCAGCACCACCAGAAAGCAATATTCGTTTTACCTGACCCGATTCATACAAGGGCAATACAGCATTTAGCCTATCGGCTGTAGCTCCAAAGTTTACTTGTTTTACTCCTGGGGCAAAATCGGAATAGCCTCCTAAAACAATTGCTAAATCATATTTTTCATGAATTGAAACTGTATTCATTTCAGGCTCCCAAGCCCCAACAATCTCATCGAACACAAATGAATTTGAGAAAAGATAAAAGGTTGCAAAACCAGCGATTAGAAAATATTTTTTACGCTTTGTATTCTTTACCGTGACAGCAGCAATAAAAAGTATGAAAATCCAAACTATTGGAGTAGTGAGGACAAATAGAATTTTAGAAACCACATGAAACATGCTGCAAATGTATGTTAGGGCTAAAAATAGCTTCCTACTCTACTTAAGTATTTACAACCAATTTTTTGGTCATTTTAGAAAACTCACTTTTTACTTCAAGATAATAAACCCCTGATGGTAAAATGCTCGCATCTATTAGGGTAGCTTTATTTGAACTATTAATTTCTCCTTCCAGCTTTAACCTTCCAAGCTCATCAAACAAAAGGTAAGATGTGAGCTGTTCGTTTGACTTTTCCCAATTCAAGTTAACCAACCCTCTACTAGGATTCGGGTAAACACTAACATCTAAATTATTTGTAGATAGATACTCCTCTTTGCCAATTAATGAAGAACTGCTTACGTTAACACCAAATATACCGCTGCCATGCGTTGCGATTGCTAAATAGTTATCGGAATCTCTAGTGTCCATTTTATCAACTATTGCATTTCCAATAAGGTCTGGAGACTGTTGACTCCATACCGTATTTTCCCCATCCAACTTGTTCGTTGCAAAAAGTCCAATGCTTGTTCCAACATAATATGCTGCCCCAGAATCGGTTTCAAGAATAGCAGCACATCTTACAGAGGGACCATTGCCCAACCCTAAAGCCGCTTGAGGTATACCTGCATCCAGCTCGTCTTCTAAATTACCTGCAGCCAACTCCCAAGTGTCTCCTCCATTTTCTGAATAAAAAATACTGTATGCACTATAATTTGAATAAACAGCCAAGACTTTATCAGCATCATCTGGATGCACTGCAAAATCACTAACATAAGTGCCTTTCAACACTTGAGGAAGAGTAGATATTTCCGTTACTACCGTTGTGCTTAAGTCGTTCGCTTTTTCCACTCGGTACATAGATCCATTTGAAGTTCCAACATACAATCTATGTGCAGGGTTAGAACGACTGCTTACCATAGCAGTAATTGACCGAGGAAATGCAAAGTTCATGGTTGACCAATCATTACGAGTCACATCCGTGTTGTCTATATTTATTGATTTTAAAGAATTGTGAACTTTAATTCGAGACGGCCCACCAGCGCCATCTTTATAAAGCATATACATCACGTTATTATCTACATAGTCTAGTTCGAAGGGATTTATAAAGTCGAAATTTGCGGATCTATTGAATTGATTTGCAGCCGTTGGGTCTAACCTTACCGATGCTGTTTTATCACCACTACCGTTCATTCTAATCCGGTAGGTTCTGCCATATTGACTTGAGACATAATAAACTCCTGAACCATCAGACAAAGTACCATCCTCAACGGCGCAATATGAACCATCGGATTGCAGAGGATCTTTCCAATCCTTTCTGTTACTTGCACTGTTTGTGTAAAAGGTACCATTATCCTGTAAACCACCAAGAATTGCATTGTTCTTTACGAGGTGATCTATTGCAACTGTGTGGAATTGGGAAGTAAAATATCCACTGTTCTTAAACTGCCACTCTACCTCGGCAGCTTTAATGTTATTTGTAAAAGAAACTCCACCGTCTGAAGCTGAAAAAGCCTCACTGGAATTATTAGGTAGAAATATTAAATTATGCTGATCGGGATGCTGATTAGGGTATCGGTATTCGGCTGGTTCTGTAAATGCTTTTGGATTGTATCCTCCTATTTGAACGGTATTATTTCTAGTGGTAAAACCGTCAGTTGACCGAAATAGATTAGTCGAACCTATGTAAACAATACTTTTATCAAAAGGGTCAATTCTAACGATCATATTGTAATTACTTTGAGTATCAAACGTGTAATATGCGTTTGTATTGGAAGGGATATTGGAAGAAAGGTTTGTCCAAACACCACCAGAGCCGCTGCCATCTCCGCTTAAATAATTGTATTTAAACAAACTGGAGTATTCGTTATCAGTTGAAGAAGGGTCTGCTTTGGATCCAGAACCTGGAGTTCGAGTTAGAAAGACCAATTCATCTTCGTCAGACCCTGCAATATCAAATACAATTCTTTCGTAATTACTAGGCCATACAGCTCCAGTTATGTTTACCCATGTTTCCCCATCAACAGATCGGTAAACACCAGGATTTGGTTGATTGATATGTCTAGATAGAGCAGCATAAACCACTCCAGTCGATGTTACTTTAACATCAGCATAAAATGAAGCAGAAGAGTTGTTTCCTCCCAGCACTTTCTTCCAAGTGGCACCGCCATCTATACTTTTCATGATAACTCCATTAGCCGCCGCATATACTTCATCTTGTGAAGTATTACTCGGGTCTATTGCTAAACTCCAAATTATTCCCCAATCTCCAGCATTATTTACTTTTTCTACTTGAGTTGATGCCAAAGGGGTCCATGTTACCCCTTTATTCGTTGATTTTAATAACCCATTTCCTAATAGCGTGAAATCATTTCCTGTTAGTGAACCTCGACCTTCACCCGTTCCAGCATACCAAACATCTTTTTTTCCCGGTCTCGAATCTTGAACGATACAGCTAATATTCTGCACATAATCGTTACTGGATACTTTGCTCCAGGTTAGGCCAAAGTTTGTACTTCTCCACATACCACCAGAAACACCACCAGCTAGAATATTAGAAGTATTTGACAAATCAACCGCAAGCGCTCTTGTTCTTCCGCCAGCATTCTGCGGGCCTCTCCTAATATAGCTCAAGGAGTCGTCTGCTCTGCTGCCCTTTGAACTAAATATTGACTTTGGTAAAGTTTTAGCAAAAGTCAATTCTCTTTGTCTCATGTTTACAGGAATTTCTCCTGTTTGAGGATCAACCAATCGCGAGCGTAACCATTTTGCGCGAGCTTCCGCGTGTCCATCAACATTTTTAAACTCAGTTGATTCGAGGCTCTTATCTCTATTGACAAAAAACAAAGCAATTATTCCTATAGCTATTCCTAAAAGTCCTATTCTTATTTTAATCATACTGCTACTTCAATTTTCTATATAAATCTACCTGATAAAGCTTTTCGGAATTCATTTCTCCGACCAGTTTTAGGGTAGCTATTATTTTATCATTTTGCTTCAGCGCAACCAGCTCGTATTTTAAACCATTATGCGTGCTGCTATCGGCTCCATCAGCACCAAAAGTAAAATATGCATAAATCGGCTTTTCTTGTTCGAAGTTTTTAGTGAAGTCTTGGCCGGTCTCTTGAACTTTTTCAATTTCTATTTTACCGAAACAATGTTCACTCCCACAGTTCGCTCCTTCTGCTGGGCTATCTTCAAATTGCATTAATTTACCAATAACAACTGCCTCATCTCTCGACGCTTTTATTGCTGAAAGATTGCTGACTTGATTACTCTTGCAACCCACTATTAACAGTAAACAAAAAATAAAAATTCGAGCTATCATGTATTAAATTTTTACGAATCGACTAATATAAGGTTTAGCATCAATTGGCAGCCTAATAATATAAGTTCCTTTTGGTAAGTGAACTATATTTCCAGAAATAGTGTTTCCACTTTTTCGCCAATGCACATTTACATTGCTCCCGTTGCCATTATAAACTTGAATTTTTTCAATATCAAATTTTACAATAGAAGCTAAATTTAATGAAATAATGGATTCCGATGGATTGGGGTAAAGTGTTACTTTTTTCCCTTCCTTTTCTGAAATATCTGCGATCACATTATCAGATTGAGTTACGTAAGAACTAAAAACGCCTCCACCGTGTGTAGCAACTCCTAAATACCCATCAGCAAGTCTATAATCTATCGCTGTTACAATATGAGTTCCTATTTCACTTTCGCTCACTCGACTCCAAACTGTATTATTGCTATCAATAGTTAAGATACCAAATAAGCCTACGCTGGTTCCCAATAACAGCCAAGTAGCATCTCTCAATTCAACAAATTTTGCAACTCTGCAAGATGGCCCATTATTTATCTGTGCAAACTGAGCAGGAATTCCAGGCTGAATAGTACCTTCAATATTGCCCGATATATTTTGCCAAGTTTCCCCTCCAGTTTCAGAATAGAAAACACTGTAAACGTTGTAGTTGGAAAATACAACCACTACTTTATCCGCATCTTTGGGGTGAACGGCAATTGAAGAAACGAAGCCGTTAGAATTAGGAATAGTGACCACTTTATGACTGTAATCAGCATTTGAGCTATCTACACGAACTACAGCTCCACCGCTCGTTCCAAAATACAACACATTTGCTGGTTGAGTACTCACCTCTACAGCACTTATTGCTCCCGATATGCCCGAAATATTCAATTGTTCCCAATTCTTGGTCTGTTTTTTAAACTTATTGTCTAGCGGAAAGGCTGAAATATCACTATTTCGCCACAGTGCATTTCCATTTGGCAAAAACAATAAATTGTTATCATTAGGATCGATCGTATACGGATTTATAAAAAGATAATTACTGGCAGCAACTGGGTCAAGTCGAGCAAATCCAATCCTACTACCTGAGCCATCTACTGCAACCTTAAATAAACCCGCCTGTTGTTTTCCAGCTAAGAAATAGGGCGAATTTTTTAGAAAATGGCAGTAAGCCCCATCATAATCTACAGGCATACTCCAAGAATTGAGGCTATCTTCTAAGTAATACAAGGTTCCGTTATCCTGCAGTCCTCCAATCATCTTTTGAGAACCTACTTTTTTATCCAAAGCTAAGGTGTAAAATTGAGTAGTAACGTAGCCATTATTCAACGATTCCCAAACCACTTGACTAGCGTATAAATCTCTACTTAAATGAACTCCACCGTCTGAGCCTGTTAATATAATTTTAGGTTTGGTGGGGTGGAAAATAACGGTGTGCACATCGGGGTGATGGTTAGGGTAAATTTGGTAAAATGGGGTATCTAATTTATGGTAGTAACCACCAGCAAACTTGTCGTCACCAGCAGTAGAAAAACCGTTGTGACTGATATTCAAATTGACTCCAGCCAGCGCCACTGTGTTACTATCGTAAGGTGAAACTTTAATATCCATACAATAGCCCGTTTGAGAATAATAATCATCAAAAGGCCAAATTCCTTTGGGAAGGTTCAAGGACAGATTTTTCCAGTTTCCTCCCAATCCACTTCCATTTCCAGAAATATAAGTGTACTTAAAAAGTGAATGGAATCCAGTACGCCCTAAAAACTCGCTTTTCAGACCTGAATTCGGACTTTCAAATAACACGAACATTGAATTTTCATTCTGATTGTTCAAGCCTATAATTCCTCGTCCCAAATTAGCCGCGGGCGATTTAACCAAATTAAAAGATAAGCCATCTGTGCTTCTAAATAAACCACTGGAGCTTCCAATTCCTGCACTTATTGTCGCATACCAAACTCCAGATTTAGTTTGCACTATGTCTATAACTTGATTTGCATTACCTCTTCCATGCACATTTAACCACGTTGCTCCTTGGTTTTCGCTTCTAAAAATTCCACTTGGAGTAGCCAGCATCAATATGGTGCTTGAGCTTTGGTTATCCACCAAAATTTTCCAACTTAAATCCAGACTATCTTGCCGCTGGGGCGAATCATTAATAAAGCTCCCTAATCGATTCCATGTTTTACCAAAATCGTTTGAAACCAAAACCCCGTCTCCGCCAAAATGTGCCGAAAAGTTAGACGCCCCTTGCGATGCTCCTCTAGCCTCTCCAGTACTGGCATACCACCTATTCTCTTTTCCTATACGTGGGTCCTGGGTTATCCAAGTTATTGAAAGATTATGTTCGTGAGTAGATACTTTCTTCCAAGACTTACCCTCATTCTCGCTTAAAAAAATTCCACCCGAGGCCGCCCCTGCGATAATTCTATTCGTATTTGAACGATCAATAGCTAGCGCTCTTGTTCTACCTCCAATATTAAATGGCCCAATGTTTTTCCATTCCAGTTCGCCCGATCTTGAACCCTGTGGAAAGTTTTCCGATACAAAGTCTAAGTCAGAGTTGCGAATGTTTCTTGGTATTTCGCCCGTTTCAGGATCTTGTAGTTGCATTTTCCACCAACTTGCACTCGCCTTTTCTGAAATTGGGTAAGTCATTTTTGGCAGGTTTACCGAGAAGGGTCCAGCTAAAAACCAAACACATACTACCGTGAGCGCGATTAACCCACTAACTAAAACTCCCCTTAAACCCATAAACTGATTCAAAGTTAAGGCGAAACCGCTTTAAAAAACTGATTTTATTCCTTTTCTGAAATTGCTTCAATTTGAATTTTCCCCTCTATTTTTTCGTACAAATGAATATCCCTCACATTTAAGTGAGTAGAGCCATCTCTGTATGTTTTGTATGCAGGCAGAAACTTCGCATTAAACACAATATCTCCTTTTGTATAAGAAAATCGAGAATGCACAACTTGACTAAAAGAATCATCAAACCCTTTAAGAAGCACCAATACCTCAGGGTTTAATTTCATTATTTGAGCTGGTGACTTTTCAAAAAAAGGGCTTTCTTCATCAATTGGGTGGACCAAGGTCCAATTAAGCGGAAAAAAATCAATTTGAGAAATATCCAATTTCAATCGGCTGTATGTTCTTCTGAACTCACCGTTTACTTCTTTGGTTGTTGCCAAGAGCAACTTTGCTTCCATTTCCATAAGCACGTTATTTCTCATGTTCACCGCTCTAAACATTAAACTATAACCGCCTTTAAATGGACTTAATAAAATGTTCTTGCTGTACATGATTATGGCATGTGGTTGAGCAAACCGACCATATAAAACACCCGTTGCAATAGAGAAACTCATAAACCCAACCAAAGCTTGAAAGGATGCTATAATATTTACACTAATTCCAACTGGAGCCAATCCACCATATCCTACGGTAGTAAAAGTTTGAAAACTAAAAAACAAGGCCGTTAGGAAATCGCTACCAAATTTATGAGTGCGATATCCTTGAATACCTTCTACTCCAACAGCCATATACGAAAGTGCAAAAAGCACATTGGTTACTAGGTAAGCTACAAGAAGGATGGAAATAAATTTCAACCAACTTATATTCAAAAAAAACTGATACAAGTGTCTTATGGCTGGCCCTAGGCCTTCTCTATAAATATTAAAAGACCCATCAGGATTAATTATTCGCTGAGTCTGCTTATCGTATCTTTCTCCCAGCCCGGGATCACTTACATACTCTTCTGCCATACCTCAAATATAGAAATTCGAAGCCCACTGTCACGCTTAAATTGTGCATTAAACGTAGGTTAAACGAAACCCAACACCATGCACATTTTCTATTTTTATTGAAGTATCTGGACTCAAATATTTACGCAGTCTACTGATAAACACATCCATACTTCTTCCTAGAAAATAATCGTTTTCACCCCAAACCAATTTTAGTGCAATTTCTCTTTCCAAAACATTATTTTGGTGAATGAAGAGCAGCCTCAGTAACTCCGCTTCTTTTTTGGTGAGTTCAGAAACCGAACCATTCGAGGTCAATTTCAAGTTTCTATAATCAAAATTAGTATTTGCCAATTCGAATAATTCTTTCCCTTTTACCTCGTCCACTAACTTTTTTGTGGACCGACGCAGAATAGCATTTATTCTGGCCAATAACTCTTCAAAGGCAAAAGGCTTTGTCATGTAATCATCAGCTCCTGCGCCGAAACCCACAACCTTATCTGCAACCATACTTTTGGCCGTTAAAAAGAGAATAGGCATATCCAAGTTAATTTTCCGGATGTCTTTTGCTAAAGTAAACCCATCCTTTTTAGGTAGCATGACATCCAAAATGCAAATATCAAATTTGCCATCGTAAAAAGCTTCAAATCCGGCAACGCCATCTTTTGCAAGCATAACTTTTGCACCTGCATCAACTAAGCTGTCTTTAATTACAAAACCTAAGTTGGCGTCATCTTCAACTAACAATATTGACTTTCCTTCAATCATTTACTTCTTGGAATTTTTAGAATAAAAGCACTCCCAATAGGTTCATTTTTTTCTACTGAAATAGAACCATTATGAGCTTGCATAATCACTTTTGCATAATACAACCCTAAGCCAAAACCCTTAACATTATGGAGATTACCAGTAGGAACGCGATAAAACTTATCAAAAATATATTTTACTTCAGACGGCTTCATACCTATTCCGTTGTCCTGAACATGAATTTCAATATTATTTCCTTTTTCATAAACAGCAATTTCAATTTCAGGATTAGTATCACAATATTTTATTGCGTTGTCAATCAAATTACTTAACACATTGTAAATGTGAATTTTATCTAACTTAACCTCAATATTCTTGTTTGCAATGTTACTTGTAATTGTTCCTGATTTCTCTTCAATTATTGTTTTGAACGTAGAGACGCTATCTGAAACCAATTCGAATAAATTGCAGGTTTCGAATTGCATTTCAACCTTGTCTTTATCTAAACTAGCGATTTGCAAAACCTTTTCAACTTGAAGCTGCAAGCGTTCATTTTCTTTTTTAATAATTTCCGCATAATTTCTAATTCGCTCCGGCTGATTTTCAATTCCCGGTTTCAGCAAAACATTGGTGGAAAGTGAAATTGTAGAAATAGGTGTTTTCAATTCGTGCGTCATATTATTTATGAAGTCATTCTTTGTGTCACCTAGTCGCTTTTGTTTAAGTATGATGTTAATGGTGTATGCAAAAAATGCTGCTAGTACCAACAAGAGAAAGGACGAGAAAATCCAAAAATTTAATCGATCGATAACCATTTTGGTTTTATTGGAAAAATAAACCGAGAAGTAGTGGCCATCATCGCTGCGCCAATTAACCACCGTCGAGGGGTTTTCTTTTTCCACCGCTTTTCCTTGATCAATTTTTACCGCTTTGGTGAAAATTACCGAGTCGTTAAAACAGTTGTATAGATTATACTCAAAATCCAAATTAATTTCTTGTTTTTTGAACTCTTGAGTTAACAGCGCTTCAATATAATCAGGGTCAGGATTTTCGTTTGTTTTAACGATGAATGTCTGGTCTTCTACTTGTTTTACGGGATCTAGCAGTAAGGTCTCATCACCTTGGTGATTTTGAATCGCTCGAGATACTTGAATTAATGCCTGAGTAATGTCGTAATTAAGCTGGGTTACTTGCAGCTGATAGGCACGTTGAATCCAAATTAACTGCACGGATATAATGCCCACCAATAAAATAGTGGCTATTATAATCAAAAGCCTTATGCTAGAATTTTTCACGAGGTAAAGCTATGAATTCTAAAAGTGACATTATAAAGATGCTAATCCATCATCATAATTTCATTCAGCCCTTTTCTAATCTTTTCAAGGTGAATCAAATTCAATACTCCAATTTTGTCGATCAATCGGTCTTTAGCTATTGAACGAAGATGAAGGTTCATTACTTCAGATTTTTCTAACACCCCTATTCCTTCGTTAGCTTCCAGAATCAAATTGCCGTGATAGTTTTTAATTTTAGAAGTAAGTGGAACTACCCATAAAACTGGAGCGTATTTATTAAGTAAATCCCCACTTACAATTACAATTGGCCTAAAACCCGCTTGCTCACTTCCATGAGTTGGACTTAGATTAGCCATCCAAATTTCACCTTTTTTCAAAGCTCTGTTTGTTTAAGATAATCCACCATACCTTCTTCAGCCATGTCCATAATATTGACATCATCATTCATTTGTTTGTACGAGTTTATGTACTCCACCCTGGTCAATTGATTTAGGTATATCCTCAATGCCTTTTCTATCAATTTATTTTTAGGTAATGATAACTTATTTGCGGTTTCGGCTAATTGAGCTAACAATTCATCGGGTAATGTACTTGTAAAAGTAGACATATAATATATATTTATAAAACACAAATATAAAAACAAAATATAACTTAAACAAAACTTCTCAAAACTCTCAAATCAAATTATCTTTGCCAAATGGGTATGGTAAATAATTTCATAAATGAAGTAAGGCATGAATTCAGCAGTCAAAAGCTGGATGAACAATCGATGGCATCTACGCCAATCAAACAATTAGAAAAATGGCTGGTGGAAGCAGTTGACTCGCAAGTTCTTGAAGCAAATGCAATGAGTATTTGTACCGTAGACGAAAATGGGGCGCCTTCTTCTAGAGTAGTTTATGCCAGAGGTGTTAGTGAAGAAGGAATCGTGTTGTATACCAACTACAACAGTCAAAAAGGAAAAGATTTAGAACGAAACCCCAAGGTGGCGCTGTTATTTTTCTATCCAGAATTGGAACGCCAAATAAGAATTGAAGGGGAAATTCAAAAATTACCGGAACAAGAATCGGATGACTATTTTGATGCGAGACCTACTGAAAGTAAACTTGGAGCTTGGGCAAGTGAACAAAGCAATGCTATTGAATCTAGAGCCACTTTAGAAGAACGCACTGAATTTTTCAGAAAAAAATTCGGCGAAAATATACCCCGACCTCCTCATTGGGGCGGTTATATTGTGAAACCGATAAAATTTGAATTTTGGCAAGGCCGACCTGCTCGACTCCACGATAGATTAGTTTTTGAAAAAGACGGTGAAAATTGGAGCATTTATCGAGTCGCCCCCTAACATGAAAAACCCGTATTTACAGAAATTTGGGTTTATTAATGCTCAAATTTCAGAGGCACCAATTGCAGGAACTGGTTTGTTTGTCGTTATTCCCTGTTTTGATGAGCCCAACTTAATCGCTACTTTGAGTAGCATTAATGATTGTATTAAACCGAATTCACACGTTGAAATTATTACTGTTATCAATGCGAGTGAAAACGACGATGCTTGCGTTAAAACAAGAAACTCGGAGACTTTAGTTGATGCAAAAAAATGGGCAGCGGAAAATAAAAAAGCGGGATTTACCTTTCACTTTATAGACCAGCAAAAGCTACCAAAAAAACATGCAGGAGTTGGCTTGGCGCGGAAAATTGGAATGGACGAAGCCGTTTACAGAATGGACCTGTTGAAATTAGACGATGCGCCCATCATTTGCTTTGATGCTGACTCAAAATGCGACAGCAATTATTTAGTCGAAATTGAACAAGCTTTTGTTAAAAATCCAAAAGCTAAAGGAGCTTCAATATATTTCGAACACCCGATTTATGGAGATGAGTTTCAGCCGAGCATTTACAATTCCATTATCGACTACGAATTGCATTTGAGGTATTATAAAAATGCGTTTGAATATACTGGCCATCCTATGGCGTGTTTTACCATTGGAAGCAGTATGGCAGTTATGTCTAGCGCCTATCAAAGTCAGGGTGGTATGAACAAACGAAAAGCCGGAGAGGATTTCTATTTCATGCAAAAAATTGTGGAACGTTACCCTATAATTGAAATCAATACCACCCGCGTAATTCCTTCACCAAGGCCGTCACATCGCGTTCCATTTGGAACAGGCAGAGCTATTAGTGAGTTCCAGGAGGGAAAAAATTCAAATGAAACCTATGCCTTCAAGAGTTTTGAAGATCAAAAGTTGTTTTTAGAAGTGCTACCCGAGTTTTATAAAAAAAATGAACTGAGTAAATTGAAGGATGACAGTTCAGTGCCTAAAAGTATCCGAGCTTTTCTTCAAGATCAGAATTTTGAGGAACGTATTCCCGATTTGTTGGAATACGGGAAAACATGGGAGACTTTTCAGAAACGATTTTTCAATTGGTTTAATGCCTTTCGCGCATTAAAGTTTGTACACTTTGCAAGAGATCATTTTTACGCCAATCAGCCATTAAAAGGTGAAGTCGAAAAACTATTTGATACCTCAAAATTAGCGGCTGGTGCTGTAAGTTCTAATGCTGAATTTTTACGGTTAATTAGAGAGCACGACAAGATTCACGACTAATTCCGTTTAAAAATACCCGCTATTCCTTCAAAAATTTACTGACGGTATGTTGCTCCGCATTGTAAACCCGAATAAAATGAATACCCGATTTTAATTGCACTACGTTAATTGGTTCACCTGCATAATTTTCTCCAGCTTGCATCGTATTTCCAGCACTATCCAATATTTCATATTGAAAGTTAGTCGTCAACCCTTCTACGTTCAATACAGCTGAAGCGGGGCTGGGGTAAATTTGATGTGCAAATTTTGGTTTCTTCTGGCTTAGTCCAGCAGGCGCATTGTGACCTGCATTCATTGATTCATCCGCTTGGATTAGTGTTTTATCATCACTTTTTTGAAGGATTGCAATGACCTTCATGCGCTCTAAGTCCCAACCACTATTAATGTCTATTGAATACCTTTCAATGACTGAATCGTTCGTAGTCTGAGAAATCACTATGTCGTCTCCCGCTTCAGAAGTCAAGGCCTTTCGGAATACGTTATAATGTTGTTTTTCACCATTTGGCGCATCATAGAAAACGGTGTCCTCCACCAAGAAGACCGTAAGTTTTTCTGTATTAAAGCTATTTGCAGCTTCGACCTTAACAATTACTTCTATTTCTAATTTACTGCCTGCAATTAATACCTCAGAATTCATTGATATCGCAGACATGTCCCCCGTAAAATTGTTAAACAAAGTAGCGCCACCAAAATTGGTACTAGTAGGTTGTATTACTCCATTTATCACCAACTTGGGAGTAGAACCGTATAAACCATAGAAATTAGTTCTAGCATCATTTTCAGAGGGGTTGTGATTATTTAAAAAACAATCGGAGTAAGGTGCGCTGGGATGAACACTCACATGTAGGACATCGGGATTATTGTTGAAGTTTTGAATTAAACCTGGATTGCGACTTGCACAGATGCTACATTTAGTATTGGTAAAATGCTCTGCCAATACCTTTTTAGCCACTTGAGCATCGGCAAAAAATACCGTCAGTATTGATACAACAATCAAATTAATTTTTTTCATGTTCAAGATGTCTTAAGGGTCAAAGAAACGGAAATGACGCTTCTATTTTTGTCCACATTCAGACAATTGATTTAGCAATACTAAACCTAAGGTATTTGCATGTATTTGTGCGTTTGCAAAGAAATTTGCCAGTCGGGATTTCCCTTCACAAAATTGATCACCTCTGGAAGCATTTCCTCTTCTCTACTCCACTCTGGCTGAAAATACAAAGCGCATTCCGATGAAACTGATTTTGCATGCTCAACCGCCCAATCAAAGTCCATGGTGCGCACCACCACTACTTTTAATTCACTGGCTTTTTTTAAGCTTGACGGCAAACAGGACTTTCTGCGTTTAGGAGAAACAACTATCCAATCCCAATCTCCTGTAATTTCGTAGGCGCCTGAGGTCTCTATCCAAAGGTTAAACCCTGCCGATTTCAATTTACTGGTAAGCTCCGACAAATCGTACATGCAGGGTTCGCCACCCGTGATAACAATATTCTTAGCCTCTGCTTCGCTGGCGCAATTGATAATTTCTTGTATCGTCATTTTAGGATGGCCATCGTCCCAGCTTTCCTTTACATCGCACCACGGACAGCCAACATCGCAACCGCCTATTCTAAAAAAATAAGATGCTTTACCCGCATTTCGCCCCTCACCTTGAATGGTGTAGAAGTGCTCCATAATTGGAAAAGAAGTTGGGGAAGAATTCGCCATAAACTGAGGGCAAAAATAACATTAACCCAAGCGCTAACTAGAAATCAATTGGGATCTGAAAAATCTTTATTGGTTAAGAAATCAGGATCGCTTAAGGCCTTTAAAAAAGCCACCAAATCCGCTTTTTCTTGCGAGGTCAGATTCAGCCCTCCAGCAATTCCACTGCCTGTGCCGTTAATGGTATCACCAAAAACCATAATTGGTTCAATATTTTTTGAATTTGCTCGAACGCCAGAATTATAGAACTCTACGACTTCTTCCAAGGTCGCAAACCGACCATCGTGCATATAGGGTCCAGTATGCTCTACATTTCGCAAAGTAGGCACTTTAAACTGTCCTCGATTTATCTCATTTCTTGTAACATTAAAAAAGCCAGGACTCGGATTATCGTCCAAGCCATTATTCATAAAATCATTGTTGGTAAACAGCATATTATCGGTTGAATGACAATGAAAACAGTCTCCTCCTCCTCCGTTTCCGCTAACCTCTCCGTTGAATATTCTAAACCCTCTCGAAATTTGTTCTTCCCCCGGGCCAAATTGTGGACCAATGTTGGGGTTGTTTCCGGTTCTATCGACCGCTTTATCATAAGTGGAATTGCCAGAGATGAGTGTCAATTCAAATTGAGCGATGGCTCGAGCAGCATGCGTAGAATCGTAATCGGCGGTACAAAATGCTTCGTAAAACATTCTATTGTAATCTTCTTCGCCTTTCAATTTAATGATTGCATTTTTCCATGTTTCGTGCATTTCTACCGGATCTAATATCGGGTCGATTGCTTGCTTTTGCAATGTTGGACTTCTACCGTCCCAGAAGAAAGCAGGAGAATAAGCCAAATTAAATAAGGCCATTGAGTTCTTGGTACCCGATCTTCTATCTATTCCAATTGACAGTCTTCTTTTGTTATCGGTAAATGCATCTTTTTGGTTGTGACAACTTGCACAAGACATGGTATTATCACCACTCAATTTTGTTTCGTAAAACAACTTACGTCCCAAAGCAATGCGCTCTTCCGTCATTTCAATGTTTAAGATAGGTGTTGGAAATGGCGGGAAATAATCAGGTTGAGTCAGATTATAAGCCGTTGTCTTGCATTTATAGCGCGATTCTCCTGTTGTATCGGCAACTTCAGGAATTAGTGGAATTTCAATTTCATCCTTCTTGCAAGAAGAAATCACAAGAAAAAACAACCCAAAAAACGCGAATATTTTTATCAGCTTACTCAATGTTCAATAATTATTTTGTTTCTAAAAATTTGATTATCAGCATTAAACTGCAACACATACATCCCATTGGCTAAGCCTTGAGTTTCTATGAATGCATTTGTGCTTTGAATGTCTTTCTTTAAAATTAGCACACCTTTTAAATCGTAGAGTTCTAGAATACCAAAGGATGTTGTCTCAAAGGTAAAGCTTCCTTTACTTGGATTTGGATAGACTCTGGTGCTAATTGATAAACTTTGCTTAATATTTGTTGAAAGTGGCGGGGCAGCCTGTGCAAGCGAAGTGGATTTAAACAGATCCAATCGACCGCCACTTGCAGTTATGTCTTCAAATTCGGGAAAAAGTTCAACACTTTGTTTTAAATAAGTTGCGCTTTTCAAGGCCATGGAGTCCGCACTTGTACTGAAAAAACGTTGCGGATAACTCGCATACATTAAGCCCAAAGCTGCAGCAGCCATAGGAGCGGCAAAAGAAGATCCTCCCGCCTGACTTGTTGAATTGATTGGTGAAGTGGTAAAAATCTGCTTTCCTGGAGCAGCAAGGTCTATCGACTCTTTTCCAAATCCGCCGCCAAACAATTTATCTTGTTCATCACTTCGTGTAACGGTTACGAGGTAGTCTGATGGGCAAGTGCACGGAATATCACCAACATCGTCAATATCCACAACACTATTTGGCCCTGCCGCTATACTCACCACACCTGCTTTTCCCAATTGATCGAACAAATCGCACCAAATTGGGAATTGATTCGGAAACCTTCTATCGACGCCAAAAGAAGAGTTTTGGGCGATAATAAAAGCACCTGAATCTCCATTCGTTCGGTTGTAGGTTTTTCGCATTTCAAGGATGTAGTTATAGGATTTAATGACAACGGCTTCCTCGGTTGAGGAACCTTGCACAGGCAGCATTTTTACTGACCAGTTTATACCCGCTATATCTCTTCTATTGTTCCCTACACCGCCAATAATTCCCGCTATTTGAGTACCGTGTTTGTCGATAGACCCGAGTGGTGTTTTTGCAGAAATATACCCCGTATCTTGGTACACGTTCCAACCATCGTAGTCGTCGATATAACCGTTCTTGTCATCGTCAATTCCGTTTAGGGCTATCTCGTGTTTATTCCTCCAAAAGTTCTCTTTGAGGTCATCGTGCGAAATTTCAAAACTCACGTCAACAATCGCAATTACAATTTCTTGGCTATCAATTGTACTGCCTCCAGTGGTAATGTCCCAAGCCAATGGCGCATTTATTTTATCCAAATACCATTGCCCTATTGCATTTGGATCATTTGAAGATTTGCGCATTTCAATATTCGTATGATTGGGTTGAGCAAACTTTACCATGGACTGCTCCTTCAACAAGGAAACCGCTTCTTCAACATTGATTTGACCGTTTAAAAAAGAAAAAGCATAAATATTAGCGGAAGGAACCAAGGCTTCAACGCGATTCACCTGCAGCCCCGTATTGGTTTCCAGCTCATTTAAAAAGTAATTGACATCAACTTCTTGCTCCAAGGTAACGAGCACCTCACCTGCTTTCCATTCGCTTTGCGCAAAGATTGCATTCGTGCTAAAGACAAAAAAACAGAAGATGGAGAAAAGAAGTTTCATACAATAAGAATACGCAGCAAAGCGAAAAGGGTTTAGTTATCTGGATTTAATAAACCCAACTATTGCTAATAAAAGTATACCGACGCTTAAAAACATAATACCTAATCTTATTGTTCGGTCGGGAATAAACTTTCTGCGGTACCTGCCCAAGGTAAGATTGTTTAATTGGTTGCTCGTATTTTCATCCACGCGCTTTATTCCAAAATAATAGACCAGTCGATCTCCTTTTTTTTCATTGTAGCGCTCAAAATGCAGCTTGTATTCTATAAGCAGCGTTTCAAAATAATCGGCCTGTTCGGGTTTGGTAAAATGGTAAACATTGTAACTCTTATCCGAAGGGTGAATGCGATAATTTGTTAGGTCGAATAAATGATCCATTATATTACTCTAATTTTTTGTCCTACTTGCAATGGCGTATTTCTTCGGATCCCATTCATTTTGCACAAGTCGTTGCACGTAGTGCCATATTCCTCGGCGATTTTAAATAAATAATCTCCCCTGCGTACCGTGTAGTATTCTACTCCATCTGGTATGGCTGTAAAACCCCATGAATTTTTGATTAAGGTGATCTTCTGGGCGACTAAGGCTTTGTTCTCGAAATCGATGATTTGATCTGGGTTCAATGCTACCCCTTTATAACGCACTTCGAAATGCAAATGACTGCCCGAGCTGTTCCCAGAACTACCCCCAAGGGCAATTAGATTTCCAGCCTTTACATCATCACCGGCCTTTACTTTAAAGCGATGCAAATGCGCGTACAAGGTTTCCAGCCCGTTATCGTGTCGAACGACTACCACTCTTCCGTAGCCTCCAAAATAACCGGCAAAACGCACTTTGCCTGAAAAAGCACTTTTTACTTCATCCCAAACTTGCAAGTCCAAATCAATTCCGCGGTGCGTCTTTCCCCAGCGATGTCCAAAACGAGAAGTAACCACAATTTTATCTACTGGAGAAACGTAATCCCCAAAACTTCTATCTACCAATTTCAGACGCTGTGTGGTATCGGTTTTATACAATTCTGGACTGTAGGGATGTGGTTTGGTCGTTATCCATGAGCCGTAGATTAATTGTGCTGGATAATTGGAATTGTGCTCTAAATAAGCAAACTCTTCTTCCGCATCTGAAAAATCGTGATCGATTAAAAAGAGATTTATTTGATTGATAAGGGCGTAATGCTCGTCTCCAGAATCAAACAAACTGTCCAACAAAAGTGCTGCTTCTAATTTGGTTAGGGTTTTTACCGTCAAAAACAATTCTATTTGACTCATAATAAGCTGCGGAGGGTTTGCTAGCTTTTTTAGCGAATCGTAGTGCAATTGAATGTGCTCATCGTCTAACTGCTCCAAGGTATTAAACAGTGTTTGTTCCCCATACATGACCACTGCTTTTTTTACCGGCTTATCCGACTTTGTGGGCGGCTCTTTTTCCGTTTCCACTGCAGCAAAGGATATGCTACTTAGCACAAGCACTAAAAGCACAAAATAATATTTACGGAAACCCATCACTACTCTGCAAATTTACAAGATTATTATCGGAAGTATTTATAGACTCAAGAGTAGCGCATTTTTTATAGTCTTCCTGTTCTATTTTTGCAAAAAGTACACATTGGAATATTTAAAAATAATTGCAGTAGGAATTTTTACGCTCTTGGTGGCTTACCTTACTATTTGCGTTTTATCGCCAAAAAAAGTTGCTGCTTCAAAAACCATTGTGGTGCATCACTCCGAACAAAGCGTCATTGAGGATTTAAGCGATCTGGAATTTTGGCAGGAATGGCATCCCTACTTAGATTCGGCAAAAGAAGGCAGCATTGTTACTAGTACCAATAAGATTGAGTGGATAAGCAGCACCAATACGGGAGGGAAAATTGAAGTGGATTTCCATCCAGATAGTGGGCGCATCTCTTTTACCACGGCATTCGAAAAAGCAGGAGTCTGGAAGGCTTACCAAGGCGAATTTTTACTGGAAGGAAACGAACGGGAAACGAAAATTAGTTGGATTTATGTAGGTGAAGAATTTCCGTTTTTTAAACGCCCAGCAAACTATTTTATCAAAGAAGTGATTGAAAAAACCATGGAGTTAGGGCTCTTTCGATTGAAAAAATCGCTTAGACAGAAAGATTATCCCAATCTAGAAAATAACAATTAACGGTCAAACTACTTGAGGCTTTAGCTAAAATCTTTATGATAAGTCGGATTGCGGAGTGACTTTTACCGCTCGCGATTCGGAGCTATAGCCTGCTATAAGTGTTTATAAATTGGTGGATGTTCCCGTTGGGAATGGTATTGAGTTAAAAAAGGTAGTGTGGTTGAATTATGTGGGAAATGTAAGTAATACACTCTCTAGCCGTCATGCTGAAATAAATTCAGCATGACCCCTCATTATTCTACAACATCGCGTTAAAAAAGCCCTTAGCAAGGTTGGTGTTGAAGAGACAATTGCCAGATTAGAGCGTTAAAGTACCTTGAGTAGCGTACTTTTAATTAAAGTTGATTTCTCGGAATCTACTTTGGCTTTTTTTGAAAAGTAATCCCAATTATTGATCGTTTCCTGAACTTCTGCAATAATTCCCTTCGCGCGTTTAATATTCATGGATTTTCCAACAGCAATAAAATCTTCAAGCGTAATGTCTTCCCGTTTGCCATTGATGCTCAGCGCATGTTGACTTACCCAAATGCTACCTGGACGATAGGCATAACAAATATCATAGGCAGGAGCTAATTCCCATTTTCCTTCTTTTTTTAGCAGAAAGGAAAAGTTTTTAGTGTGATCATCGCAATTCCGAGCCAACACGTTAAAAACCATTCGTTTAAACATCTGCTCTGCTGCTTGGTAATCCAATCGAAGTTCACGCATAGTTTGAAACAACTGCTCATAACTGTAGCTAGCTACTTCGTTAAAATCAACATGTTTGAGTGCACACCAAGTCTGAGTATGATGCTTTACATTTCCCTCCCCTCTATCAAAACGTTTGGTCATAAAGTGAACTCGGCCATTTTCCTCTAAAAGCTTACTTGGCATCATTTCTATTCCGCAATCCAAGGCCATATAATAATAAGCCATTTCTACCCTGCCGTATCCTTCGGTATCTCCTAACTGAACATCACTAACTCCGTCGAGTTTTAACAACCAATGCTCAAAACCTTTCGAAACTTTGGCTTGACCAGATCGCACTTCTCCCGTTTCTTTATTGTATGCAATAACCGCTTTTGGTCTTGCTCCACCAGCTGAAGTTCCTATGCTTATCAATTCTTTTATTGCCGATGCTTCTGAAGCATCAATATTACTTACAAAGCCTTCTTTTTGAGACAGCATTTTACGAGCAATATCCACTAAACTGTCCATTTCTAGTGTAAATGAACTTTGCTTTCTTGCCAAGTTAGCAGGCTCAAATTCTAATGCTCCCATTGATCTTGAGCCCAGAAAACAAAGTAACTCAACAGGATTTACACTGTCTGCTTTTCGCCCTTGCTGTGCAAGCCAAGTATTGATCAGCTGGTTACCGTATTTATCCGGTAAAGCATCTGCAATTAAACCCGGTAAGCCTCTAAACGTATCGAATTCATTATTGCGCTGCCTTCTCAGTTCAGGAAAAGAAAACACCCTCCTACTTGTGTTTATGGGTAACATTATCGGAGATAAATCCCAACCCAAATCCAAAAAACTGTTTTCATACTCAAATACCGCCAATTGCTGTTGTTCATCCCACAAAATAGCACCAACAGTTTTACCCCATATTTTAACGATTGCTGTTCGAAGCATTACCAAGAACTTTTATAGGGTTCGTTTCCTTTATTTTTTTTACGCGCTCGTTTCATTTTTTGTTGATCTTCTTTTGCAAGTTGAATTGGACTTACTGTAGGCATAATTTTAAAGCCTTCGAATAATTGCAACAATTCCAAAACACGCAACACCTGAATGAGTGTTGCTAGGGTTATGGGTTGGCCCCTTTCTAGAAGACTGAGTGTCGATCGGCTAATGTTAGCCGCAAGAGCAACTTCATCTTGTGTTTTGTTTTGTAGCAATCGATGGTGTTTTACAAATTGACCTATGGCATTCGTTATTGCCAAATCACTCATTGAATACATGTCTCCGTATGAAATATCACTCATAAAGATTAAAATTAACTATTAACGTATGAATTACCATTCAAAAGTAAGCATTATATAGCTGCGATCAAAACTAATTCGAATGAATAATCATGCATTAATACCCATAAGTATTCTTAATGCATGATATACAATACAATTGGTTTGAAATTGGTGGGTGATTCCTGTTCGGTATGGGACTGAGGTTAAAAAGGCTTTTGCAAGGCCCCGGCTGAGGAAGAAGTGGCTTAAATAGATTCTCCGATACGTCTAAACGACTTCTTTAGAAGAGCTGAGATTTGGCGAGAAGAAGAAATCCTTACTAGAGCGAAAGAACTGGCTACTAAGGCTACCGGAATATGGATATCGCCAGACTTAAACGATGAGCAACTCGAGTACTACAAGCCAGAAGAGAAATCTTCTGCTACCTACTCCGTTGATTCTTACGACTATTTAAAGGGCGATATGGTAGAACTATACGAAGCTCTGAAAAAGCGAATACTAAATATCGATTCGTCTGTACATGAAGAATATAAGAAATTATATATCGCCTATAAGTCATCTACAAACTTTGTAGATATCGTGCCTCAGAAATCGAGATTAAGGTTATCGCTAAATATTCCATTTGCGAGTATTATAGATCCTAAAGGCTATTGTAAAGATATCACCGACTTAGGACGTTGGGGAAATGGAGACGTTGAAGTTGGATTTGAAAACTTGAATCAACTAGACGATGTAATGGAACTAATAGAGCAAGCCTTTGACAAGCAAAATGGAAGCGGTATAGTGTAAATAGAACTCCTATTTATTTCGCTTTTCCGCCGTTTGTTTTTACTTGATTCCACCCCGTCAAATTTATCGGGGGTCGTTTTCGGGGTCTTTTTTTAACGATATCTCTAGGGGAGAAAAGTATATAAACTAAAAAAGCCTTAGTAAAACTAAGGCTTTTAAAGGCTTTGCGTGGATTTTTTAGTTCCACTTAGCGGTCCGGACGAGACTCGAACTCGCGACCCCCTGCGTGACAGGCAGGTATTCTAACCAACTGAACTACCGGACCTTTTAAATGTCCTGTGGACATTTAAAATGACTACTCTTCCAAGCAGTCTAAAAATCTATATTAAAGAACAAAATCCAACATCAAACGAATTTGACAGTGGGTTTTCAAAATGACTACTCTTCCAAGCAATCTAAAAATCTTTGTGGTTTAAAAGAACGAACGTCTGCTTGCAAACGAACGGCAAAATTAATCGAATTTAATCTCTCTACAAGGTATTCAAACTATTTTTAAAAGAAAAATCACTCACTTTTTTTAGCTTCACTCCAAATTGCATCCATTTCAGTTAAGGTCATATTATTCAATTCCTTACCCTCTTTTTTAACTTCATTTTCTAAAAACTGGAACCGTTTGATGAACTTTCTATTCGTTCTTTCCAACGCCATTTCCGGATCTACATCAATAAATCGCGCATAATTTATGACAGAAAATAAGACATCCCCTAACTCATCCTCAATACGATCAATACTCGCCTTAGTATCAACCTCGTCTTTTAATTCACCCAACTCTTCCTCAACTTTAGCCCAAACTTGCTCTTTATTGTCCCAGTCAAAACCTACGCCCCTGGCCTTTTCTTGTATTCGGTTTGCTTTTACCATGGCAGGCAAAGACTTAGGGACCCCCTGCAGCACCGATGTTTTTCCTTCTTTCAACTTTAACTGTTCCCAATTGGCTTTTACTTCTTCTTCATTGGCCACTTTAACATCGCCGTAAATATGAGGGTGTCGATGCACGAGTTTGTCGCAAATTGCGTTGAGTGCATCAGTGATATCAAACGCTCCTTGCTCTGAGGCTATTTTAGAATAAAACACCATGTGCAGCATAATATCACCAATTTCGCCTTTTAATTCCTCCAAATCATTTTCAACAATTGCATCGGCAAGCTCATAGGTTTCTTCTATGGTAAGCTTACGCAAAGATTCAAGTGTTTGCTTATGATCCCATGGGCATTTCTCCCTAAGGTCATCCATAATGTCTAATAATCTTTTAAAAGCAGTGAGTCGCACATCCATAATTATAATTGATAGTATGTGCACAAAAGTCATCCAATTTAAAATTGTGTAACTAAATTCGCCAAACTATTTCAGCAGTTTGAACCAAAGAATCTACTTACTACTTTTTCTGTTGCTATCGCAGTTTTATGCTGTATATGGTCAAGAACAAGACAGCGCTAAATTCCGCCTTATTACCAAGGCAAGCTATCACAATGGCGTGCTGCTCCCTCATCGAATTGCGATGCAACACATGCCTAAGGAAACAACAAATGGATTTGAAGTAAATTTTGAAAAATCTTCCAGTGATACAAAAGACTGGGAAAGGTTGTACAATAGCCCAACATTTGGAGTTTCTTTATTGTACACCTCAACGGGTAATTATGACCTACTTGGGAATGCTTTTGGTGCTAATGCTTATTTACTACTTCCCATCTTTAGCACTGCTAGATTTAGACTTCAAACCAGCTGGGGTTGGGGCTTAGGCTGGGTCGGGAAAAAGTTTGACCGATTAAATAATTACAAAAACAACGCTATTGGATCAAAACTGAACCTGTTTGCTTCTATCAAAATAAAATCTGAAATCTATTTAAACCCAACCAATGCAATTCTGCTTGGTGCTGCATTTAATCATTGGAGTAATAGCGGAATAAGACGACCCAACTTAGGTATCAATATTCCTACATGGAGCATTGGGTTTCTTCATAAATTTTACGAGCCAACAACTAGACCCGAACGACTTACAAAACTTGAGCAAAAAGCCTATGCCCCTGAACAGCAAAATGAATTTACCGTTATGCCAATTGTAGGATTTACCTCGATAAGCATTCACGATCAAAACATATACGAAGCCTATGCATTGCAATTTAATTATAGCCGATTGTGGAGTGCCAAATACAAAATCAATTGGAGCTGGGATATGTTCTACAATACCGCTTTCAAAGAGTTAATGGAGCGCAACCCGCTAACACAGAATCAAACTGCATTTCAATCGGGAATTATGGTCTCTTACGAGCAAACTATTGGTGGTTTTGGAATTATAGCGGGCTGGGGAACGTATCTATTCGACCAAACACAGCGTGGCGACCCTTTTTATCATCGATTTGGAACCCGTTTTAAGCTCGGAAAAAATATTATTATTAATACTACACTGCATACACATTGGGCTGTATCTGACCATTTAGAAATAGGTGTAGGTTATCAATTTAGAAGGTAAATGAAAATACTGATTTACTCATTTTCTATTGTAATTTTAACCCTGATGCTTGGTTGTGAAAGGTGTTTAAACAAAAAAGGGGTTGTTCAAACCTACAGTCATCCGATGCAACCTTTTAATGAACTAGATATAGAAGGCAAGTTCAACATTACCTTGATTCAAAGCACAAACAGTAGAGTAACTTTTGAGGGGCATCAAGGTATAATAGATTTGCTTCGGTATGAAGTGTCAGAAAATAAATTCACACTAACCAACAACAACAAATGCAGTAATATTAATGGCTACGATGACTGGGTTGATATTAGAATTGAAATGGACTCACTATCTTATGCAAGGTTCTCTGTTCCAGGAAAACTGGTTAATGAAGGGACGTTAAAATGGAAAACTTGCTCACTTTTAATTGATAATTGTGATCTTGAAACCAACCTAAACATTGATATGAATCAATTTGAAATTAGCATGGATGGAGGCACTTCAACTGCAAACATTGCTGGAAAAAGCGGTAGAACCGAGTACAATAACAATGGAGTTGGACATATTTATGGCAAAGATCTTATTAGTAAAAACCTCTACATATATTCCACGGGTACGGGTATTCACGAAGGAACAGTAACGAATTACTTCGCTACTTCATTACATGGGTCTGCTGTAGCACATTATTACGGAAACCCTGCAGATGTTAATATTGAAATTATTGGTAATGAAGGGGCTGAAGCAATTAAGTACTAATCCACCATTTGCATTCCCGTATAATTGTGCGGAGTGATTTGCTTAAGTTCTATTTTCACAGCAGCCGAAACATCCAAATCTTCAACAAAGTCAGCAATTGATTGCGCTGTAATCTTATCGTTTTTTCTCGTCAGCGCTTTCAGTGCTTCATAAGGTTTTGGATAGCCCTCTCGCCGCAACACCGTTTGAATTGCCTCTGCAACCACCGCCCAATTATTCTCTAAGTCTCGCTCTAAAGCTGCTTCATTAAGCAACAACTTACCCATTCCTTTAATCAATGACGCATAAGCAATCAAGCTATTTCCAAAAGGGACGCCCACGTTTCTTAAAACTGTAGAATCTGTTAGATCTCGCTGCAATCTTGAAATGGGAAGTTTGGCAGATAAGTGCTCGAATAAGGCATTTGCAATTCCTAAATTCCCTTCTGCATTTTCAAAATCAATAGGATTCACCTTATGAGGCATTGCCGATGAACCTACTTCTCCTTCTTTTATCTTTTGTTTGAAATAATCCATAGAAACATAGGTCCAAATGTCTCTTGAAAAATCAATCAGAATGGTATTAATTCTTTTTAAACAATCGCACAGTGCAGCAAAATGATCGTAATGTTCAATTTGAGTGGTAGTCTGGCTGCGGTCTAAACCCAACGCATTTTTTAGAAATGAATTTCCAAAATCAGCCCAATTTATTGAAGAGTAGGCTACAACATGCGCATTAAAGTTACCGGTTGCTCCCCCAAACTTTGCCGCTACAGGTATAGCGTACAAATATTCCAATTGTTCTTTTATGCGCTCAGAAAACACTTGAATCTCCTTTCCCAATCTCGTTGGTGAAGCAGGCTGACCATGCGTTCTCGCTAACATTGGCACATCCTTCCATTCTTTAGCAAAAAGGTCCAATTGATCCACAATATCTCTAATTTTCGGACTTATCACCTCATCAAGGGCATCTCTAATCATCATCGGGTTCGCCGTATTGTTAATGTCCTGAGAGGTTAATCCAAAATGAACAAACTCTGAATGGCTTTCCAAACCTAAAGCTTTCATTTTATCCTTTATAAAGTACTCCACTGCCTTTACATCGTGATTAGTAACCTTTTCAATATCCTTAATTTCCTGAGCCTCTTCTAAAGTAAATTCAGTATACATTTTTCTAAGTGCTGGAAAAACTGATTTTTCAACTCCTTCTAATTGTGGAAGCGGCAACTCACACAGGGCAATAAAATATTCCACTTCAACCCAAACCCTATATTTAAACAGCGCATATTCAGAAAAATATTGAGAAAGAGCTGCTGTTTTACTTGCGTATCGACCATCTATCGGGGAAATTGCTTCTAATGCCTTCATAATGTTAAAATAGGGCGGCAAATTTAACCGAAACTCAAGCGTTCGATCGGTAAAACCAACGAAATCTAATAATTACTTAAAAACCCTATGCTATTCTAGAAACCAAGTCACCAAATGAAACAGTTTTTCTTCGCGCAAGGCCTGATGCAATAATAGACCTGGATAGGCCGTGCAGGTTGCAAAATAGAGAATGTAAAACCCTACAGAGTTACTTTTATAATAAAAGAGAAAGCCCGGAATTAGAAAGAAAAATGGAATAATAGGGTAAAAAGTAAAAAGGTTAAACTCAGTATCAAATCGAAATATTTTCCCATCTGCTTTTCTTATACTATACCCTGTAAACTCTTGAAGCATTCCGGTGAAGTTTACTAAAAACGTATCACCTCGGCTCACCTTCAAATGAACCTTTTCAGGCACATCCACTGAAGCACCATCAACATAAATTATTGTATTCCGATTGAAGTATTCGTAATAAACTTTTGCCTCTACTTTGTTTCCTATTTGCTTAAAAGGGAGCCAATAATCAAATAAAAGAGCCAAAGCAAACAAACAGGAAAACGCAGCTGCGACTCGAACTGCCTTCCAAGGCCAACCCGTTGTAAGGGTAACGAGCACTCGCTTTTCGATTTCCTCTGCTTCTTTTTTATGCGCAGCTGCATACTCTCTAGCACGCTGGCGCATTTGCTCTTTTACTTTTTGTCGAGCTTCAAATTCATCAGTAGCATTTTGGGGTTGCTTTGCACTACTTCCTTGAGATTTGTATTCTGAATACATATCTGAAAGTTGGTCGCCCTCATTTAGCAGGTATTGATAAGCTTTGAGGTAATTAATAAATTGAGTTTTAGCGCCTGGATCCGCGTTTACATCGGGATGATACTGCAAGGCCAATTCTCTGAACCGCTTTTTAATATCCTCTAAGGTAGACCCATGAGGCAAACCCAAAACATCTAAACAAAAATTCCGATTCATGAACTATTCTCCTGCTGAAGGACAGGAGTCGACTTCTTTAACATTTAGTTTTTCTAGCTCTACTGTGAACTCCCCACTATTCTCAGGCTCGAATAAAAATCTATACTTCACCTTTTTATTCGGAGCTAAGCACACACTTTTTTGTTCGCTCATACTTTCTGCTTTTCCATCAACATATAAGTACAACTGAAAATTTAACTCTTGGTTTTTTTCCGTGGAATTCTTAATCTTTAGTTTCAACACTTGATTATTCGTCTTTTTATAAGGCTTAAGCTTACTTTTAACTTCAAATCCCTTTTTCTCTAGCGGTTCTAAATTCACTTGAGCAATACCATTAGTAAAGGTAAACACAGTCGCCAAGGTGAGTAAAATCTTAATTATTAGTCTCATATCTCGTCTACTTCAACCATATTAAATGGCATTGAAATTATAATATCATAATCCTCTCCAGCTTCTAACATATCTTCGTCATCAGTTTCGTGATACCAATTCACTTTTACAGAACTGGAATTGTCTTTTTGTAAGCGCTCCACTTTTTTAAAAACATCCAACAAACATTTAGAACTACTCGTGTTAAAGTATTCCAATCTAATTTCAACTGTAGTGTTGTCTTTGGGTCCAGTGGCGTATTCATCTAACCACTCGTAAATTGGCTTATAAAAATCAACAGCATTTTCAGGAATACATCTTCCACTTAACGCTATAGTTCCTTTTTCAGCATCTAATTTAACTGTTGGTGTTTTTGACCCACCTTCTATTTCCAAACTATTCAACCTTGTATATTTTTACGGTGAAGGTGAAGTAAGCAATATCTTCATTCACTTTTGAAAAACTATAATTTAACGGTTCTCCTGTTTTTCTGGCAATATCCATTAATCCTAAACCACTTCCACCTGCCTTAGTGCGGGCGTTATTGTTCAATGTATTTCGATAACTTGTCTTCAATTCCTTTTCACTTTGGCCGTTAATCTGATCCATTTTAGCTCTTAAGCCATCAACCTTTTCATTTGTGATATAATTACCTAAAATCAATTCATAGAATTGCTCTTGACGCAAAAAAACCATAGTTATTTCTTTAAAGGAATCGTCGCCTAACACAACCTCGCATTGGTGTTTGTAGGAGTTTTGTATCGCTTCCATCAATACTCTAAAAATTTTACGCTTTACACTCGTTTTTATGGTTTGCTTATTAAGTGCACTTTCTGTTAATTGAAGTAATTTTTTTACTCTTTCATCGTTAACAGCGCCTTGATAGACAAATATCAAGTCCTCATCAGGAGTATTATTCGTTATTTCCTTTAAATTAATCAATGCACTCAGACTGTCTACTACAAAAATATGGTTTTGAGGCCCTATCACCATCACAAGTTTTGACCTTTGATAACAACATATTACCAATCTTGACTTTTATTCTATAAGTACAATTATGAAAGCACTATGTTTGCCGACGTTTTAAAAATCAGAAGGATTATGTTAAGAAAAGGAATTTTATTGTGCGCTACCATAGCGCTAATGTTTCAGCCAAATGCAAAGGCTGACGAAGGAATGTGGCTACCTATGTTAGTTAAACGCCTTAACTATGTAGATATGCAGAAAGCTGGACTCAAATTGACTCCAGAAGAAATCTACAGTGTAAATAACGCATCACTGAAGGATGCTATAGTTGGATTGGGAAGTCCGGCGCGTAATTTTTGTTCTGGAGAAATCGTTTCAAAACAAGGGTTATTCATTACTAATCACCATTGTGGTTTTGGAGTAATTCAAGATAACAGTACCACTGAACACAATTATTTGAAAGATGGTTTCTGGGCAATGACCAAAGAAGAAGAAATTCCAGCAGGATTTTCTATTTCCATTCTTCACCATATGGACGACGTTACTCCAATGATTTTGGAAGCAATGAACGATACGATGAATGAAATACAGCGTGCTCAAGCTGCTCGGCCAATAATGGATAGCCTTTCAAAAGCGAATAGCGAAGAAGGAAGATTTAAAGCAGTTATTAAAAGTTTTTTTGCAGGAAATGAATATTACATGTTTGTTTACGAAGTATTTCCTGATGTTAGATTAGTTGGAGCTCCTCCTTCTTCTATCGGGAAATTTGGTGGTGATACCGATAACTGGATGTGGCCTCGTCACACAGGCGATTTCACTATGTTCAGAATTTACTCAAATGCAGAAAACAAGCCAGCTCAATATTCCGCAGAAAATGTTCCTTACACGCCTAAACATCATCTTCCAGTAAATATTAAAGGAACTAAAAAAGACGATTTCTCTATGATCTTCGGTTTTCCTGGTGGAACAGATCGATACATGAGTTCTTTTGGTGTAGACCATAAGGTGAATGTTGACTACCCAGATCGAATTAAATTAAGAAGAACTAAACTAGACTTGTACGAAGAAGGAATGAATTCTAGTGAAGCGATTCAAATTCAATACGCAAGCAAGCATGCAGGTGTAAGTAATTATTGGAAAAACTTTATTGGTATGACAAAAGCGCTGAATTCGCTTGGTGTTGCTGATAAAAAACGTTCAGAAGAAGCTGATTTCGAAAAATGGTCAACCGCAAATTCAGATAGAAAAGCGAAGTACGGAGAAGTGTTGAGTTTATATAAGAATGGTTTTGAGGCAATGAAGTCTAGCCAAACTAAGTATAACTTTTTTGTAGAAGGGTTTGCTTCTCAAGGAGTTGAAATGAGTGCGTTGGCTCGTAATTACGGGAAATTTGCTGCAATGCTTGAGAAGGACGATACCGATCCAAAAGTGATCGATGAAATGACTCAAAAATTAAAAGATCAAAACGCAAAACACTTTAAAAACTACAATAAAGCAGTTGATATCAATGTAATGGCTGCAATATTCGAAATGTATGCAGAAGCTATTCCTGAGGCTGATCGTCCTGAGTATTTTCAAACCTTGATTAAAAAATCAAAAGGTGATTATATGAAATTGGCTAAATGGGTAGCTAAGAAATCAATGTTTGATGATGAAGATAAAATGGAAGCTTTTCTAAATAAAGCAAATGCGAAATCCATATTGAAAGATCCAGCATTTAAAATTTCAAAAGCAGTTTGGGATGACTTTTACAATACAGTAGTTCCGGCTAGACAGCAAGCAAGTATGGATATCGCCAAGGCAGAGCGTTTGTATATTGATGCAATTCGTCAAATGAATCCAAACAAGTCATACTACCCAGATGCTAATTCAACGTTGAGATTGACTTATGGAAACATACTTCCTTACGAGGCACGTGATGCAGTGTTTTATGAGTATTACACAACCGCAGAAGGTATTCTTGAAAAGTATACTCCTGGTGATTTAGAGTTTGATGCTCCCTCCAAATTAATCAAAATGATAAAGGACAAAGACTTCGGTCGTTACGGTAAAGATGGAGAATTGAGAGTATGTTTTCTATCTAACAATGACATTACCGGAGGAAACTCTGGTAGCGGAGTAGTTAATGCTGAAGGACACCTTATTGGTACTGCATTTGACGGTAACTGGGAAGCGATGAGTGGTGATGTTGCATTTGAGCAAAACCTACAAAGAACTATTTCAGTAGATATCAGATACACCTTATTTATTATCGACAAATTTGCCGGTGCTGGTCATCTTGTAAAAGAAATGACTGTAATCGAGTAATTACAACTTTAAGAAATTACTTTTGAAAGCTCTCCCAATATGGGGGAGCTTTTTTTATGGAAAAATGTAACAAAAATTGGTTTTCAGATTGGTTCAATACTTCGTATTACCACCTGCTCTATCGCGATCGCGATGAAAACGAGGCAACGTTTTTCATTAAAAACCTGATTGGCCATTTAAATCCAACATCAAATTCAAAAATTTTAGATTTAGCTTGTGGAAAAGGTCGTCATTCCTTGATCATTAATCAACTGGGATATGATGTTACCGGTATTGATTTATCAGAAAATTCAATAACTGAAGCGACAAAAATGGCGGACGAAAACTTGCACTTCGCTGTTCATGATATGCGCGAAGCATTCCGCACTGAAGCATTTGACTATGTTTTTAACCTATTTACGAGCTTTGGATACTTCAACGATCAAAGTGATAATCAAAAAGTACTAGACGCAGTTGCCAAGAACTTAAAAAGTAAAGGATATTTCGTGCTGGATTTTTTAAATTCAGTGAAGGTGGTTAATGAATTGATTCCATACGAGGAAAAAGAAATTGAAGGGATACTTTTTAAAATCACTAAAATATTTGAGGACAATGTGATTCACAAAAAAATTGAATTCAATGACCATAATAGAGACTACAGTTTTACTGAACAAGTAACTGCATTTTCAAAAAAAGAGCTGGAGCAACTTTTCGCCCAAAGTCAACTTGAAATCACTCATAGTTTTGGAAACTACAAATTAGATACGTTTAATCGAGATACCAGTGATCGCTTAATTATAATTGCACAGAAAATCTAAGGCTTCTAACGTTTAGCGTGAACTACTGAAAAGAAAGCTATAACCCCAAAGCCAAAGGCTAACATAAGGTGAAAAGGCATTAATCCACTATCACCAAGGTATACTCCAATGCCTATTGCAGCTATAAAATAAAGGGACAAAAACAACTCAACATAAGTTAATGGATTAATCTTCCTTGAAATGTATTTGTTGTTTTTCCATACTCCATCATTTTTAATCAAATTAAACTTAGGTGTTCGTACAAAAGGACTTTTTTTACCTGCATAACCCTCAAAAACCGCCAGCGCATTATGTAAGGATAACCCCATATATACTGAAAGAAAAATTGGAAAAGAACCAATAAATTTCAAAAAACCTTTGGTCTTATTCTCATAATTCATTGCAGTTGATGTCCAATAAAAAAAGGCGAGGAAAACAAAACTCAGTGAGAAAAACGCTGCTAGTTGAAACAGATATCCAAATTCGAAATATATGCTCTTAATGTACATTAAAGGCCCTGAAAGTAAGCCAGTAAGAAGAATACAAACAAAAACAAAACTGTTCATCAAGTGAAAAATTGCATAAACTTTTGTTGAATTCGAAACGTCTTTTGACTTAATTACTTTATCCAAATTCTTTACAGCACATTCCGCGGCTCCTTTATTCCAACGATACTGCTGCGTTTTAAGCGCGTTCATAGCAGCAGGCAATTCAGCAGGTGAACCAACTCCTTCAAGGTATTTAAACTCCCACCCTTTTAGTTGAGCCCGATAACTCAAATCCAAGTCTTCGGTTAGCGTATCGGATTCCCAGCCACCGGCATCATTTATACACTCTTTTCTCCAAACTCCAGCAGTTCCATTAAAGTTAATGAAATGTCCTGCTGCATTCCGTCCACCTTGCTCAACCGTAAAATGAGCATCTAAACCAAAGGCCTGCATTCGGGTAAGGAAATTATAGTTCTTATTCAGATGCAGCCACTTGGTTTGCACCAATCCTATTTTGTTTTGTGTAAAATGGATCAAACTGTCCATTAAAAAACTCTGCGATGGTATAAAGTCAGCATCGAAAATAGCGACATAATCACCTTCACAAATCGCCAATCCTGCTGACAATGCTCCAGCTTTGTACCCCTGTCGATTTACCCTGTGTATGTGTTTAATATTAAACCCGTCTTGCTGCAAAGCACCTACTTTATTAGCAATAAGTTCAAAGGTTTCATCAGTAGAATCATCCAATACTTGAATTTCTAATTTATCTTTAGGGTAGTCAATTTTCGCAGTGGCGTCGATTAGTCGTTCACTCACGTATTGTTCATTAAAAATGGGCAATTGTATCGTGACCATTGGAAACTTGTCCAGCTTTTTCAATGGCTGCGCACCCTTATTTTTGTTCGCTTTTCGATAGTTCAAAGTCAGCGTAAGCTGCGTTAGCGAATACAGGAAAATGAAGCAGCTTAGCACTCCATAAATGATGATAATAGCCCAAACTAGAATAAGCATATTAAGCGTATTTGAATATGGTTTGAATTATTTTATAGCCTGCCAATACAGTCCCTTTAACCGTTCCTGATATTTTTGAAACCCCCACCCTATTTTTATAATTCACTGGGACTTCGGTAGTTTTCAAATTCATTTTAGCCGCTTTCACTTGCATTTCAACTGTCCAACCATAGGTTTTGTCTTGCATTTGTAAGCTATTTAATGCTTTTGTTGTTATCGCTCTAAATGGGCCCAAATCTGTATAACTGACACCAAAAAATACACGCAGTAGTTTCGTTGCCAACCAATTGCCAAAAATTTGAGGAACAGTCATTGAGCCGGGCTCTCTGTTCCCCAAGGCCCTTGATCCAATAACCATATCCATTTGCTGAGTCAATATTGGCTCTACTATTTTGGGGAGTTCTTCTGGAAAATCAGAATAGTCAGCATCAAGAAAAACAATAATATCTGCTACTATATCTTGATCCATCAAATAATTTATTCCGCATAGACAGGAGGCTCCATAACCTTGAAAGGGTTCTTCAAGAACAATTGCGCCATACTCTTTTGCTTTTTCCTTAGTGGAGTCAGAAGAGTTATTATCCACCACAACAACACCATCCACCCATTCTTTCGGAATATCATTTAGTACCTTTCCAATTGCATTTTCTTCGTTAAAAGCAGGAATTACAACGGCAATTGAAATATCGGCAGGCTTATTCGTCATCTTCAATTTTTATAACTTGATCGAATCTACCATCTTCTTTATAATAACGCCATTCTCCAGTTGGTTCGTCGTTAAAATAATAGCCCTCTGTCTTTAGAAGACTATCTGCATAAAACGTTTTATAAAATCCGTTTTTTTGGTTATTTGCGTAATCGCCTTCTTCTAAAATATTACCATTTGCATCCCAAAACCTCCACCAGCCCACTTTCGTGTTGTGAGAAAAAAATCCCGTTTCTTTAAGTTCTCCGTTTGAGTAGAAGGATTTCCATAGTCCCGTTTTTTGATCGTCTTTAAACTCACCGACCCAATTCAATTTACCGTTTTCAAAATACCTTTTTGCCCAACCGGATTTTAGACCTTGATTCCATTCTAATAGTAATTCAGTTTGACCATTTTTATAAAAAGTTTCCCAAAAACCATGTTTCTCTCCTTTCAAATAGGCCCCTTTCTTCTTTATGTTGTTATTCGAGTAATAAAAGTTCCACCAGCCAATTTTATTACTATCCAACAACCTACCCTCTGCTTTGAGCACACCATTATCAAAATAAGTTTTACTATAAATCGGAGTAAGGGACCAATCAGTTGTTGCTAGGGTATTAACTGCTAAAACTTCCGGCTTAAAAGAGCTGTTAATAATTGCTGCGGCAATCAATATCGATTGAACCAACATAAGTATCAAATACTTTTTCATTCAGCCTAAATCACCTCTTTATTTAATTCTGTTTTCTCATGACCAATCAAAATTGGATTATCGTTTACACGATTTTCCTCAGGCCCATTTTCTAATTTTAAAACTCCACGCGGACAAACTGCTGAACACACTCCGCAACCAACGCAAGAAGCACGAACTATATTTTGCCCTTTTTGAGCATAGGAGCGAACATCAATTCCCTGCTCACAATAAACAGAGCAGTTGCCGCAAGAAATGCATTGACCGCCATTAGTTGTAATCCTGAATTTTGACTTAAAACGTTGCACGATTCCCATATATGCAGCCATAGGACAACCAAACCTGCACCACACTCGATTGCCTAATAATGGATAAAATCCAACCCCAATTATTCCCGAAAAAGCAGCACCAATAAGAAATGCGTACGGTCTTCTGAAATAAGTATTGACATCGAGCCCCAAAAATGAACTTGAATTCGTAAAATAGGCATACAATACTACCGCAGTTACCACGCTTATATATACCAAAACTCCATGAATTAGCCAGCGTTCAAGCTTCCAAGATTTAATGCTTTTATCAGACAAATGACGAAATGGGTCACCAGCAGTTTCAGCCAAGCCTCCGCAACCACATACCCAACTGCAATACCACCTCTTGCCTACGAAATAGGTGATAATTGGAGTCAAAACTGTAAAACCGAGAATTCCCCAAACCATATAAAACATGCCCATTGCGCCTGAAGCTTGGTCCGTCATATTATTTAGATGCCAATCTTCAAAGAAGTAATAATTGAGTGGCCAGAAATACTTTAAATCTTTCGCGAAATATGGCTGGTCTTGGTTCATCCCTTCTAATATTTCCGGAATAAAATAAGCAAGAAACAACTGAGCCGCCATTACCGAAATCGTTCTCCACAATTGATAGCGGTTATGAATGTATTTGAAAACAAACTTAACTCCCAAGCCTACAATACAAATGGTGTAAATGGTACCGTAAACAAACCATTGACTGGCCGGAGCTCCTTTAATTGCATAACTCAAAGGATCGAAAAAAGCAATCATTCCAGTGTTGACTCCTTCGCTATTTAAACCTAGAAGTTCTGGATACCAATACAGTTCAATATAAAATCCAGTAATTACTACTCCACTGACCCAAGCTAGTAAACCTCTATTGGTAAGGCTATTGGTCCAAATTCCATTGTTTTTTATTCCGTCCGATTCACCTGCATAAGTTGACACCCCAAATACCATCATACCTGTAAGCAAACTCCCTAAGCACAGCCAAAGAAATATAGGGGAAAGACTTATGCCTAGCCAAGATAATATCAAGATAGCTAACCCCAAAAAACTGAGTACTAATCCAGCTGGAACTCCTACTGTATTCAGCAGGTTCTTTTGATTTACACTACTCATTTTTCAAGTATTTCATTTTATAAATAAACGCAGCACTTCCACCAAAAGATTGCCCAACATTTCGCCCTGCCAAAACAGCATAAGCGCCAAAAGCTAAACCCATTTTTCCGCTGCTAAACGGCTTATAAAAAGTTCCTCCTAATTTATGATAAGATACTCCCAGACTTGTAAATGCTGGATTTGTTCCGTCTAGATAGTCTGCACCACCTTCTGTATTTTGAAAATCATAATAAATGTCGAAGTAATAATTTTCTGCAGCTTTTCCGATTTTTGCCGCAACGGGAGCTGAAGTTGGTGTTGGATTAGACCGACTTGTGATTCCACCTTGAAGCATCCCAAACCAGCCAGAGTTTGCAAAATACTGCATTATCAATCGTGCATCAACTGCCGTTGCTTGCTGCCCAATTGCATTTAATCCTTGAGTTGGGTAATCTGAAATTGGAGTGCTGAATCCACCTGAAATTAAGGTGGAGAATGTTCCTCTATTTAATGATTTATTTAATAACCTAGCTTTCAAAAAAAGTGAAACATCTTGCAAGTTTGACCAATTGGAAGCAGTCATTACGTACGGAAGGTTTACTTGTGCATCGAGCCAATTCGTGATCCCCGCTGCAGCAAAAATACTGGCGCTTGTAGTCGATCGACCTACCGGAACTAAGCCATTAAAAGCATGGTATTTAGAAAAGGTATCGAAGTTTATACCTCCAACCAAATCCAAATTGCCTTTTCCTTTCATGAAACCATCAACTGCGGGCTGAGCCAGTGCAATTTTGGATAACACCAAGCATAAAGTCACTATGAAAATATTCTTGCCCATTTCTTTTTCTTAAGCTGTATTTTTTTTTCGAATTGCTGGTTGTAGGCACTCACTATTTCGCTTCCATATTGTTTGTACAACTCAGGATCGAAGTTGGCATCCTCCAGATGCTCCATTACAAAATCAATTGATTTTGATTGAGTTAGCCAATTATCAAATAACTCGTGACGCATTCTTATTCCAAATGTATTGATACCCAAAAACTGCTCACTTGCTTTGTTAAAAACGAATTTCACTCCAATTTTTCCGTCCTTATGTTCCCAATAAAAGTGTTCATTTTCTACTTCTATTTGCGCGGAAACCACTCCATAAGTTTGATATTCAATGTCAAAAAATTTGGCAGAATTAAACCAGTTACCCGGTTTATATGCTGTTTTTTCGCCAATTATCGTTTTTGCCAATACTTCTCCCATCATTCGGCCGGTGTACCAAACCTGTTCAATATTTCTTCGGCCTTTTGGCGCCACTTTGAATTGGGCGCAATCTCCGATCGCATAAACATTTGGTTGATTTGTTTCTAAAAATTCATTCACCACTATTCCCCGGTCGGTTTCTAATTGCGTTTCTTTTAAGAATTCAATATTGGGACTTACACCTGCGGTTAGTCCAACAAACTGACATTCAATTTCTCCTTGCGAATCGGTTTTCACAGCTCTTACGCGTCCGTTTTCATCAGCTAATATCTCCAAGAGGTTAGTTTCAAAAATTAGATTTACCCCATGATCCTCAATGTGTCTGCGCACTAAATCGCCTTCCTCTTTTGGTAGCACATTGCCCCAAAACCGATTTTCTCGAACTAAAAAATCAACTTCAATGTTTCGACTTCGAAGCATTTCTGCCATTTCAACTCCAATAAGTCCACCACCAACAATAACAGCTTTACGCAGGTGCTTAGCGTTCTCTTCCATTAACTCTAAGTCATTGTATGAATACAATCCCTGCACTCCTTTTAAGTCTTGACCCGGCCATCCGAATTTGTTTGGCTTAGAGCCTAAAGCAAGTATCAGTTTGCTATAATTGGTTTGTTTTCCATTTGCAAAATGAAGCTTTTGATTGCTAAAGTCAATGGTGTTAACATGTGCAAAACACAATTCAATCCTATTCTTAGCCCAAAAATTATCTTCATAGGGTTTCATGTGCTCCTTCCTCATATGCCCCATGAAGGCATACATAAGGGCAGTACGAGAAAAAAAGTATTTCGTTTCTGATGAAATAACTACAATTTCTGCTTGGCTATTTCGCTTACGAACATGCCTAGCAGTAGTTATTCCAGATATCCCGTTTCCTATGATTACAATTCGTTCCATGCTCTTTACAGAACTACAAAGAAAATCAGTTAATCGAACCATCGATGTCGTTTTAGGGACAATGAATCTATTCCGTTAAACAATTTCTTCAAAATGTATGATAAGTAACACTTTTGAATGCTTAGTTCGTCCACTTTTGTTAAAAGTTCAATTTTTAATAATGCGCATTGTTTTAGTATTTACGTTTATTGTCTTAACCGTATCGGTAGCGGCTCAAGATTTCTTTGGAAAAAGCAACGCGTTCTTTTCAACCTACGTTTCAAATAGTGCAGTCGATTATGCAACTCTAGCTGAACACCCAGAAGAGTTAAACATATTGGTAGCGCAGATAAAAAACCAAGATATTTCGTTATTAAAGGAACCAAATAGAAAAGCCTTTCTAATAAATAGCTATAATTTATTGGTCATCCACCAAATTGTAAAAAACTGGCCAACGAGCTCAGTAATGGATATTAGTGGTTTTTTTGAAGCAACAAAAGTTGTTATTGGTGGAAAAAAAATGACCTTAAATAAATTGGAAAACAAGGAAATAAGAAAAGTATATAATGATCCTAGGGTGCATTTTGTCTTGGTTTGTGGTGCAATAGGTTGTCCCCCAATAATCAACAATGCATATTTACCTATAACGTTAGATGAACAACTAAACCGTCAAACGAAAATTGCAATGAATAACCCAGCCTTTATTCAACACAATGTGTCGCATTAATAAGCGATTCGGTAGTTTTTAAAGTGGATAATGAAGAACCAGGTGCTATTCCAAAACGGAAAGTTTACCAAGCCCAAAAGTCGGAAGGAGAATGGAAATTAAAAGGGGAAGCAGATATTGCAATAAATGCCTTGAATGACAAGAACATTGGAAGCTTTTCTCAATCTGAGGATGGAAATAGAATCTATTTCACTTCCTGCAAACCCAATTGGAAAAACCAAATTCGCTGCAAGTTATTTATGCTTCGAAAAGACGATGCTGGAACCTGGAGCGAACCGCTAGAATTGCACGAAGAAATAAACAGTAACAAATACACGAACACTCACCCCTCAGTTGGGAAAAGTGCAAAGCCCGATCGAGAAATCATTTACTTTGTCTCTGACCGACCTGGAGGAAAAGGTGGATTAGATATTTGGTACACTCGTTATAGAATTAGTAAAAAACGATTTGATAAACCGCGGAATTGTGGTACAAAGGTGAATACTATGGGCGAAGAAATGACACCTAGTTTCGACAATAAAAGCTACAAATTGTACTTCTCCTCTACTGGTTGGCCATCTTACGGAGGGCTGGATGTTCAGTACTCAACTGGTGAGGGCAGTCGGTGGAATGGAAAGGCAAAAAATGCTGGAATCGAAGTAAATTCTCCAGTCGACGATATGTATTATCAAATTTTTCCGAATCGGAAGGATGCAATTGTAGTTTCGAACAGAGAAGGCAGTATTTCATTAAAACACCCACACTGCTGTGACGATTTGTTCTTACTCGAATGGAAAAACCTAATTCGTCACGAACTCACCGGAACCATAACGAATGAAGAAACCAACAAACCAGAACCTGGAGTTGAAGTGCGGCTGATCATCAAAAATGATGAAGAAAATACGGAGTATTTAGCCGACAAAGTAATTACCGATGAGAATGGAAACTACAAAATACTGCTTGAAGAGAATACGGATTATCGACTGGTATACCACAAAGAAAAATTCTTCAATAACGCCGATTCAACTACAACGGTCAATATAAAGGAACCCTACAATATCGAAAAAAATCAGACCCTAAAACCTATTCCGGATGTTGAAATTGTAATTCCTAATATTCTATACGCTTTTGACGATACTTCATTAAATGCTGCTGCCATGCAAACGCTAGATACTTCTATTTACCTTTTGTTAATTGAAAACCCAAGCTTGATCATTGAAATTGGTTCGCATACCGATAATAAAGGTTCGGATGATTATAACCTCTCTTTATCTCAGCGCAGAGCAGAATCGGTTATCAATTACTTACAAAAAAAAGGCATTGATAAAAAACGAATTCAAGCCAAAGGATATGGAGAAACTAAACCCGTTGCAGCCAATATGAATACTGATGGCACAGACAACCCAGCAGGGAGAGCAAAAAATAGAAGAACATCTTTTAGAGTAGTTGGACAGATTGATATTTCTCTGACTTACGACGATGATGAGTCGAACGACTAAGGTTATTTTCGCACCTTAATTTCAACGCTCATTTTGCACCCACTAGCACAAATTTCGTACAAGAATATCTTAAGCATTGCTGTGCCTATGATGATTATGGGGCTTTCAATGACGATGGTTAACCTCACCGATACAGCCTTTCTTGGTCAATTAGGTCCCGTTGTATTAGGAGGCGCAGGAAACGCTGGTTTAATCTACATGTTATTGATTATGATTGGAATGGGTTTCTCGTCTGGTGTTCAAATAATAATTGCTCGCCGAAATGGAGAAAAGCACTTTAATGCAATTGGAACACTAGTGCATCATACGCTACTATTTCTGATGCTTTATGGTATCCTTCTTCAACTCTTTTTAATTCTTGGCCTACCCTCCGTTTTGCCTTTTATTACCGAATCGGATGCTGTTGCTGCCATTATAGAGCGCTTCCTCAATTATCGTTCTTGGGGATTGTACTTTAATTTTATCAATGTAACCGTGATGGCCTTATTGGTAGGAACAGCAAATACCAAAATACTTGGTATTGTAATGCCCATTGCCGCTGTACTGAATATTTTTCTAGACTATTGTTTGATATTTGGAAATTTGGGCTTTCCTGCACTTGGGGTTGAAGGAGCTGCTATTGCCTCTAACATTGCTGAAGGAGCGAGCAGCATAATGCTTGTTTTTTACCTGATATTCTGCTATCCACATCAGAAATATGAGTTGTTTTATAAGGTAAAAATTCAACTGAGTGTATACTTCAGTGTACTCAAAACCGCCAGTCCACTTATGATTCAAAACTTCGTCTCTTTCTTTTCTTGGTTTGCTTTTTTTACGCTCATTGAAGGGCTTGGCGAGCGGGAATTAGCAGCTTCACATATTTGCCGAAGCATTTATATGGTGCTTATTATTCCAGTGTTTGGTTTGGGCGATGCAGCAAACGCATTGACAGGCAACCTAATGGGAGAAAATCGATCGGATCTAGTGTTAAAAATGGTGGGCAGGGTTTGTGCGCTTAGTGTTGGGTTTGCGTTATTATTTCAACCTATAATTTGGTTTGGAGCTGCGCATCTTTTAACGCCCTTCTCTAACGATGCTCAAACCTTAAATTTAGCACTACCTGTTCTTAAAGTTATTGCTTTTGTTTTGTTTCTATTTGGAGTTGTTATCGTAGGATTTAGAGCCGTATCTGGAACTGGAAGAACATTGACTGCTTTATTCATTGAAGTCGCCGTAGTGGCTTTTTACTTAGTGTTGACCTATTATTTGACCACAAAAAGCGGAATAGAACTTTACCAGGTATGGTATGCTGAATTTGCCTACTTTATTGCCTTTGGCATTCTTATTTTTGGCTACTTGTGGAAAGGAAATTGGCAATCATCTAAAGTTTAAATCGTACACATGAGAATTGTATTTATAGGAACTCCCGAATTTGCAGTGGCATCACTTGAAGCACTTATTGAAGCTGGTGAAAATGTTGTAGGGGTGATAACTGCTCCAGACAAACCAGCAGGACGGGGAAAGAAACTGCAAGGTTCCGCAGTAAAACAATGTGCCGAAAAACACGGTTTAAATTTGTTGCAACCGCCCAATCTTAAAGACGCTGATTTTCTAGACGAATTGAAAGCATTGAATGCCGACTTGCAGGTTGTTGTTGCCTTTAGAATGATGCCCGAATCAGTCTGGAATATGCCCAAACTAGGCACCTTTAATCTTCACGGAAGTTTGTTACCACAGTATCGGGGTGCAGCGCCAATTAATTGGGCGATAATGAACGGAGAAAAAGAAACGGGGGTAACTACCTTTTTTTTAAAGCATGAAATAGATACTGGCTCGATTATCGATCAAGAAAAAGTACCGATTGACCCCGATGAAAACGTAGGCGATTTGTACGAGCGATTGATGAACGTAGGGGCAAATCTGGTTGTAAAAACTGTCCGAAAAATTAAGGCGGAAGATTATAGTTTAACCAATCAAGAAGATTTGCTGAAAGATTTAACAGCAGTAAAAGACGCTCCAAAGCTGAACAAGGAAATTTGTAAAGTTGACTGGAGCCAATCTATTGATAAATTGCACAATCACATTAGAGGATTGAGCCCATACCCTTGTGCTTATACTGAAGTATTCGTAGATAATAAGAAACTTAAATTGAAGATATACCGTACTAAAAAAGAATCCGAGTTAAAAAACGCCTACCCTTCCATTATTACCGAAAAAAAGAGAATTGGAGTTAGCAATTCTACCGGTACAATTTGGATTACAGAATTGCAACTGGAAGGCAAAAAAAGAATGGACGCTGTTAGTTTTTTAGCCGGTTTAAAAACGGAAATTTCATTGGACCTATGATAAAATCGATGATTTCAATTTGTACTGCACTTCTTTTAAGCGTTACTATACAAGCACAAGAGTATTTCAACTTAAATGTGCTCAAAAATGCGGCTCCCGACCACAATGTAAATGTCCATTCACTCTGCTCTGATAGTTATGAATCCTCCTACATTATTTGGGTTCAAGATTCTGTAAAACCGCATTATCACGCTGAGCATACCGAATTGGTATATGTGCTTGAGGGAAAAGGGCGGTTCTTTATTGGAGACACCAGCTACCTTATAAAACCAGGAGATTATTTGCGGATTCCTCAAGGAAAAATACATTCCTTTAAAAACAATACGGAAAACGAGGTCAAGGTAATAAGCATCCAAACTCCTGAATTTAAAGGTAAGGACAGAATTTGGGTAGAAAAGCAGGAGTAGATTACAAAAACAAATTCTATAATTTACTTCGCCTTCAAAATACCTTCATCTACGAGCACTTGAAAAGCATCTTCCATCGTTTCTCGTAAGGGTCTAAAAGACATTCCTAGCTCATTTCTAATTTTACTCGTATCTGCTTTCCATGGAATGTTTACGTTCTTTTTGACAAACGTTCTGGTAAACGCCTTATTAGTTAATGGTCCAACTAACATCACCAACCACTTCGGTAAAGCCTTTTTAGGTAGCGGGAATCTGTCTCCAAATTTGGGGAGCAGTACCGTCCCCATTTCTAAAAAATCTGAATTATGTCCAGAAGTTATATACCTACCTTTCGCCTCTGGGGTATAGCCTGCTTTAAAGTGTGCTTCGGCCACATCGCGAACATCTACTACTCCAACCCCCATTTTGGGAGCGCCCATTTTCATATCTCCGCCTCCCAATGTCTTTAACGTACTCAATGATTCAGACGGAGCATGTGCGTTTAATGCTGGACCCATTACAAATGAAGGGTTGATAGTTACCAAATCCCAACGATCTTGTGCTTGAACAATTTCCCAAGCTTTTTTTTCGGCCAAGGTTTTTGAATAAGAATAGGGTTGATAGTCCAATGATGACGTTGTATTCCAAAGTTCCTCTGTAATCGCACCGCCGGGTGCATTTACGGTGTCAATTGCATCAGTATATATTGCAGCACAACTGCTAGTAACCACAACACGCTTTACCGAATCAACTTCGTTAGCGCTCTGCAATACATTGGAAGTACCATTTAGTGCAGGTTCTATTAAATCTTTTTGAGGATTTTTTACTTCAAGAAAAAAAGGTGACGCAGTATGGTAAACCAATTCGCAACCTTCCATTGCCGCTTTGTATGATCCTGACGACAACAAGTCTGCTTTAAAAAACTTCAATTCACCCTTTGAACTTTCTGCAATATCGAGTAAATGTTGAATCTTAGCTTTATTAGCTGGATTTCGAACTGCGGCATGAACAGTTATACCTTCATCCAACAACCTTTTTACCAACCAGCTAGCAACGTATCCGTTTGCTCCGGTTACCATTACTGGTTTTGTTTTATCGATTTGTTTCATAGTTCCTGATTTTTAAAATGAATAATGTGCTTATCTCTTCTTCATTTGATAACTCAAAGTAATTGTAATTTAAGCTAATAGCTGTAAAACTTTACGAAGAAGTTTAAACACAAATCTGGGTGAAAAATTAGCATCCAACCGCTTTGAATCCCAGCTTCTATTTTTTCGGTTTGTGTTATGACTTGCCCGGGTTCATAAAAGGCTAAAATACCTTCTTCAAAGTCGCAATGACTTCTTCCGTACAACATCCCACAATCGTGATCTTTTAAGGAGATCATATACATTTCGCTAGACATTCTCACTCCCACAAAATCAGCATTATTCTTGAGTTTCTTTACGTCAATTACCGTTACGAGTGGGTGTTTTGGTTTTTCATAACCAAACATTTCATGAAGCTGGGAGACGGTATTAATAGTAATGATATCATTTGCCATAGTGTACCTCCTATTTTTACGCGGTGTTGTAGAATGATGTGGGGTCATGCTGAATTTATTTCAACATGACGGCTAGCGAGTGTATTCCTCACATTTCCCACATAATTCTGCAACACTACCTTATTTTATGCAAATATCCAATATCTCTTTTTGTCAGTTATAACACATATCCCAATATCAATAACACTTTAAAAGGCTTCTATTCTTATGAGCTCTTCAAAGAATTATTATTGTTTCAGCCGCTTAAAGTTTCTTTTTCACAAAAAAAGCCTCCTTGAATCACTTCAAGAAGGCTTTTCTCTTAATTTTTTATTTTGACTATCCTTTCAACGCTTCAGCTAATGTCGAACCAATAGTTGCTGGAGAAGCACTTACGTGAATTCCGCACTCAGCCATAATTTTCATTTTTGCTTCTGCCGTATCTTCAGCTCCACCGATGATTGCACCAGCGTGACCCATTCTTTTTCCAGCTGGAGCAGTTTGACCGGCAATAAAACCTACTACAGGCTTAGGGTTTCCAGCTGCTTTTATGTAACGAGCTGCTTCTGCTTCGTAGTTTCCGCCAATTTCTCCAATCATTACAATTGCATCCGTCTCAGGATCTTCCATTAATAACTGAACCGCAGCTTTTGTTGACGTTCCAATAATTGGATCTCCACCAATGCCAATAGCAGTTGATATACCGAATCCTGCTTTTACAACTTGGTCAGCTGCTTCGTAAGTAAGTGTTCCTGATTTTGACACGATTCCAATTCTACCTTCCTTGAAAACAAAACCTGGCATAATACCAACTTTAGCCCCACCTGGAGTAATAACTCCTGGGCAGTTAGGCCCAACAAGTGTGCAGTCGTAATCCTTCAAATATTCTTTTACACCAACCATATCAGCAACGGGAATACCTTCAGTAATACAAATGATTACTTTGATTCCTCCATTTGCAGCTTCCATTATTGCATCAGCAGCAAAAGCTGGCGGCACAAAAATTATGGTTACATCAGCGCCAGTTTCTTTGACAGCATCTTCTACGGTATTAAAAACTGGACGATCAAGGTGACTTTGTCCGCCTTTTCCTGGAGTAACACCACCAACTACATTAGTTCCGTATTCAATCATTTGACCGGCATGAAAAGTTCCCTCTCCTCCAGTAAAACCTTGAACAATTATCTTTGAATCTTTATTTACAAGTACACTCATCGTATATATTTATCTGTGTTTTTGGGTCGTCAAAAGTAAAGCAATCAAAACTTTTTAGCCTGATGCTTTTGCATTAATTAATCCTCTAATTCTAAAATTACTGGACAATGGTCAGAACCTTCCATTTGAGTCCAGATATCGGCTTGCTTTACTTTAGGCATAAGTGCTTCACTGGCCAAAAAATAATCCAAACGCCAGCCCACGTTCTTTGCCCTTGCTCCGCCACGCATACTCCACCAGCTATACTTTACCTCATCAGGGTGCAAAACTCTAAACGTGTCTAGAAAACCATTACTGGTGTAGTTATCCATTCCATCAATTTCTTTTTGAGTGTATCCAGCAGATTTGTTGTAGTTGGCAGCTGGACGAGCCAAGTCAATATCTCTGTGGCAAACATTAAAATCGCCACAAATTATTACCGGTTTCTTTTCTTCCAATTTTTTGATATAGCTCAATAAAGCAGCATCCCAGTCTACCCGCTCTTCTAGACGCGATAAATCTCCTTTTGAATTTGGAACGTAGGTTGTTCCAATAAAATAGCTCTTGTATTCTATAAATATCAAGCGCCCTTCTTTATCATGAATAGGTTTTCCTAAATCGTACATTACATCAATTGGCTCTTCCTTGGTTAAGATAGCTGTTCCCGAATAGCCTTTTTTTACTGCTGAGTTTGAAAAAACATGATATCCTTTTAATGCATCAAGAGCCTCCGCAACTTGATCATTTTGCGCTTTGGTTTCCTGCAAACAAATTACGTCAGCATCCATGTCGTATACCTTTTCTATAAAGCCTTTTTTAACTCCAGCTCTTACCCCATTTACATTCCAAGAAACTAACTTCATGTATTATTTTTAAATCAAATTTGCTAATAACAAGGTTCTTTCTATACACCACAGCGCAGCTAATCCGCCTACTAAAATTGACATTGCGACGCTTAGCTTCTCTATAGAAACTGTCTTTTTTATAAGTTGATACAAAAGAATCAATATTGCGATAAAAAACAATTGACCCAGCTCTACTCCTATGTTAAATGAAATTAACGCCTGCCAAAAAGCTGAATCGGGTAAGCCTAGTTCTTGCAAGACTCCTGCAAAACCCAGCCCGTGCAGCAGTCCAAAAACAAAAGCAATAGTTACTGCTCTTGGAGTAGAATGCTTGGTCCCTTTTCGCATTTCCAGCGCGAGGATTAATATAGATCCAGCTATCATTGCTTCTACCCAAATTGCACTTAACCCCAAACTTATTGGAACTAGCCAACCTGAAACTGCTAAACCTAAGGTTATACTGTGTGCCACGGTAAATCCCGTGATGGTCCACAATATGGACTTAGCCCTTACAATAAAAAGTAAACCCAAAGCAAATAGTAAATGGTCAAAACCAATTAATATGTGCTCAATGCCCAATAGCAAGTATTCCTGAATAACATTGGTTGTATTAACCTCCTGTTGTAGATCAACTTTAAAGTGGTTTTTGGGAACTAACCAAGTAACAAGTTCGCCATTTCTAAAAAGTTGAATTGAAGTCGAGCGCCTGTTATTGCTTTCTATTTCTATCGGATGATCGCTGGTTTTTGTATAAAACCATTCTTCTATCTGTTGGTTTTGAAAAGTAGATGTATTGTTTTTTTCGAGCATCCACGATGCTTCTGTTTTAATTTCAAAGTTGGATAATGTCGAAGTTGAAAATGATTTTCCATAAACAGAAACTGTCTGACCTTCAATGGTAATTACTAATGTATTTGGGCTTTTATCGTGAGCAAAACCCGAAAGCATTGAACTTAGGGCAATAAAAACAAATGCAGATTTTAAATTTCGAAATCGCATATCAGCCTAATCAACAGTTTCCACAATTTCTGTTCTACCTCGTAACTCCGTCAACATTGAGTCCCTAAAACTGACCAGTTGCTGCCTTCTGAAATCCGTCAATACTTTGCTTCGAACATCGCTTAAATTGGCAATTTTTGCATCTACTGCAGAGTCAACCACTACAACGTGAATACCGAACTTTGAGGGTACAATTCCTCTCCAATTTGCGGGTTTACCTTGCAAACTATCTGAAAACAATACGCCAAAATCTGAAGCAACTTGCCGGTAAGACTTATTAGTTTGGTTGGCAGGTATTTCTATAGGTTCAGACCCTTCAATTTCTATTTCTTTGGAATCAAACAGTGACTTTTGTGCAAACATTAAATCCTGTCCAAAAAAATACTGACGAAAACTGATACTCTGCTTGGTCAAGTAAACCTTATCGCTTGTTTTCATGAATTCCTCAAGCACATCGTTTGAAGGCTCTCGAAAATCTACTTGAGAAAGAATAAACTCCTCCGCTGTCTCTATCATCGCCTTTTTCACCAAATCACTCTGCTGATACAGTTCATTTTCTACTGCTATACGGTACAATAACTCTTGTTCAATCCACTTTTCTTTGGCCACATTTAAAATCAACGAATCAGGCTTTACCTGCCATTCCGTTTCAAGTTCCCGCTTCAAATGTTCACGTACTTGATTGTCTATCTGAATAGGTTCATTAATTGTTGAGTCTTTTGATACTTGTTGAATTCCAAATAACACTATCCCCAACAAAACAAATTGAACCAGCGGCTTTTTTAGTAAGTCCATCATAACATACAGCTTTGCATCAAAGTAAAGCTATATTGGTAAATTGCTATTCCAATAAAACTATTTTTTGCTTAATTGACTGCTTGCTCCCATTTTGAATTGAGTAAAAATAAACGCCAGATTGCATACTAGATAGGTCTAACCTTGTATGACTTCCTTGCAGATTCGCGCGCATTACTTCAATTCCGTTAACATTAAAGAGCAAAAAACTATAGTTACCACTTTGTTCAGCGCCAAAATCCGAAACTATAGTTAAGGCTCCTTTGCAGGGGTTTGGAAACACGAATAGCTCATTCGCCTCGAGCTCTAATATTGCATTGGGCTTCACCACGGTCGTATCTTTTGCAGAGTCTGGGATATTCTCTTCATACATGGTCGTTATAACCTCAAATGTGGTGTCTAACTGATGGCAGCCGACATAGGAGCTAACATTCACTGCAAAAGTATCTGCTCTACCGTAAATATGCACTGGACTGATATCTTGAGATTGACCTCCATCTCCAAAGTCCCACTGAACCCAAGATAATGATTTAGTGTCATTTATAAATGTTACCGTATCGTATAAAGCTACATAAAACACATCGTTTACCAAGGTGTCGTACTTAATATTCCAGGTGGCAAGGCTATCAAATACTATGAAATTTGCTGCCTTTTTTAAGGAGTCTAAATCAGTACTATTTAATCCTGCTGTATGAGTGACTTGTAGTGGTGATTTCTCGAATATAGCAGCGTAAAAAGTACTGGCAGAAAGGTACATACCCTTTATGGAAGGATGACTTTCATCAGCATCGTATAACTCAATTGATGGAGAATTCGTTCTTGCATGTCTCCACGCCATACCAACTGGACATACAAATGCGTCGTTATCAAAACCCATTTTAAGGTAATTAGTACGCAACCTCATTTGCATGCCTTCAAATGTGCACAATGGAGGATAATTGTTACAATTTGAAGCATCTCCATATTTCCTTCCCCAAGTCATGTAAAACATTGTTTTGCCACATAGGTTATATTTCCTTACACTATCCGCTAAAATTTTAGCATATGGAAAAACATTAGCATTTACATAAGCATCTCGAAAAGCTCCTTCTTGACTCTGGCATTGAATGACAACATAATCCCAATGACCAGAAGAAATAGCTGTAAAGCTGCTGGGCGAAGTTGCATGATCTTTTATCGTTTGGCCAGCGCTGGCATCGGAAAAAATTAAAGAGTCGCCAGCAGACGAAGCTAATTTTGAAATGAGTTCTGGCAAACCCGCGGTGTAACTGTTTCCAAAAAACAGCACTCTTTTTATTGTACGCTGGGCAAAAGTAACTTGTGCAAAAAGCAACAGAACTGCCAAAGAAATTATTGAAGTATAAATTTTCATATTTATCTATTATTGTGCTCGTCAATATTAACGGATTAAGTTGCCATTCGGTTAGTTTAATTTTGGGAATTTTCTAACCTTCTTATCTCATAAAACTAGTTGATCGAAATATGACTGAATTAAACACAGATACAATTGTTGCTTTAGCTACTCCGCAAGGAGTTGGAGCTATTGGAGTAATTCGGCTTTCTGGAAGCAAATCAATTGATATTCTATCAAAGGTTTTTTCAAAAGACCTCCGCAATGCAAACAGTCACACTGCTCATTTTGGCCAAATAAAAGATAAGGATCGTATTGTAGACGAGGTACTTGTGACGCTATTTTTAGACGGGAAAAGTTATACCGGCGAAGAGGTTGTAGAGGTTTCTTGTCATGGCTCTCAATACATATTGCAGGACGTGATTCGATTGTTTGTCGAAAATGGAGCCCTGCCTGCAAAACCGGGCGAGTTTACATTACGCGCCTTCCTAAATGGAAAACTAGACTTGAGTCAAGCAGAAGCTGTTGCCGATTTAATAGCATCTAACTCTGAAGCTGCACATAAAGTGGCTATGCAACAAATGCGAGGAGGGTTTTCTGAACAAATCAAAAAATTAAGAGCTGACCTCATTCACTTTGCCTCTATGGTTGAGCTTGAACTGGATTTTAGCGAGGAGGATGTTGAATTTGCTAATCGAGATGAACTCAAAGCGTTGATTTGGAATATTCATGTGGTTATTCAGGCTTTGGTTTCGTCCTTCAAAAGCGGGAATGTTATAAAAAATGGGGTTCCAGTTGTAATTGCGGGAAAGCCAAATGCGGGAAAGTCAACTTTATTGAACGCTTTACTAAATGAGGAGAAAGCATTGGTTACAGAAATCGCTGGTACGACTCGAGACGTAATTGAAGATGAGGTAATTTGGAATGGTGTTGTATTTCGATTTATAGATACTGCAGGAATACGAGAAACAGAGGATTTGGTTGAATCTTTAGGCGTAAAAAAGACCTTAGAAAAAATGCGTGAAGCAGCAATTGTCTGCTACTTGTTTGATGCTGCTAATATTGAAACCTCAGAACTTAAAACCATAGTTTCTGCACTTAAAAACGATGTGGAAAAAACAAATTCGGAACTGGTTATAATAGCGAATAAATCGGATCAACTCAGCAAAGAGAAGCGCTCGTTTTTAGAACATGAATATGACCCAATATTCTTGTCTGCCAAAGAAAAAAACAACTTGGAAGAATTAGAAAATCACCTTATCGAATTGGTCAATTTAGGTAAGATAGGCGAACAAGATGTTGTGATTACGAACTCTAGACATTACCTAGCACTAACTTCGGCAAATGAAGCTTTAATGCGAGCTTATAACGGTTTATCAAATGAACTTTCTGGCGATTTATTAGCCGCTGACATTCGGCAATCGCTGTTTCATTTGGGTGAAATTACTGGGGAAATAACAACAGATGATTTATTAGAGAATATATTTTCAAAATTCTGTATTGGAAAGTAACTACAACAAAACAAACATTCAAAAAACATATTAGTAACAAGCACTAAGCCCTGTAAATAGGGCTTTTTTATTAAAACAAAGTTATTGTTTATTTTGTTATGTTTTGCGTTGTTAGGTACATATTTGTACCTTCGTTGTACCTGAATACTTTTTGCAGGGCTTATTTGTACCTCAAAACGTTTTTTAGGGTAATTGTGGCACACATAGGCACATAATGACACGCTAAGGCACACACAGGCACAAAATGAGTAGTGGTTCTGTTGCATTAACTAACGCAAGTTACATTATCTTTAGATTCGTACTTGAAAACTACTTCTATGTTCAAGCGTCACAGATATCCAAAATCAATTATTCTTCAGGCAGTCTATTTCAAAGTCAGATTTACTCTTAGTTACAGAGATGTTGAAGAGATTCTGAGAATAAGAGGGGTGAAAGTGGACCATACTACAATTCAAAGATGGGTTTTCAAGTTCAGTCCGATGATTGAAGCGAATATGCACAGGAGAAAGAAACAAGTATGTGATAGCTGGAGAATGGATGAAACATATATCAAAGTAGGAGGAAAAGATAGATATTTATATAGAGCATTAGACAAGCATGGGAGTACCATTGATTTCCTGTTAACAAAGAGGAGAATGAAGGGTTCAGCACAGAAATTTCTGAATAAAGCAATTGGTAATAACGGAAAACCAAGGATCATTAATATTGACAAAAGTGGAGCCAACACATCAGGTATAAGGACAGTAAACAAGCGAAGTTTATTCGTAAATAACATCAAGATACGAAGAGTCAAATACTTGAATAATATCGTTGAACAGGATCATAGAACAATCAAACGGCGGATATCCATATCAACAGGATTCAAGGAGTTCGAATCAGCACAAAGAACATTGGCAGGAATAGAAATAATTAATATCATCAGGAAGAATCAAATCAAGGACTCAAAGTCAAATTGGTTTGCTACTTTTAAATCTTTAGCAGCTTAATAAACATCGAATTTGGTTACTTTTGGATTCAGGGTAAGTTAATGCAACTGAACCGTTGTCAAGGGCTAATCATTTTTCAGCAGTTTGTGGCTGCTAAAATTGCCTTCATTTTCTAATTTCACAGTGTAAAATCCGTGTGGAATATTGGAAACATCAATCTCTTGTACATCTAAAGCACTGAAGATTAAGGACCCTTTACTATCGAATATGGTCACACGTTCTTGTTTTGAACCAAAATACACGATGCTGTTTGTAGGGTTGGGATAAAAATCGATACCCAACTCGATACCCAACTGGTCTTTTGTTCCGGTATTCATAGAACTTCTGGACAAAAACAGAGTCCGTTTAAATTCCAACTTTTTTGTACCTGTCGGGCTTGTGCTTATTACGTAGTAATTTTCCATGATAGGTAGTGGATAATCTCCAAGCCAAAACTGTTCAAAGTATTCTTCTATTGTAAGGGTCACACCCAAAATAGAGTGTGGTCCTTGGATGGAAGTTCTTTTACCTTTCGTTAATAATACGTCCGAGTACTGCTCACCATCAGGAAGTCTTAATGATCCGAAATTTACGCCTTCCACCTCAATTTTGTCCTGCCAAGGTTCTGTTGTTCCAGTTGGTACAAAGTAGTGAGTGGTTTTAATTTCCTTTGTCTGTTTGAAAGTATTATCAAATGGATAAGAAAAAATCTGAAGCCCTTTATCGTAGCTAACTTCTATATTATCAGTCACTCTGCCCATTGAATACATTCCATCTTTTCCGTAGTTCCAGAAAAACTCGCCATTTTCACTTTTCAATACATGTGTTGCGTTTGGGTAATCTGAAGCATGTTGAGATTCTTTTATTGGCAACATAGACATCTCGTAGGATCCAGTAGGTTCAATTTTTGAAAAATCCCAAGGACCCTGATTATTAACGGTTAACGTATCAAGGATTTGGTCGAATTTCATGGTTATACCATCACCAGGAATAATTAGATTATCAATCTGTTGAGCTTTTGTGAAAAGTGTAAAATTGATAACAGAGAATGCAACAAGAAGTAGTTTTTTATTTTTCATAATTAGTATCTGTTTTTTTAATTAGTTGTTTTAACAAACATGACAGGATTATGCGATTCAGCAGTTAACTTTAAACAATATATGCCTGCTGATAATTTTGAAATATTGATTTGGTTGGTGCCCGTATGTATTACACCAGATTGCAAGATTTTTCCATTTGCATTACATATTTGGTAACCACTCTCCAAAAGTCCCTTAGGTAATTTTAGATTAAGTATTTCCGAGCTCGGGTTTGGGTAAACTTTTAAAAGAGAACGCTTTTTGCTGATGTTCTTTAGAGGGAGGCCGTTAATAAATTTTGTCACTAACACGTTTTGAAAACCAGGAGGGCATGGCCCTGTTTGGGTCATAATTCTGCTTTCTATTACAGGAATGGCATAACCATCCGTCCACCATTGGTAGACATCCATGTTGGTAATACATGCAGATGATCCAATTTGTCTGTCAGACCAGGTACGCCTGGCTCTAACCAATATGGCGTTTTCAAAGACTGTTTTATAAGGCATAGAGAGCTTATGACAAGCAATAGTAGTAAATAGATATTGATAATACGCATAAACGAATAATATTTTTTTTTGATTGTTCGGAAAGTTGCAAGTTAGTTTAAAAGGGATAAATTGGAAGAAAGAATAATGATATGAATATTATCAAGTTTGTTGAAGAATTTCCAGACGAGGCAGGTTGCAGAGAGCATTGGAGAGTGATTCGTGAAAAAGAAGGTGTTGTATGTAAACGTTGTAAATGTGAGAAACATTGGTGGTTAAAGAATCGTGAGCTTTGGCAGTGTAGCCAGTGTAATTTTCGGACTTCTCTTAGGAGTGGAACAATGATGGAGAGTTCAAAATTGGGTTTTCGGGTATGGTTTACAGCGATGGGTCGTTTTTCCAGTTGAGCACACGAACCGATTAAAATAAAAGTCGGTTGCCAGCCTTTCTTGAAGCTGTTCTGTAAGGGTCCCCTAACTTGTACCCCATTTGTACCTCATTTGTACCTCTAAAATGTAAGTCACTGATAATCAATATAGCTTACTTTTTGTATTGGAAAGTAAAAAAGAAAGGGGGACTCCTCCCCCTTTCACTCTAACCATGAAAACAAGTTGGCTACTCCTAACCAACCCATTGGCCACTAAACCAACTTTGTCTCTCAAATAGAAAAACAAGCTATATCTTGAAATGTTCAGAATAACTTGATTTTTTTTAAAAATAATTTAGCATACCTAACGTGGAAAACGAAATTCTAAAATCTTTACTAGTGGATAAGATGCCTTATGGAAAGTATAAGGATACCATATTGGCTAAAATTCCCGTTTCTTATTTAGAATGGATGGCGCGAGAACAGGCTTTTCCAAAAGGAAGATTAGGCATGCAATTGCATACGATCTATGAGATTAAAATAAATGGATTGGAACGTTTGTTACGCAACTGACTTCCCGGCAATTTTTTTAGCTATAAGGCTGCTTATTATTTCGCTTTCCGCCTGGAGCTAGTTCTGGTTGTTCTTTTTGAAGTTTTTTAAGCGCTTTTTTACGTTCTTTGGCTTTTTTCTTGCGGTAACGCTTAATTTTCTTTGGTATGTTCATGCTTGTCTGTCGACCATTTTCAATTCCATAAAGCAAGGCAACTTCATGTGTTCCTGAGTGATAAGAACCTAGCTTTGAACCTATTTGAGTATTAAATGCATAGCCTATCTTAAACAATTTACTAATTCTATAGTTAGCCATTATGTTCACTGCTTGTGTCGTACGATAAGACAAACCAAACCCAATAACCTCGCGATATTCTGCCATTGCATTTATGTCTATTTGCATTGCAGATGCAACTTCATACTTTAATAAGAAAGACGGCTGAATACTAAAAAACTTGCCTAAATCTTTTTTCCATCCCCCTGTCAAATTCAATGGGATTTGTTTTATGTCAAACCCAATTGTTCCTTTATTCTCTGTTCCAGTTGGCTCAAAATGATTGTAGAGCAAAGTTGGAAGCGCTAACCCTGCAAAGAACTTTTTATTAATATAATAAGCTCCAGCACCCATATTTACAGAAAACATTGAAGTAGCCGATCCTTGAAATGTTGGATCATCGGGAAAGTCTGTTTGAATTTGAGTATAATCGCTTTGAATAAATTGTAAACCCGGAGCCGCCGAAAGCGAGAAAAAACTTTTACTATCTATTCTAAATTTATGCGCATAAATAGCAGAAAGTCGCCCATTATTATGAATTCCTATCCTATCGTTTGAAAGCAATATTCCTCCAAAACGACTTGCAGATTTTAGCGGCATATTATAGTTCATAAAAAAACTCGTTGGTGCACCCTCATATCCAAGCCACTGCTGTTTAAATATTAACGCCCCATTTTGTGCGCCAGATTTCGCAATTGAAGCAGTATTCACAAAAGGTTGGTGAATCACATACTGAGACACCTCAGGAGACTGCTGCGCTTTACTTCGAAAAGAAATGAAAGCCAAAATAGATATGAAAAATACAGTTACTCGCATCAATTTGATTTCATTTCGATAGAACCTTTGATTGGTTCTCCATCATTCGTAATTAATACATAATAGAAAACTCCGTCACCAATTTTATCGCTACCACCTATTCCTTTGTTGGCCTGTCCAGCCCACTCATTTAAATACGGAGCTGCCTCAAAAATTAAATCTCCCCATCGGTTATAGATGTACAATTCATTTTCAGGATAGGCTTCTATTCCTGGAATTACCCAAGTATCATTCATGCCATCTCCATTTGGACTAAAGCCATTGGGAATGAAATCATAGGGGTCTCCCAAAACATTAAAAATAAGTCGAGCCGTATCGCAAATATTAGTGCATACAATATCACAAACTCTGTAATCTACCGTATCTTGCCTTCGATATTCTGGATCCGGTTGATAATATACACTGGATAGAATATCTTGTTTTTTACCTTGTTCTTGATAAAACTCTGCTGCATTAGTAGGGGTATTTAACATTGTTATTTCACCAATTAATTCTACCGTGTCTGCGGGATAATTGTCCAACACATCAATCGTAACATCCTCCCCTTTTTTCAAATCAGTGGTCTTTCCCTTTCCTGTAATAATTGATCCATTAGAAAGCGATACTAAAACACTTGCAGAATCTTTACAACTATTAATATTGGTTACAGTAACGTTATACTTTGTAGCGGTATCCTGAACTATAGGCAAGGGATTAACAGTACTCTCGTTATCCCAGAGATAAGTAATCCCACCTTGCGCTTCTATTTCGAAATCAATTCCAGCACAAGCAAACGCAACAGGCTTAATAGAAGCAACTGGACTGTAAGAAATGCGGAGGAATTTAGTAGCCGTATCAGAACAACCTGTAGCGCTGTAATCATATATATATTGGAGCCTAGTTAATGTAGAAGTATCGGAGGCGGGAGGTAAGTATTTTTCCCCTCTAAAAATAGAAATTACATCACCATATTCATCAACGAATTTCCCTCCATTTGCAGGCGGTGGAAAAAACAAAGTATCCCCCATTGCAAATAAGTCTATTGAGTCATTATTGCACAGTCTATTTAATGTCAAAGCAGGGTTAAAAACAATACCATCTAACCTTCGAATTAAAAGGCTTGAAATGCCAATAGAAGTACAATTATTAGTATCCGTATAGGTATAAACTACTGAATCTTGCGCAACTCCTGGGAGTGCAGGAAAATTAGAAGGATCGAGTAATCCGTTTGTCAGAACTTGACCTCTTAAAGAGTAAACTCCACCTATAGGTGAACCTCCAGTAATTAATCGAGATTTTTCGTTTTCACAAATCGGAGGTACAGCAGCCATACTCACACCGGGCAAAGAATTGACTGCTAAATTTTGAGTTACTGAATCTTTACAACCTTGAAGGTTTTCAAAAACATAAGTTACCGGATGAGTGCCCACTCCCGATAATCTTGGAAAGAAATTACCTGAACTCACCCAAGGACTTTTGTATTGTCCATTACCTAAAGATGACGGCGACCCTCCTGTTAATGTAATCAAAGAATCACTTGAGCATATTTTAGTAGTGAAGGAAAAAGTAACGTCAGGCACTGAATCAATATTTAAAGCCACAGAAGCAGTATCGGCGCATCCGTTGTTATCCACAAAAGAAAAGTGAACGGTATCTAATTGACTCGTAGCTGAAGAAGGAGTATATCTTGCATTAGAAGAATTAACCGCTTTTCCCGAATAAACTCCTCCCGTTTGATTTCCTCCAGTCAATATAAAAGGCAATGTGTTATTACAAAGCGGAATTGGTGGAGAAAAATTAAATACCACATTCGGTATTGGGTTTATTACAATAAATGCAACCTTCTCGCTTTCGCAGCCGGCCAAAGAATCAATTGCATGATAAATTACCGAATGACCAGGAGTTTGGTTTGGGGGTAAAGTATCGCTTCTAAAGACTACGCTATCTTCAATACCATATGCATTCGCTCCTGTAATCTCATAATATTCGCTACTTAAAGGCACATTTGCGGAACCAAATTTCAGCGTATCCCTTGGGTCTTTTTCACAGTAAATGGGCAGCGTAGTAAAAGTAATTAGTGGATTTGCTCGAACTTCGTAAATAGCTGTATCGCTTCCCTTGCAACCTGCTGCATTTTCATATACATAAATTAGCGTATCTACTCCAGCACCCGCAAATACACTAAAAAATTCTCCCGTACTTTGATTAATTCCTGGGCTGCCAGTTAAGGAACCCCCATTTGTAGGTGAGTATGCAGGAGAAAGAGCAATTAAAAATTGCCCTGTACTGTCACAAACTATTGTGTCAGTAATTGAATTGAAAGGCTCTGCTTCAACATGAATTTTTATTGAGCGCGACGTATCTGCACAACTTTTAATGTTGTCTGAAATAACTAAGTAATAAGACGCTGTAGTTTTCGCTTGGAAATTTTGAGAAGTTGCTCCTGTAATCGCAACTCCACCTTCATACCATTGGTAGCTAAAAGAAGCAGAAGAACCCAAAGCACTCAATTGACCTGAATCCGCAAAACAGAGCAAGGCACTATCTCCTTGAACTCTCAAATTAGTTGCTAAGGAAACACTATCGTCTATTGGACAATAAATCTCTTTTGCACTAGCGCTTGCTAGGTAGCCGTCAAAGAAAGAAACCGCTCTTGAAATAAATGTTCCTGCATTTTTAAAGTTTGCAATCCTTCTAAATTGGCCTGAAAAATACATTCTACTGCCACCCAATTTCATGCTTTTTGCTGTTACAACATTTGATCCCGGTCCCGCAATTGAACCGTGAGCTGAGAACTCGGTAAGCGCATTGTTCCACGAAAGTAAAAATATGTCGATTGTTGAGTTTGAAGTTGCCAAATAACTCCCGAACGTGAGGTTAGCTCCAAATTCACCAAAAGCAAAAAGATTAGCATTTGCTTCAAGTTGAGTAATTCTTTCTGAACTAATACCTCCATAACTTTTTAAAGCAGTTCCAACAAGGCTCGTTGTATTCAATTTTCCAATGAAGATATCTTCACCCCCTGCAGAATTAAAACTTCGTGTACCGTCTGTTATTGCTATAGTATATCCTCCTCCAATCGCTATTTCACTATTTGAGAGTATTACTAAATCCGCAGCTTTTATATTCCCGTTGCCATAAAAAGGTCTGGTATTAACACCTAGAACACCATTGGTGTTGTAAGCTGCCACAAACACATTAGTAGCACCTGCTGAGCTAGGGCTTAAAAATGCGCTACCCGAAAGCTGAATAGTTTGACTAAAATTCCCTAAAACCAGTAATCTAGCATTTGAATTGTCGTACTCTAAGCTAACCACCTCTTCATTACCAGCACCATTAATTGATTTTAACCATAACGCGTTGCCATTAGCATCGTACTTGTAAATAAAAATGTCGTTGTTTATACCTTGAGAAGTAATCGTATCAGTACCAGAAATCATTGTTCCTTTAAAAATACCCGCAACGTATATATTACCAGTAGCATCAACGGTAACAGCTTGCCCCTCACTGAGTATATTGTTGGTAGTTGGAACTACCCAATCCGCAGTTCCAGAAGCATTAATTTTAGCTATAAAAAAACTCCCAGCGCCATATGTTTGAGCTACAGTTACAGCACCTGTAAGAGTACCATGCAATTTTCCAGTTACATAGGAAACATTTGAACTACCTACGGCATCATTTATGGCATCATTTGCACCGGTAGATATAAAATGAAGTGGGTTGAAATTCACACCTCCTCCTTTATTAGTTCCTCTTACAAAAACGTCCTTACCTCCACTTGCAGATCCAGTTCCACCAGGCAGCGTACCACAAAAAAAACCGCAACCAATTACCACAGTGTCGTTAGTTGTAATTGCAAGTGCAGAAACTTCATCTGACCCACCTGAAGTCCCTACTTGTTTTGCCCACTCGAATTTTTGGCTCATTAATGAACCAGAAAATAGAATAAAAAATAAGGAAATTACTATTCGAATCATCTAGTCTATTACCTATCGGTTAATTACGATTTCACGAGTAATTACAGTTTCGTTTTGAATAAACTGAACGTAATATAAACCGCTGCTAATATTTGACAGAATTATGGAATGCATTGACCCTTGCAAGCTAGAATCAATACCTTTTTGATACCTGATTTTCCCCTGTGCATCGTAAACAACTAATTGACCTTCTCCAGCATCAATTCCATTCAGTTTTAATTGAAATGAACCGTTGTTTGGATTAGGCCAAACTAGGAATGCAATCTCTTTTTGAGGCAGCTCGGAAACGCCAACTAACTTCACTCCATAATCGCGACTCAAATTAGAAATAGTAGTAATTCCAGTATCGCCGCAATTTGTCGCACCTTTTATTCCTATGTAATAATAAAGAACGCTGCTTGTGTAAGGTACATTATAATCGATGTAAGTATTAATACCACCCATGCTATCCAACAATTGCAATCCTAACTGTGAAGAATAGCGATAGATGTAATAGTCTCCAAATGAATGGCCTTGATAATTACTCCAATTCAATTCAATAAGTGTGCTATCCGTTTGCTTAGTGTTTAACAAAATGCTTTTGTGCCCTGGACTCAATACACTTTCGTTTTCACAAGCATCAATTGCAACCAAAGAATAGGTTCCTATCGAAGTAGAATTAGTGAGCGCTGAATCTACGAAACTCGGCGCAGCATTTCTTCCAATTGTTGCCAATTTAAAATACTGATTTTTTACCGCAGACTCTCTATACACATAGAAGGAGTCGGCGGGAGAACCAGTTGTATCCCAGACAAGCACATTGGCAGATAACAAGGAATCATTTGTCACTGTACAAATCACTGGCATTGTTGGCAGCACTGCCTCAATATCGTATTGCTCAATTGCCGAACAACCATTTACGTCACTTGCCGTAACCGTATAAGAACCAATAGATAAATTCTGAATTGATGATGTTGTATCCCCATTGGACCAATTAAAGGAGCTAATCGGGTCAATACCAGATATCGTTAATGCCCCATTATTTTGACTACAATCTGCAAACTGAATTGAATCTAATTTAATTTTTGGAGCAGCAGCCGTATTTAATGCAACGACAAACGTATCCATACAACCTTTGTTATTTGTAACAACTAAATTATAAGTTCCTGAACCTACACTTTTAAGCGTGTCTCTTGAAGCTTGACTTAGCCATTGATAACTAACTGAGTCCAGACTATTAGACAACTTCATAAAAATAGACCCATTTGTTGAATCACAATCGGGCTGTTCTATTACAGCTTGATATTCATAAGCTTTTGGACTTGTTATTTCAAAAGACTTAAATGAACTACAACCATCTTCGCCAATAACAGAAAGCTCATAAATACCGCTTTTCAAATTCGTCAACTTTGTGCCTAAAGCCCCATTATTCCAAAACAGCTGGTAAGCTGAATTACTGGATATACTAACTTCAATTTCGCCACTTTCATCTCCTGCACAAGTATTGTTTACAAGAGAAGAAACATTAATTATTGGTCCATCTTCATTACTAACTCCAATAACACCGTACTGAATACAACCATTTTTATCATTCACCGTTACTTGATAATTGCCTGCGTAAAGCTGCCTTGCTGTTGAAGTTCTCTCGCCGGTAGACCACAAGTAATTGTATGGTTTTATGCCTCCTGTTACCGAGGTAAAAGCGGTTCCATTTGCCGTGTTACAAGCTGCATCAATTGAAGAAGTATAAACCGTAATTTGATCAAATACAGTTACTCCAATATTCCGAATTGAAGAACAGTTAAAACTATTGGTGGCAGTTACGCTATAGTTTGACGTTCGTAAAGGACTTACCTGAATTGTTGAAAGGTAGTCACCAGTATTCCAATCGTAACTATAGTTACCGGAAGCAATTAACTGAATTTTATCGCCAAGACAAATACCCGTATCCGAAGAAACCTGAAAATCAGGAAGTGGTCTAATCACAATGGTATCTTTTGCTGTGGTGGCACAATTATTACTGTCAGTAAACACATAGCTCATCGCAAAACGACCTGTGTCTAACAAGCTTGCGTTAAAATTAGAACCAAAAACATTGGCTCCATTAAATTTACCACCAGAAGGGCTAAAGTAGGTGGAAAGGTCTAGAGAAGCTGTCCCTTTACAAATATCAGGAACTGGAGTTGCAGTAACCACAGCCGAAGAATCAAACGTAATAAATACGGTATCAGAATTCTCACAACCAAATCCATCAATAAAGTTATAAACTAAGGTATCACCACTTGAAGAAACCTTTGCTGGATCATAAAAAGAACCTGAAACTCCTTGCCCAGAATAAACGCCTCCACTACCAATAGGCGAACCACCTGTCAATGCCATTGGTGCAGCATTATCACAAAACTTATTTCCAAAATTTAATTGGGTTAATGGCAATGCGCGAACTCTTTGCGTTTGAGCAACTTTATTTTCACAACCATTTGTATCAACAAAATTGTAGGTAATGCTCCAAATACCAACGCTATCAGGTCTAAATGCGGATGTTGCACTATCAACATTAACTCCACTGTAAAACCCACCAACAGGTAAGGCACCGGTTAATGTTTTTATGGTATCGTATTGACATAAGTCTAAGAATACCGCGGCAGTCAATACTGGCAAACCATTAACAACTACAATCTCAGTGTCTGAAACAGAGCAATTGTTGTTATCTGTAAATCTATAAACGACAGGATGGCTTCCTACTTTTGCAATTGAAGGGTAAAACTGAGTTCCAACAACTCCACTACCCGAATACACACCAGTTCCACCAACAGTAGGGCTTCCTTTTGTAAGCGCTATTGGAGCATTATTAACGCAATAATCTGGGAAGGTATCCAAAACTGTATTAGGAATAGCACGCACCAAAATTGTTTTTGATATTGTGTCAGAACAACCTGTACTTGTTAGTTTACCGACATAGCTTAATGTATCTAATCCTACTGAACTTAAGCTTGCTAAATATCTACCCGATATCGCATTTACAATACCCGTTGACCCATAGAAGTAACTAGAATCTCCAGAAGTTGAAGTCCCCGTAAGACTAAATGTGTCTGCATTAAAGCAAATTGCAGACTGCGCCCCAAATTGAGTACTTGGTACAGAGTTTATTGTAAACGTAGCAGTTGCTTGAGAAACACAACCGTCGGCATTCGTCAATGAATAAGTCATTGTTCTAGGCCCAACTCCCGCTACTGCCGGAGAAAAGACTGTATTATTCAACATACCACCACCGGAATACTTGAACGTTCCTATCGAAGGAGTGCCACTCGTAAGCGTTGCAACAGTATCATTTAAACAGAACGTTTGATTTGTAAATGAAACTGGTGTAGTTGAATTAACAACAATCGTATCAATTATTTTACTGGTACAATTATCACTATTTGTATAAGAATATGTAATTAGATTATTACCAAGTGCTGCGTTAGCAGGAGTAAATTTATTTCCAACCAAACCACGACCTGTATACACCCCTCCAATTGGAGTTGCAGAAGACAAGTTAAAAGTAGGTTCATTATTACAAACTCTAGATCTAGCAGTGTCTATAGTGAAAGTTACAATTGTAGTGTCTAACACTTCAATCGTTTGAGATAAACTATCCATACAACCCAAAGCATCCGTGTATACATATGTAATTGTATCTATACCTGAACCCGCTAAACTTGGCATGTATTTACCTGCAGTTAACAATCCTAGCGTATCCGATTTGTACTGATAATTACCAGTATTAAACTTACCTTCTGTAAACGTATACTCAACACCATTTAAACATTGATCAGGAAGAAGTGCCAGGGTAATTTGCGGAACCGAATCCACTATAAACGTATCAATTACAAAATCAGAACATCCATTTGAATCGGTGTAAGTATACTGAAGTGTTTTATTCGCACCTACGCTTAGCACGCTAGGATTAAAGTATCCTGAAGTACTAATTCCAACTCCTGAAAATACACCACCTGCTCCAACCGGAGTAGCAAATACAGAATCAGGAATTTGGTTCTTACAAATTCTTGCAAATGGAGTTGTAAAAGCTGGTTCAGGTAAACCATAAACTTGTATTTCATCTGTTGTCGAATCTGCGCAACCAAACTGATTTACATATTTATACTGAATGACATGAGTTCCCGTATCGGCTACACCCGCGAAAAATCGATTTCCCGATACGCCTTTTCCACCAAAAGAACCAACACCAGCCGAAGCTGCTGTTATAGGGCTTTGTCCTGTAAGTACAAAGCTGTTTGCATCAATACATCTTTCGGTATTGACCAATGGTAATGTGAAACTAACTGCAGGAATTTGACGCACCAAGAATACAGCTTCGGCAGTGTCAGAACAACCTCCAGCAGTATATCGATAATGTACCTCATCTTGTCCTACGCCGGCAGAATCTGGATTGTAGTTTCCTGTTTGAAGAACACCTTTACCAAAATAATAAGTTCCTCCTACTGGTGTTCCACCATCCATAACCACCTCAGGGCTGTTTATACAAAAGGTATCTGTGCGCAGTTCAACAACCGGAATTGCCTTAACATCAATAGCTCTATATGCAGTACTCGTACAGTTATTAGCGTTAGTAACCTTATAGGTAAGTGTTTGTGAACCTGTATCTGCAATAGCAGGATTGAATCCATAACTTCCAGTAACCGAATTATTTATGTTCGTATCTAAATAATAACCGTTAAGACCCGCTGTAAAATTATCTGGTTTTGATAGGGTTATCCTACCGTCATTAATACAATAGCTAGCCGCAGCAGAAAACTGGATGTTGAAGGTGTCATTAACAGTAATCGTATTGGTAGCAAAAGCCGAACAACCCGTTATTGAATCTGTGTAGGTGTATGTAATTGTATGTGTGCCTGTATCAGCAACAAAAGGATCAAAAATTCCAATACTATCGTTTACAATTCCAGTTCCGGTAAACCTACCATACACTATATCTATAGGGCTGTTTTCAGAAATCGTATAAGGCGCTTCGTTTATACACAAATCACCAATTGTAGACACAGTAACACTTGGTCGCTTATGAATTACAACAGAAGTATCGGCAAAACCTGAACAACCATTGGAATCGACATAAGAGTATTTTACTGGATAATTTCCAAAGGCTTTTGGTGTAAGTGTATCTCCAGAAACATTGAACCCTGAATACGTTCCACCAGCTCCTCTTGGAGAAGCGTGGCTTAACAAAATTGGACTTCCAAAAGCACATGCAGCTTGAATTGTTGAATCGAACTGTACTATTGGATCATTGTAAACTGTGAGCTCAAACGTATCGTAAACCACACAATTATTTTGGTCTGTAACTTTTACAACAAATTCAAATGAAGAATCAACTGAAATTGTTGGTGTTGTTTCTCCATTGTTCCATAAGTATGCGTATTGCGAATTTTCATTTGCGGTAATTGAAGTATCTGTACTAGAACAAATTGAAAAATCAGCCGGTAATCCAATAATAATTGCACTATCTAAATTCACTGAATTAGAATAGGTAGCAGAACAACCTGCAGAATCAATTACTGTAACCGTATAAAGCCCTTGCATATTTGCTGTATCTGGATTTACTCTTACTACAACATTTGAAGTATCAGTAAATGAATTAGGTCCGTCCCAACTGTAATCTACGCCTCCAGAAGCAATTAGAACAATAGAATCTGCTGCACATGCTTTTTGAATAGTGAAATTAGCAGCGGGATTTGGGCGAACAGAAACGGTATCTATAATAAAGTTGTTACTTGGATCGTCGTCCAAGTATCCTCTCGATCCGCTTCCAGTAATGGTATCGGCAGATACGCTGATTCTAAAATCAGTATTGGCAGTAAAATCGATATATCCAACAATGGCAGAATCAATTGCATTTTTAGCCAAACTACCATTATAGTAGAATACTGAATCTTGCTCAGAAGCATTGGTAAGATTTACAGCACCAATATTAATTGCAATCTTTTTTATAACCGAATCACTTGTATTACGGAAATAAGCTTTTACTTGCTGCGTGCCGCTGCATAGCGTATCGACCGAAATAGAATCAATGGTTACATCGAATACAATAGGATCAAATTCATAAGCACCCATATCCGGTGGGTTCGTTCGCGTGGAATCGAGAATATTTTTAGGAATGTCTACAATTGTCATTCCCGAGCCATTCAAAGCAGATCGATACGGTTTTAAAGAAGTATCCGATAAAAAATAAGGGTTAGCAGAAACTGAATTGGAATCTTTGCCAGCCGATTGTAAGTCAGCTAACGCAGCATAACTCGTACTTCCTAATTTTACAATTGAATCATTCTCTGTATAATAATTGTTATTAGAAGACGAAATAACTGCAGTGGAGTGTGCTTCAAGTGCCAAGCCAGCATGTTCAACAAAAACATTATTGTTGCTGACATTATAGTTTCCACTTCCAATACCAATAGCTTTTCCACCAAAGGACTTATTAAAGCGCTTCATATGGATGGTATTGTGATGAATGAATGAATTATCACCGGGTTTAACACTTACAGTTAATGCATTGAATGTACCGTTTATATTATTTCGTTTCTGTGTAAGATTCAGCACATTGTTGTACACATAAAAACTTCCAACTGGATAGCCATTGTTTTGTGTTCTCCGTTGCACTGTGATGCCATGAAAAGTTGATTCAGTTCTATGGTAAAGGTTATTATTATATACCTCGGCTCGATTTGCCCATATTCCGATTTGACGCGTCCAGCTATTGGCTGCATCTGCAGATGTCGTGTTGTTATTCACTCTTGCAAACCCAACTGATAATTGAATCGCCAGACTTGTATTCACAAAATCGTTGTGGTGAACCCAAACAGAACTGTTCATCGTTGCAGGAGGAAAAATATCCATCCTTCCTCGCTCCAATTTACAATTAGATACTTCTAAACTATCGAGATGACCACTAAACGTAGAAAGGGAATAGTTCCCCAAGCCAGTTCCATCAAAACTACAGCTGTCGATAAGTACGTTTCTAACGGTATCTGTTCCATCAAATATTATCAAGGCTTTTGTGACTCCGCCTCCAGTTACTCCAGTAAATCGTAGCTTTTTAAAAGTTAAATTCCCTTTACCTCTTAAACTTACTAAACCATTAAGAGAAGCATCAACAGTATCGGTAATCAATACTGTATCTGTAGCTGCATTGCTAGGATCAGCCTGGAATATTACTCTTCCACTATCTCCAGCATTGTATATTTCATTGAATTGTAGTGATCCCTTATAAGTTCCTTGTCGAATATTAAACGTTACATCATCGCAAATACCTATCTCATTCAAATGATTAACAGCTTCAGAAATAGTAGAATAATCTGGGGTGGTTCCTCCAATTGTATAGGGACCGGACAAAGGTGTTCTGGTGATATTAACCGGATTATCCTCCCCTGTATAAATGGAATCTCTTGATCCAGAAACGAAAGCAAAGACTTCCAAATCGGCAGGGACAATTGGAACTTCACCTACAGAATCAGGTACAGTCCAAGTATAAGTTCTTGTCCAAAGTGTTCCTTTTTTATAGACAATTGAATCAAGATGTTCTCCCCATTGCCCCGTTACCAAATGTCGAAGTACATCATTATGAGTGTAAATACCAATGTTAGCCCCATACCTTGCAGGATAATTGGATATATTTCCATTTTGTGGCCCAATAATGTTATCCTGTTTAAAACCAACATTGACGAAAGTGCTATCCGCTAAAGTATCCGTAAAGTAAACCTCTACCATTGCAGTGATGGTTTTTGTTTGACCATTATAACTCGCAGTGACCCCAACATTTACCGGTGAAGGTTGGTTTAGAATAGTATCTCGAGCATCTTCCCACAAGCCTCGGCTCATGGCAGTTCTAGCAGTGACATTTAATGAAGGAAACAAAGATCGGTTCACTGACCCAGAAGGCCAACCTTGAATTCCAGCCTGAGTTTGAATTGCAGGGCCAAAAGATGACCGATAGTCAGGATAATAATATGGGCCTGAGGTTCTAGGCCCAGCGTAAAATCCTTCATAGGTATTTATTATAGTAAATAATGTAGAATCCTTATCACGCAGTGTGTCTGCAACATGATCTGCAAAACCACCAAAAGGGGTCAAAGCACCTCGATATACTTCTAGAACGACCTTTTTATTTTGGGCGGTAGTATCTGCAATCGTTTGTGCATTCACAATCTGTGAACTAAACAATAGCCCTAGAACTATAAAAATTTTCTCAAGTACTTTTTTCAACTTCATACTCTTACCTAATCACTTGAATTCTCTCCATAAATACTTCATCTGCTGCATCAATTCTCAATTGATACATTCCGGCTGCGTTGTTCATTAAGTCAATTGGAAGGGTTACCACCCCAAAGACATTGTCCAAATTCGCATTCCACACTACTCTCCCGCTCATATCCGTGATAAGCAATCCTACGTTAGTCTCGGCATTAAATCCTAGTTGCAATGTAAATTGTCCACCGTTAGGATTAGGATATAATTTACATATTGCAAGATTTCCTGGGTGATCCACATTGATATTGAAGGATCCGTAATTAATTGATTTATTAGACCAAGAATAATCGTAGTAATCTGTTGGTCCACAACTTTCTGGTGCTGCAACTCTGATAATGTAATAAATGTTGGCTGCACCAAATTCTTCTCCAGAGATAATAATTTCATTGGTTCCAATTCCAGCTCTACCGTATTCCGACATCACTCCATTTGCAACTCTCATGATTTCATATTCCGAGTATTTGAAGCCAGCATAAGCTGTCCAACGCAGGATTATATTGTTGTCTTTATCCAACTGACTGGTTAAGTAAATGGTTTGATGTAAACCACTCAATTCACTTACACTTCCACAACTATCGGTTGACTTAATTGCGTAGCTGTATGACTTATCAATGAGCGTTGGTAAACTATCGGTAAATACATTAACGTTTACTGGAGCGGAACCCAATACACTAAAGTCTTTTCGACCCAATGCTTTGGTAAATACTTCAATTTCTTTAGCTCCTGTATTCGACCAGACAACTTGAGCAAGACCTGTAGCTGTATCAATTGTTGCAACGCAAAGTTCTTTTGCTCTAGGTGTAATGCTGTTAAGTGTAATATTCGTAAGTCCTCGACAACCCGCAGTGTCAGTTGCAGTTGCTCTGTACACTCCGTGCACCAAGTTTTTAATAATGTACGTGGAGTCTCCAGTATTCCATCTAAACTGAGCCAAGGTATCTTTATTGATATCAATGTGTATTTCACCATTGTTTGAACCACAATCTGGTTGAATAACTTTAATAAGTGAAATAACCGGAGCACCCGAATCACTTACCACCACCTCAATGCTATCTGTACAACTATTATCGTCTGTAACGGTAACTTGATACACACCAGCACCAGCGGCTAAAAGCGTATCGTTTGAAGTACTGTTTGACCAATCATATCTGTAAGGGAATACACCTCCTGTTACGTTAAGTGTAACAGAACCATCGTTGCTTCCACACTTCGGTGCCTGCACAAGTGCATCTATTTGCATGGCATCAGGAGCTGTAATCGTAAACTCTTGAGTAGTTATGCAGCTATCGGCAGCAATTACTGTAAGAATGTACTTACCTGGAGATAATCCATTAATGTCTTCTGTAATAGCTCCATTTGACCATTGAATTGAAAGCACTGCACCTTGAATATCCAAGGCAATAGAACCATCAGCAACTCCAGCACAACTTGCATTGGTAATTCCGTTTACAACTACGTTTGGACCATTTGTGTTTTTGATAACAGCAGAAGCACTGTTGTTACAAACATTGGCATCAGTTACTGTTACTTCGTAGAATCCAGCTTTTAAACCAGTTGCAATTGCATTTTTACTACCACTTGTCCATAAATATTTAAATGGAGGTAACCCACCAGCAACGGAAACATTTGCAATACCATCCGATTTGCCACAACCCGCATTTTGACTCGACGTTGTCAGTATAATTTCTGGAAGCACCTCAACTCGAACCGATTTCTGATCCGAACAACCGTTGGTGTCTAATCCAATTACCGAATAATTGGTTGTGTTACGAGGAGAAACACTAATATTTGGATTTTGCACTCCTGTACTCCAAGTGTACAAAGCACCCTTTCCTGCTCCAGCTGCAAAAAGGTTGACCAATGAGCCCGCACAGAGCACAGTATCGTTACTTATATTCAATACAGGATCTATTGCTACCAATAATTTAGCGGTGTCTGAATTATTGCAATTGTTTGAATCTGTAAATTGATAAACAATATCTAAGTATCCCGTTCCTGAAGACTGCGTGTACAACTGATTTTGGAATATTCCTTTACCAAGATAACTTCCTCCAACAGGAGAGCCTCCTGTTAACCTCACCAAATTTTCACTGTAACAAGCAACAGAATCTCCTAAAGCAAAGGAAACATTAGGTTGCGGAAGAATATTTATAACCGTGCTGGCAGAATCCCAACATCCATTAGCATCAAAATATTGGTATATTATTTTTTGAGATCCAGCAGTATCATTGGCAATAAACCTATTTCCAGCAAGCTGATTCGAACTCAATAAGGTATCTTCATAGTACAACCCGCCTTGTGGAAGACCAAACCCTAAAATTCGAGCAGAATTCAAACACAAGCCCGCTGCGTTTTGAAGCGCAACTGTTGGCGAAGTATTAACTGTAAGAACATGAGTAGAACTATCGGCACAAGTGTATCCAAAACTAGTATCGAAATAAGCTACTTGAATATTATGCACACCTACTCCAGCAGAATCAACATTAAATATTGAGTCGTTTGTTACTCCCGCGCCACTATAAATACCATATCCATTTCCAACCGTATTTGTTGCAAAATCCAAGGTATCTATGCCATCTTTATCGCAATATTTAAGTGCACTGCTTACTTGAATGCTTGGTGCTGTTTTAACTCTATACGAGGCTATCGCTGTATCAACACAACTGTTGCTTGCAGTGAAAATATAACCCATTGTATCTATGCCTGCACTTGCGAATTGTGGGAAGAAGGTGCCGCTAAACACTCCACTTCCTCGATAAACTCCTGTACCACCAGTTTTAGGGAATCCCTCAGTTAACTGGTATGGATTTTCATTGGTACAGAACTTAAGCGTTGAATCAAATAATTGAACAATTGGCTTAGCTAGCACATTGAAAACTCTGCTTGCTGAATCTGAACATTGAGCAGTATCAGTAAAGGTATAGGTTACTTTGTAGCTGTTACCAGCTATATAGTTAGCCGGAATAAATACGTCACCCGCTATGGCTAAAGAGTCAACTGTATACTTTGAGGTATCTCTTCCGTTAAAGCTAATTTGAGAACCACCAGACAGTTTAAAGGAAGAGCCATTTTCGCAAATATCACCAATCGCATTTAAGCTTACCAACGGAAGCGAATTCACTAAGGCAAATTGTGAAGTGGAGTCACTACAACCATTTGCTGTATCGTTAACAACATACCATAATTCATGCACACCAGTACCTGCAATGGAAGGATCAAAAATTGTATTTGACACAATGCCTTTTCCTTTAAACACCGTTTCATATGGACTAACTGCTCTTGGAGAAACTCTATTTTCCAAGTGTATGGTATCCGCATTTTCACAATATCCAGTAGTATCTAATCCACTAAATAGAGCATTTGGAGCTGCTTTGATGTTCATTGTATTTGAAGCACTATCAATACAGCCAAATGTATTTTCGTACAAGTACCAAACAGTGGCAATTCCCGAACCAACTGCAGTAGGATCGAAATAACCATTCTGCACGCCATTTCCTTTGTAAGAACTGTTGATTGAGTTTCCAACAGGTGCGCCACCGGTAAGGTAGAATGTATCCAAGTTTTCACAAATATCAGTGAACTGAGGCAATGTAACAATGGGTTGAGGATGCACTACTATACTAAATGACTTTGTGCTGAAGCATCCCACATTTTCTAAGTTATAGGTCACTAAGTGAGTTCCTGCTTTTGCCGAATCAGGCAAGAAACTTAAACTGTCTGCTCCTATTCCTCGTTGTCCTGTATAGAATCCATTTCCATTACCTACCGTTAACTGAATAGAGTCATCAGCAGCACAGAATACCGGACTTGAACCTAAAGTTATTACTGGTATAGAATCTATGTGAATGAAGTCCGTATCTGAATTGGTACAACCGTTTGCATCGGTATAGGTATAAGCAATGGTATCGTTTCTCGTTGTATTTGTATCAGATAAGTAGTTATTATTACTTACTCTACCATCAACATTACTGAATATTCCACCCAATAGATTTACACCGCTTAATGCAATCGAAGAACTACCATGACATAATGTATCATCGCTACTTGGTAAAGTAAATATTACATCTGGCAAGGAGTCTATACTAAATGCTTGAGCAGCACTTCCAATACAACCATTAAGATTGGTGTAAGTGTAAATTATAGTATCCACAGTTCCACCAGAATCCAGTGTATTTAGATAATAGATACCTGATAATGTAGTATCAATTCTATTAGGACTGGTAGCGGTGAATACTCCTCCAAGAGGAAAGCCTCCATTTAAATGAACTGTATCAACATCTTCACATACTGGGTTAAACGCAGCAAGAGTAACTGTTGGCACGGTATCAACTCTTATTGTATCTGCAATAGAAGAAGAACATCCATTAGTATCGGTAAACTCATAAGTAATATTAAATAGTCCCGTTCCAGAAATTGCCGTAATTATCGAGTCATTCCGTACACCATTTCCAGAGTAAACTCCAACTTCACCTGCTACAGTTGCTTTAGGTATTCCAAAGTTTATTTTCTTAAACTCTTCGTTGAAGCAAATATTACCTAAGCTTGGGTTGAATGAAACCACTGGAGGGGTGTCTACATAAATAGAACCAGCAGCAGTATCAATACATCCGTATTGGTTATCAACCACATAATTCAATGTATTTGATTGTTTGTCTAATGAAGTATCAGCAACAAAACTGGTATCATTTATAACACCTGGACCATAGTATTTACCTCCAAAAGGAGTCGCAGCTGTAAGCGTAAACGTATCGGCATCGGCACAAACATCTTGCAAGGCATTAAACACGATTGCTGGAGTCGGTCGAACTACAATAGAGAATTGAGTATCGGCTTTACAACTATTTAAATCTGTAAATGAATAGGCTATTTGATGCGTTCCAACACCCGCAACTGCAGGATTAAAGGTTAAACTATCTACCGTAGAAACTCCACTACCAATATAGTTCGGTTGATTAGGAATCCAAACACTATCTAGTGAGAATGAGGTATCATTAACGCAAATATCACCTAATAGATTCGGCCTTAATATCGGCAATGAATCCACGATAATTGTAAACATTACAGAATCAGAACAACCCGTTAAAGTTTCGGTGAATTTGTACTGAATATTAGCAGTGTCATTTCCTGTAACCGAGGGGAAATATTTATTAGCTACAACTGAATTGTTAGCGGTATCAATATAAACTCCAACTCCATTTAGCTTAGGACTTCCATTGGTTAAAACAAACTCTGATGCATCAAGACATACGTTAGGAACAGCAGCTGCTGTAACTAAAGGAATTGTATCAACCGCGATTACTTTAAATGCCGAATCTGAACAACCAAAACCATTTGTAAATACATAGTTAATGGTATCATTCAATGCTGTATTGGAAGGGTTATAGGTAGCACTATCTGTTACAGATACATTATTTCCAAAGAAGTATCCATTTGAGGGAGAACCTACATTCAATAATAGATCTGGAGTATTCGTACAAATAGAACCAATGTTTCCAATAGACGCAATTGGATTTGGATTAATTCTTATCGTATCAGTTGTATCTGCTATACATGATCGCTCAGTTCTGGTATACGTTATTACGTGTGTACCAACTGATAAGCTTTTTGGATTGAGAGCATTATTTGAAACGCCATTTCCTGAAAATACACCGTCATTTGCTGGTAAACCTAAAAGCAATCGAGAAGTGTCTTTATTACAAATAACCGAATCAGGAAATGTGAAAATCGACCTTAACGTATCGCGCGCAGGCAAGCTCACTGAAATAGAATCAACGCATCCAAGGGCATCTGTAACAGTAACCCCATAATTACCTGGAATAAGTTTAGTTATAAGCGTATCTGTTTGGGAAAGATTATCATTCCATAAATAAGTATGTGTTCCAGTACCACCATTGGAAGTAACTTTTACTGACCCAATAGTATCCAAAGTACAAAGTGGTTGTACCTTATTGAGAATACTCAATGATAATTGAACTGCAGGTTCAGTGATTAGTTGAGAAATAGAATCAGAACAATTATTAGAATCAGTTACCACTACCTGGTAGGTTCCCGCTCCCAAATTAACTGCATGAGAATCAATTTGAATTTTATTATCATTCCAAGAATAAACGTAAGGAGAAACGCCACCTAAAGCAACGACAGAAACTAACCCTGTGCTATCCGATTTACAGAATACGTCTCGTTTAGTTCTGATATGAACGTCAACAGACGTAGACGGTTCTGTAATAGTAAATACTGTTCTATTTTTACAGTTATTGGCATCAGTAATTGTTACTTTGTATGAACCCGCAGCGAGAGTTTGAGCAACTCTATTTCCCATGCCAGATAGATTAGAAGAAGAAACTAGCCAATCAAAAGAGTATCCTGATTTTCCACCGATTCCATCTAAGTACAGTGATCCTGTTCTGTCTCCTTTGCAAAGAACATTCAAAGTAGTGTCCCTAAACTGAGGAACTTCAAACGTATCAATGTCAATTGTATCAATATTGCTACAAGCGTTTGCATCAGTAATGCTTACGTAATAAATTCCCTTAGAATTTACTTCTAAGGTATCAGAAGAAGAAGAAGAAGAGTTATTCCAAATGTAATTTCCTTTATTAGCCCCAGCACGAATCGTGTAAGCTGCGTTCTTGCAGAATGCAGTATCAGGACCTAAATTAACAGAAGGCAAAGAATCTATTTGGATGAAGATAACTGTCGTATCGGATAATTGTCCCTTATCTGTGGCAATAATAAACACAGGTATGCGGGCAGTTAATGAAGTATCTGGAAGTGACACTCTAAGAGCTCTAATTGTGTCCTTAGAACTATTATTGTAGAAGGTGAATGCAGCGCTTGGAAGTATATTCGTGTCTGATGCAATCGCCGTTAATTTCATAAGCTCCAGATCACCAACATCAACATCCTTAATGGAGAATAGTAGTGAATCTCCAATTGAGCCAGAGCATATCGTGTCATTTTTAATAAAAGAAATTTTAGGAGCCTTATTTGACAATTCGTAATCTACAAACCCAACAAAACTTCTTGGGTAATAATTTGCTTTGCCGCTATTTTCAATACCAAAACCAACATTGGGACCTACGGTAATTTTACACTCATTATTGTTGTGCCATGATTTTGGAAGAGAACTGTTGTAAGTCATATAATTCATGCTAGTGCCAGTTTTTGAGAAGATTGCAAATCCATAAGTCTTATTAGCAGGAATAATTAAATTGAGTCCCTTATTAGTTAAACTGATCGGAGCAGAGTTGTTACCCGTAGAAGCAAAAGTCCCTAATTTAATCCAACTATTAGCAGACAAGCTTTCATTTGAGGATGTTGGAGTTGTTGTTGGATAAGAGGATACTGTTGAAGCTAGAGCGATTCTACCTACACTTCCGTCGCCACCTCGACCACCGCCTCCATTATTTCCACCTCCAGTTCCAGC
>TARA_Y100000385_G_scaffold87177_1_pt1 | contig 93947 bp, 85 predicted proteins | sample TARA_Y100000385 | Tara Oceans TARA_Y100000385 (sample SAMEA2620980) | marine metagenome | biome: marine biome (ENVO:00000447); feature: surface water layer (ENVO:00002042); material: "saline water (ENVO:00002010), including plankton (ENVO:xxxxxxxx)" | depth 5 m
GTCTAGCGTGTCTACCAATTCCACCACGCCCGCTAAACATCACTAATAATAGGGTCGCAAATATAAACAATAGTTTATAAATACAAATAGTACATACAGAAATTATTTAGAACTATTTTTGTAAATTTACGTTCACAAATTTTCAAACTATGGACGGACTTAAATCATACCTAGACACAAACAAAGACCGCTTTGTTGATGAACTATTCGAGCTGCTTAAAATTTCATCTGTAAGTGCAGACTCCGCATACAGCAAGGATGTTTTTAAAGCGGCAGATTTTGTTGCAGCGAGCTTAAAAGCAGCCGGCTGTGATGCGGTAGAGATTTGTCAAACTAAAGGATTTCCCATTGTTTATGCCGAAAAATTAATAAACCCAAGTCTGCCTACAGTTTTAGTCTATGGCCATTATGATGTACAACCCGCAGACCCTATTGAACTCTGGGATGCGCCGGCATTTGAACCTATTATAAAAAAAACTGAGCTCCATCCTGAGGGGGCTATTTTTGCCCGGGGGGCTTGTGATGATAAGGGGCAAATGTATATGCATGTCAAAGCACTTGAATTTATGAGCGCTACAGACCAACTGCCCTGCAATGTAAAGTTTATGATTGAAGGTGAAGAAGAAGTTGGCAGCGATAACTTGGCGAGCTTTGTAAAAAACAATTCATCAAAACTAAAAAATGATGTAATCTTAATTTCAGATACTGGAATGATCGCAAAAGACACCCCCTCAATAACTACAGGCCTTAGAGGCTTGAGTTATGTAGAAGTTGAAGTGACGGGGCCCAATAGAGATCTACATTCTGGAATCTATGGAGGTGCGGTGGCAAACCCCATTAATATATTAGCAAAGATGATTGCCTCACTTCACGACGAAGACAATCGCATTAGCATTCCGGGTTTTTATGATAATGTTGAGGAACTGTCTAATGAAGAACGGGCAGAAATGGCCAAAGCACCCTTTTCTTTAGAAGACTACAAAGACGCTTTAAAGATCAATGCTGTTTACGGAGAAAAAGGGTACACCACCAACGAGCGAAACGCCATTCGCCCTACCTTGGATGTAAATGGAATTTGGGGGGGCTATACAGGAGAAGGCGCTAAGACGGTTATCGCCAGCAAAGCCTATGCTAAGATTTCGATGCGTTTAGTTCCTAATCAGGACTGTAATGAAATAAGCGCACTTTTTAAAGCGCACTTTGAGCATATTGCCCCAAATGGGGTAACTGTTAAAGTAACCCCACACCATGGTGGACAAGGCTATGTAACCCCTATAGACAACCTAGGCTACAAAGCCGCCGCAATGGCCTATCAAGATACGTTTGGAAAACTGCCAATTCCTCAAAGAGGGGGTGGAAGCATTCCTATAGTTGCTTTGTTTGAAAAAGAATTGAAGAGCAAAACTATTTTAATGGGGTTTGGTTTAGACAGCGATGCCATCCACTCCCCTAACGAACATTTTGGGCTGTTTAATTACTTTAAAGGTATAGAAACTATTCCCTTATTTTATAAATACTTTACAGAGCTAAAGACCAAGACAATGCGCAAGCATTAAGCGGCTCGAATTACCTTAAGTTTGGATACATTGCTTTTAACTTCCCAGGCATGTTTTCAACAACCTTTGCATAACTATGCGCAATAAGTTCAAAAATAAATTCCGGAGCCATACCAGAATTGGTTAAATAAAGGGTGTTCCAATGTTTTTTGTTAGCATGAAATCCGGGGCGGATCGCCTCGTAGGTATTTCGCAATTCTACAGCGTAATTGGGGTCACACTTTAAGGTCATCGAAGGGCTGCCAGACTCCCATGACTTCAAAGGGCATAGGAGGTATATTTTCCCCAAAACCTTAAAAACTAAGGTATCCGAATCAAAAGGAAATTCCTGAGTGGTCTGTTCCAGTTTTAAACAAAAGGCTTGTATTTCATCAATCGTAATCACCGGACTTTTGAGGTTTCTTTGTTGTATAGTTTATATAATATAGGTTTACTAGGCGAGGCGTCATTTTCAAAGGGAGCTATTAGTATATTTAAAATATACTTCCCATCTTTTACTGAATTGGGTACATAAATAAGTTCTGTAATCGTGGCATCGGTTCGGACTTGTCCGCCATAGTTCCAAAAGGCTTTATGGGCCAACAACTGCCCGTCGTCGTTTTCTTTATCGACACTAGGCGTATCGACTAGCAAGTGCTTTACCCCTTTTTCTCTTAAATAAATAGCCGCAGCTTCGGTTAAGTAAGGCGGGTTGGAATTTGAATATTGCTGGCTTAATTTATCTTTTGTATTGGGGAGTGTTCTTATGACAACCGCTTCTCTTTTTTTGTTTCCGATGGCATAGCGAAGTTGTTTTTCAGAAATAATAAAGTCGTCATTAAAGGGCTCGGCAACCACAGTGATCACTTCCGCTACAAACAAAAACTGGGTTAAACAGTCGTTTACCGTATAGACGTCTTTGGAGATATGACCAACACATTCAGTATGTGTTCCATGCGCATGAGGGTTAAACTCAATGGTATTAAAATTAACGGCAGCGCCCTCACTGACGCTTATCTTTTTCCCCTTCACTAACGCTGGATAAATTTTTGGCGGCGGTAAATACCAGGCATTGACATTGTCTTTGGACGCCCGCAATGGTATCGATATATCTAGGGGCTGGTCAACATGAATGGTATAGGTACGACTGTTAACATGGATCACTGCTTTCATAGAAAATGCTTTGTGTAAATTTAATAAAATTGATTAAACTAAAAATAATTCGGAGGCAATTCCATCCGATAGAAATTTGCCGTTTGTAGTAATTTTTAAGTGCCTATCTTCCACTACAATAAGCTTAGACGCCAGCGCTTTTTGGGCATTCTTCAGCAGCTGCTCTTTAATTGCAGGCCCAAATTCTAATTCTACTTTCTCAAGAGAAACGCCCCACATGGTACGCAGACCGGTCATTACATACTCATTAAACTTATTTTCTAGAGACAAAACTTCGGACTCAGAGGGTAAAATTGAAGCTTCAATGGAGTTGATATACTTAGAATTGTTTGAGACATTCCAGCTTCTTTTTTGACCATCAAAAGAGTGGGCAGAAGGGCCAACTCCCAAATAGGGTTTCCCCAGCCAGTAAGCTGTATTGTGCTTAGAGAAATACCCAGACTGACCAAAACTACAAGTTTCATAGTGAATCAATCCCTGTTTAGAGGTTTGTTCTAAAAGGATTTTAAAATGCGCCTCGGACACCGCATCATCCATAGCAGGCTGACTCCCTTTTTTAATAAAATGTTCTAAGGCTGTTTGCGGCTCCACGGTCAGAGCATAACAAGACAGGTGTTTAATTCCTAGCCCAAAAGCTGTTTGTAAATTCTGCCGCCATCCTTCTTCTGACAGCGTCGGCATCCCAAACATTAAATCGATGGTAATATTATCAAAATAAGCCGTTGCCAGCTCTAAGCATTTTTTAGCCTCATCGGCAGTGTGGACACGGTTCATGCTGGTGAGGTCCAACTCCTGAAAAGACTGAATGCCAATGCTAAGGCGATTAATTTTAGTTTTTGAAAGTGCTATAATGGTTTTGGCATTGAGATCGTCTGGATTGGCCTCCACTGTGATTTCAGCAGTAGGAGACACTTTATAAGTCGCGTAAATCAGTTCGATAACTTCTATGAGTTCTGTAACCTCTAAAACCGTTGGCGTTCCCCCTCCAAAATAAATCGATTGGATTTCCTGAGAACCATATTCAGCTTTTCGAAGCTGCAGCTCTTTACAAACCGCTTTAATAAAGGACGCCTTGGAATTTTGATTGGTCGAAAAATGAAAGTTACAATAGTGACATGCTTTTTTACAATACGGAATGTGAATATAAATACCTGCCACTGAAATAGAAATTATACGTTAATTGTTAGGGGTTGATTTTTATTGTTATTGACCTTGTTTTTCCGCTGACAGAGTACGTTTGTAAGCCCATTGGAAGGTGTTTGAAAAGTCACTTTTTAACGCGGGCTTCATTTTGCTTTACAAAAGCACTCCAACCCGTATAGCTTTTACCCGAGGTTACTTTTCCTCGGTTGTAAAAATGACAAACGGCTGCTGCCAAACCATCTGTTGAATCCAGATTCTTGGGCAGTTCTTTTAAGCCTAGAAGGCTCTGAAGCATTCCAGCCACCTGTTCTTTACTGGCGTTACCGTTGCCCGTAATCGCCATTTTTATTTTTTTAGGAGCATACTCAGTAATTGGAATTTCTCTAGAAAGCCCTGCAGCCATAGCAACCCCTTGCGCTCTTCCAAGCTTCAGCATACTTTGGACGTTTTTGCCAAAAAAAGGCGCTTCAATGGCAATTTCATCGGGATGAAAGGTGTCGATAAGTTCAAGGGTACGCTCAAAGATCAGCTTGAGTTTTAAATAGTGGTCATCATACTTTTTAAGCAGTAACTCATTGAGTTGTAAAAACTCCATAGACTTGCCCTTTACCTTTATAAGCCCAAAACCCATAATGGTAGTGCCGGGGTCTATTCCCAATATAATTTTATCTTCTATCATTCTTTTACAGCTAATATTAAGGGAAGTTGAAAGGCCGACTGCACCTGCTGACTGCGTTTAATTGCAGGATATAATTTTGGCAGCCCTAGCAAACTATTAGATATAATTGAATCTAAGCCAGGAATCTGCAAGCTTGTCAAGGCCTTTGATTGAATCTCAGAAATAGACAGACCTCCTTTGTTATTAACCAAAAAGTCAATACGTATGGTATCGGTTATATTTTTCGTTACAACGAGGTCTATACCTGCAAAAAACTCTGAGAAATGGCTGATAAGGGTCTGCTCAAAGCAAGCCTTAGTATCTTCAAAATCAATGGCGTTTGCACAGGGCTCAAAGCTGGGGTAACGATCCAACTCATTCCAATTGAAAGTTTTTAATTCTTCTCTTAAAATCAAGGTAGAATCTAGTTTCTTATTTTCAAAGTAATTGCATGAGAAAAAAGAACTTAGAACCCCCAAAATAAAAAAATACTTCATAGAATAGTATCAGACTATAAAATTACACTTTTTTATTTTTTAAAAAGAATAAAACTATATTAGATTCAAAAGCCACATTTCCAAGTTCAAACACGCACTGAAGTAAGCACTATTTTTAATCTAATTTCTAAAATGAAGCTCAAGCCCTAGCGCGCATTAGGACCCCCTTCTAATATTTCTGCATTGGCATAGCTTTCAAATTTTTTGAAGTTTTCTCTAAAAGAGCTGGCTAATTTATAAGCTGTTCCATAAAAGCCTACATCATTTTTCCAGGTCTTACGTGGACTTAAAAATTCTGTGGGAACATTGGGACATACTCTGGGCTGTAAGACTCCAAAGACCGAATGGATGTGGTAATTATCTTTGTTAGCAGCTTCCAAAGAGCCATCAATGGCAGCATTGATCATTGCACGTGTGTGTGACAGCTTCATACGGCTACCAATCCCATAGGGGCCTCCGGTCCAGCCGGTATTTACCAACCATACACTAACCCCTGAAGCTTTCATTTTAGCAGTCAACATTTCGGCGTATATGGTGGGATGCAAGGGCATAAAAGGTGCTCCAAAGCAGGCAGAAAAGCTAGGTACGGGTTCGTTGATGCCCGCTTCAGTTCCCGCAACTTTAGCCGTGTAGCCGGAAATAAAATGATAGGCGGCTTGTCCGGGGGTCAACTTGGATATAGGAGGAAGTACGCCAAAGGCATCAGCGGTAAGAAAAAAGATGTTTTTAGGATTTTTTCCGATGGAATTTGGTTGAATATTTTCAATAAAATCGATTGGATAGCTCACTCTTGTATTTGGGGTGATGGAGTTGTCGGAATAATCCACTTTGCCATGGCCATCCATCACCACATTTTCAAGAATAGCGCCTTGTTTAATGGCCGAAAATATTTCCGGTTCACTGTCCTTTGATAAATTAATGACTTTTGCATAGCAGCCACCTTCAAAATTAAAAATGGTGTTTTCGGGCGTCCAACCATGCTCATCATCGCCTATAAGTTGACGGGTCTTATCCGTAGACAAGGTGGTTTTACCAGTCCCCGAAAGACCAAAGAAAATGGCCGTATCTCCCTTGGGTCCTACATTGGCACTGCAATGCATAGGCAAGGTGTTTTTTAAAACAGGAAGTATAAAATTAAGCGCCGAAAATATGCCCTTTTTAATTTCTCCAGTATAACCAGTACCGCCAATAAGTGCTATTTTTTTACTGAAGTTTAATATCGAAAAATTGTGCTGACGGGTGGCATCGCGTTGGGGATTGGCTAAAAATCCAGGGGCATTGATAATGGTCCACTCTGGTGTAAAATCATTTAATTCAGATGCTATTGGCCTTAAAAACATATTATAGGCAAAAAAATTACTCCAGGGATATTCGTTAATAACACGAATATTGGTGCGGTAGCTAGGGTCAGAACAGGCATAACAATCCCTAACAAAAACCTCCCTCCGACTGAGATAGTTAGTGACTTTAGCATAAAGCAAGTCAAAGTTTAGAGGCGAAAATGGAAGGTTTATATCCCCCCACCAAACCCGGTCTTTAGTAATGACATCTTTTACTATAAAACGGTCTTTTGGAGAACGGCCCGTAAATTCACCGGTTTGTATGGCCAGAGCCCCTGTACTGCTTTCTACGCCTTGATTTTTATCAATTACCAGTTTGTGAAGTTGATTTGCTGACAATTGGTAATGGACCTGTATTGAACTTATAGAATAGGGAGATAACGAAATCGATTTCGTAACTGAGGAAAGGTTTTGCATAATAAAGTAGATTAAATGATTTCACAAAGATATTGAATACTGTTTAACAGCCGCGCGTTTACTACTTATTTATTAAGGTATATATAAAAAGAAAGGCCCAGCCACTGATTAGAAATAAGCCTCCTATAGGGGTGATAAACCCAATGACTTTAAAGTCAAATGTGCTTAAAGAATTTGTAGACAGTAAATAAATAGAGCCTGAAAACAGCAAAACCCCCACAAAAACAAGATAGTAAATAAGGCGTTTCTGTTTGCTGTCTAATCGGTTTGTAAGCCCAATGAAAAACAACAAAAAAGCATGGTAAATCTGATAACGAACAGCAATGCCAAAACTATCAATTGCTGAGCTGCTAAGCAGCGGTTTGAGGCCATGGGCTGCAAAAGCCCCTAAAATGACTGCAATACCCCCAAAAGCACTTGCCAATAAAATTATTTTACGTTCCATATCTATTTATAAAGGCTTCAATTTACTACATTAGTAGTCAAACAAATCACAAAAATAAGAATCTACAATAAATATGCGAAAAATTTTAATCATAGGAGCCGGTAAGTCTGCATCATACCTTGTTAAGTATTTTTTAGACAAATCCATTTCAGAAAATTTGGAACTAACTATCGGAGATTTAAATCTCTCAAATGCTAATAAATGGATTGAGAACCACCCTAAGGCACACAGCTTAAAACTGGATATTTTTGAACAAAACGCTCGACAAAAAGCCATTGCAAATGCTGATATAGTCGTGTCAATGCTTCCGGCTAGATTTCATATAGAAGTCGCTAAAGATTGTTTGGCACTGGAAAAACACCTGGTGACTGCCTCTTATGTAAGTAAAGAAATGAAGGCATTGGACGCTGAGGCAAAATCTAAAAATTTAGTGTTTCTAAACGAGATTGGCGTCGATCCCGGAATTGACCATATGAGCGCCATGAAAGTAATTGATCGCATTCGTAAATCTGGAGGAAAGCTTATTCTTTTTGAATCTTTTACTGGAGGACTCATGGCACCAGATAGCGATACAAATCTTTGGAATTATAAATTTACCTGGAACCCTCGCAATGTTGTTTTGGCTGGGCAAGGCGGTGCCGCAAAATTTTTACAGGAAGGGAAGTTTAAGTACATCCCTTACCACCGCCTATTTAGAAGAACAGAGTTTTTGGAGGTAGATGGCTACGGAAGGTTTGAGGCCTATGCCAATCGCGACTCCTTAAAATATCAAAATGTATATGGTTTAGATTCAATTCAAACACTTTACCGCGGGACCATTAGACGTATCGGATTTAGCAGAGCATGGCAAATTTTTGTTATTCTGGGAATGACCGATGACAGCTATCAAATAGCAGACAGTGAAAACATGAGCTACCGCGATTTTGTCAATTCCTTTTTACCTTACAGCCCTACGGACTCTGTAGAATTAAAACTGAGGTATAAACTCAAGATTGATCAAGATGATATTATATGGGAAAAACTTGAGGAGTTAGACCTCTTTAATGCTAATAAAAAGGTAGAATTAAAAAATGCTTCACCGGCTCAAATACTTCAAAAAATTCTTTTAGACAGCTGGAGTTTAGATGCTAAGGACAAGGATATGATTGTGATGTACCATAAGTTTGGATATGAATTGAAGGGTAAAAAATACCAAATTGATGCTACAATGGTTTGTACTGGTGAAGACCAAACCTTTACCGCTATGGCTAAAACAGTCGGTTTACCAGTTGGTATTGCTACATTAGCGATCCTTAACAATAAAATACAAACCTATGGGGTTCAAATACCAATTAAAAAAGACGTATACATACCAATTTTAAGTGAATTAGAAGATTATGGTATTAAATTCAAAGAAAAAGAAGTAAAATACCTTGGATACAACTCTTTAAATACTTAAAATGGTTATAAATTGATATTATTTTAATATTTTTGATACTAATAATACAAAAAACCTTAAAATTGAGTAAAAAAACAGAAATTGACGGAATAGATAAAACAATTCTTAGAGCATTAATGAAAGATGCTCGGACACCTGTACTAGAAATTGCAAGAGCCGTTGGGATTTCAGGCGCTGCTATTCACCAAAGACTAAGAAAACTAGAAAGCTCAGGGCTAATTTCGGGTTCTAAATTTGTGATCAATCCGAAGGCACTTGGGTACACCACTATGGCATTTGTGGGAGTATTTTTAGATAAAGCCAAAAGCAATTCGGATGCCGTTAAACAACTTAAAAGAATTCCAGAAGTATTAGAGTGCCATTATACGACTGGAAATTGGAGTATTCTCATTAAAATTCTATGCAAAGACAATGCGCACCTCATGTCTGTCTTGAACAAAGAAATTCAAACCATTTCTGGGGTGTCCAGAACCGAAACTTTTATTTCTCTAAATCAGCAAATCGATCGACAAATTAAAATCTAGTCCTATACATACTACAGAGTTTAAGATTAAAAAGCTCGCTTAGCGCTTCCTGTATTTATAGATAAAAACTAAGAGTATAAAAGAAGACAGCAAGGTCACTGTATTTGCCAGTATCATGGACAGGCTCTCTGAGTAAATTCCATACACTAGCCAAAAAACAATCCCAATAAAAAACAAACAAAATGTTGGCAATGAAAATGCAGAGACATCTTTAGTTTTCCACGTCTTATAGACTTGCGGTAAAAAAGCATAGGTCGTTAGACTGGCTGCAATAAGCCCTATCACTTCGATATGATCTATATTATCCAACAATATTTACAATTTTTCCAGGAACAACAATTACTTTTTTAGGGATACGACCTGCGAGTTGGGCTTGTGTTTTCTCATCCCCCATGACCGCCGCTTCTATGGCTTCTTTGCTTAAATCCAAGGACAGCTCTATCGTAAAGCGCATTTTACCATTAAAAGAGATTGGATAGGCTTTTGTGCTTTCAACTAAGTGGCGCTCATCAAACTCTGGAAACTCCGCTGTCGTAATGGATGTATCATGCCCCAATTGCTCCCATAGCTCTTCTGCAATATGAGGCGCATATGGCGACACCAGAACCAAAAGAGGCTCAAGAATTGATTTTGAATTACAATTTTGAGTAGTGAATTCATTCACCGCAATCATAAAAGTTGACACCGAGGTATTAAAAGAAAAGTTTTCGATGTCTTCTGTTACTTTTTTGATGGTCTTGTGAAGTGTTTTTAAATTATCCTTTGAAGGTTCTGAAGCCACAACAGCAATTCCTTGCGGGCCTATATACAACTTCCATAACTTTTTAAGAAACCCATGAACTCCTGTAATACCGGCTGTATTCCAAGGCTTGTATTGCTCTAAAGGCCCTAGAAACATTTCATATAAACGCAGTGAATCAGCGCCATATTTCTGACATATGGCATCGGGATTGACAACATTATACTTGGACTTAGACATTTTTTCAACTTCTCTTTTTACCTTGAAGATACCATTATCAGCTATAAACTTGGCCTCCTTAAATTCGTCTCTCCACGATTTAAAAGCCGCAACATCTAAGTCATCAGAAGCGTTTACAAAAGAGACGTCTGCATGTATCCACTGAATAGTTTCATCGGTAATTTGGTCTGCAGAAATAAAACTGTTAGTGCCTTCAAGCCTCCCAACAAATGCACTGGTTCCTAAAATCATACCCTGATTAATGAGCTTTTTGGCAAACTCCTGAACTGGAACAAGCTCTAAATCAAATAGAAACTTTTGCCAAAATCGGGCATAGAGTAAATGACCTGTGGCATGCTCACTACCACCAATGTATAAGTCGACTTCTTTCCAGTAATTTAAAGCCTCATAGCTGGCAAATGCATCAGAATTATGAGCATCCATATAGCGATTAAAATACCAAGAACTCCCTGCCCAACCTGGCATCGTATTTAGTTCTAATGGAAATACTGATTTATGATCTATTTTTGTGTTTTCAACAACCGTATTTTGTAGCGTATCCCAAGCCCAGCTTTCAGCACGCCCTAAAGGGGGCTCCCCTTCTTCTGTTGGTAAATATTTTTCTACCTCTGGAAGACGTATCGGCAAGTGTTTTTCCGCAATCATTTGAGGCATCCCTTCAACATAATAAACAGGAAAAGGCTCTCCCCAATACCGCTGTCTTGAAAATACGGCATCTCTCAATCGGTAATTGGTTTTGCCCAATCCACGATTTTGAAGCTCTAAAGCTTCAATGGCTTTTTTAGAAGCGGCCTTACAGGCCAGTCCATTTAAGAAGTCACTGTTGGCTATAACCGCATTTGTTTTATCTGTATGGGCCGCTTTATCAATGTCTACCCCTTCAAAAATATTTGGAATCTGGATGTCAAAATGTTTGGCAAAATCATAGTCTCTTTGATCACCGCAAGGCACCGCCATAACAGCTCCTGTTCCATAGCCAGCCAAAACATAATCGCCAACCCAAACGGGCAACGGTTTTTTAGTAAAAGGATGTTCTGCATAGGCACCGGTAAAAACACCTGATATTGTTTTTACATCCGCCATGCGTTCACGTTCACTTCGCTTAGCCGTGGCTAACACATAGGCGTCAACCGCAGATTGTTGTGCTGAGGTAGTTATCTTAGAAACCAATTCATGTTCAGGAGCAAGGGTCATAAAAGACACCCCAAAAATAGTGTCAGGACGGGTCGTAAATACCTCAATCGTAGCCTTGTGGTTTTTCAAATTAAAAACCACAGATGCACCAACGGATTTTCCAATCCAATTACGCTGACTCTCTTTAAGAGCATCGGTCCAATCAATGTCTTCAAGTCCTTGCAAAAGCCGCTCTGCATAGGCAGAAATTCGCATACTCCATTGGGTCATTTTTTTTCTGACCACGGTAAAGCCCCCCCGTTCTGATACGCCATTAACAATTTCATCATTTGCTAAAACAGTTCCTAACTCAGGGCACCAATTCACTTCGGTCTCGGCCAAATAAGTCAATCTGTATTTTAAAAGTATTTCTTGCCGTTGATTGGAAGTAAAGCCACTCCAATCTTCTGCAGTAAACGCAGACACTGATTCATCACAAACCGCCTTGATACCCCCATTTCCTTCTTTTAAAAATAGCGCACTAAGTTCTGCGATTGAACGCGCTTTATCAGCAGTGGTGTCATACCATGAATTAAACAGTTGAATGAAAATCCATTGGGTCCATTTATAGTAGTCTGGAGAAGAGGTTCGCAGTTCTCTAGACCAATCAAAAGAAAACCCCATCTGATCGAGCTGTCTTCGATAGGTTTTAATATTGGCTTTGGTAGTGATTGCGGGGTGCTGCCCGGTTTGAATGGCATACTGTTCCGCAGGCAAGCCAAAACTGTCATAGCCTTGAGGGTGCAACACATTGAATCCCTTATGGCGTTTGTAGCGCGCATAAATATCTGAAGCAATATACCCTAAAGGATGTCCTACATGAAGCCCTGCGCCACTGGGATACGGGAACATGTCCAAAACATAATACTTAGGCTTAGTTGAACTACTGTCTGCCTGAAAGGTTTTATTTTCAGACCAGTATTTTTGCCACTTGGCTTCAATTTCATTGAAATTGTACATCATATTAGCTGCATTAATTGGGCAAATTTACGGTTTATTTGGCAAGTAAAAAACTATGGATAGCGAAACAGCCTTGCAAAGGAATTTTAATTTGTTTTCAGGGAAATACTAGCCTTTTAACTAAGTTTTTTTATACTTTTACAAAAGTTAGTCATTCGCTATGAGTTTATCATTTGAAAACCATCAAAAACGCCGTCTGATTTCGTCCTATTTTTCGGTCGTTATCTGCATAGCTTTAGTTCTTTTTTTATTGGGTATTTTAGGACTCCTAGTCTTAAATGCAAAAACGGTTTCCGACAATTTCAAAGAACAAGTAGTTCTTACCATCTATTTGGAAGACACCTCCAAAGAGGTTGAAATTAAACAACTTGAAAAAAGCTTAGCGTTTTCTGACTATGTAAAACAGACAGAGTTTATATCCAAGGAAGCAGCCGCAGACTTTATGAAACTTGAATACGGAGATGACTTTTTAGATGACGTTGGCTATAACCCCTTAAAAAACTCTATTCAAGTCAATCTAAAAGCCGAGTACGTAACCGCTAGACGATTGGACAGCATCACGGATAGCACTCTCAAAAAGAATTTTGTTGAAGACATTAAGTACGACAAAGATCTCGTATCATTGATGAACAGCAATGTCAAACGCCTCAGCTTATGGATTTTAATTATTAGTGGAATCTTTACAGCGATTGCCGTATTATTAATTAACAGTTCTATTCGCTTGGCCGTTTACTCAAAGCGATTCTCAATTAAAACCATGCAAATGGTGGGAGCCACTAAGAAATTTATTCGCAGACCTTTTATTTGGAGAAGCATTAGATTGGGCGTTATTGGTTCACTTATCGCAATGGCTGGAATGGCTGCTGTACTTTATTATATGGATCGCACATTTCCTGAGTTGCTACTAATTCAAAATAAAACCCCTATAGGATTGTTATTTAGCTGCATTTTTTTGGTGGGAATTTTAATTACTTGGTTGAGCACTTTCTTTGCTACCCAACGTTTTTTAAACTTAAAAACGGATCAGCTTTACTACTAATCTCAAATACAAATAAAACGACTTCAATTATTTTTAATTAATCATGGGAGAACAAAAACGAAAAGAAAATAAAAAATCAAATTTTATTTTTGGTAGACAGAACTACAAGTGGATGTTTGTAGGGCTTGGACTTATCGCATTGGGCTTTATCTTAATGGCCGGCGGGGGCTCTGATGACCCAAATGTGTTTAATCCTGAAATATACAATACGCGAAGAATCCGAGTCGCACCAACGCTTATATTGATTGGTTTTGGGATTCAAATTTATGCCATTCTAAAAAGCTTTAAAAAATAAATGGACCTCCTCGACAGCATCTTATTAGGTCTCATTCAAGGCCTAACAGAGTTTTTACCAGTGTCTTCAAGTGGGCACCTGGAAATTGGAAAAGCCTTATTAGGCGATGATTCTATTCCGGAAGATAGCTTAATTTTTACAGTGGTTCTTCATTTTGCAACCGCCTTAAGTACCCTAATTGTTTTTAGAAAAGATATTGTTTTAGTTCTGTCAGAGTTATTTAAGCTTGAATGGAACGAAGACACCCAATTCGTTGTTAAAATCGCTCTTTCAATGTTGCCAGCGGGAGTTGTTGGATTGCTGTTTGAAAAGGAATTAGAATCTTTATTTGGGAATAATATCCCTTTAGTAGGTGCGATGCTAATTGTAACGGCTTTATTATTGTTTTTAGCAGACCGTGCAAAATCGACAACTAAAAAAGTTGGGTTTTGGGATGCTTTTATCATTGGGGTTTCGCAAGCAATTGCCATGTTGCCTGGCGTCTCGCGTTCGGGGGCGACAATATCGACCTCTGTCTTGCTTGGAAATGACAAATCAAAAGCCGCTCGTTTTTCATTTTTGATGGTCATTCCATTAATTTTTGGAAAGATTGCCAAGGACCTTATTAGTGGTGACCTCAGTTATGGTGCTGCTAATTTCAGCAGCTTATCTGCGGGCTTTTTAGCAGCTTTTTTAGCCGGCTTATTTGCCTGCACGTTAATGCTAAGGCTGGTAAAAAATAGCCAATTAAAATACTTCGCCTACTACTGTTGCATCGCAGGTGTTTTAGCGCTCATCATAACCCTTTAAACAATAATGAAAACCGTTCAAGACTATTTAGATGGCGAGCTATTGCTGATAGACAAACCCTTAGAGTGGACTTCCTTTCAGGTAGTCAACAAATTGCGCTGGCACCTACGACAAACTTTTAATTTAAAAAAGATTAAGGTGGGGCATGCTGGCACTCTAGATCCACTGGCCACAGGGCTTCTCATAATTTGTACGGGTAAAATGACCAAGCAGATCGCTACATTCCAAGCACAAACAAAAACCTATACAGGCAGCATTGAACTGGGGAGTACAACGCCTTCATACGATCTTGAAACTGCCAAAAACAAGCACTTTCCAATAGCGCATATCACGCCTGATCTAATCCATAAAACCACTGAAAAGTTTATTGGAGAAATTGAGCAATTTCCCCCGGTATTTTCTGCCTTAAAAAAAGGAGGCAAACGTCTTTATGAATTTGCACGTGCAGGAGAAGAGGTCAAAATTGACTCCAGAAAGGTTCATATACAGGAATTTAAAATCCTAGCAATTAAAGACACTCAACTTAGCTTTAGCGTGCGCTGCAGCAAAGGCACCTACATCCGGTCCCTAGCGCATGACTTTGGAAAAGCACTGGAATCAGGAGCACACCTCACTGCCCTTAGACGCAGTAAAATTGGGGCATTTTCAGTAGACAATGCTGTTAGTGTTAATGAATTTATTGCCAGCTTAAAAGAATCCTAATTTTAAGAAGTAACACAATAATTTAAAGCGCAAATAACTGTTTGCTCATTATTTAAAACTTTAAGCATGAAACCATTAAAGCGTTGCGACTGGTGTTTGGGAAACTCCCTTTATGAAGCCTACCATGATCAAGAATGGGGCCTCCCCGTTTTTGACGACCAAACCTTATTTGAATTTTTAATACTAGAAAGCTTTCAAGCGGGTTTGAGCTGGATTACTATTCTTAAAAAACGAGAGAATTTTAGAGCTGCTTTTGATAGCTTTGACTACAAAAAAATTGCTGAATATGACAGGGAAAAATACAACAGCTTAATTGTAAATAAAGGAATTGTTCGCAACCGGCTTAAGATCAAGGCCGCTATTTCAAATGCACAAGCCTTCCTAAAAATTCAAGAAGAGTTTAAAAGTTTTAGCGCTTATTACTGGAGCTATAGTGGGGGAATGCCCCTTAAAAATAAAGCAAGCTCTTTAAAGAGCACACGCTCTAAATCCAAATTGAGTGAAGCCCTAAGTAAAGATCTAAAACGTCGCGGGTTTAAGTTTGTTGGAAGTACAATTATATATGCATTCATGCAAGCTACAGGTATGGTTAACGATCATAAAGTAAGCTGCTTCAGGTATAAGCAATTAACTTCCGTAGGGAATAATTTCTAATAGTTTTTCAATAACTTCGACCCTAGCCTTACTTTTTTTGTTGGCGCGAATGATAATCCACGGCGCAATGTCTGTATGCGTTTTCTTAAACATTTTTGTTTTGTAAGTGGTATAATCATCCCAGCGTTCAAGGGCCGTTTGATCTACAGGGCTGAACTTCCATTTTTTAACAGGACTGGACTTAATTTCTTCAAAGCGCCGCGACTGTTCATCTTTAGAAATCGAAAAGTAAAACTTTACCAATCTAATTCCGGAGTCAATAATCATCTTTTCAAAGCTATTAACCTGGTTCATAAAGACCTCATATTCTTCATGGCTACAAAACCCATTTACAGGTTCCACTACAGCGCGGTTATACCAACTTCTATCAAATAAGGTAATTTGACCATTTCTGGGTAAGTTTTTTACATAACGTTGAAAATACCATTGGCTCTTTTCTTCATCAGTTGGCTTGGGCAGTGCAACGACATTGAATTCTCTGGGATTCAAATGCTGTGTGATCCGACGGATTGCGCCGCCTTTTCCGGCAGCATCTCGCCCCTCAAATATCACGACCAACTTCTCACCCTCTGCCTCTACCCATTGCTGCAGCTGAATTAACTTTTCTTGCAAACGCTCTAACTGTGTTTCATAATTCATGATCTTTAAGGCCTTTTGAATTGTCATATCATCATGACTTAAAAAGAGCTTTAGGCCGCGCTTAGAATTCAGTTTTTTTAAATTTTTTTTTGAAAGAGTTTCCATAATTAGTCTATTTGAGAAATGAGCCTGTGATAGCGCTGTACCACATTGGGGTCTGGTAACACAGTGGTGTTTGAGCTTCCCTTACGATCGTACTCAAAACGCGATAGCACATATCTAATGCTTTCCAAGCGCGCTTGTTTTTTGCTATTAGTTTTTATAATAATCCACGGACTAAATGAGGTGTGAGTTTGACTAAACATCTGCTCTTTGTAGGAAGTATACTTATCCCATCTAATTTGTCCTTCCTTATCAACCGGACTAAACTTCCATTGCTTAAGCGGATTTTTTAACCTTGAATTGAAACGTTTTTTTTGTTCTTCTTTTGATATTGAAAACCAAAACTTAATAATAATAACACCATCTTCATGTAGCATATGTTCAAACTCAGGGACTTGCACCATAAACTTATTATACTGCTCATCCGTACTGAAATCCATAACAGGCTCTACCACGGCACGATTGTACCAGCTTCTATCAAAAAAAACGAGTTCACCTGGCTCGGGTAATTCTTTTATATAACGCCTAAAATACCACTGCCCTTTTTCAATTTCAGTTGGTTTTGTAAGCGCTACTACGCGCATTGATCGTGGATTTAGATGCTCTGTAAATCGGCGTATTGCCCCCCCTTTACCAGCGGCATCTCTTCCTTCAAATAATATGCAGATGCGTTTTTTATGTTTGGCAGCCCACTGTTGCAGGTCTACCAACTCCGCTTGAAGCTTTAATAATTCAGACTCATATTCAATAGCATCCATTAGTGAATCATGTCTGCTTTTACTGAGCTTAGAATTTAAAACTTCTTTAAACAACTCTTTTTCAGAGTGCGAATCGAAATCTTCTTTAGATAGCATAGGCAATTAGATTGCTTTGATTTAATAGTTTATATACTTTGCAGTGGTTTTAAATACTGCATAAATTTTGATCTTGATATAAATTCAGCTCCTAAACTTTCAAGATACTCTGAATGCACTTGACAGTCAATTAGTTTGAATTTTGAATTTTGCACAAAGCTAATAAAGCCAATTTTACTGGCATTACTTACATAACTAAACATGCTTTCTCCACAAAATATATCCTCATTTAGCTGAATACCATATAAGCCCCCAACTAATTTTTTTTCTAACCAAACCTCAACAGAAACGGCCATACCCATTTGATGTAACTCAAGGTAGATTTCGATCATTTTTTTTGTGATCCATGTGGAGGATTGATGCGCTCTTTTAACTGATGCACAGGCTTCAATCACCTCTTTAAAATTGCGATTTACAGTCACTTCAAATAAGGCTTCTTTGAGAAGCTTTTTACTGCTCTTTGAAACCTTGAGCTTGCTTGGGTACAATACAAAACGTGGATTGGGCGCCCACCACAAAAGCGGTTGTTCTGCCTCATACCACGGGAAAATACCATTTTGATAAGCATATTGAACGCGCTCGGCTGAAAGATCTCCTCCCACAGCTAGCAAGCCATCAGGATTGGCATCAGCTAATGGTGGAAACTCTATCTCCTTATTCAGCCATCTCATACGTTTTCATATAAAAACGTCCACTGGTTTTAACCTCAGTTAAAACGGCAAATCGTTCGGTTCATCTTCAGTCAAGTCAGCTGCGGGTTCAAAGGCAGCTGCAGGCGGTACTGGAGCGGCCGGCCCTGAGGGCTGTGCTTGCTGTAAATTTTCTATACGCCAACCTTGAATGGCATTAAAATACTTGGCTTCTCCTTGAGGATTGATCCACTCTCTACCGCGTAAATTAATCCCAACTTTAATCACTTGTCCAACTTGAAAATTATTTAAAAGATCCGTTTTATCTTGAATAAACTCCACTAAAATATGTTGTGGATATTGTTCTTCTGTAGTTAAAACTAGCTCACGTTTTCTGAATCCATTAGACCCAATTGACTGCGTTTCTCCTATGAGTTTTATTTTTCCTTGTAACTCCATTTTATAAATTCAATTTTGGTTTTGTATAAATTATTCTAAGATTTTTATAAATATATACAAATTTAGCAAATAATGACGCCACCTAAAAGGAGAAAGCGATAATATAAAGTAATAAAATTAGTATAATTACATTATATTTAGATTTGAAAAAAAAAACTGATGAAAATCTCTTCAAAACAACTGTTTTTACGCTGGATAATGATTGTCATTTCATTCCTAATTATTAGCTTAATTTTATGGAATACTTATCAATTTTTTCAGAAATTCAAAGAAGAAGAGCGAATAAAAATGGAGAATTTCTCTCAAGCACAAATTGAGTTGGGGAAAATTATTGATCTGAAAGGAAATATTAGTGATTTTCCATTAAAAATTATCCAAAGTAATTCTTCTACCCCCATGATAATTGAAGATTCTGAAGGTAACTTTCAATCAAAAAACATTGAAGTATCTTCTGAAAATAAGCAAGAATACCTTCAAAAACTAACTGAAAAATTTAGAGAGCAAAACAAGCCTATTCCAGTGATATACAATGGAAAAATATTGTCAACAATGTATTACGGAAACTCTGAACTGCTTAATAAACTAGGTTATTATCCCTTGGCACTAATCTTGATAATTTTACTTTTTAGCGCCGTTGTCTGGCTGTTCTATAAGAGCAACCAAAGCGACTCACAGAGCAAACTATGGACCGCTATGGCAAAAGAAACAGCGCATCAAATTGGCACACCCTTATCCTCTCTTATAGGCTGGACTGAACTTCTAAAAGCAGAAACCACTAAAGCCACCTATATTGCAGAAATTGAAAAGGACATCCAACGCCTGGAAACCATTACAGATCGCTTTAGTAAAATAGGTTCCATGCCGCTGCTAAAAGCCACCAATATTGTAAGCGCTACTAAAGATTCTTTTGATTATTTAAGAGCGCGTAACAGCAGCTTAATTAGCTTTGAAATGAAGGCTCCAGAAAACAAAATTCTTGTGGCACTCAACCTTGAACTCTTCAGCTGGGCCATTGAAAATTTAGTTAAAAATAGTATTGATGCGATGAAAGGGGAGGGCCGTATTGAAGTGCGTATAGTGTACACAGAAACTCAGGCAATCATACTGGTAAAAGACAGTGGAAAAGGCATTCCAAAAAAATTATTTAAAAGAGTCTTTGAAACTGGATATACGTCAAAAAAACGTGGGTGGGGCCTAGGGCTATCTCTTTCAAAACGAATTATTGAAGAGTATCACAGGGGAAGAATTAAAGTACTTCAGTCAGAAACAGGACTGGGAACCACAATGCAAATCAGCTTAGAAAGGCTATAAAAAGGCAGCTATTTTTTGGGCGATCTGAATAAAATCTTCAGCTGACAAGGCCTCTTTTTTTATAAACTGAGCATCTTCCATGCTATTCAATGGAATGAGGTGCACATGTACATGTGGCACTTCTAGCCCAATGACTGTCATGCCAACCCGTTTACAGTCAATAGCTTTTTCTAAGGCGATAGCGACGGTTCGTGAAAAATCCATCAACTCTAAATACAATGAATGGTCTAAATCAAAAATCTTATTAATTTCTTGTTTAGGCACACAGAGTGTATGTCCTTTAGCATTTGGATTCGCATCCAAAAAGGCTATAAACTGATCGGTTTCAGCGATCTTATAACAAGGTATCTCTTTGTTAATTATTTTGGTGAAAATCGAGCCCATCGATTGAATTTAAGAAATTTATTTATCTTGAAATATTTAATATTTCAAACTTTAAAATACCATTAGGCACTTGAATTTCGGCAATATCTCCAACGCTTTTACCCAATAAGCCCTTTCCTATGGGCGAGTTTACTGACAATTTACCTGCTGCTAAATCTGCTTCCCCGTCGGCCACCAGTAAATAATCTAACTCCATACCATTGGATTGGTTTTTTATTTTCACTATGGATAACACTAAAGCCTTGGTGTTGTCGAGCTGAGACGCATCAATTAAGCGCGCACCTGCAAGTGTGTCCTCAAGTTTAGAGATTCGCATTTCTAGCATACCTTGCGCTTCTTTTGCGGCATCGTATTCGGCATTTTCACTTAAATCTCCTTTATCTCTAGCTTCTGCGATTGCCCTGGAAGCTTTGATGCGCTCCACATCCTTGAGTTGTTTTAACTCTGCTCTTAATTTTTTTAATCCTTCGGCCGTGTAATAAGATACATTGCTCATAACAAATATTTTTTAAAGTAGACGTTTATTTAGGTTTTAGTAAGGTTTAAATGGTATTTAAATCTAAACAAAAAAATCCCGTTTTTCACGAGATTGTCCTACAAATATACAAAATATTTATCTTCCTCTAGTTTTTGTTGTAAATTGAACCTTGAAAAAATCACCTCCAAAAATACAAACATGCACCTTGAGAAATTAAAACTAACGATTGCTGTTTTCTTAGTAAGTTTCGGCTGCTCAAAAACCAATGACTTTGATGCCTCCTGTAATTTCTTAGCTAATCTCAATGTAGTCACAACTCTAAACCTCAACCTTTCCCAATACAACCAGTTAACATTTCCAAGCAACCCAGTATACGTTCCTAATGTTGGAAATGGCGGAATCATCGTTAACAATACCGGTATCGGTTATGTGGCCTTTGACGCTGCAGACCCCAATCATGTGTTTAGCGAATGTTCTGTCTTAGCAATTAATGGCATTAATGCTATTTGTGGTTGCGAGGACAATAAGTACAACTTGGTTACAGGACAACCTATGGAGAACCCTGAACTTCGCTGCAGTCTCAAACCTTATTTTGTTGAAAGCAATGGGAATACCCTTTACATTTCTAATTAAAAAAAGCGTACCGAAGCACGCTTTTATAAATCCAAAATTTAAGGGTTAAAACTTCAAGCTCAGTCCTACTAAAAAGTTACGGGTGGCTTGTGGGTAATACCCTGCGCCTTCAATTGTACTAATCTGCCCAGGTACTGACCAATCATCATCATAGGTATAGTAGAAACCATTTGAAACGTACTCTTCGTTAAATAAATTATTTATTAAGGCAGATACCACAACAGAAGAAAAAATGGACTTGGGATTCCACTGATAAGAAACATTTAAATCATTTACAAAATAACTGTCTAATTTTGAGGTCTCAGTATCAGTATTACCCATATACTGTTCGCCCACAAATTTAGTTAAGAGACTTAAACTCAACTTTTTTGACGGGCTATAGATAAACGCATTTGAAGCTACAACATCAGGTGAAAAAGAAATATTTGTGGTTCCGAAATCTTTTAACTCACCGTCTACCTGAGAAAAAGTTTGCTTATTTTTATTTGAACTCAAGGTGAGTGCTGGCTGAACTGTAAATGCATCTGATATTAAATAAGCAGCTTCTATTTCCAGACCTAGTCTGTAACTATCTCCGCTGTTGGTTCGCACCGGAGCCCCCACATCGTCTATTGCACCTGTTAAAACTAATTGCTCATTGTATTGCATATAATAAGTGTTAATATTCAATACCAGCCCACTCTTGTTGTAACGCCAGCCTATTTCAAAATCATTTAACTGTTCTGCTTTTACATCGGGGTTGCTTTCAAAATCAGAACGACTTGGCTCTCTGTTGGCTCTCGAGTAGGAAGCATATAAATTTGAATGTGCTGCCAATTGATAAGACAGACCTACTTTAGGGTTGAAAAAACTATAAGTTTCATCAATTAACATAGCTACCAAATCGGACGTAATACCAGACGTTTTATAACCAACGTTTCTAAGCTGTAAATCATAAAAAAGATCAATTTTAGAGTTTAATGTATGGGTGGCTTTTGCAAAAACACTGAAATCTGTCTTTTTACCATTTCCAAAATAATAGCGATCCCTAATGGATGAATTTGAAGCAAATTGTCTAGCCCAAATTACTTCTCCAAAATGATCTCCATCATATGTGCTATATGACCCTCCAAATATAAGATCAAGGTCAGATTCACTATAGTTCGCAGTCGCATTAATCACGTAGAAATCATTGTCCAGCCAGCGTCTTCGAATCAGATCAGTTATGGGGTCACCATCATCATCAACTGCAGTACCCTCTACAATGCCACCATAGGTGCTCACCGCATCATCAGCTCTGTATTGTTCATAAAACCCACGACCAAAGGTGTAATTCAACCCTAAATTAGTAGACCATCTTTGGTTAATTTTTTGGTTCCAATGCAGCTGGTAATGGTCTTGCTTATAATTATCAATTTCGTTTTCGTAAGTGTAAGGGTTTTGGCGACGGTCTTCATCCATTTCTTCTTGACTCAACCCAAACCATGATTGGTATGTTTTTTCATGACCTCCAAAAGCCAATGCTTTTATAAGGGTCCCGTTGTTATTATAGGTTCCTTGTAAAAAATAAGATTTAAGATCCGAAAAAGCTCGGTCTACATAGCCGTCAGAATTTATTTTTGACAAGCGACCCGAGACCTCAAAAACATCATTAATCTTGCCAGTACTAAACTTTACAGAGTGTTTTCTCGTATTGAAGCTTCCAAAAGAATTAGAAATTTCAGCAGAAGGTGTATCAGAAGTAGTATCTGTTAAAATGTTAATACTTGCCCCAAAGGCACCTGAGCCATTAGTGGACGTCCCCACTCCTCTTTGGAGCTGAAGGCTTTCCACGGAAGAAGAAAAGTCAGGCATATTGACCCAAAAAGCACCTAAGGACTCCGCATCTGTAAATGGGATTCCATTAATGGTAACATTTGTAGACAATGGACTCACACCACGAACTCTAATTCCGGTATAGCCAATCCCAGCACCGGCATCACTAGTGGTAACAACAGAAGGCAAGTAATTTAATAAGATTGGAAGGTCTTGCCCAAGGTTTCTAGGCGCTAATTGTGCTTTGGTAAGGTTGCTGTGTGTAATAGGCGCATTGGGCATTACTCTTACAGACTTTACCAAAACTTCTTCTAAAGTCTGGGTGTTAGTTGAATCAATTTCAACTTGATTTTGTTGCGCAAATAGAACTGAAATTGTCAGCATAAATGCAGATAAAAGAATATGATTTTTCATACGATAAAATTAATATCGAATAAAAAGAGGTAATTATTCTTTGTCAATTAGTTAAATAAAAATTTGAAGCAAAGGCTTCGTTGAACTTCATTTAAAAACATAGCTTTAATTGAAGTTAGCTTCCCTAAACAGCATTACCTGTTCTAGGTTCAATGGGTATGATCTCAGCCGATACCGGCACCCCTTTATTGAGAACGCTGCAAATATAGTTTAGAAAATATTTAAAAAAAATGCATTTTTTGCTTTTTTTATAAATTTTAGCTATAAATCCATTTAAGATTTAGCTTGGTGGGCCGGGTTTAAGAGGTCATTTACTGTTTTTACAGGGTTAAAAGTAGTCAAAGGAACTTCTACAAAGACCGTGTTCCAATCTGCCATAGCACCATTCCATAAGCCCGGACGCTCTATCGTTTTAAGTGGTATACCATCTTTAGTTTTGGAGCTAATAAATGAGGCCGAAGAATCAACAAAATGCAATAGATTGTGTTTTTCTCCTTTATAATTTTTAAGACTACAAACAATATCAACTGGATTAAAGTGGGTAGAGGAATTAAAAATTGCACGCTGTGATACGTTCTTTAAATCTATTTGAGCCGTCTCTACAATTTGAAGAGAAATCTCTGATTTAGAATTAACAACCCAAAACGGGCCGCCACCAGGCTCCCCTTCATTTTTTACCATTCCACAAACGCGTAGCGGGCGGTTGAGTAAGTTGGCTATATAGGCATTCTTGTAGCTTGTTTTATAATTTGAAAAGCCGTCTGGAAAACAAATATTTAATTTATCAGTCATAAAACTAATGACTTCAGCTCTCTGTTCTTTAGAAATAGTTGCCGACTCCATTAATTCTTGGTACTCATAAACCTTAGCTCTCAACTCTAATAAAGAGCCCGCTAGTATTTTTTTATAACGTGCGACCTGGTGTTTATATTTGTATACTACCACATTATCAATGTTTTTTATAAACACAATATCAGCATTAAGATTATTTAAATTATTTATGAGGGCGCCATGTCCGGCTGGTCTAAACAAAAGGGTGTCATTTTCTATAAAAGGGGTATTATTTGGAGTAACAGCAATGGTTTCTGTCTCTTTCATTTGATATGAAAAAAATATCTCTATGACACTTTTAGTAATAACTTCAACCTTGTGCTTTATGCGATTAAACTCATCTGTAAAAGCTCCCTTGAAGTCCTCGGAAATCGTGAAGTGAACCTTGGTGGAGTCTTGGCTTGAAGCATATAAAACAGCTTCAAACAAATGCTCTTCAAAAGCCGAAGACAAAATATCATTCTTATACTTATGAAATGGGACTAAACCCTTGGGCTGATTGGCATAATTAAGGCCTGTTTCCGACAGAATCTCTAGGGCAAAATAATACAGCTTCTTTGAATCTTTAAAGTGATCGAAATCAGGATGGTTGTTGGATAAAGAGTCCATCGCCTTATGGTAAAAAGGAAACTTCTCTAAGCCTACCAAAAACAAAGAAATATCCTTTGAATTATAATGATTGACATAGGCGTTTAGACTGTCTAAATTTGGATCAAAATTATTTAAAAAATGAAATAAGAACTTAAACATTCGGCTTGCAGAGCCAGAGGCTGGTACAAACTTGACAAGCTCTAAATGCTGTTGTTGACGTTCATATTCATTGATAAGTCTCGTATTTGTGTCCTCAGAAAAACACAAAATACCATTTTCAAAGGTAGCAGGACTGACTAACTTAGTGGAAGGGGTTCCTGTTTTTAAAAGCAAAAGTTGTTTTTCAACTTCTTCAAGGCTAATACCTCTCTCTAAGATTTGTTTGGAGATTGAATCGGAAAACTTCATATCCTACTTTTTAATAATTTATTAATTTGTTCTACAGCCAATTTTAACCTTTCTTTTTTACCCCCTTTTAGTAAAATATACGGCTTGTTGAGTGTTTTTAACTGCGCTTCAAAAGCCAGAAACATTTTTTTACGCGCATTGGGCTTATCTCTCAAATCGTCAGCCTCCCAGGGCACATCAATATAAGTCAATAAATACAAATCATAGTAATTTTCAATTGCATATTTTTCTAAATCAGGGTCGCAATCTCCCAAATAATACGCTTCAGAATACACTTTTGTTTCTAGTAAATTCGTGTCGCAAATAAGGACGCTATCTGTTTTTTTAGAGAGTTGGTTTTCGAGACGCATTTGACCTCGGGCTATGGGCAACAAATCACTTGGCGCACATGTTTTGCGTTCATTGTTCCATTTATTTTGAAGGTACTCGCGCGCATACTCTGGAACCCAGACAGAATTATAATGTCGAGCTAAAGCCTTAGAAAGCGTTGTTTTGCCAGTAGATTCTGGCCCAAACAAAACGACTTTTATACAGCTTGAGGGGTGTTGTTTAAGTTCTTTTTCCATGCTAAATATCCAAATAGTGCTAAAATTGTAAAACCAAAATACTGTATACTAGTAAATGTTAATCCTTTATAAAAGTAGAGTGGAATTGAAATTATATCTGCAACAATCCAAAAATACCAATTTTCGATTTTCCGTTTGGCCATGAGCCACATGCCTACAAAAAACAAAGCGGTTGTCAGAGTGTCAATACAAGCGACCCAATCATTCCACATATCAAAGAGCTGATAAACTTGATAAACAAAGACTAAGCTTGCCAAAAAAATAAAGACACCAAAGAGCTGTTCTAGTTTTGTGGCCCTTGAAATAGGCGTTGCGTTTTCGGTATCGACTTTACGAGTCCATATGTACCAGCCATAGAGACTCATTATAAAATAATAGCCATTGATCATCATATCTCCTATTAACTGCCATTTGAACAAGAGGTATACAAATATAGACGTACTGACAAGTCCGGTTGGAAATACTAAAATATTATTTTGTTTAGAATACCATACCGATGCAAACCCAAAAATGATTGCCGTTATTTCAAGCAGAATGTCTAGCAGTGCATAACTGCTGTATTGTTCAAATAAAAAATTAAAAATTTGGCTCATAGTCGCTTCGGTCGCTTTTTACAATTTTCATAGCTAGAACCACATGATCGATGCTTTCAAAAGAGGCTTTAATGGCGCGGTTTACAAACAGCATCAAGGCATCAAACTCACCATAAATCTGGGTGCTCAAGGGCGTTTCAATTACTTTAAATCCAGAGCTGCGCAAGGCTTTTATAAAGGCTGTAATCGGCGGTTCAAAATCTGTCTGCAATGGAAGAAGTGTAAATTCTATCGATATGTTCATTGGTACTGTATATAATTAAATTTCGGATTCTGTAATAACACAGCCAAAGCCTTCAAACTCCATAAAAGTAGCTGTGAATTTTAATTTTCTATTTTCTTGGACAATCCAGGCGGTAGTTTTATTTGATTCGGTACCAAAAGGAAGAACTATAAAATGCTTTTTAAAAATCATTCCAGGAGTTCCAAATAATTTATAGAGCGCTTCTTTTGCACACCACACCCATATTAGCTTTTGAACTTGAGCCGGATCTTTTTCGTTTAAGCAAAAGGTCTCAAAGCCAATGAATTTAGGAGCGATTTTTATGATTTTAGACCGTTGTTTTTCAATGTCAATACCAACTTCAACAGAACTTATTACCACTGTTGAAAAATGGTATGAATGCGAAATAGAAATATATTTTTCATCTTTTAAATACGGCTTGCCAAAAGAATCATAAAACAAATCCGAGTCCGTATAGCCAAAATCAATTAATAACATTCTAACACTTAAAAATGCTTTTTGATGCCATTCACTTTTCATACCACTTACACGCTCCAAACTTTCAGGCTTTAAAACTAGCTGACTAAAAAGAGTGTCAAAAGACTCAGAAATCTTCCATACTTTAACAATAGTTTGTGAGTTTAAGTCTAGGGATTTGTAAAGTGGCATTTAATTTTTAAAAAGTTAATAGTTATCTTTGCCGTATATAAAATACAAAAACGAAAATACACTATTTTATAAGCTAAAACCAAAATAGTGCATTTAAAAAATTGCCTTATGAACGTAAAAACCATTCCCTACATTCCTTACAAAGTAAAAGACATGTCTCTTGCAGATTGGGGCCGTAAAGAAATTGAACTTGCTGAAGCAGAAATGCCAGGCTTGATGAGTCTTCGTGAAGAATACAAAGACAGTCAACCCCTAAAAGGAGCTCGAATTGCTGGATGTTTACACATGACCATTCAAACAGCGGTACTTATTGAGACCTTGGTAGCACTTGGAGCAGAGGTCACATGGAGTTCATGTAATATCTTTTCAACTCAGGACCAAGCAGCAGCAGCGATCGCAGCAGCTGGAATCCCTGTATATGCTTGGAAGGGACTCAATGAAGAAGAGTTTGATTGGTGTATAGAACAAACCTTGTTTTTTGGGGAAGATCGCAAGCCCTTGAATATGATATTAGATGACGGTGGTGATTTAACCAACTTAGTCTTTGATCAGTACCCAGAGTTAATGTCAGGTATTAATGGCTTAAGTGAGGAAACGACTACAGGCGTTCACCGTTTATATGAGCGTATGAAAAATGGAACGTTATCAATGCCTGCTATCAATGTTAATGACTCCGTTACCAAGAGTAAATTTGACAATAAATACGGTTGTAAAGAAAGTGCTGTAGATGCTGTGCGTCGTGCAACAGACATTATGTTGGCTGGAAAACGAGTGGTTGTTTGTGGCTACGGAGATGTTGGAAAAGGAACTGCCGCATCCTTTAGAGGTGCAGGGAGTATTGTAACCATAACCGAAGTGGATCCTATTTGTGCTTTACAAGCAGCTATGGATGGGTTTGAAGTAAAAAAATTAGAGACTGTTTTGCCAGCTACTGATATTGTAGTGACTGCGACCGGTAATAAAGACATTGTCTTAAGCGCTCACTTTGAGGCCATGAAGGACAAAACAATTGTCTGTAACATAGGCCACTTTGATAATGAAATAGACATGACCTGGCTAAACGACACTCACGGAGATTCAAAGGTTGAGATTAAAGCACAGGTGGACAAGTATACCATTGATGGCAATGACATTATTGTGTTAGCTGAAGGGCGTTTAGTTAACCTAGGCTGTGCAACTGGTCATCCAAGTTTTGTAATGAGCAACTCATTTACCAACCAAGTATTGGCTCAAATTGAATTATGGACCAATAAAAGTGCTTATAAAAATGAAGTTTATATGCTGCCAAAACACTTAGACGAAAAAGTAGCAAAACTACACCTGGCCAAGATTGGTGTTGAGCTTACTGAACTTCGAACTGAGCAAGCAAGCTATATCGGCGTTGAGGTACAAGGGCCATTTAAGCCAGAGTATTACCGCTATTAAGTTAATAACCTCTAAAAAAAGCCAAAGTATTAACTTTGGCTTTTTTTATTTAAATTCATGAAATCATTCGCAATTAAATAATGAAACTTTTAAAGACCAAAAGGGAAGAACTGGACCCGATAATGAAAATTATTACAGAGGCTCAACAGTTGTTAGCAGCTCATAACATTGACCAATGGCAAAATGGCTACCCAAATGAAGAAACCATTCTAAAAGACATAGACAACAATGAAAGCTATATAATTAGGACTGAAGATTCAAGGCTCATTGGAACGGCCATGTTTTCAACAAGAAAGGAACCAAACTATTCTGCAATTGAAGGAAACTGGAAAACTAAACCAACGGCAACCTATGGCGTCATTCACCGCATGGCCGTGACCGAAAGGTTTAGAGGAAAGGGAGTCGCTAAATTTATTTTTAGTCAGTGTGAACTCTTTCTCTTAAAAAATAATGTGCACTCAATGCGTATCGATACCCATGAAGACAATCTTGGAATGCAGCAACTGCTAAAAAAACTAGGCTATGCGTTCTGTGGAATCATCTATTTAGAAAATGGTGACAAACGCTTGGCTTATGAAAAAAATATTAAGTAATGTTACAGCATAAAAAAAGCCTCGCAATGCGAGGCTTTTTTTTATATAATTAGTACAATTATGCTTCAAAAGGAACAACAGAAACATAAGACTTATTGTTTTTCTTTTTTGTAAATTTAACAAGCCCATCCACCTTAGCGTGAAGGGTGTGGTCTTTTCCAGCATACACATTTTCACCTGGATTATGTGCAGTACCACGTTGTCTTACGATAATGTTGCCAGCAATTGCTGCTTGACCACCAAAAATCTTTACGCCTAAACGTTTTGATTCTGATTCTCTACCATTTTTCGAACTTCCGACTCCTTTTTTATGTGCCATTTTATTTCGATTTAATTGTTATATAATTTAGCTTAGGGCTGAAATTAAATCTGCCTTTTTCATAGCAGATAGTCCAGAAACACCCTTAGCTTTTGCTAATTCTTTTAATTGAGCAACGGTCATTGCTGATAAGTCTTGAATCGCTTCAGCCTTAGGAGCAGCAGCTTTTGCAACAGGCTTAGAAACTTCTTTCTTAGCTGCAGTTGGCGTTGCTTTAGATTTTGAAGCAGTAGCTTTCGCTGGGGCCGCTTTTTTAGCTCCAGAAGCTAGAATGCTTTCAATTTGTATCTCAGTTAAAGACTGGCGGTGGCCATTTTTAACTCTATACCCTTTGCGTCGTTTCTTCTTGAATACGATCACTTTATCACCTTTAAGGTGCTTTAAGACTTTAGCTCCTACTTGAGCTCCGTCTATAGCTGGGGCGCCTACAGTCACTTTGCCACCATCTGATAAAAGAAGTACATTGTCAAAAGTGACTTTTTTTCCTTCTTGAGTTTGCAAACGGTTAACAAAAACTTTTTGGTCTTTTTCAACTTTGAATTGATGCCCTGCTATCTCTACAATTGCATACATAGCGTAACGTTTTTTGTTTAATTAATTTAAATTTACACCCCTACCTAAAAAGTAAGGCGGCTGCAAATATAATTCTATTATCTTAATCTGCAAACATTTATTTTAATATACTGACATTTAAATTAATTAGAATTGGCATCAAAAAAAAATGTTATTTTTGCTTAAAGTTTGTAACAACTTTGCCACTATTAAGTCTAATCTATTAATTATAATTTAAAAATCAACTCATGAAAAAATGCTTATGTTTATTAGCTACTTTAGTTGGAGTGATCTCTACGATCTCCGCACAAGAAGTTAAATTTGAAGAATACGATCTTGAGAACGGACTTCACGTTATCTTGCACAAGGAAAGTGCAGCGCCTGTTGTTACCGTTGGTGTTATGTATCAAATTGGTGCCAAAGACGAGATTGAAGGAAGAACAGGGTTTGCTCACTTTTTTGAGCACCTTCTTTTTGAAGGGACTAAAAACATCGAAAGAGGAAAATGGTTTGATATTGTTTCGGCCAATGGAGGAAGCAACAATGCAAATACAACCCAAGACCGGACTTACTATTACGAGACTTTTCCATCAAACAAATTAGAGATAGGACTTTGGATGGAAAGTGAACGTATGTTACACCCCATTATAGAAAGAATTGGAGTAGACACACAAAACGAGGTTGTAAAGGAAGAGAAACGCCAAAGAATAGACAATGCTCCATATGGTAAAATAATTTACAGAACTGGTGTAGATAATCACCTATTTAAAGTCCACCCTTATGGTCGATCGGTAATAGGATCAATGGATGACTTAGATGCTGCTAAATTAGAAGAATTTAAAAGTTTTAATGATAGATATTACAATCCAAATAATGCAGTGCTCGTAGTCACGGGTGATATTGAGATTACTGAAACTAAGGCGATGATTGTTGATTATTTTGGAACCATTGAAAACAATGCAGAACCAAATGTGAAATTGGAAATCACTGAGCCAGCTATTGAAGAAACACGCTACGCTACTGAATATGACACTAACATCCAGATTCCAGCTTATATTTTCTCATATATTACACCAAAGTCGGTTGACAAAGACGCTTACACTTTAGATTATATTTCTTCAATTTTAACTGGCGGTAATAGCTCTAGAATGTACAAACGCATGGTTGATAAAGATAAAGTAGCCTTGCAAGTATTAGCCTTCAACCAGGCGAACCAGGATTATGGAACCTATACTATGGGAGCACTCATCAAAGGAGAACCAGACTGGGATGCTTTAAAAGTTACAATGGATGAAGAGATTAACAGGCTGCAAACAGAACTAATTTCTGACAAAGAATACCAAAAGCTTCTGAACCAGTTCGAAACTTCTTATGTACAAGCCAACTCAAGTGTTGAGGGAATTGCTTCTTCCTTAGCGACCTACTATATGCTACAAGGGGATGCTAATAGAATTAATAATCAATTAGATATTTACAGAACAATCACAAAAGAAGATATTAAGCGTGTTGCAAGCACCTACCTAAATCCTAATCAGCGGGTTGAAATTAAATATTTATCAGGTACCGACCCTGCAAAAGAGGATTTAAAACAATAAACATTTACACTAGTTATGAAAAAATATATTATATATACATTTGTTGCGTTATTAATTGGATTCTCTGCAACAGCTCAAATTGATCGATCAAAAATTCCTTCATCTGGCCCTACTCCTGAAGTTAACTTAAGAGAGGCTAAGGAATTTAAATTAAAAAATGGGCTAACTGTTTTGGTGGCTACAGATACTAAGTTCCCTGTAGTTAGCTGGAGCCTAAACCTTAACAATCCTCCCGTATTTGAAGGCGACAAAGCTGGCGTACAGTCCTTAACTGGGTCTTTATTAGGAAAGGAAACCCAAATAAGCACAAAAGATGAGTTTGCTGAAAAAATAGATTTTTTAGGGGCATCCGTAAGTGTTAGTCCAAATGGAGGGTTTGGCTACTGCCTTGCAAAATACCAAGACCAAGTATTTTCACTTTTTGCGGAAGCAGCATTTCAAACAAAGTTTACTCAAGAGGAATTAGACTTTGAAAAAGAACAGCTTATCGAAGGAATTAAGTCTGGTGAAAATAGTGCAGCAGCCATTGCGAGCAATGTTAGAAGTGCTGTTTTTTATGGAAAAAACCATGCAGCAGGTGAAATTATAACTGAAGAGACTGTTAATAGTGTGACTCTTGAAGATGTAAAACAATTTTACAATGAGCGTTTTAAACCCTCAAACGGCTATATGCTTTTTACGGGTGATATTACCGTAAAGGAGGTAAAAAAGCTTTTAAAAAAACACATGAATGGTTGGGCGTCAGGTTCTGTTACAACTCCTGAATACCCAGCTTTTGAAGATGTTTCAACAACAGAAATTAATTTCGTTGATGTTCCAAATGCAGTTCAAACAGAACTTGCAGTCATGAGTGTTTCTTCTTTAAAAATGACAGATAAAGATTACCACGCCTGTCTGGTTGCAAACTATATTCTGGGTGGTGCATTTGGGTCTTACCTAAATATGAATTTAAGAGAAAAAAATGGCTACACCTATGGCGTTAGATCAAGTTTAGGGACTGCTCGTTGGTATGATTCATCATTTAGAGTCACAACGAAAGTGCGTAATGTGGTTACAGACAGTGCTGTTGTAGAAATTTTAAAAGAAATAAAACGCATCAAGGCTGAGCCCGTAGAAACAGAATTATTAGTAAATGCCAAGGCTAAGTTTTTAGGGAATTTCATTCTTCAATCTGAAGATAAAACAGTTGCTGCAAGACGGGCTTTGTCAATCAAAACCAATAAGCTTCCTCAAGATTTTTACAAAAACTATATCGCAAATATAGATGCTGTAACAGTAGAAGACGTACAACGAGTTTCTAGAAAATATTTTAGCGATGAAAATGTACGTATAGTACTTGTTGGTAAAGGATCTGATGTTGTCGAAAATTTAGAGAAAATTGAATGGAACGGTAATAATTTGCCAATAAAATTTTTCGACAAGGAAGCGAACCCTGTTGAAAAGCCTGAGTTTTCAAAACCAATTCCAGCTGGAGTAACAGCTGCAACTGTTTTGGAAAGCTATATCACAGCCATTGGAGGGCTAGAGGCTATCAATGCGGTATCCTCTGTGATGACAGCGGCGGATGTGACTATTGAAGGCATGCCCTTTAAGCCTACGGTTGTTATGAAAACCATGTCTCCAAATATGTCTTCTATGGAAATGTCTATTGCCGGGATGGGAACCGTTAGGAAGGAAAAATTTAATGGCAGCGAAGGCTATGTGGAACAGCAAGGCAGTAAACTACCAATGACAGAAGATGAGCTTGCCGAAAAAACTGAAGAAAAAGGCTTATTTCCAGAAACGTATTTGGACGCGAGCACTCTTAAGATTGTAAGCTTATCTGCGATTGATGGTGTAGATGTTTATAAACTTCAAGTAAAAGAAGATGATTTCCGTTACTACGACGCCACAACTGGATTGTTGGTGAGAACTGAAAAATCAGAAGAAGTGCAAGGCCAAAAAGTAATTTCAATAAAAGACCTATCGGATTACAGAGCGGTTAATGGGGTATTATTTCCTTATGCACAGAAAATAACTGCTGGCCCTCAAGTGATTGGTTTTTCAGCAAAGGAAATCAACGTTAACGAACGCGTTTCAGCTGAAGATTTTGAATAATCTACTTTAAAATATTTTAAAAAAAACCGACGTTCATATGTCGGTTTTTTTATGTTCTTTTATTAACCAAGTAAACCCCTAATACAATAACTAAAGACGCCACCCCTTGATTAAGACCAAAAACCTCGCCATCTATTACTCCCCATAAAAGGGCGACTACAAGCATTAAGTAAGTCACTGATGAGGCAAATACAGGGCTTGAAATTTGAATGAGAGTATTAAATATAATCTTAGCCATCACCGTTCCAAATAAAGACAGGATGAAAATACAACCAATGGACAGATTAATAAACTCGTTTTCAAAAGTTTGACTGCTAAAAAAATCTGAGTATATCAAAACAATAAAAGCAGGGATAACAATAGTTGCGAAGTTCCCTGTTGCAATAGCAATTGGCTTAACTTCCTGAAGGTAACGCTTTATGATGTTAACGCTACTGGCATACATTAAAGTGGCCAGGACAACCAGGCCTGCATACAAATAATTTTGATGGGGATTGAGTTCCATACTATTGAAAATAAGCATTGAAGCTCCAAAAAAACCCAATAGGACACCAAAAATTTGTGTTTTTGTGGAAGCAATCTTAAAAATTGCCAAACCAATTAATACCGTATTTAGGGGGACAAGGGCATTTAAAATAGAGACAAGGCCACTATCGACTTCGGTTTCGGCAAAGGCAAACAAAAAAGAGGGAAAAAAAGTACCTAAAAATCCCGTGGCAATAATCCATTTCCATTGTTGATTTTGAATTGTTTTAAGCGACTTAAACCCTACTACAAAAATAAATAAAGCGGAAATAACCATTCGCAAACTCCCTAACTGCAAAGGGCTAAGCCCCAACAATCCTTTTTTGATTAAAATAAACGAACTTCCCCATGTTAAGGCAAGAATTAATAAGAAAAGCCACTTTTTTTGCTCTTGGGTCATTGTAAATATTTAATGGATTACAAATTTGAACAATAAATTAGAAATACAAAGAAATATCTTTACATTTGTTAAATCTCCAAAATCAATTCGTATAATGTCTTTAAAAAATATTCTTATTTCAATGTTTCTTTTGACCGCTCTTGCTTCTTGTAAGAACGAAGGCAAAGCAGAAATTAAAACTATTAATATTCACTCCGAAACTAGCCGTCAAGCGCTCGATCCAAATGCGACCTATTCTAAGGCTGAATTTAGTATTAAAGGAATGACTTGTGAAATGGGCTGTGCTAGAACCATTGAAAAAAAACTCGCTAAAATGAACGGTATGAAGTCTGCTACTGTAGATTTTAAAAATGAGAGCGCTATAATAGAGTACGATACTGCTAAAATCACAACTTCAAGTATTAAGGAAGCAGTAAGTTCTGTAAGCGCAATTTACAGTGTAGAAGCTATGCAAACAATTAGAGAATAAATTAGGAACACTTATTAATTGGTGTTCATTAAGTCCTCTATTTCATCTATTTCGATAGGAATATTCTGCATTAAATTTAAAGGAACGCCTTTAGATTGGATCACCACATTGTCTTCAAGGCGAATGCCCATGTTTTCTTCAGGAATATAAATCCCTGGCTCCACTGTAAAAACCATATTGGCTTCCATGGGTGCTTTGAGGGTGCCAAAGTCATGGGTGTCTAAACCCATATGGTGAGAGGTTCCATGCATAAAGTATTTTTTATATGCAGGACTCTTAGAGTCTTCGTTTTGGATATCTGCCTTGTCAATCAATCCCAAACCTAAAAGCTCAGAACTCATTATTTTGCCAACCTCAACATGATAAGCATCCCACATAGTGCCAGGAACAAGTAATTTTGTTGCTTGATTTTTGACATTTAAAACTGCCTTATAAACCGCTCTTTGACGGGGTGTAAAACGTCCATTTACCGGAATGGTTCGCGTCATATCACTGGAGTAATTGGCATATTCTGCAGCAACATCCATGAGTAAAAGATCGCCATCCTTACATTCCTGATTGTTTTCAATATAATGTAAAATACAGGCGCTGTAGCCAGACCCAATGATAGGAGTGTAAGCAAATCCTTTAGAACGGTTTCTAATGAACTCATGTGTGTATTCTGCCTCAATCTCATACTCCATGACCCCGGGCTGGACAAATTCTAAGACTCTTCTAAATCCTTTTTCTGTAATATCGCAAGCTGTTTTAATAAGGGCGATTTCTTCGGGCTCTTTGACTCCTCTAAGTGTTTCCATAATTGGAAAATTAGGGATTATTTCATGCTTTGGATAAGCCGTTTTAACGCGCTTTAAAAAGCGATCTTCACGGGTTTCCATTTCAACGGCCTGGCGGTAGTGCTCATTGTTATTCTTATAGTAACTAGTAGCGTTCTCCATTAATTTTGAAAAAATAGAATCAAATTCATCTAGCCAAAAAACAGACTTAACCCCGGAGGTAGCAGTAGCCTGTTTTTTACTAAGCTTGGCGCCTTCCCAAATCGCAATGTGCGCATTAGTCTTCTTTATAAATAATACTTCACGCAGTACTTTTTGTTTTGCATCAGGACATATAATCAAGATGCTTTCCTCTTGATCCACCCCACTTAAATAAAAAATATTTCGGTGTTGTTCAAACGGCAGTGTGCTATCCGCACCCGTAGAAAAAACATCATTTGAGTTAAATACCGCAATAGATTTTGGGATCATCTGTTGTGAGAACTTTAGTCTATTCTTTACAAACAATTTAGAGCTAATGGCGTGGTATTTCATGGCATTCCTAGTTTGAATCAAATTTAAAAATTTTATATCAAACTATAGTCGAAAATTATTAAAAATACACTGGAGTTTTTGAGTTATTTAAAACTATTCTAAATAGTAAAATTATGTCTATAGTTATTGTCTAAAACCTTATCGTGAAGTACCTTTGTAGGGTTACAAAAAAATCAACTAACAATGAGTGAAATTTTAAAGTCATCAATTGGAAGAAAGATAGCCATGGCGCTGTCTGCGTTTTTCCTCATGTTTTTCATTTTACAACATTTTGCCATCAATATTATGTCTGTTTTTGACCCAGAAACTTTTAACGAGGTTTCACATTTTATGGGCACAAATCCGCTAGTGCAGTTTGTCTTGCAGCCGGTTCTTATTTTTGGCGTTATTTTTCACTTTGCAATGGGTTTTGTTTTAGAGTTTAAAAACCGTTCATCTAGATCTGTAAGCTATGCCAAAAATAATGGCAATGCCAACTCTACTTTGATGAGTAGAAATATGATTTACAGCGGCGGATTTATATTGGTGTTTCTAGTGATTCACTTTATAGATTTTTGGATTCCAGAACTAAATATAAAATACGTCATAGGAGATACTTCAGGTCTTCTTGAAGACGGCTTAGGCTACCGCTACTTTGAAGAACTGCAACATAAGTTTGTGCCGCTTTGGCGAGTGGTTTTGTACTGTATCGGCTTTGTGTTTTTAGCCTTGCATTTACTGCATGGGTTCAATTCAGCCTTCCAATCTATTGGTGCCAACAATAAATACACAAAATCATTAAAGGGCCTAGGAAAAGCATATGCGATACTAATTCCGTTAGGATTTATCGTCATTGCCCTTTTCCACTTTTTTAATAATTCACACTAAAACATAGGATTATGGCTTTAGATTCAAAAATTCCTGAAGGTCCATTAGCAGATAAATGGACCAATCATAAAAACAATATTAACCTTGTAAATCCTGCCAATAAACGTCTAATAGATATTATTGTTGTTGGAACTGGGCTCGCTGGAGGCTCCGCAGCAGCCACACTCGCTGAACTTGGCTATAATGTAAAAGCGTTTTGTTTCCAGGATTCTCCCCGACGTGCGCACTCAATTGCAGCACAAGGCGGTATCAATGCCGCTAAAAATTATCAAGGAGACGGGGACTCTACCTACCGCTTATTTTACGATACCGTTAAAGGCGGGGACTACCGTTCTCGAGAAGCAAATGTGCATCGTTTGGCCGAAGTATCCACCAATATCATTGACCAATGTGTGGCGCAAGGCGTTCCTTTTGCGAGAGACTATGGCGGTTTATTAGACAACCGTTCATTTGGTGGGGTTTTGGTTTCAAGAACCTTTTACGCCAAAGGGCAAACGGGACAGCAACTCTTATTAGGTGCTTACTCCGCTATGAACCGACAAATTGGTCGTGGAAAAATTAAAATGTACAACCGTCACGAAATGTTAGATGTTGTGGTCGTAGATGGTAAGGCGCGTGGAATTATAGCACGTAATTTAGTGACCGGGGAAATTGAACGCCACTCAGCACATGCTGTTGTTTTAGGTTCTGGCGGCTATGGTAATGTCTTTTACTTATCTACCAATGCCATGGGAAGTAATGTCACTGCTGCATGGAAAGCCCACAAACGCGGAGCTTATTTTGCAAACCCTTGTTACACACAAATACACCCTACCTGTATTCCCGTTTCTGGAGACCACCAGTCTAAGCTTACCCTAATGTCTGAATCCTTAAGAAATGACGGCCGTATATGGGTACCAAAAAATATAGAGGACGCCAAAGCAATTCAAAATCGCGAATTAAAACCTACAGATCTTTCTGAAGATCAACGAGATTATTTTTTAGAAAGGCGCTACCCTGCTTTTGGCAACTTAGTGCCGAGAGACGTCGCTTCTAGAGCTGCTAAGGAACGTTGTGATGCTGGTTTTGGAGTTAATAAAACAGGTGAGGCTGTCTTCTTAGACTTTGCAGCTGCTATTGTTAGGTATGGTAAAGAAAAAGCACATGTAAAAGGATTAAACGAAGAGGATCAAGCTCTTATTCAAACCTTAGGGAAAGAAGTTGTAAAAAGTAAGTACGGCAACTTATTCCAGATGTATGAGAAAATTGTGGATCAAAACCCCTATGAAACACCAATGATGATTTACCCAGCTGTTCACTATACCATGGGCGGTATATGGGTTGACTATAATTTACAAACTACAATTCCTGGACTCTATGCTATTGGAGAAGCTAATTTTTCTGAGCACGGGGCCAATAGATTGGGCGCATCAGCCTTAATGCAAGGCTTAGCTGATGGTTATTTTGTACTGCCATACACCATTGGAAATTATCTATCCGAAGACATTCGAACAGGTCCTATTTCAACAGATTCCATAGAATTTGAAGAAGCAGAAGCTAAAGTGAGGTCAGAAATCAATCACTTCATCAATAATAAAGGGACAAAGCCTGTCGATTATTTCCACAAACGTCTTGGAAAAATTATGTGGAATAAGTGTGGAATGGCGCGTAATGAAAAAGATTTAAAAGAAGCGATTGAAGAAATATCAGCATTAAGAGATGAATTCTATAAGGAGGTTCGAGTACCAGGAGCCGCCAATGAATTTAATGAAGAACTTGCAAAAGCTGGCCGGGTAGCTGACTTCCTTGAATTGGGTGAACTCTTTGCAAAAGACGCCTTGGTACGCGAAGAATCTGCCGGGGGTCACTTTAGAGAAGAATATCAAACGGCCGAGGGTGAGGCACAACGAAGAAAAGAGTTTCAATTTGTATCTGCATGGGAGTACAAAGGCGCTCCTAAAGATGCTGAATTGCACAAAGAGGAATTAGTTTACGAAAATATTGAAGTTAAAGAACGCTCATACAAATAAACACTGCTATGAATTTAACATTACAAATATGGCGACAAGAGAGCGCCAAAGCTAAGGGGAAAATTGTAGAGTATCCAATTAAAGATATCTCTCCAGACATGTCATTTCTTGAAATGTTAGACATTCTTAACGCGCAACTCATAACAGAAGGTGAAATTCCTGTCGCATTTGACCACGATTGTAGAGAAGGTATTTGCGGCTCTTGCTCTCTGTATATCAATGGGGAGGCACATGGGCCAGACCGACGTGTAACGACCTGCCAATTACACATGCGAAAATTTAAAGATGGAGATACTATTTTTATAGAACCTTTCAGAGCCGATGCTTTCCCTGTAATTAAAGATTTAGTGGTCGACCGATCTGCTTTTGACAGAATCCAACACGCTGGAGGTTTTATATCGGTTAATACTTCTGGAAATACACAAGACGGAAACTCCATTCCTATTCCAAAACAGGATGCAGACCAGGCGATGGATGCTGCGACTTGTATTGGTTGTGGGGCTTGTGTTGCCAGTTGTAAAAACTCTTCTGCAATGCTTTTTGTTGGTGCTAAAGTGTCTCAATACGCTTTATTACCTCAAGGGCAAGTTGAAGCCACAGACCGCGTTCAAAATATGGTCGCCCAGATGGATCTAGAAGGTTTTGGGAACTGTACCAATACAGGGGCTTGCGAAGTTGAATGTCCTAAGGGAATTTCATTAGAAAATATTGCACGAATGAACCGTGAATTGATAAAGGCGAGTGTGAAATCTTAATCTTCTAAGACAAACTCTTCAAAAGTATCCCATGCTGCGCGAATTTCAACTGGTTTTGATGCATAGCTCACCCGCTCAGGCTGGGTTTTATTTAAGAAACTCCCTGTGTCATAGACCCCATTTTTATTCGTGTCAAAAATGACTCTTAATGAGTATATTCCTGGATTTACGTCCTTAAAATCAACTGGCGTAGCCTCCGTAATCATTTGCGACTCTACCTCCTCACCTTTAGCTTCTGTAAGCTGCACAATTAATGGATAAACGCCGTTTCTGATAGTAATTCTTACATTGCCATAATCAGATTGAAGCTTGGTTGCTACTTTATAGTTTAAAGTGTCATTTTCAACCCCATAAAAATCAGTCAGGGCTCCGGGAAGTAATTGAATGCTGTAATTATTTTTTTCAGTTTTATCAAAATCTAAAACAACCGCATTAAGGCTTGCATCTAAGCCCATTGTTGGGGTTTGAAAAACAGAATCTTTATCCATAACCTGCACTTTTGAGGCTTTAAATTTTCCTAATGGAGTGCTTGCACTTATTAGTAATGATTCCTGTAATTTAAGTTTTGAAGACAAGGGCTTAAACATTAATGAATCAAGCTTAAAATCTTTGATTCTCACCACTGCCGTGTCAATAGACTCCAAATGACGCACCTCGAACAGTAAAGAGTCTACTTCTATTTCTGGTCGATACCAATAATTTAAGGTGTCTTTATCTATTTCTTTTGTTATGGTGGAAGAAAAATCGTCTGGAACCTCCGATAAAATCTTAATACGCATAGAGGTGCCCTCACCCTCATAGCCAAAAGCAATTTTGTTTTTGGAGGCCTGGCGCGCGCGTTTGAAATCATAATCAATAGATTCTTTAAACAGTCTTAAAACATAGGCGGTGTCTGAAGGTACACTTATAAATTGCTTTCTGTAGGCGATTTTATCGGTTTTTTGCTGATAAGTATAATTTGGATTTTCTTCCTTAAGTGCTGTTAAAAGATAAGAGCCTTCTTTTAAGTTTTCAAGCTTAAATCCAGAGAGACTATCGGTAACGGTTATGTACTTGGGCTTTTGCTTATACACTATAGAATCGTAGTAAGAAGAATCTACTTCATACAACAAAACAGCAACCCGCTCATCCACCTCTTTATTTAAGGCATCCGAAACCATTCCTGAAACTGAAAGTGAGTCGATATAAGTGCCCGTTGAAAATATATATTTATAATATGGAAATAAATTACCCTCATTATTATCTGCGATACTTTCTCCGAAATTAAACGCATAAGTGGTGTTTGGCTGAAGGGTGTCAAATATTTTAATCTTAATGATCTTACTTGCGGTCCCAACAGGCGTAATCTCTGGCTCTAGTGTCATCGGAGGGGATATGATGAGCTGCTTTTGAAGATTTTTCAACTTCACATATTCATCAAATTCGATTTCAATTTCTTGGGCGTCAAAATTTATAGAAAAATTTTCTGGGGTAGATTTAATAATGACAGGTGGAGTTACATCTTTGTCTCCACCCGATGTGGTTCCTTTATTGGCGCACTGTGATAAAATCAGAGTGATTACAATCAAAAAACCTAAGTTAGTGAACTTATTAACCATTAAAATTACATTTTATGCAAAGTAACAATATATTTTAGTTCTAACGAAAAATGGAATGTGTAATTGCAATCGAGGCTAAGCTTAAGCGCAAGTTTGTAGCTTTGTTTAATACCAAGGCACAGGCTTCAAAGGTAGCACCGGTGGTTATAAGATCATCAACTAACAGTATATGTGAGTTATTAATCTTTTGAAGATTAACAGCCGCAAAACTATGAAATACCGACTGGAAACGCTCTTCTCTGGTCTGAAAAACTTGTGTCTGTGTATCGGCAGATTTAATCAAGATTTTGTCCTCGTAAGTGGCATTCAGACTCAGTGCTAACTGTTTCGCAAATAGCGCAACTTGGTTATAGCCACGTTGTTTTAACTTTTTGGGGTGTACTGGAACCGGAATAACAACATCAATAAGGGAGAATAATTTGGACTCCACCAATTCCGCTCCCAACCATTTACCAAAAAACAAGCCAAGATCTTGATGGCCTTTGTATTTTAAATTGTGTAACAGTTTTTGAACCTTACCTCCTTTGTAAAAATAAAATAAGGCAGTAGCTGCTTCTAACTCCAAGCGGCCATAAAAAATTCTTTTGATCGTGTCAGGGGCTTTATAATGGTAATTAGTTAAGGGCAACTCATGCCGACAGCGAGTACAAATTTGCCGTTCATTTTCTGACAAAACCTCCCCACAGCCATGGCAGGTTTTAGGAAAAAAAAGATTAACCAATGAAAAGAACATAGGTAGTGATTTAGGAATTCATAAAATTAAAATATTATTTCACATTTTTAAACAAGTTTAACCCTTAATTCACTAGGTTTTTTATTTTTGTAGGATGACAAAACAAGCAGATACTTTCAAAAAAGTAATATCCCATGCTAAAGAATACGGATTTGTATTTCAGAGCAGTGAAATTTATGATGGCTTAAGTGCTGTTTATGACTATGCGCAAAACGGAGTAGAGTTAAAGAAAAATATTCGCGATTACTGGTGGAAAGCCATGGTTCAAATGAATGATAATATCGTGGGCTTAGACGCTGCAATATTCATGCACCCAACAACCTGGAAAGCTTCAGGGCATGTCGATGCCTTTAACGATCCTTTAATTGACAATAAAGATTCCAAAAAACGTTATAGAGCTGATGTGTTAATTGAGGACTATTGTGCCAAAATTGAAGGAAAAATTGAAAAGGAAATAAAAAAAGCAGAGAAACGCTTTGGGGCTAGTTTTGACAAAAATGAATTTATAAGCACCAATAGCCGCGTGTTGGGTTATCAGGATAAAATTAAAACTATTTTATCTCGTATGGGGCAGGCTTTAGAAAAAGAAGATTTGGCCGCTGTAAAAACCCTTATTGAAGAGCTTGAAATTACGGACCCTTTAACCGGAAGTAAAAACTGGACCAATGTAAAGCAATTTAACCTAATGTTTGGCACCAAATTAGGAGCTAATGCAGAAAGTGCTATGGCGTTATATTTACGACCTGAAACAGCTCAAGGTATTTTTGTTAACTTTTTAAATGTTCAAAAAACAGGCAGAATGAAAATTCCTTTTGGAATTGCACAAACGGGGAAAGCCTTTAGAAATGAAATTGTGGCACGTCAGTTTATTTTTAGAATGCGAGAATTTGAGCAAATGGAACTGCAATTTTTCATCAAACCAGGAACTCAAACCAAGTGGTATGAGCATTGGAAAGAAGCCCGTATGAAATGGCATTTGTCATTGGGAATGGGCGCTGAAAACTACCGTTTTCACGACCACGATAAATTAGCCCACTATGCCGATGCCGCAGCTGATATAGAATTTAAATTTCCTTTTGGTTTTAAAGAACTCGAAGGGATTCACTCCAGAACAGATTTTGATTTGAATCAGCATCAGACATATTCTGGTAAAAAACTTCAATATTTTGATCACGAAGACAACAAAAATTACACCCCTTATGTTCTAGAAACCTCTATAGGTTTAGACCGCATGTTCTTAGCGGTGTTTTCCATGGCCTTAACCGAGGAAACTTTAGAAAACAATACGACCAGAACCGTATTAAAATTACCAGCGGTATTAGCACCAACAAAAGCGGCGATATTACCTTTGGTAAAAAAAGATGGGCTTCCTGAGCTTGCTAAATCTATTTTAAATGACTTAAAATGGGACTTCAATGTGGTATATGACGAGAAAGATGCCGTTGGGAGACGCTACCGCCGTCAAGATGCTTTGGGAACTCCATTTTGCATCACTATTGATCATGACAGCTTAGAAGATCACTGTGTTACTATTAGACATAGAGATAGCATGGAACAACAACGGGTAAAAATAGGGGATTTAAAAGCTATTATAGAAGCCGAAGTTGCCATGAAACATTGGCTAAAAGAATTGTAGTTTTTTATTTTAAAATTAACCAATAAATCATTATTATGACAGCAAATAAGCTGTTTTACCTCACAACTTGTTTGGCTTTAATTTCTTTTAAAGGGCGTGCTCAATTAAATGCTAATGTTCTCGGATCTGCAGAAATTTTGGACAACAATTGCTTTTTAATAACGCCTGCGGTTAACAACCAATCGGGAGGGGTATGGTATGACAATTCTATTGACTTCTCAAATGATTTCACCATTTACTACCAAAGTTATTTTGGAAGTAATGATGCGAATGGCGCCGATGGCATGGCACTTGTTTTTAAGCCATCAGCAGTACCCGCAATTGGAAGCACAGGAGCATATGTTGGCTACGGCGGAATCGGCCAATCTTTAATTGTGGAATTTGACACATTTCAAAACAATGGTGGTAGTAGTCAGGGTCCAGAAATTTTTAGTGACCCAACCTATGACCACATAGCAATCATGAAAAACGGAATTGCAGACCATGCTTCTACATCCAACTTAGCGGGTCCAATTCAAGCCAGTGGTAGTAGTGCTAATATAGAAGACGGAATTGATCATGAGGTAAAAATTGAATGGATTGCTAACACTCAAACATTTAATATTTACTTTGATTGTAATTTACGACTTAGCATAACAGATGATTTGAAAAACACTATTTTTGGTGGTGATAGTACTGTATACTTTGGGTTTGTTGGCTCTACTGGCGGACTTAACAACATTCACCGCGTTTGTTTTAATAGCATTTCATTTGTAGATAATTTAACCCTCGATGATGAAACTATTTGTGAAGGAAACGACATACAAATTGACGCAAGCATTCCCAGTGGCGATACCTATTTATGGTCACCAGCAGAAGGCGTCAGTGATATTTATAGTGCTATCCCTATCTTATCACCAACTGTTACTACAACATATTCAGTATTGATTACCGATACCTGTGGAGACCCTTCAACACAAAGCATAACCATTAATGTCGCCAATGGCACCACTCCTTTTTTTGATCAGATACCTCCTATATGCGAAGGTGATTCACTTAATTCGCTGCCAACTACTTCTAACGAAGGAATTACTGGAGCATGGGCACCTGCACTGAACAATACTTTAACTACAACTTATACTTTTACCCCAGACTCTGGCCAATGTGCCTTAACAACCACAATGACTGTTAGTGTTAATCCTGCAATTACACCTGTATTTACTTTAGTAGATCCCATTTGTGAGGGGGACACTCTCAATGCATTGCCAACAATATCAAATGAAGGTATCACTGGAATCTGGAGCCCCGCAATTGACAATACTATTACCACCTTATATACCTTTAGCCCAGATGCTGGACAATGTGCTAGCGAAGCTGCAATGACTGTTAGTGTCAGTCCTGCAATTACACCTGTATTTACTTTAGTAGATCCCATTTGTGAGGGGGATACTCTCAATGCATTGCCAACAATATCAAATGAAGGCATCACAGGAACTTGGTCGCCTGCTGTAAATAACAGTACAACTAGAGCCTATACGTTTACTCCTGATTCCGATCAATGTGCTATTTCTTCAAGCCTTACAATTGTTGTGAATCAAAAAATAGATCCTATATTTGACTCCATCGATTCTATATGCGAGGGGGATAGCTTAAATACCTTACCAACAACTTCAATAAACGGTATTAATGGAATTTGGTCGCCTGCATTAGACAATACAATGACCACAGAATACAGCTTTACACCTGATTCCGATCAATGTGCTAACCCAGCTAGTGTTATAATTACAGTGCTCTCAAATACCACTCCTACTTTTAATCAATTGGATCCTATATGTAGAGGCGGTTCATTTGTGTTACCATCCGCTTCAAACGAAGGAATAACGGGTACTTGGAGCCCTGCCATTGAAAATTCTATTACTACAGAATACACCTTTACTCCAGACGCCGGACAATGTGCTACCGAAGCCGCTATGACCGTTGCGGTTCAGCCAATAACTACCCCCACATTCACCCAAGTAGACCCCATTTGCGTAGGAGCTGTTTTACTAAACTTACCAACGGTATCCAATAATAACATTCCTGGAACTTGGTCGCCAGCACTAGATAACACAACAACGACGGAATACACCTTTACCCCCGATTCGCTCGCCTCATGTATAATTAGCACCACAATGACCATTTCAGTTCTAACCCAAACAGTTCCAGAATTCACTCAAGTGGATCCGATTTGTATTGGGGACTCTATGGCAGAATTAGCTCAAATATCTAATAATGGCATTACAGGAAATTGGTTTCCAACATTAAATAACTTAGAAACCACTACTTATACATTCTCCTCGGACCCAGGGCAATGTGCGGATTCAGCGACCATGACAATTGTTGTAAATCCAATAAGTACACTAACCATTAGCGCCACCAATCTCTCCGAAAATTTTGATTCTAATCAAGTTATTTCAGTACTTGCTACAGGTGGGAGTGGCAGCTACGAGTATCAATTAGATGGCGGGCCTTGGCAAGCAGAAGCTGTATTTGAATACGTAACTGGTTGTGATGAACATTCCGTAGCTGTAAGAGATGTTTTTGGATGCAGCAGCGAACCAGAAACAACAATCATGGTTATGACATATCCAAAGTTTTTCACCCCTAACGGTGACGGCTTCAACGATACTTGGAACATCAATTGTCTTAGAGAATACCCCTTAGCTAAAGTACATATCTATGATCGTTTTGGTAAATTATTATTAGCGTTCCGACCCGATCAAAATGCTTGGGATGGCACATATAAAGGCCAATTAATGCCTGTAAATGATTATTGGTTTGAAGTCAGCTACTTAAACAGCAGTGGTGTTGAATCCCAATTTAGATCTCATTTTTCAATAAGGTATTAAAAACGATACCCTATATAGATATCACCTTTAACAATAGCTTCAAAAGGAGCCTTTCCTATGAGATTGCGTCCAACACCTAGCTTGCCTTCTAATATAAAACCTCCTGAATTAATCCATTTTTGACCTAAAGAAAATCCTAAAGCTGTATCAAAGAACTTACCAAAACTCTTATTTGATGAACGAAATAACCCATATTCTTTGTGAGTTCCTCCATACAAAGACAGAAAAGTTTCAATAAAAAAGCCTTTAGCTCCATAGTCTTCATTTTTATCAAAATACATTCGAAAAAAAGGGGTAAATGCATAGTCTATAGGGCATATATCATACTTAGTATCAAGATTGACAAGTAACATGGCGCCATAGCCCATATTTCTGTCTTTAACGTATTCATAGGAGGCATCAAAAACTGGACCCGAAAGTAATTTAATAACGCCTAATTTCACCTCATTATGTTTTTCAAAAATGTTGAGGGATTGAGTGTCTGATTGTGCAAATAAATTGAAATAAATAAAAAAAGTTACAATGAGTAAGGGGGTTTTCATAAGAAGTATAAGTTTTAAATAATCTTTTTGTCAAAAATATGCTTTCAATTGAACGGTTCCGCTGTGAATTGTACGACTTGTTTCACTCTTTCTTCCAAAATAATTTAGATTTAAGTCTAGGTACTTTGTAAGTTTCTTTTGAGCAATTAAAGACCAGGTAAAATTAGTTCCTGGCTGTAAGCCTTCCATCATTTGATAGGCAACTGGAGTATTGAAGTTTCCAGAAAATTTATTTGAAAAGTAATTAAACTCAGCTGAAATAGCTGCCTTTTGATTCTGTGTAAGTGTAAATGAAATTCCATATTTTTCTTGTACTAACTGCTCTTTTTCTCCTATTGAATTGTCCTTTTTCTGGTTGTGATAAAACAGATCAAATCTCTTGTTATCGTCTAATAAATAAGAGATTTTAGGATTTAAAAGGGACTCCTTTATTTGAAAATTTTTTGAACTAAAATTTTCACTATTGCTTGTGTTTTTATCGATATTACTTTGAAAGTTAAGCAACCATTGATTTTGAATTTTATGTGTAAAGTTTAGTTGGTGACTAACCGAAGCTAAAGCTATATACCCAAACGAAAGCACATTTCTAGCCTTAGATTTTAAATAACTATAAGAAAACGTATACCGCTGTTTCCCCCTATTTAGGAATAACTGATTTCTAAAATTAGACTGAAGGGCTAATTCATCTTCAGCCTTGGACTGGAAGGGATTCAAATGAATGGATTGGTTGTTATTTTTATCTTTTCGGTCTATTAAAAAAGAGGTTTGATTGTAAAAATGTGACCAAAACTTTTTCACAGATGCAGTTGAGCTAACCCATTGTATGGGGTTAAAGGTAAGGGATTGACTCAATTTATTTTGATGGGTACGAATGTAAACTTGGTTGGGCAATAATACGCGAATATATATAGCCTGATCTTGAAATTGAGCAAGTTCGAATTCTTCTAATTCCTGAATACCATTTTCATTATAGTCAAACCAAACAAAACTTCCTTGTCCTGGTTCGACTTCAATATAGGTAAAATCCTGTTGTGGCAAACGGCCAGCATTAGTTTCAAAAAGGGTATTCCAATAGATGAGGTTATTGGCAATTTTCTGACTGTACTGAAGCCTAGAATTAATAGATTTTTGAGGACGCTGCTCATTTTCTTTTGGAATAAATTCGCGGTAATTCGCATATAAACTCAAGAGTGTGTTTTGAGTTTGAATCCATTTAGAATCTAAATAATAAGTATTTGAAGTATTTACTTTTACAAGGCGGTTGTTTTGCAGACTATCGTTTACACGGTGAATGTATCCTATTTTAGCAAACACCTTAGTGGAATCCCCAACACCTGTAAAAATCTCATAGGCTTTAAATTTTTGACTGACTGGATCTAAGCTATTTGAAATACGCTCTTTTTTCTCGTTGTGTTCTGCTGAAAACTTAACACCCGTCCAACCCTTTTTATAATTGTACTTTAATCGATTTTCTGTTCGGTAAAAAAAAGAGTTTGAGAAGCGTCCATCAGTTTCTAATAAGCTAGAATTTGATAATAATTGAAAGCGATCAAAATTTAATTTAGCAACTACCAAATGCCGGTTTCCTTCGTATTTATCACTGTAATTTAACTGCTGAAATTGATAGTTTAGATAACCGAAATCAGCATGTGATAATTGAGTGCCTGTCATTAGAAACAATTGATTGCCCGAGTCTAGAAGCAGTTGGCTAGCTGGATTTAAATCAAGATTCCAATCTCTGTTAAATTCTGGATTGTATAAGCCTTCTAAGTTTCTGAAGTTTTCATGAACATAATCTACATCTGTAGTCAGGTCTAAACTCCATATTTCTGAGTTTTTGAGCAATTGGTGCGCAAAAGACAGGCGTGTTGCAACTCCCGTATTATCTTGATCTTCTAATGAGGAATATAGGTTTAAATCATTTTTACTGGCCGCAAACTCAAAATCAATTGATGAATTTTCAGCAGGGCTATAAGTGCCATTGATTACTGCTATTTGCAATTGTTCAGGGGCCACAAGCTGAACAATAGGTTCATAATCTCCCTGTTTGACCCCATCAATGGGGGGCACATATTCATATATGTTGGAAATTGTATTTGCAGTTGCAATGCTATAATTCCCCTGCCCTGTACCTACTAAAGTAAAATTTACAAGGTATAATTCATCTTCAGAATTATTTGAAAACTCAAAGATATCCAGGCCATTGAGCTGTGTTTTTTTATATAAAATTCGATTCACATTATACGACTCTGGAGTAGCTGAAGGTGCTGTCATAAGTGCCTGGTTGTCTCCGGCTATTGACAAAATCGCTAACTGTTCAGAGCTAAGGGATTGTTGTAAGGGTTGATTTTTCAAATCACTTTCACTGTATACAGACACTCCAAAAGTTAATTTATCATTTTTGAAACGACTCCCTGCATAGCCTATAAAGCGCGAATACTTTCGTGCACTGGACTGGTAATCAACTGTGACTCGCATTTCGGAAGTGATGGGATAAGTGGCGTTAAAGATGATTTCACCCGCATTGTAATCAATTATATAATCTTCAGTCGCCCCTCGTTTCAAAGGAATTCCATTAACATAGACTGTTTCACTTCCAGAAACCACCAATACATACAGTTCGTTATTTGCACCAACAAGCTTATAAGGCCCTTGATTCCCTTCCTGAGCCACAAATTGACTTGTAGTAAACTGCCCGCGAACCAAGGCTCCTGAAGCAAAAGCAGTATATTGAGAAGCTTCATTTTTAAAATCAACTGACAGGGACAAGCCCTGAACGCGCTTAGAAAACTCTGCGAAATAGGAGTGGTTATTTTTTAGGTCGATATCGCCGGCTCTAACTTGCCATTTATCACTAAAAACCTCAATAAAAACCTGATCAAACTCATCCAAACGCTGTGAATAACCACTGTCTTGCAATGGAATATTTGAATCTTGAATTGAAGCACGTAGCGTTACTTTATCATTTAGCTTGCCACTTATTTGAAGATCGAGTTCACTGTTGAGAACAGAATTTTGATTATTCCCAATCGTGACCCCTCTAGAAATACTTCCATTTGTCATCAGGCCGTCAAAGGGCGCTAGCGGTTGGACGGCGCTTGGGACCGAGAGTTGATAGAGCCTCTGTAAATTTCCTGTACTATTAACAATGATATCGGTCTCTATTTCTCGGTATGTTTTTGTTATAAAGGCTGGGTAACTTAGATAATTAATCTGAATAGAATCAAATTCAGAGGGGTTTAGAAACTGTAGCGATGCTTTTTGGAAATCTACAGTGTATAAATGAGGTGGAACCGTCTCATTTTTTAAATTTAAAATGCTAAAAGCCGCAGGATTGATACTTACAGAATCAATCTGAATGGTATCAGTTACTGCCACTATTTTGAGTTTGTACAGTGAAGAGGGCTGTTGAGAAAAACTCAAAGCATAAACTAAAAGAAATAAAATAATAAAATAGTGCTTCATTGCAGGTCTTAAACTACAAAAAAAGAAAAATATTTTGTTGATATTTTTAATTAAAATGAGACTAAATATTTAGGGTAAAAGTACTCTATTAATTATTTTAGCTGAAATTAATGTAGTAATTGATGAAAATTATTTCTTATAATGTTAATGGCATTAGAGCCGCAGTGAAAAAAGGATTTATAGACTGGCTTAAAAGCGCTGACCCAGACCTCATTTGTTTACAAGAAATAAAAGCCCAAGAGGATCAACTTGATTTAAGTATTTTCGAGCAGGCAGGCTACCTGCATAACTATTGGTTTAGTGCTCAAAAAAAAGGTTACAGTGGAGTTGCTATTTTATCCAAAACAAAACCAAATAAGGTGGTCTTTGGTACTGGCATTGCGTCCATGGATTTTGAAGGCCGAAACATTCGCGCCGATTTTGAAGGTGTTTCTGTAATGAGTTTATACCTTCCCTCAGGCACCAATCAGGCAAGACTAGAGCACAAGTTAGAATATATGGATTTGTTCCAAGACTATATAAACGACCTAAAGAAAGAGCTGCCGAACCTTGTAATTTGTGGCGATTACAATATTTGTCACGAAGCTATTGACATACACGACCCGATCAGAAATAAAAATGTCTCTGGATTTTTGCCAGAAGAACGCGCCTGGATGGGGCAGTTTTTGAAAAATGGATTTGTTGATGCCTTTCGTGAATTTAATTCAGAACCTCATAATTATAGCTGGTGGAGTTACCGCGCTAATTCCAGAGCAAATAACAAAGGGTGGCGCTTAGATTACACATTAGTTTCACAGCCCTTACAAAAAAAATTGAAACGGGCCGTTATTTTATCGGAAGCAGTTCATAGTGATCACTGTCCCGTTTTAGTTGAATTCAAATAAATCATTTTATAAATTATACACAATGCTCAAAAGATTCTTAATTTTAACACTCCTAATCACAACCGCTACTTCCTGTGTGTCTTCTAAAATATATAAAGAATTAGAAGGCAAATACACAACACTTAAAAATGAATATGACGCTTTAAGCTCGGATAATGAGGGAGTTCTTGATGATAAAAATACCCTTGAAAACCAACTGAGACAACTGCAGGACGCCTACGACACCACACTGTCAAATCGAAATACACTCCAGCAAGAACTAGCTGCACTTCAAGAAAAACTGGACGCCTTAAACGAATCCTATTCCGCTTTAGAGCAGAACAGCTCAAAAGAAATCGCTGATAATGTTCAGAAAAATCGTGAGCTTTTAGCAGAGCTTGAAGCTAAAAAATTAGCCTTGGCTGTTGAAAATGATCGACTATTAAAGCTGGAGGCGGACATGCAAGAGCGCGGCCAAAGAATCGCAGAATTAGAGGCCTTGATTGCCGCTAAAGACCAAGCAATGCGAGATTTAAAAAATGCTATTTCTAGTGCATTAACTGCATTTGAAGGCAAAGGCTTAACAGTAGAGCAGCGCGATGGAAAAGTATATGTTTCTATGGAAAATAAATTACTTTTCAAATCTGGTAGTTGGTCTGTTGGGTCCGATGGTCGTATCGCCATAGAACAAATAGGGGCTGTATTAGCAGAAAACCCTGAAATTGCGGTACTTATTGAAGGCCATACTGATAATGATCCTTTTTCAAGTGGAGGTCAAATAGCTAACAACTGGGATTTATCAACGAAGCGCGCTACAGCGATTGTTCAGATTTTAATTGAGAACAAACGTATAAACCCTGAAAGTTTAACAGCAGCTGGACGCGGTGAATATGCCCCAATTAGCAGCAATGAAACTGTTGATGGAAAAGCAAAAAACAGACGTATTGAATTGGTACTCACTCCGAAATTAGATGAAATATCTAAGCTTTTAAACAAAGATTAATGAAATATTCAACACTTCCAAATACCACCATTAAAGTCAGTGAAATCTGTCTAGGCACAATGACCTGGGGGAATCAAAACACAGAGGCTGAAGCCCATCAACAGATGGATTACGCCTTAAACAAAGGAGTGAATTTTTTTGATACAGCAGAACTATATCCTGTACCAGCTTCAGCCGATACCCAAGGACGAACAAGTCAATATATTGGAAATTGGCTCAAAAAAAACAAAACAAGAGACCAGGTTATTCTTGCGAGTAAAATTGCTGGGCCAGGAGACTACACAGCACATATAAGAAAGACTGGTTTTAGTCCAGATTCTATTAAACAGGCCCTGGACTTAGAACTGGGGCGCCTGCAAACAGATTATATTGATCTGTATCAATTACACTGGCCTGAACGGCACACCAATACTTTTGGTATGCGTGATTTTAAGCCGAGTCCTGACGATCCGTGGTCAGATAATTTTAAGGAGATCCTGCACAGCCTTGAAAGAGCTGTAAAGTCTGGGAAAATTCGTGCTATTGGAATTTCTAATGAGAAAGCATGGGGTACAATGCGTTATGCTGAAGAGGTTAGAAATCACAATTTAACCCCAATAAGCAGTATTCAAAATGCTTATTCTTTATTAAATAGGGTGTTTGAAGGAGATTTAGCAGAAGTCTCTTTACGTGAAAATATTGGACTTTTAGCCTACTCTCCTTTGGCTTTTGGAGTCCTTTCTGGAAAATATATTAATGGAACAGCTGCAGACAATGCGCGTTTAAAATTATTTCCTCGATTTGCGCGCTACAGCAGTACGCAATCTACAGAAGCTACCAAGCTATACTTAGCGCTGGCAAAAGACTTAGGTATTTCTCTTACCACCCTAGCACTAGCGTTTGTAAACCAAAGACCTTTTGTGACGAGTAATATTATTGGGGCTACTAATTTGGATCAATTAAAGGAGAATATTGAGAGTGTTAATACCAATCTTTCAGAAGAAACTTTGAAACGAATCAATACTATTCATGCTGCAATTCCTAACCCAGCGCCTTAATTTAGTAGGAGCATAGAGCCTTTATTTGGCCTTGTTTGCTAATTGACCGCATGCTGCGTCAATATCTTTACCTCGAGAACGGCGTACAGTAACCGTGATATTTTTTAATTCCAACATAGAAACGTATAAATCAATTGCCGTACTACTGGCTTGTTGAAAGACACCTTCGTCAATCGGATTATATTCAATAAGGTTAACTTTACTAGGCGCGAACTGACAGAACTTAATCAACGCTTCTATGTCTTTTTTACTATCATTAATACCTTCCCAAACCACATATTCATAAGTAATAATACGGTTGGTTGCCGCATACCAATACTGAAGCGCCTCCCGTAAGTCTTTTAACGGGAAGGTTTCATTAAAAGGCATTATAGAGCTGCGAACAGTGTCAATCGCCGAGTGAAGAGACACGGCTAAATTAAACTTCACCGCATCATCGGCCATTTTTTTAATCAACTTTGGCACCCCAGAGGTTGAAACTACGATTCGTTTTGGCGACATCCCCAGCCCTTCTTTAGAAGTAATTTTTTCAATCGCCTTGAGAACGTTATTATAATTCATTAAAGGCTCCCCCATTCCCATAAAAACAATATTAGACAAAGGGCGGTCATAGTATAATTTACTTTGCTTATCAATAGCTACCACTTGGTCATATATTTCATCCGGGTTTAGGTTTCGCATGCGCTTTAATCTAGAGGTTGCACAAAACTTACAATCCAAACTACAGCCAACTTGAGAGGATACGCAAGCGGTAGAGCGTTTGGCTGTTGGAATCAATACCGATTCTACAATCATACCGTCGTGAAGCCGAACTCCGTTTTTAATGGTGCCATCAGAGCTTCGCTGCATAGAATCAACTTTTATGTGATTGATACTAAAATTAGCATCCATCATTTGTCGGGTTTCCTTTGATAAATTGGTCATATCATTAAAATGATGCGCCCCCTTTTGCCAGAGCCACTCATAAACTTGAGTCCCCCTAAAAGCTTGATCTCCTTTAGCGGTAAAAAAAGCTCTTAAATCCTCCTTTGATAAGGCACGAATATCTTTTTTGATCGAATTCATCTTAACAAAACTAATTTGTAAAAAAAGCCTCAATGTAGAGGCTTTTAAATTTCTTTTTAGATGATTAGCATGGCATCCCCATAGCTATAAAAATTATATTTTTCTTTAACGGCTTCTTTATAAGCCTTTTTTACAAAATCATGACCACCAAATGCCGCAGTCATCATGAGAAGTGTAGATTTAGGCGTATGGAAGTTTGTAATCATACAATTTGCAATAGAGAAGTCATAAGGCGGGAAAATAAATTTATTAGTCCATCCTGAATAATCGTTAAGATTTCCTTTAGAAGACACAGAACTTTCAATGGCACGCATTGCAGTCGTTCCTACCGCGCATATTCTGCGTTTCTCTTTAAGAGCAGTGTTAATTGTATCTGCTGTTTGAGAAGAAATATTAATTTCTTCACTGTCCATTTTGTGTTTAGAAAGATCTTCCACTTCTACTGGATTAAAGGTCCCTAAACCAACATGAAGGGTAATCTCAGCAAAATTAATTCCTTTGATCTCTAAACGTTTCAACAAATGTTTGGAGAAATGCATTCCAGCTGTTGGTGCGGCTACAGCTCCTTCATTTTTAGCATAAATAGTCTGGTAACGCTCTGCATCTTCAGGCTCCACATCTCTGTTAATGTATTTTGGCAAGGGGGTTTGACCCAATAGTGTAAGTTTTTTTCTAAACTCTTCATAGGATCCATCGTATAAAAAACGAAGAGTTCGCCCTCTTGATGTGGTGTTGTCAATTACCTCAGCGACCAATAATTCATCCTCCCCAAAATAGAGTTTATTCCCTATTCTAATTTTACGAGCCGGGTCCACTAATACATCCCACAAACGCTGCTCGGCGTTTAATTCTCTAAGTAGAAAAACTTCAATACGAGCACCGGTTTTTTCTTTATTTCCAAACAAGCGTGCTGGAAATACTTTTGTGTTATTAAGAATCATAACATCATCCTCGTTAAAGTAATCAATTAGATCCTTAAATTGCTTATGTTCAATAGTTTGCTTTTCTCGATTTAAGACCATAAGACGTGATTCGTCTCTGTTTTCAGAAGGGTACTCTGCCAACAACTCTTCTGGTAATTCAAAATTAAAGTGGGATAATTTCATGCTTGATTTTTAAGTTTTAAAGCAGCGAATATACAACCTCAAAATAGGGGTTGTCAAGTATTTGAACCTTTATTTTTAAGATTCGTTCATAATGAAACCTAATTCTGATAAATTTGTCCAAAAATCTGGGAAGGATTTAGACACGACCTCAGCATCGTTTATAGAAAATGACGTTCTAAGCGCTAAGGGTGCAAATGCCATAGCCATCCGATGGTCATTGTAGGTTTCCAAAGTACAACCCGCTTGTAGGGGTTTTGGCTCCTGAAGCGCTAGACTATCTGCAGTAATGTTAAGCTGCGTTCCAAATTTATAAATTTCAGCTTTGAGGGCCTCTAAACGATCTGTTTCTTTAATTTTAAGGGTGTGAAGTCCTGTTAAGCGGCATTGAATTTGAAGCCCTAAACAGCTCACAACAATAGTCTGAGCAATATCCGGTGCATTGGCTAAATCAACATCAACAGAAGCCACTAAATTGTAACTTATTTTAGTTAAAATAACTTTGGCTCCTTCAAAACGGGTTTCAACCCCTAGTTTTTTATAAATGTACTGCAAGACCGCATCCCCTTGCAAACTGTCTTTTTTATAGGTACTAAGCGCAATTTGAGTTCCAACGGGGCTTAGGGAAATGATGCTGTAAAAATAGGAAGACGACGACCAATCAGATTCTACTGTAAGGGTTTTGGAAGCGGTCTCCAAATATGGTTTCACCTCAATAACTTGGCCTTTAAAGCTGGTTTCAACACCAATTTGCTCCAGCAAGGAAAGTGTCATTTTGATATAAGGAACCGAGGTTGTTTTTCCCTCAAGATGGAGTTTTAATCCGTTCTTAAGTTTTGTTGCAATGAGTAATAAAGCAGAAATATACTGACTGCTGACATTGGCTTTGATTTGAACCTCATCCTTGTCTAGAGTTTTTCCTTTAATTCGCAGAGGCGGATATCCTTCATTGTTTGTGTATTCTATATCAGCTCCTAAAGCTCTCAAGGCATCAACTAAGATTTTGATGGGCCTTTGCTGCATTCGCTCAGAGCCCGTTAAGAGGGTTGTATTGCCTTCAAGAGTCGCAAAATAAGCAGTCAAAAAACGCATGGCTGTCCCCGCATGGTGAATGTCTACAAGCGCGGGGTCAGTAGTTAATGCCTTGAGCATATACTGACTGTCATCTGAGTTTGAAATATTTTGAATGTTTAAGTGCTTAAAAAGCGCTTTTAATAATAAGAGGCGGTTGGATTCACTTTTGGAGCCTGTAATTGTAAGCTCAGTGCTTGGTTTTATTTTTGACTTTTTTAGGTAAAGATGCAAATCTATTGTAGTTTTTTATTACTGTGGTGACGGCTGTGGTCACGTTTTGTTTTTAAGTCCAGTTTTTTATCAAAGGCCTCTTGCAAATTTACACCAGTTTGATTGGCTAAACAAAGAACGACGAACAAAACATCCGCCAACTCTTCTCCAAGGTCTTTTTGCTTATCGCTTTCCTTTTCACTCTGCTCGCCATAGCGTCGAGAAATAATACGAGCCACTTCGCCAACCTCTTCACTAAGTTGTGCCATATTGGTCAGTTCGTTGAAATAGCGAACGCCGTGCTCTTTAATCCAATTATCGACTGTTTTTTGTGCGTTTTTAAGATCCATTTGATTAAAATTATATAAATACTAAATTAGTTAATCTCCAAATTAAATCAAATAAATTTGACCACTATTAGTGGTCCCGTTCCAACTAATTATTCTCTGGATTTAGTGTCTATAATTAAGGTAACAGGCCCGTCATTTGTAAGTGCTACGTTCATGTCAGCCCCAAACACTCCTGTTTGTACCCTTTGCTCTAAATCTGTTTCAAATTGCTGAACGAATTGCTCGTAAAGTGGTTTGGCAATTTCTGGCTTTGCAGCTTTGATATAACTTGGCCGGTTTCCTTTTTTAGTTTGAGCATACAATGTAAACTGACTCACGATTAAGGCAGACCCTTTACAGTCCTTAAGTGAATAATTCATCACGCCCTCGGCATCATTAAAAATGCGAAGGTTTGTAAGCTTATTACTCAACCATTCAATATCTTCTAAAGTGTCACTATCAACAACGCCTAAAAGCACCAATAACCCAGACTGAATTTCAGCCCCCTTAACTCCTTCTATAGTGACGCTTGCTTGAGAAACGCGTTGAACAACTGCTCTCATTTTGACTCATAATTATCGGTTCTATAATGCTCCTCATCGCCTTCCAAAATTTGAGTATAACTTTTATAGCGCGATGCTGCAATTTGATTGTTTTCAAGGGCTAATTTCACAGCACATTCGGGCTCATGCAAATGCAAACAGTTATTAAATTTACAGGACTGCTTTAGTGCAAATAATTCTGGGAAATAATTATCTACTTCAGCGGGCTCCATATCTACGACGCCAAAGCCTTTGATCCCGGGTGTATCTATAATTTGAGCGTCAAAACTAAGATCAAACATTTCTGCAAAAGTGGTGGTATGTTGCCCTTGTTTGTGCTGGTCAGAAATCTCTTTAGTTTTAATATTTAAGCCGGGCTCAATGCTGTTAACTAAAGTGGATTTTCCAACACCTGAATGCCCCGCAAACATGCTTGACTTTCCGGTCATGAGGCTTATAACAGCCTCAATATTTTCTTCTGTTTTTGCAGAAATACTTAAACACTGATAACCTATTCCTTCATAAAGAGATGTAAGGTCCTTCACTATTTGCATGGAAGCAGCGTCATTGACGTCTACTTTATTAAAAAGCAATATTGCTTTGATTGAGTAGGCCTCAGTTGTGGCTAAAAAACGGTCAATAAAACTTGTAAAGGTAGGCGGGTTGTTTATGGTCACTAATAAAAAAACCTGATCAATATTACTGGCAATAATATGCGTTTGCTTGGAAAGATTAACAGATTTTCTAACAATATAATTTGTACGCGTATGGATGCTCGTAATGATACCTGTTTGGGTGTTATTACCTGTTTCTAATTCAAAATCCACTACATCCCCAACCGCCAATGGATTGGTGCTTTTGATGCCTTTTATTCGGAATTTCCCCTTTATTCGGCACTCATAGAAAACTCCTTCTTGAGACTTAATAGAGTACCAACTTCCGGTAGATTTATAAACAATTCCTGTCATTATTAGTTTTAAATATCTCGACAAAGAAACAAATTTCTTTTAAGATCTCATTTTCTGTAATAAAAAAAGGCCCGCTTAGCGGGCCTTTTTTTATTTATTCAAAATTTTCTCTTGATGATTTATTGACTCTTGATGCACCGCTTTAAATAACTTGAGTATAAACTCCTCACTTAAATTATGCTGTTCGCCCTCTAAAACCATCTTGCCTAAAATTTCATTCCAACGCTTACTCTGTAAAACAGCAACGTTTTTCTGTTTTTTAAGCGCCCCAATACTTTCTGACACTTTCATGCGCTTTCCAAGGGTTTCTAACAACTGATTGTCCATCACATCAATTTGGGCCCTTAAATTTAGTAGTTGGTCGTTGTAGTCTGCTTCGGGAGTTGATTCTTTTCTGATTTTTAAATCTTTCATGATCTGAATTAATTTGCTTGGTGTCACTTGCTGCGCGGCATCGCTCCATGCATTGTCAGGGTCAAAATGGGTTTCAATCATAAGGCCGTCAAAATTTAAATCTAAGGCCGTTTGAGAAACATCAAAAATCATTTCGCGATTTCCTGTGATATGAGACGGGTCATTGATTAGAGGGAGGTCGGGAAACTTTGTCTGAAGTTCAATTGCCATCTGCCATTCTGGAGTGTTTCTATACTTCGTTTTTTCATATGAAGAAAATCCTCTGTGTATGACGCCTAAGTTCTTTATGTCTGCAGTCGCTAAACGCTCAATCGCTCCCAACCATAATGCTAAATCTGGATTGACTGGATTTTTAACTAAAACAATTTTATCCGTGCCTTGTAAGGCATCTGCAATTTCTTGTACAATAAACGGGCTTACGGTTGAGCGCGCACCAATCCAAAGTAAGTCAATATCATGCTCTAAGGCCAGCTCTACATGTGCTCTATTGGCAACCTCGGTAGCTGTTTTTAGGCCAGTCTCGGCTTTTACCTTTTGGAGCCATTTGAGACCTAATGCCCCTACCCCTTCAAAATTACCTGGACGTGTGCGCGGCTTCCAAATTCCTGCACGGTAGTAGCTGACGTCAGAGTCCTTAAGCTCATGGGCTATCTTTAAAACTTGATCTTCTGTCTCTGCACTACAGGGGCCAGCGATGACCAAAGGATGGTCAAGATTTAACGTATTTAACCAGTTTCTTAATTCCTTTTTATTTTCCATTTTTTAATTTTTAAGCAATTCCTTTTAGTATTTGTTTTATATAATTTGTGTTTTTCATTTCGGTATAAATGGCTTCAAAATCATCATTTTCCATATAGGTTTTAAATTGATTTAAGTTTTGAATATACTCTGAAAGTGTTTCTATAACATTAAGCTTATTTTGTTCAAAAATGGGAGTCCACATGGCTGGTGAACTTTTTGCCAAGCGTACTGTAGATTCAAATCCACTACCGGCCATATCAAAAATATTAGACTCATTTTTTTCTTTATCAATCACCGTTTTCCCTAACATAAATGAGCTGATATGTGATAAATGTGATACGTATGCAATATGCTTGTCGTGATCAATAGCGGGCATATATCGAATGTGCATTCCCATAGTTTCAAAAAGACTAATCACTTGTGTTGCCAATGCAGGATTCGTTTGATCTATTTCACAAATGATATTGGTTTTATGCTTAAACAGTTCTGTAACTGCAGCAGAGGGGCCAGAAAACTCTGTACCTGCAATAGGGTGTGTCGCTAAAAAATTAGCGCGTTTTGGGTGGGTGGATACAGCCTCGCAAATCGCTTGTTTGGTGGAGCCCATATCTAGGACAACCGTTTGGTCGGAGATGACCTCCAATACTTGGGATAAAACCTCGATCGCTGCATTAACAGGAAGTGCTATCACCACAAGATCCATACCACCAAGTGTTTGCAAACTGCCGCATTGATCTACAATACCCCGCTTTAATGCCTCAGCTAAGTGGGCCTCATTATGATCGATTCCACTAATAGATATACCAGGTAAATGCTCTCGCAAACTCAAGGCAAAACTGCCTCCAATCAATCCAACTCCTATGATACTTACCTGTTTCATAATACGCGTTTTATTGCCAGTTCAATACTTTCTTTTGGAGCACATAATGAGAATCGAATATAGCCTTCTCCATTAGTTCCAAATATGGTTCCAGGCGCAATAAATATATGGTGCTCTTGTAATATGTTATCGATAAATACTTCCGACTTTAGGCCCGGGGGTAATTTGGCCCATACAAACATTCCCGATGTATTCGTATCAAAGGTGCAGTTTAAAGCGGTTGCTAAATTCCATACCAACTTTCGTCGTTCAGAATAAACGACATTCAAGTCACTAAACCAGTTTTTGGAACTGTTTAGAGCTTCAATTGCTCCTTTTTGAATCCCATAAAACATACCAGAATCCATATTGCTTTTAACCTTAATAACGTTGTCTAAATGCTCTTTAGCACCCATTAACATTCCAACGCGCCAGCCAGCCATATTAAATGTTTTACTTAAAGAATTCAATTCTAAGCAAACCGCATCAGCCCCTTCTATATTAAAAATACTGCTGGGGTTGTCATTGAGTATAAAACTATAGGGGTTGTCATTGATAAGAAGAATGTCATTGTTTTTAGCAAAATCAACAAGGCTTTTTAAAACGTCTTTATTTCCTAAAGTACCCGTAGGCATATGAGGATAGTTAATCCACATTATTTTAACTTTAGTTACATCCATGGCCTCTAAAGCTGCTAAATCTGGCTGCCAGTTGGACGCCGCCTTTAGGTCATAGAAAATAGGGGTAGCACCCACAAGTTTTGTAACTGAAGTATAGGTTGGGTACCCAGGGTTTGGAATCAAAACCGCATCGCCTTCATTTAAATATGCCATTGAAATATGCATAATCCCTTCTTTACTGCCCATAAGCGGTAGAACTTGATGATCGGGGTTTAATGCAACCTTATAGTGTGCCTGATAAAAATTAGCCATGGCGGTTCGAAGTGCCGGTAATCCTTGATAACTTTGATATTTGTGTGCAGAAGCATCTGATAAACTTTCTGTAATTGCAGAAATAACTGCTTTTGGAGGGGCTATATCAGGACTGCCAATCCCTAAATTAATTATGGGATTTCCTGCAACTTTAAGGGCATTGACTTCTCTTAATTTTTTGGAGAAATAATACTCTTCAACAGTATGTAGACGATTGGCCGTAATCATTGTTGTTTCGCTTTTTTATATTCTCCTAATATTTTAAACTCCTCAGCCATAATTTCCATAATAGCTTTCCCTTTTCGGTAGTCTGCATAGTCTTTAAAGGTTATATCAACAAAAAAAGCATATTTCCATGGGCTGTCAATTTTAGGAAGGGATTGTATCTTAGTTAAGTTTAAATTGCAATCACTCATCACGTTGAGCATCGCTGCTAAACTGCCGCGCTTATGATCTAAGATAAACTTTACGGAGGCTTTGTTTATCATTTCCGGGGTTGACGTCTGCGGTTCCCTTTCTACAATAACAAAACGAGTTTCATTGTGTTTAATGGTTTGAATACTTTTAGCTAAAATAGCTAATTTAAAAATCTGAGCGGCCTCTGCACTAGCGATAGCAGCAACCCCCTTAATTTGGGCATCAAAAATACGCCTGGCAACTTCTGCGGTGTCGGAGTCCTCAATTAATTTAATATGCGGATACTGTTTAAAGAATTCTTTACACTGCAATAAGGCCATGGGGTGTGAAAAAACTTCTGTAATATCTGCGACTGTTTGACCAGGAAGGGCCATTAAATTATGATGTATCTCTAAAAAATATTCGCCGGTAATGTATAAATTTTGATCATTAATGTGTGCGTAATTAGGAATAATTGAACCAGCAATGGAGTTTTCCAAGGCCATAACAGCCACATCTGACTTGCTAGACACAAGACTCTCTACAACGTCCCCAAATGAAAGATAAGGCTGCACCTCTACGGATCCCTCAAAATAAGTTTGAGAAACAATGTGGTGAAAAGACCCTTCAATTCCTTGTATGGCGACTCGTTTTGTCATAAAAAAAAATCCCGATTTTACATCGAGACTTATATTTAAAATTTATATTTAATAAATTATAATCACAGCGTCTCGCTTTCTTTTGTAAAAAAGAAAAAATATAAGCTATGAAAAATATAATTTGTTGTTCTCATAATTAACTATTCAGCTAAAGTATCTATTTTTTGTAAAATTTAAAATTTAATTTCTTTTTTTTCTTAATCCACCCTTAGAATTATTGATAATTTAATAAAACGTGGTTTGTGTTAATTATATGCTATTTTATTTGCATTTTCTTGAATAAACTTATGAGAAGTGATTGTATAAAAAATCAATACCTATAAACTAATATAAACAGAGTTATGTATAATAACTTTTTTATTAATTCAATATTCATTAGTTTTGACAACCTAATAAAGAGGACATATTTGATCTGATTGCAACCTCATTAAAAAACAGCTAAAGCAGTAAAAATCTACTTCATTAGCCCTGCAATTTTGTTATTTTGTTCTCACAAAAAATTATTTATGAGTTATTTATTTACCTCTGAGAGTGTTTCAGAAGGCCATCCAGACAAGGTAGCTGATCAAATTAGTGATGCTTTAATTGACCATTTTTTAGCATTTGATCCAAGTTCAAAAGTGGCTTGTGAAACGCTTGTAACTACAGGTCAAGTAATTCTTGCAGGTGAGGTTAAGTCCAAAACCTATTTAGATGTGCAAAAAATTGCACGTGACACCATAAATAAAATAGGCTACACCAAAGGGGACTATATGTTTGACGGTAATTCCTGTGGAGTGCTCTCAGCAATTCACGAGCAATCTGAAGACATAAACAGGGGTGTTGACCGAGGTGAAGAAGAACAAGGTGCAGGAGATCAAGGCATGATGTTTGGCTATGCCACTAACGAAACCGAAAACTATATGCCTTTGGCATTGGACCTTTCGCACCGTATTTTGATTGAGTTAGCCGCCATGCGGAGAGAAGGAAAAGAAATCCCTTATTTAAGACCCGATTCTAAAAGTCAGGTCACTATTGAATATGATGATGACAATATGCCCAAAAGAATTGATGCGATTGTTATTTCTACACAACACGACGATTTTGATGATGAAGAGCGTATGTTGGCCAGAATTAGAGAAGATTTGAAAACAAAATTAATGCCTAAGGTAATTGCAAAACTTCCCGATCACATTCAGTCATTATTTAATGAACAAATAACTTATCATATAAATCCGACAGGAAAGTTTGTGATTGGAGGGCCTCATGGAGACACAGGTTTAACAGGGCGAAAAATTATTGTAGATACTTACGGTGGCAAAGGGGCTCATGGTGGGGGTGCTTTTTCAGGAAAAGACCCTAGCAAGGTAGACAGAAGCGCAGCCTATGCTACACGGCATATCGCTAAAAATATGGTGGCAGCAGGCCTCTGTTCCGAGGTATTAGTGCAAGTGAGCTATGCCATTGGGGTGGCCGAACCGATGGGCGTCTTTGTTGACACTTACGGAACCTGCCCTTTTAATTTTACCGACGGCGAAATTGCTAGTAAAATCTCCAGCCTGTTTGACTTAAGGCCTGCTGCAATTGAAAGCCGATTAAAGCTCCGAAGCCCCATATATAGTGAAACCGCTGCTTATGGGCATATGGGACGTGAAAACAAAGCTGTAACCAAAGTTTTTCATCAACCAAACGGAGAAAGTAAGAGCCTGAAAGTTGAATTATTTACCTGGGAAAAACTAGATTATATCGATCTAATAAAAAATACATTTCAGATTTAAAGCCTTTAGCCTAAAAACTAAAGCCCTAATTAGGTTGGTAAAAATTACAAATAGCGCTTTGCGATAAGTAGTAAGGTAAATAGTCCTTAACAATCCATTTACATAAAACATTATTTAAAGCGAAAAAAGTGGATGATAAAATCAAATACTTCATACAGACCTAGAAATATTTTTTTAATAAGGTCAAATTGAAACGCTTAAAGCCCGTTTGCTTAACCAAGAATCTATACTCCTTCACAATATCTGCTAACTGACCACTGTGAGCTGTGGTCTGTTTTTCAAGTTGATAGCTCGCTATGAGATAAAATAATTTCAGATAAGAATAATAAGAATTTGCCACAGTATGCTCTAAACTGACAAGCCCTAAGTGATGTTCAGCAGCTTCAAAGTCCTTATTTTTAATTTCCACAAGAGCAATCGAAACTAAATACATGTTTTGATTGGCATAATAGCGCCAATTGTCAATCATAAACAAATCATCCGAAAATTTTGAAAACAAATACGCGACATCCTCTATCGCTTTTATGAGAATAAGTGCTGGGAAAATCTCAATAAAAAAGACAGAAATATGTTGGGTAGCTGCAATTTTTACTATTCTGTTAACCACTGTCTGAATCGACTGTTGTTTTTTAAAGTAGGTAGTTAACAATTCATAACCTAACAGACGTCCATATAATGCAGGGTATAGCTGAAAACCAAAAACAGCGGGTTTATAAATTTTATAGCTATTTTTTCCGGATAGAAATAAATGATAGTTTGAAAGTAAATTTAAAAATATTTGATCCTGTAGTTTGCTTTGCAATAACAAACGGTGTTTTGTAAAGAACCCATAGTAGTTATTAAAATTAGAATAGTCGATATAGAAATCTAAAATATTAGAATTAAACACATAATCATCAGATAATAAAGGAAGTAATTTTTCATATTTAGGTTTGGATAGCGTTCTTAGGACTCCGCCGACTGCGTATGCTATTTTCAAAACCTCTAAAGTATCCTTTAAATTGATATCCTCTATGCTAGGCAATAGTGATTCATGGCGTTTAGCAAAAATAACTTTTAACAAATCTAAACGATCTCTTCTAATAAATGATTTAATAATTACACTAATAAAGTAGTAATAATCATAGTGAGATTTTAATAGTAATAAACGTTCCAACATAAGAGAACTAATCGTATTTGCATTTTCAAAATCATTAATAAAAGTCCATATATTCCAATTTTCGTCTTTATTTGTGATTTCTGAAAACTCTGTAAAGGACTTATAGCCCAAAAATTCTGAAAGTCTATCTAATGTTTTAAATTGGGGTTCTCCATAGGGCAAAAACCCGTAAAAACGACGCAAGGTGTTAAAGCCTAGTGGAGCTAATATTTTAGCTGTAATTTGTTGATGTAAATACTTGACATCCGACTGTCTTTTGATTTTAAAACCAATTTTTTCGTTAATTTTTAATTTAAGCTGTGAAATAAGTTGCTCCATTACACAAATTTACAACTAAAAATAAAAAAGGGCTAATTATGGGCTTAAAAATTATAAAAACAAACGCTATATTTGTGAATTAAGACACAAATAAACTTGATTTATTTAGTTAGTTAGTTAGTCAAAAAAAAACCCGACTGCGTCGGGTTTTTTATTTGTGGTAACGAATGAAAATAATTAGAGTTCATAACGCACCCCAAACGTTATATAACGGGGCTGAATGAAATACTCTGTTGCACTTACAGAAATATTGGATGCACTGCTTTGGTTTTGAGACCTTGTATCTAAAAGATTGCTGACTTTAATCTCATATTCATACTTAGCGTCTTCATCCTTTTTAAAAGAAAGGGAAGCATTCCAGAATTCATAGGTGTTGATAGAATTTGTTTCGTTACTAAAGTCATTATACGAATAGTCGGATCTCAAGGTAAACGATTTTAAAATAAGTGCGTCTACTTCAATAGAGGGGGTTTTAGTAAAAAATTGTGTGCTATTTGCCCCTAAATTATTGTCTTGAATTCTGTAGCGATAACTTAAATCAACATTAGGCGCTGTTTTGAAATTAGTACGCAGCTGTACTCTGTAGGTCTGTGAAAAATTTTCATTCACAGAGCGTCTATTTTGAATAAACTGATTGAATTTAGAGTAGTTTAAGTTCACCCTAACAGACGCTCTTAACTTTCCAAATGTCCGCTGAAAACGACCATTGGCTGTGAGACTTTCATCAGCAAAACTTGAGTTGAAGGGCGTGGATACTCGAATAACACTGCCTGGTTGAAATTCAGAGACTGTTCTGATATTATCGATACTTTTATTGTAGTTGATAGTCGCAAATACGTTGGTGTAATTAAACATATTAAAACTATAATAAGATAAATTAACGTTATGAGATAGTGCGCTTTGTAACTCCGGTGAGCCCGAAAATAAGGCGTTGTAATTATTGAGAACCAAGCCGCTTGCAAACTGAGATACATCTGTAAATTGCGTTTGCATTCGGTAATTTAAACTCAATGTTTCACTCTTTTTAATTTGAAATCTCATATTAAAATCAGGTAAAAGCCTATAAAAATTATCTGATTTTTTAGCGCCATCCTGAGTATTTGAAATCGCATAAACATGGCCTGAAACCCCTGGAGTAAAGGTGAATTTACCATATTTTAAACGGTAATGAAGCCCTAAATAAATATCCGAGAAATTATAGGAAATGTCATTTACTGCCAATCCGTTTGCTAGTGTTGGTGTAGGATTGTATGTTGAGTTATCATCTAAAAACTGAAAGATATTAGAATCAAATTGCTGATGACTTAGAATGGTTCCTAGGGTAAAGTTAATATTGCTTTTCTTATTTAAAATATTCCAGTAATCAAGTTTAGCATCCACTTGATTCGACTGAATCCGCTTCTGTTGCCCAAGATTGTAATTGAGCTGTGAGCCGTCTAAACCAAGACTGTTGGCAGTCCCACTGTAACTAGCCTTATCCTCTAAAACAGCATTATAAAACGGATCTTCATCTTTGATTAAATGCTGGGCTTCAAACGCAAAAATATTAGTTTCGTTTAGTGTATAATAGTAGTTTAAACTTTGATTGAAACTAAAGGGAGTCGCGTCTTCTAATTGATTGATAGCACCATTTACTGACGATAGAAATCGCTGATCTTGTGAACTCTTCGAAAGATTTCCAAGCGCCTCATATTCCAGTTGGTTATTGGCGTTTGGTTGGTACTTTGTAGTAAACTTGAGCATTCCTAAATCGTTATTTTGAAGGGTGTTACTTTCTGTATCCTCATTGGGAATTACTGAACCCGTACCAATGTATTTAACGCTTCTATTTTCTTGTAATTCGTTTTTGCTATTTGAAAAAATAGCAAAGCCTCCAATATCCAAGGTCTTTTTTGGAGACCAACTAAAATTAGCGGCACCAAACTTTGTGTTAATATCTTTAGCACGGTTGTTTTGAAGTAATAAAGCCCCAATATCATTGTTTCCCAAACTCAAGCTGGTACCACTATTTTGACTTGGAGATTTAAAGCCTCCTGAAAAGTTAAAAAAGTCCCGACGGCTGAAGGCCACTTCGCCAATATTATTTAAATCTCCTATAAAATTAACGCTGTACTCTGGGCTGTAGTAAAATAATTTGGGCTGAGCTAAATAAAGGCTGTTAGCCTCTGAATCCCCGGCGCCTACCGTTATATTTCCAAACCAAAAGTTTTTCTTACCTTCTTTCAACTTGATATTTATAGCAATGTTATCTTGGTTATTTGTAACCCCTCCTAACTGACTAACTTCCGAATAATTTTTTAAGATCTGAACTTTATCAACTGCATTTGAGGGAATGTTTTTGGTGGCTAGCTTGGTGTCTCCATCAAAAAAATCTTTGCCTTCAACCATTAACTTATTCACTACTTTTCCTTCTACTTCTACTTGACCTTCATCATTAATTTCGACTCCGGGTAAGTTTTCTAAAACATCTTCTAATTTCCTTTCGGTCCCCCTATTAAAAGAGTCTGCATTATAAATCAAGGTGTCCCCGCTGATGGTTACAGGCATTTCATAAGTCAGTTCAACTTCCTCTAAAGTATTATCCTGAAATAATATAAAATTTTTAGAAATATTATTTTCTTTTGTTTCTAATGTTTGGTCTAGAGATTTCAGTCCAATATAACTCGCTTGTATGCTGTAGGTACTATTCTTTTTTAAATCCAAACGAAAAAGACCTTTGTCATTGGTGATAGCATAGGAATCTAGAGACTTTGTCGCTTTGTTAATAGCAATGACATTTGCTAACTCCAATGGATTTCCTAAGCTGTCTTTGATCACGCCTTCAAGCTTCACTTGAGAACTGCCTAAGACACTCATTGATATAAAAATGATTGTAAAAAGATGTTTCATAAAAATTTAATTTGGCTAGTAGATGTATTATTTTCTGCGCTTATTTCCTCTCCGTCCACCATACATAGAACGCATTTCTTCCATTTTTTTCTTGACGGTGCTGTTGTACTCTTGTCGCGAAACTACCGTCCCTTTTTTAGGAGCTTCAATAACCTCTTTGTCTTGGGGGTTCATTATGATTTTTGAACATAAAATCGTTGTTTTGTCTGTATTTACTTCCAGAATAAGTCCTGGGAGTCCCCAAAAATCTCCTGGCCCATGACTTACAGGTATCTGAGGGCTGTACCAAGCAGTGACCACTATTTCCTTGGGGATTTCTATATCTTCTAAGATTTTGGTTGTTTTCGTAGAATCACTCTTAACCGCTGAATCTTTTGAACGTGATTTTTTTCGCATACTGCGCCAATCAAATTCGTCCACTTTTTTTAAAGCAGTGGCCTTCATACATAAGTATTGCCCTATTTGTTTCGTTTCTATCCCTAACTTCCAATCAAGCTTAACCAAGCTGTCTGAAATTAAAAACTGTTTCCCAAAAAACTCTTGGTCTTGTAAAAACTGTTGGGATTTAATGTTTTTATATTGCATTCCCGCAGAAAAACTATTGCCCCACATACCAAAACCACGTCCTCCTGCACCAGGGAACTCTAGAGCCTCATCTTCTTTGTAAGTAGAGGCTTCAAGGTTAAAGCTTAAAATGTATGTTTTCTCAAACATACCACGCATGCGGTCTGCAATTTTCTTTTTTTGCTCTTCAGACATTTTTCCGCCGCCCCAGCCATCCATATCCATGGATGTTTTGGAAAAATAGTAAGCCTTACCCTGAAAATTTTGTGCATAGGCTGCTGAACAAACCAACAATAACACAAATGCTATTTGATAGGCTTTAGTTAAATAATTCATATACAATAAATATCTATTTGGTTAGATTGACCAAACTACATATAGTTTAATCAAGTTCCGTTAAAATTTAATTAAATCTAATCTTCTATTTCAATTTCTATAGAGCCTCTACTTCCACTAATATCGGTTTTAAAAGTCATTTCCTTGAGTTTTTTTTCTGAAATGGCATTAAATTCTAACTGTGACACCATTTTTCCTTTCGTAGGCGGTTCTATTGTTATTTTTTTTTTGGGGTTTAATACAACTCTACTGCACAAAATAGTTTTGGTGTCAGAGCTTAGCTCTAAAATTAGCCCTGGAAGCCCCTGAAATTCTTCAGGACCATTACTCACAGGGATTTGAGGCGCATACCAAGCCGTAATAATTTGGGTTTCCTTCTTACTTTCGTCTGAAAAAAACCTATTTACAGTTCTTTCTAGAGTCGCTTTATAACAGCTGTATGTGCCAATGTTCTTGGTGTCACTATGAAGTTGCCAATTGTTTTTTTTAATTGAGTCTTTTATCAAAAATAGCTTTCCTAACAACTCACTTTGTTTGACATAACGCTGCTCTTTAATGTCTTTATACAATAGGTCAGAGCCGCTATCGGACATAACAAAAACCACCCCAGCTCCTACAGATGGTGGCGCAAGAGCTTCATCCTCGGTATAGACTGAATACTGCTGATCAAAAGTTAAAAGGTATGTTTTTTCAAATTGCTTTCTAAGCACGGCCATAACCTCATCCTGCATACCACCCAGCTGGGTGCTATCGAGCTTAATATCTAAAGCCTGTTTGGTTTTATAGGTGGCAATGCCTTGAAAGTCTTGAGCGGACAAAAAGGAGACAAAAATTATGAATAAAAGGAAGATTTTGAATTTCATAATCACGATGTAGATTTGTTGTTGAACACTAGATAAGGAAACTAAGTTTCATATTAGTAGACTGCTAAACTGCTAAAATGTTACAACTCTACACAAAAAATTGTATTTTTAGGGCAGTATGAAACTTCCTATATACGTATTGATGTTGTTTAATTGTTGGCTTTATGGTCAAAAAAGTTTGAGCACACGATTTATCCAATCAACCCCCTATAGCTGGGATTATTTTGCTGGCGTGGATCAATTTGAGTCTCTATATTTTTTGAAGTCGAATGCTCTTTTAAAACAAAATGGGGAGACCTTACAGAGTTTTAGTGATTTAAATAAGGGTGAAATTAGCAGTGTTTCTACATTTAACCCCCTAAAACTAGTAGTGTTTCACAAAGATTTTAATAGCATCACCCTTTTAGACAACCGCCTAGCTGAGTTAGTCTCTGTTCATTTCAATGCTCTCAGTCCATTGCGAACCGTCTCTCATATTTCATATGGAAATGACTCTACTATTTGGCTCTTTGATACCAACACCCTACAACTGGAGTTATTTGACTATAACAGTGCTGATATCCGAGTGCGAACAGTTCCGCTTCAAAGTGAAATTTTGGCCTTAGATAGCGACTATAATTATTGCTGGGTGCTGCTTGAAAACGAATTACACTGTTATAATTATATGGGCAGTCTAATTTCAAAACTTCCAAACATAGGATTTACAGACTTAAAACTCTGGAACGGAATTTTATTTTTAAAGAAGAAAAACAAGCTGTTCTACAAGCCAATAAATAACGATGTGATATTGGCTCTAGACTTGCCTAAAATTTTGCTAAAACAGTTTTTTGTAACCAACGAAACCTTGTATATTTATGACGAAGAATTTCTTCACCACTACCAACTACTAAACAATTAATATTATGCATGTTGCCATTGCCGGAAATATTGGAGCAGGAAAAACCACCTTGACCCAATTGCTTGCGAAACATTACAAATGGGAAGCCCAACTGGAGGACGTTGTTGACAACCCGTATTTAGACGATTTTTACAACCAAATGGAGCGCTGGAGCTTTAACCTTCAAGTGTATTTTTTAAACAGTAGATTTAGTCAGGTGTTAAAAATTCGCGAAAGTGGAAAAAACATTATTCAAGACAGAACTATTTATGAAGATGCAAATATATTTGCGCCTAATTTGCATGCAATGGGCTTAATGACAAATCGTGATTTTGAAAACTACTCATCACTTTTTAGTCTCATGGAATCCTTGGTGCAGTCACCAGATCTTATCATCTATTTAAGAAGTTCAATCCCTAACCTTGTCTCTCAAATACATAAACGAGGGCGTGATTACGAGAACTCTATCAGTATTGATTACCTCAGTCGTTTAAACGAGCGCTACGAAGCTTGGATTCACGGCTATGCCAAAGGGTCGTTGCTCATTATTGACGTAGATAATTTAGACTTTGTAGAAAACAAAGAAGATTTTGATTTTATCATTAAAAAAATTGATGCTGAAATAAACAATTAATTTTAAGCTCAATAAAATCCATACAAAAAGCCTCTATAAATTTATAGAGGCTTTTTTATGATTAATCCCAAAGGGTTTTTAGTTTATTTTGAGAAGTTCAACTTCAAATATCAAGGTTGAATTTGGACCAATCTTTTGGCCTGAACCTCTTGGTCCATATGCTAATTCAGATGGTATTACTAAGCGTAACTTATCTCCTACTGACATTAGCTGTAAAGCTTCAGTCCAACCTGGAATAACTTGAGAAACACCAAATGTAGCAGGCTCTCCTCGCTCTATTGAACTGTCAAAAACAGTCCCATCAATCAAGGTTCCTGTATAATGTACAGTCACTTTGTCTTGAGCCGTTGGATTGTCCCCTTCACCCTTGGCGAGCACTTCATACTGCAAGCCACTTTCCGTAGTAGTAACTCCTTCTTTTTTTGCGTTTTCAGCTAAATAAGCAATCCCTTCTTCTTGTAAAACTTTAGATTTTTCAGCATTAGCTTTTTGTTTTTTAGCTTGCAGTTCTCTAAAATAAGTTTGTAGAAACTCAAGACTCTCTTGTTCACTAACTTCTAAATCATTCCCCTGAAATACATCTTTAAATGATTTTGCAATAGCTTTGGTGTCCACAGACTCTACGCCTTGGTTCTTTATGCCGCTAGCCACATTAACACCCAAACTATAGCTCATTTTTTTGGTGTCTTGGCTTGAAATAGCAGAGTGTCCTCCTAAAATTGGAGCGATGACCAATCCAATCAAACAAGTCAGCTTAATTAGAATATTCATAGAGGGTCCTGAAGTGTCTTTAAAAGGGTCTCCAACAGTATCTCCAGTTACAGCAGCTTTATGAGCCTCAGACCCTTTATAAGTCATTACCCCATTAATTTCAACACCTGCTTCAAAAGATTTTTTAGCATTGTCCCAAGCCCCTCCAGCATTGTTTTGGAAAATAGCCCAAAGTACGCCACTAACGGTAACACCCGCCATATAGCCCCCTAGCATCTCGGCCACTAACATATTGTTGTCTTGATAAACTAATTTACCTACCAACACTACAATTACAGGGAACCCAATGGTTAAGATTCCTGGCAACATCATTTCTTTAAGTGAAGCCTTGGTTGAAATATCTACACATTTATCATATTCTGGTTTCCCAGTTCCTTCCATAATTCCCGGAATATCTTTAAACTGTCTTACCACTTCATTTACCATTTCCATGGCTGCTTTACCAACCGCGTTCATGGCGAGTGCAGAGAATACCACTGGTACCATTCCCCCTACAAATAACATTGCTAACACAGGGGCTTTAAAAATATTAATTCCATCTATGCCTGTGAATGTTACATAGGCGGCAAATAACGCCAATGAGGTTAGTGCTGCAGATGCAATCGCAAACCCTTTTCCTGTGGCTGCAGTTGTATTACCCACAGCATCTAAAATGTCTGTGCGTTCTCTAACGATTGGATCTTGCTCACTCATTTCGGCAATCCCTCCTGCGTTATCCGCAATTGGACCAAAAGCATCAATTGCTAACTGCATTGCTGTAGTTGCCATCATTGCAGAAGCGGCTAAGGCAACGCCATAAAATCCAGCTAAAGCATAAGAGGCCCATATAGCAACTGCAAATAATAATATCGAGGAGAATGTAGAAATCATACCCGTCGCTAAACCAGCGATAATATTTGTTCCGGCTCCAGTACTAGATTGTTGTACAATTTTAAGGATTGGCTTAGAGCCTAAGCCAGTATAATACTCTGTAAAGGCTGAGATTCCAGCGCCCACAACAAGCCCCACCAAACAAGCATAAAACACTCGCATTGATGAGATATCTTGCAAACCTTCTCCAAAAAAGCTCATTTGCATTGTTTCTGGCAACATCCAAGTAACAAGTCCAAAACATGCAGCGGCAACCATGGCGATTGAGGCCCAGTTTCCAATATTTAATGCTTTTTGAACATCTGCTTCTTTAGCCTCATTAGAGGAAATTTTAACTAATAAAGTACCTATAAGTGAAATGACAATTCCAACCCCAGCAATAGCCATTGGCAATAAAATAGGTCCAATCCCACCAAAAGCATCTTGGATGGCACCTCCCATATCTTTAATCACATAGTTTCCTAAAACCATGGCAGCTAAGACCGTTGCCACATAAGATCCAAACAAATCAGCACCCATTCCAGCAACATCTCCAACATTATCACCCACATTATCTGCAATTGTAGCAGGGTTTCTCGGATCGTCTTCGGGAATATCAGCCTGTACCTTTCCTGCTAAATCAGCGCCTACATCAGCCGCTTTGGTGTAAATTCCACCTCCGACTCTTGCAAACAACGCGATTGACTCCGCACCCAAAGAAAAACCAGCTAAGGCTTCTAGTACAACTGTCATCTGATCGGTGTCTGTCCATTGACCACCCATAAACAACTGATAAAAGACAATAAAGAATAAAGTCAAGCCTAAAACTGCTAAGCCAGCAACACCAAGTCCCATAACAGTTCCGCCTCCAAAAGAGACTTTCAAGGCATTTGGCAAACTTGTTTTTGCAGCTTGTGTGGTTCTAACGTTTGTTTTTGTAGCAATTTTCATTCCCATATTTCCTGCAAAAGCAGAAAATATAGCACCTATAATAAATGCAACTACAATCAAATAAGTCGTTTGCATATAAAAAGCAATTCCGGCTAAAATAAGACTAGCGCCGACGACAAAATATGTTAACAGTCTATATTCCGCATTTAAAAATGCCAATGCGCCTTCGTAGATATGATCAGAAATTTCTTTCATCTTTCCATCTCCTGCATCTTGTTTCATTACCCAAGATTTTTTTACTAGCATATATGCTAGACCTAACACAGCCATTGCTACTGGCATCCAAATCATCATTGATTCCATAGTATAAATTAAATTATTTTAACGGTCGCAAATGTAGTAAAATGAAAAGAAACTAAAAAGCCTAATTTGAGATAATTACAGCCACAAGTTGTTAGTAGACTAAATATGAAAAAATTTAAAATAACGACCGCTAAAAACCAGGTGACATTCCGACTCTCACACCAAAGTTCGGAGAATTGGTATTTGGATTGGAAAATTCAGAACGCCAAATACAATCAATACGGAAAATTCTTAGGTTGCCAATCCCAATATTTTCAACACCAAAACCATATTCATAGTAGAGTTCTGTTGGAGCATTGTAAACAATAGAAGAACTATTTATGGCTTTATTCGAATCAGAAACGTTCCCAACGACCCCCCTGAAAGTCATCAAACTTCGCAGCTTCAGCTTGTTTAGCAATGGAATTCTATTTAAAATAAAACCATTAAAATGATGTTCAAAATGCCCGACAACAAATTCATCTACCACAAAGTCGTAATAATTTAAAAGAGAAAATGTATTGGACACAAGGGTGTAGTTTTGGTTGGCAGGAACTGGACTAAGGACTGATAATTGCGCATCTCCATATATCTTCCCTGTTTCAAAAGTTGTATCTAGAATCCCAAACTTTCCAAGCTTTAAGGGCTGATTATAAGAAAAAAGTAGTTTTGAATAGTTGGTATCCCCTGCACCTATTTCCAATCCTTTTTGAAAACTCAATAAAAAAGTAGGGAAAATATTGGCCCCAAATTTCCTCTCAACTCCATAGCCAAATAAATTCCTATTTGGAGTGTATAGTATATAGAGTTCGGCGCTGTTATCAACTAATTCTGATTGGGGGTTTTCTTGAGTTTCATCAAAGTAATCAATTGAAAACAATTCAGGAGCAGCAGCGGTTATATGACTGTTTGAATAATTAAGTCCAAGAAGAAAATTTTTATAAGGTTCAACATTTACATTGGCAGCTACTTTTTTTACACGCGACAAAAAATAGTTGTTACCCCTAGTAAAAAGAGAGGTGGTTCCAAAGCCGCTTTGTGTGGCGCCAAGACTCGTTAGTATTCGGCTCCCTAGTTGTTCAGTATCATTCATATAATTGAAACCTACTATAAGTCTAGGGGTATACTTTAGTAGATACTTGGCATCAAACATATACTTAAATTGCTGGTCTTTTAATCCATACGCAATCCTTGATTTCACTCTAAACCTGTCGTTTAAGTCTCTAAAAGACCTTAAGCCAACTGACACTTTAAACCCTTCAACATCATTCACGGCAAGTGTGCTCCAAACCGAACCAAATTCAATGGAATTAGAAATCTTGAAATACCCACTGGACAGTGTTCTCAAAAGCCCAGTTATATTTTTTATTTTTCTATTACCATTAAGGTTTTTGAGTACGGATTCTGTATCGCTGTTGTCAATATTAGTAGGGATATTTTTCTTCCAATAATCCTCATTTTGTCGAAATTGATTTTGTTTGATTTTAACGACAGTATTGTCGTAAAAATTGAGGGGTCTCGTTGTCTTAAAGTCGTAGTTTTCAAACGTTTCTGTACGCTTTACATAAAGCCCTTTTTCTTTTTCGTTTTTAGTCAACAAGGTAAAGTCTGCCTCATAAACGTTTTTTTTCGGTAAAAATATACTGTCATTTTCAATAGAATATGACTTTTCAAAGTATAGATTGCGAACAAGATTTAAGTTAATTTTTGGGTTGACCTTCATACTTATTGCATTGACCGCAAAAACACCTTCAGTTACAATGAAATTCCCTTCAAAAACCAAATCCCCTTCTCTCTTAGGAAAAAAATAGATGCGATATTGAGTTCTAGAATCAGACACAATACTATCTTGTAAGACATAATCATAAGAACCAAAACCCTCGTTAGATAGGGGGCTCACAAATGTTTTGTTTAAGAGCTCTATGTTATTGTCGTATATATTGATCTCTTCAAATACATTACTAATGCGATCAAAAACAAATCCGTCTTGTTGAATTCCTATCTCTTTTTCTGCTTCAGTGAGCTCCAGCGTTTTGCTTAAACGATTATCCCCATAGATCGTCTTTATAATTTCACTCAGATATATTGGGATATAAAACCTTTTATTTCGCTTGTCTTGTTTTATGATAGATATTACAGAATCGTAATCCTTTTGTAAAAGCCGCTTTAAAAATGTCTGATCTATATTATTGAGACCAACTTCAGTGGATGCATACTTCTTGTAGGCATAGGCATCAACAAGGCTAAGCCCATTTCTTTTTTTCTGTGCCCAAATTCCTTTCAATATTCTGTATGCGGGATTGTCTTTCTTTTTTAATCGTTTTTTTGGCCTGTCAACAATTAAGACCTCTTCAAGTTCGAAACCTGTTTTTAAAACAATCTCTAATTTAGAGTTTTTCTGTTGCGTTAATTTTATTTCAGTTGTTTCAAATCCGACAAAAGACACAACTATCGTAGAATAATTATTTGGAGATTCTAAAACAAAAGAGCCGTCCACATCAGAAATAACTCCTTCCGAGGAATTCTTAAACATTACATTTGCAAAAGCAACAGCTTCTTTCTGATCGTCGTATATGACACCACTAACATAGGTTTGTGCTAAAAGATGTGTTGAGAAAATCAACACTAAATAGAGTACGTTATATTTCATTATTTGTATTCAATCAAAAATCAGTCCAACGAAGATAAGTAATGTATAAATTATTTATACATTACTTTTTTTACTGCTTTAACAACATCCCCGCTATTAGGCAACCATTCTTTCAAAAGTACAGGGGAGTAAGGAGCAGGCGTATCAGCAGTGTTAATTTTAACAATTGGTGCATCTAGGTAATCAAAAGCTTTCTCTTGAACTTGATAGGTGATTTCTGTGGAAACATTTCCAAATGGCCAGGCTTCTTCAAGAATGACTAAGCGGTTGGTTTTTTTAACAGATTCAAGAATCGTATTGATGTCTAGCGGACGGACGGTTCTTAGGTCAATAATTTCGCAAGAAATACCCTGCTTTAGTAAGGTCTCGGCAGCAATAAAGGCTTCTTTAATTATTTTTCCAAAAGACACAATAGTAACATCCGTTCCATCTTGCTTAACCTCTGCAACTCCAATTGGCAACACATATTCGCCTTCAGGAACCTCCCCTTTATCTCCATACATTTGCTCACTTTCCATGAAAATTACAGGGTCGTCGTCCCTAATCGCTGCTTTTAATAAGCCTTTGGCATCGTAAGGGTTTGAAGGAACAATTACTTTAAGACCAGGACAGTTTGCAAACCAATTTTCAAAGGCTTGAGAATGCGTGGCGCCCAACTGACCAGCGGATGCTGTTGGCCCTCTAAATACAATTGGACATTTAAACTGACCTCCTGACATTTGTCTGATTTTGGCAGCATTATTAATAATTTGGTCAATCCCAACTAAAGAAAAATTAAACGTCATAAATTCAACAATAGGACGATTTCCAGTCATTGTAGATCCAACAGCAATTCCTGAAAACCCGAGCTCAGCAATTGGTGTATCAATAACCCGTTTAACTCCGAACTCATCCAACATCCCTTTTGAAGCTTTGTAAGCTCCGTTGTATTCAGCAACTTCTTCACCCATTAAATAAATGCTTTCATCGCGACGCATCTCTTCACTCATAGCCTCGCAAATAGCCTCTCTAAATTGAATTGTTTTCATCCGTTAAATTTTATGAACCACAAAAATAAGAATAATACTCAATTATAATTAAAACATTTGATTAAAATTTCCTATGCATGCATAGGAAATGTAAGGTTTTTTATTTACTTTTGAAGTCAAATCTTATTAGAATAAAAACTGAAAAAATGAAAATATTAGTTTGTATTAGTCATGTTCCTGACACCACCTCTAAAATCAATTTTAGCGAAGGCAATAGCAGGTTTGACTCCAATGGAGTTCAATTTGTCATCAATCCAAACGATGAGTTTGGACTAACACGCGCAATGTGGTTTAAAGAAAAACAAAACGCCACTGTAGATGTTATTAATGTTGGAGGCGTCGAAACGGAACCTACACTTCGGAAAGCGCTGGCTATTGGAGCCGATACTGCAGTTCGAATTAATGCAGAAACTCCTGATGGACATACCGTCGCAACTTACTTAGCTGAAGCTGCTAAAAAAGGAGACTATGACCTAATTATTGCCGGTCGTGAATCCATAGATTATAACGGCGGAATGGTTCCTGGCATGTTAGCTGCCATCCTAGATGCTAATTTCGTAACAAACTGTATAAGTTTAGAAATTGAAGGAACTAACGCTAGCGCGGTTCGTGAAATTGACGGCGGTAAAGAAACCATTGCAACAGCTTTACCTCTTGTCATTGGGGCACAAAAAGGACTGGTTGAAGAAAGTGATTTAAGAATCCCAAATATGAGGGGTATAATGATGGCTCGAAAAAAACCACTAACGGTTATTGAACCTACGTCCAAAAATCCTGCAACTCATTCTGTGTCTTTTGAAAAACCAGAACCTAGAGGCAGTGTTAAATTAGTCGAGGCAGATAATATTGATGAATTGATCAAGCTTCTTCACAACGAAGCAAAAGTTATTTAAATAATTTAAAAAAAATAAAAATGTCCGTTTTAGTATATACAGAATCTGACCAAGGAAATTTTAAAAAAGGAGCTCTAGAAGCCGCATCATATGCCAAAGCCGTATCAGAGGCTATGGGCACCAGCCTAACCGCCCTTGCTTTCAAGGCTAGTGATGCCTCGAACCTAAGGAATTACGGCGTAGATAAAGTGTTGAACGTTGAAACTGTAAACGAATTTAATGCCAAAATTTACGCAGATATCATACGCCAAGCTGCCATTAAAGAAAGTGCAAGCGTCGTTATTGTCAGCTCAAGTGCTAATAGCAAGTATATTGCACCGCTTTTGGCAGTAGGCCTCAATGCTGGCTACGCACCAAATGTGGTCGCAGCCCCTTCAAGTCTAACTCCCTTTATCGTTAAGCGCACCGCCTTTACCAACAAAGCGTTTTGTCATACTGAAATCTCCACCCCCATAAAAGTGGTAGGGGTCTCAAACAATTCATTTGGGGTGGTAGAAAAGTCCGCTGCTGCACAGCTGGAAGTATTTTCGCCTGACCTAATAAACAGCTCATCAGCTGTAACGTCCACAGACAAGGCAAATGACAAGGTGACTATTGCAGATGCCGAAGTTGTAGTATCTGCGGGACGGGGCTTAAAAGGTCCTGAACACTGGGCAATGGTTGAGGAATTAGCAGCCGTTCTCGGCGCTGCAACAGCCTGTTCAAAACCCGTATCTGATTTAGGATGGAGACCTCACAGTGAACATGTTGGTCAAACAGGTAAGCCAGTCGCTGCTAATTTATATATAGCCATCGGAATTTCTGGTGCTATCCAGCATTTAGCGGGCATAAATTCCTCCAAAATAAAGGTGGTAATTAATACCGATCCTGAAGCGCCATTTTTCAAAGCTGCCGATTATGGTATTGTGGGTGATGCCTTCGAAGTCGTTCCAAAATTGATAGAAAAGTTAAAAGTTTTTAAGTCTCAAAACGCATAAGTTCTAAAACTCAAAGATCTATTCTGAGTGTTTTTTTTATGGTTTCACCACAAAACTTATGCTTCAAGGGTTTGGTACTTTACTAATTTAAACTGTTCTTTGTGTTATAACTTATGAGTTTAGTTCGTCTCGACATAAAAGGTATTTCATACAGCCAAACCCAAAGCGGTGCCTACGCTTTGATTTTGAGCGAGGTAGATGGAAAGCGAAAGTTGCCAATTGTAATTGGAGCTTTTGAAGCACAATCTATTGCAATTGCACTCGAAAAAGAAATAGACCCTCCAAGACCTTTAACACATGATTTATTTAAAAACTTTTCCGATCGTTTTAGTATTGTTGTGAAACAAGTTATCATTCACAAACTGGTAGATGGCGTGTTTTATGCCTCACTTATATGTGAACGCGATTCAGTTGAAGAAGTTATTGACGCTAGGACTAGCGATGCAATTGCCTTGGCATTGCGTTTTTCAGCTCCAATATTTACCTATAAAAACATTCTAGAAAAAGCAGGAGTAATTTTAAAAAATGAGTCTGAAAAAGAGGCTGATGACCCCGTTTCTGAAGAAGTAATCTTGCTAGAGGACTCAGGGTTTAAGTCTAAAGAAAAAAACACAAAAAATAAAGGGTACCAAAATAAATCTATTGACCAATTACACGAATTACTAACCAAAGCAGTAGCCGATGAAGACTACGAAACGGCTGCCAAACTGAGAGATGAAATCTCAAAGCGCTAATCCGCAACACCATGAAAAAACTAAGTCTTATTTTATTTGTGTTGCTTACAAACTCTCCACTATTGATGGCGCAAGACGCCACAACAAATATCATAGCCAGTGAAGGCTTTAGCTTGAATAGTTTTTTAAGAGGCGTTCTGGGAATGTTTGTATTGGTGTTACTGTCCTATGCTCTTAGCGCCAACAGAAAGGCGATCAACTGGAGGACTGTGAGCTTTGGGCTGGGTGCACAAATCATTTTAGCTGTAGGTGTTCTTAAAGTCGCATTTGTACAAAGCTTTTTTGAAGGAGTAGGGCGTTTGTTTATTGCGGTATTAGACTTCACGCTTGAGGGTACAAAATTTTTATTTGCCTCATTTTCAACAGGCGAAATTGAAGCGCCTTTAGTGACATTTGCCATATCAATATTGCCAACTGTAATTTTCTTTTCCGCTCTAACTTCTGTCTTATTTTATTTAGGAATTATACAAAAGGTTGTGAAAGGACTGGCATGGATGCTTACTAAACTCCTACAAGTTTCTGGGGCAGAAAGCTTAAGCGTCGCTGGAAATATATTTTTAGGGCAGACAGAATCACCTTTGATGATTAAGGCCTATTTAGAAAAAATGAGCCGTTCCGAAATCTTATTGGTAATGATTGGCGGTATGGCTACAGTGGCCGGAGGTGTTTTGGCAGCCTATATAGGATTTCTTGGTGGAGAAGATGAAGTCTTGCGGCTGTTTTATGCAAAACATTTGCTAACAGCCTCAGTAATGGCTGCACCTGGAGCCATTGTTATCTCAAAAATGCTTTATCCTCAAGTAGAGCCTATTGACAATAAAATCAATATATCTCAAGAAAAAATTGGCTCTAACATCTTAGAGTCTATAGCTAATGGAACGACTGAAGGTTTAAAGTTAGCATTAAATATTGGCGCTATGCTTTTAGTGTTTTTAGCATTCATTGCAATGATTAATGGTGTTTTAGAGTGGATTGGCGATTGGACAACACTCAACAATTGGGTCGCTTCAAACAGCTCTTACAAAGCGTTTTCGCTTGAATTTATTCTAGGCTATGCATTTGCGCCCCTTATGTGGCTCATTGGAATTGCCAAAGAAGATGTTGCGCTGATGGGACAATTGCTGGGAATTAAACTAGCAGCAAGTGAGTTTGTTGGTTATATCCAATTGGCCGAATTAAAAAACCCCTTGAACCTCTTGCATTTAAAATATGAAAAATCTATAATAATGGCTACCTATATGCTATGTGGATTTGCTAACTTTGCTTCCATTGGCATTCAAATTGGCGGGATTGGCTCTTTGGCTCCTGGCCAACGAAAAACGCTTTCTGAATTTGGTATTAAAGCCCTAATTGGCGGAACCATTGCCTCGCTTTTATCTGCTACTATTGCTGGGGCAATTATCGGCTAAATAGTTAATAACTTTTAAAATTATTACAAGCTTCAATTTCATTAAGATTGGAGCTTTTTTTATTTTTAACTTGAATTTAAAAATTAAGAATGAAGCAGTATTTAGACCTTGTATCACATGTGTTAGAAAATGGAAATGTAAAAGGAGACCGAACTGGCACAGGTACTAAGAGTGTATTTGGGCATCAAATGCGTTTCAACCTCAGTGAAGGGTTTCCAATGGTAACGACCAAAAAACTTCATCTTAAATCAATCATTTATGAATTACTCTGGTTCTTAAAAGGCGATACAAATATTGACTATCTAACCGAAAATGGTGTAAAAATATGGAATGCTTGGGCTGATGAAAATGGCAACTTAGGCCCTGTATATGGCCACCAATGGCGAAACTGGAACAGTGACGGGATTGATCAAATTTCAGAAGTTATTAAAAGCTTAAAAACAAACCCCAACAGCCGCCGTATGTTGGTGTCTGCGTGGAATCCCTCCGTGCTTCCCGATACCTCCAAGTCGTTCAGTGAAAATGTCGCAAATGACAAAGCAGCCCTTCCCCCTTGCCACGCGTTTTTTCAATTTTATGTAAATGACGGTAAATTATCCTGCCAATTGTACCAACGAAGCGCCGACATCTTTTTGGGGGTTCCCTTTAATATCGCTTCATATGCATTATTTACAATGATGGTCGCTCAGGTTTGTGGCTATGAAGCTGGCGAATTTATTCACACCTTTGGAGATGCCCATATTTATAGCAACCACGTAGAGCAACTACAAACACAACTAAGTAGAGACCTTCGCCCACTTCCAAAAATGAAATTAAATCCCAACGTAAAAGATATCTTCGACTTTAGCTTTGAGGACTTTACTTTAGAAGGCTATGACCCGCATCCACATATCAAAGGCGCGGTTGCCGTTTAATTTAACAGAAATACTTACTTTTGTCTGCCTAAGAATAATCTATTGAAAACAAAAAGTCAAACATCAAAACTAACACTCATTGTCGCCGTCTCAGAAAATAATGTGATTGGTAAAAACAATGAATTAATTTGGAGTTTAAAAAACGACCTCAAACGATTTAAAGCCCTAACTTCTGGGCATTGCATCCTTATGGGGCGTAAAACATTTGAAAGCTTTCCAAAGCCTTTGCCTAATAGAACTCACATAGTTATTACGCGACAACACGACTACAGGACCGTTGAAGGGGTTAAAGTTGTAAGCTCTTTAAAAGCGGCCATTGAAGCCGCCAAAGAAGATCCTAATCCATATGTCATTGGCGGGGGAGAAATTTACAAACAAGCGCTGGACAGCGTTGACATTATAGAGCTTACAAAGGTACATCACAACTTTGAGGGGGATACCTTTTTTCCAGAAATAAATGAAGAAGACTGGGAAGAAATCAGTAGAGTATACAATGAAAAGGACGAGCTTCATAAGTTTCCTTTTTCATTTATAACCTACAAAAAACGGTAATTAATTCTATTTAAGCACCACTAAAAACGAATACACATGAAAGCATTTATATTTCCAGGACAAGGCGCTCAATTTACAGGAATGGGGTTGGCACTTTATGAAAAATCTGCTCTAGCAAAGTCCCTTTTTGATCAAGCAAATGACATTTTAGGATTTAAAATTACTGCAACAATGTTTGAGGGATCTGTTGAAGATTTAAAAGAAACCCGAGTGACACAACCCGCTATATTTTTACATTCTGTAATTTTGGCAAAGAGTTTAGGGGATACATTTAATCCCGCTATGGTTGCAGGGCATTCCCTTGGTGAGTTTTCAGCCTTGGTTGCCAATGGGGCACTGCGCTTTGAAGATGGCCTAAGACTGGTGTCTCAACGGGCAGAAGCAATGCAAAAAGCCTGTGACTCTACGCAAGGAACGATGGCGGCTGTATTAGGACTAGAAAATGAGATTGTTGAGCAAACTTGTGAAGCTATCGATGGAGTTGTTGTGGCTGCAAACTATAACTGCACAGGACAACTTGTGATTTCAGGAGCTATTGATGCCATTCAAACCGCCTGTGAGCAACTAAAAGAAAAAGGGGCGCGACGTGCCTTAGTGCTTCCTGTCGGGGGTGCATTTCATTCGCCGCTTATGGCGCCTGCAAAAGAACAATTGGCAGCGGCTATCGAGAATACTCAGTTTCATACCCCCAGCTGTCCTATTTATCAAAATGTAACCGCTACGCCTGTGTTAAATGAATCAGAGATTAAAGCGAATCTAATATCTCAATTAACTGCTGCTGTAAAGTGGACCCAATCGATTCAACAAATGATTCAAGACGGAGCCACTGAATTCATTGAAGTAGGTCCCGGAAATGTGCTTCAAGGCTTGGTGAGAAAAATAAACAGAGGCATGGACACAAAAGCAGCAACCTTTGAAAACTAAGTTTATGAATTCCAGAAATGTATTAATTCTTCTCCTTGTCTTTTTGAATATTGGCTTAGACCAGTTTTCTAAACAGCAAGTGCGTGAAAAAGTGATTCCAGGGTCGCGAACAGAGCTCATAGGAACTCAATTACAACTTATGAATGTAGAAAATTCTGGGGCCTTTTTAAGTATGGGAAGCAATTCAAGTCCAACCGTAAAACTCATATTTTTACTTATTGTTCCCGTCCTAGTTTTGGGGGTTCTTTTGTATTATTTACTAACCAATAAAACACTTGACAAGTTATCGATCGTAGGTTTTAGTTGCATTGCGGGTGGCGGTATTGCCAATGTCTATGACCGTTTTTTGTACGGCTCTGTAACCGATTTCCTTTTTATGGATTTTGGAGGCTTTCTAAAAACAGGTGTTTTTAATAGCGCAGATTTATCCGTAACCACTGGAATGACTTTATTGTTAATAGCTTCGCTATTGAACAGGCCTTCTAAAAAAAATGAGGCTTAGAATTAATTACTGTGAATTCAAAAAGTTAAGCACGGTTGAACTGATAAAATCAATTTGATCCTCTTCTAACTCAGTGTGCATCGGCAAAGAAATGACTTCATTAATTAAGCTGTTAGTCACTTTAAAATCTGAATCCCTATAACGTGAGTCTGTATAGGCTTTTTGCTTGTGCAGAGGGATTGGATAGTATACACCGCAAGGAATGCCTTTGTCTTGTAAATGTGTCACCAGCGCATTTCTATCAGCCCCTTGAATCTTTAAGGTATATTGATGAAAGACATGACAGTCGCAGTTGTCGCATATTTTTTCACAACCATTGCCCGCTTTTGGAGTGGTTATATTTTTATGGTCTTTAAATGCTGCATTGTATTTGCGAGCCGCAGATTGACGTGCTTTATTATAACTATCAAGTTTAACCAGTTTGGCATCTAAGACAGCCGCCTGAATAGAATCAAGACGAGAGTTAACTCCGACCACATCATGGTGGTAGCGCTTGTACATACCGTGGTTTACAATACCTCTTATTGTATGGGCTAAAGCGTCATCATTTGTGAAAATTGCACCGCCGTCGCCATAACAGCCTAAGTTTTTAGAAGGAAAAAAGGAAGTAGAGGCCACATGTCCTAGAGTGCCCGCCTTGGCTTTTGAGCCATCTGAATGTGTATAGTTAGCGCCAATCGCTTGAGCGTTGTCTTCAATCACAAATAGATCATGGGCGTTTGCTAGCGCCAAAACAGCATCCATATTTGCGCATTGGCCAAACAAATGTACCGGAACGATAGCCTTTGTTTTTGGCGTAATGGCATTTTGAATAGCTTCTATATCAATATTAAATGTGTCAGGATCAACATCCACTAAAACAGGGGTGAGCCCCAATAAAGCAATGACTTCAACAGTAGCTGCAAAAGTAAAATCCGCTGTGATTACTTCATCACCAGGTTTAAGGCCTAAGCCCATCATAGCGATTTGCAAAGCATCGGTTCCGTTGGCGCAAGGAATCACATGTTTAATGCCTAGATACGCTTCTAAATTGGCTTGAAACTCCTTAACTTTCGGTCCATTAATAAATGAGGCATTATCAATAACTTCTTGAATTGAAGCATTGACAACTTCTTTTATTGGAGCATATTGACCCTTTAGATCAACCATTTGAATCTTTTTCATTTCTTTATATTTCGGTTTGAAGCAATCTGTATTACAAAGAACAAAAATACAAAATTAGCAATGCTTAGTCCTAAAATTAATATAAAGAATGTATTTTTGCTTTAAATAAAACTTATTGAGCCTTTTTTATAACATTTTAATTGAACTTGTATCCTTTTTGGTTTTCCTTTTTGGAGGGCTTAACAAAAAAACACAACTCGGTCTAAGAGGGCGTCAAAAAAGTCTAACTGTACTAAAGCAAATACTTCAACCTTCAGACAAAGTTATATGGTTACACTGTGCCTCATTAGGAGAATACGAACAAGGACTCCCTGTGTTTGAAGCCCTAAAAAAACAGTATCAAAACCACAAATTTATACTGTCTTTCTTCTCACCTTCTGGCTATGAAATCCGAAAAAAGAATCCGATTACAGACATTGTTATCTACCTTCCTTTGGACAGAAAAAGCAGAGTCAACTCTTTTTTAAAGCTGGCAAATCCTAAACTTGTTGTATTTGTAAAATATGACCTATGGCCAAATTATTTACGAGAATTAAAACGCCGTCAAATAAAAACAGTATTGATATCGGCACTCTTTAGACCTTCACAACCCTACTTTAAATTTTATGGTCGCTGGTTTAAAGGCTTACTCTTTACATTTGATCACATCTTTACTCAAGACACCGTCTCAAAAAAACTACTAAATTCGATTGGATATACCACTGTGACTGTCTCAGGAGATACCCGTTTTGACCGGGTGGAGAATCAATTAAAAATAGACAATACTCTAAATTTTATTGCTGAATTCAAAAACAATCAACTCTGTGTAGTTGCAGGGAGCAGCTGGCCAGAAGATGATGCATTATTGGTACAATACATAAATAATTGTGAGCTGGGAACCAAGTTTATTTTAGCCCCACACACAATCGATTCAACTAAATTGAATAGGCTAGAGAAACAACTTCAAAAACCAACAGCACGCTACTCTAATTACAAAAACGAAGCTTTAGAAACTAAGACTGTACTTATTATTGACACCATCGGTTTGCTTTCTAAAATATACAGCTATGCTGATATTGCCTATATTGGAGGCGGTATGGGGTCTTCTGGACTTCACAATACCCTTGAAGCGGCGACCTTTGGAGTTCCAATTATTATTGGTAAAAACTATCAGAAATTTCCAGAAGCAAAAGCCCTGCGCGCTAAGGGAGGATTATTTAGTGTAGATTCATCTGTGGCGCTTCAATCCCTACTTGACAGGCTCCTAAAAGAGCCGCAAAGGAGAATTGAGTTGGGACAAAAAAACAAGGCTTATATTACTGCTAATAAAGGAGCTACAGTAGTTATTATGTCTAAGTTAAAGGAAAATTACGCATAGCTATTTACTGATATACTTTGACGTAATCAACTACAAACTCTTTTGGGAAAATGGAATCATCCACTTCAGGGCCCCCAAAGTTACCGCCAATTGCTAAATTTAAAATCACATAAAAAGGCTTGTCAAAAGGCCAGGTCTTTTCGTTTTTGATTTCCGGAGAAAAGGTGTAGACCAAAGTGTTGTCAATATAGAACTGAATTTGATGAGCGTCCCAACGGGTTTTATAGACATGAAACCCTGTTTCAATAGACTCAATACTTGTGGTTTTAGTATTGATAGATTGGCCAAAACTAGCGGGGCTGTGTAGGGTTGTATAAATTTTTCCCGGGTGTTTCCCAACATATTCCATAAAGTCAATCTCACCACAAGCGGGCCAAGGATTGCTGTCAATATCATGTCCTAACATCCATATGGCGGGCCATAAGCCCCGGCCTTTTGGGAGTTTTGCTTTGACTTCAATCGTGCCGTATCTAAACTCAAATTTGTCTTTGCTTGTAATGCGACCTGAATAGTAATTACCGGCTTCATTGGTTGCAGAAATAACAAGTTGATTGTTATTTATAGATACATTTCTTTTGGTGTAAACTTGCCATTCGTTATTCCCCCACCCACAGAGGTCTGGACAGCCATCTCCAAGCTCATAAGACCAGTTTTCTAAGTCTATTGAATTTTGATTGAATTCTTCTAAAAATAAGAGTTTAGAATCTACTGCATTTTGAGCTTGCAAAAACGGAATAAAAAACAGTAGTACTAAAAGCCGAACCATTAATTTATAATGTAATTAATACTTCGAGCTTGGCATTGGAATCACCTCCAACAAAGATAGAGAAATCTCCTGGCTCAACCCTAAAATTTCCTTCATTGTCATAAAACCCTAGCTCTTTTTCCGTAAGGCTAAATGTGATGTTCTGGATTTCGTTTGGCTCTAGGCTGACCAGCTCAAACCCCTTTAATTCTCTGACCGGACGTGTCACGCTAGCATGATGATCCCTTATGTAAAGCTGAACCACTTCCTTGCCTGAGAGTGTTCCGGAATTTTTAAGGCTAATAGATACCTTTACTTCTGTATCAGACGCTACTGTGGCTTGAAGGTTGCTGTATTCAAAAGAGGTGTAACTTAACCCATAGCCAAAGGGATACAATGGCGTGTTTTGCTCATCTTGATAATGTGACCAAAATACACCAGGGGCGCCTGTTGGGCGGCCCGTATTCTTGTAGTTGTAATAAATTGGAACCTGGCCCACTGCTCTTGGAAAACTCATTGGCAGCTTCCCACTGGGATTGTAGTCTCCATAAAGTACTTGTGCAATCGCATTTCCACTCTGAGTTCCCAGCTGCCAAGCCTCAACGATAGCTGGAAGGTGTTCGTGATGCCAATTTAAGACCAGTGGCCTTCCGTTGTTGAGAACTAAAACAATATTCTTATTAACTTTATATACGGCTTCTAAAAGCTCTTGTTGCACGCCTGGCAAACCAAGTTTAGTTCGGCTTCTTCCTTCCCCACTTTGATAGCCGATTTCACCCAATACCATGACCACAACATCAGCGGCTTTTGCGGTTGCAATAGCTTTCGGAAACTCACTTTTATCAGTGGTATTTATTTGGACTTCCGCCGTAAAGGCCGTCCCTCCCAAACTGACATCTGCTCCTTTTGCATAGTTTAATTGATTGCCTTTATAGGCTTGCATACCTTCTAAAACAGAAACTGCAGTATGGTCTTTGGCAGCAACACGCCAATTTCCTAAAGGACTGTTTTTATCTGCTGCTAATGCCCCGATTAAAGCAATTTTTTGACCCTGCTTTTTTAAAGGGAGTAATTGATTCTCGTTTTTAAGCAGTACAATGGATTTTTTGGCTACATCTAAAACAGCCTCATGAAACGCTTGTTGGCCTATCACTTGTTTTTCACGGGCCTTGTCACAATACCTATAAGGGTCTTCAAACAGTCCTAATTCAAATTTAACTCTTAGAATACGTTTGACGGCATCATCAATTAAAGACGCTTTCACTTTACCAGCCCTCACTAAGTTCGCTAATTCTTTGACATATAAATGTGATTCCATATCCATATCAGATCCTGCATTGGCGGCAATTTCAGTCGCCTGAATTCCGTCCTTGGCACGGCCGTGAGAGATCATCTCATCTATAGAGCCCCAGTCGCTCACTACAAAACCGTCAAAAGCCCACTTACCTTTTAAAATATCTCTTTGTAAGTATTCACTTCCCGTAGCGGGAATGCCATTTAACACATTAAAGGCATTCATAAAGGTTCTTACTCCAGCATCGATAGTCGCACGAAAAGGAGGAAAAACTATATTGTTTAAGGTAGAAGTGCCCACGTCAACAGTGTTGTATTCTCTTCCTGATTCCGAAAAGCCATAGGCTGCAAAATGCTTTGCACAGGCTGCAATTGTGTTGGGCTGAGATAAGTCAGACCCTTGAAAGCCTTGCACACGAGCTTTGGCAATTTTAGACCCTAGATAAGGGTCTTCTCCTGCACCTTCCATAACCCGACCCCACCTTGCATCACGACTGACATCTACCATAGGGGCAAAGGTCCAGTTAATTCCTGCGGCAGCGGATTCTTCCGCAGCTACCTCAGCCGACTTTTTTATGGCTTCTAAATCCCAACTGGCAGACTCTGCCAGTGGAATTGGGCTAATGGTTTCATAGCCGTGGATGACGTCAAAGCCTATAATTAAAGGGATTCCTAAGCGCGATTCTTCAACGGCAATTTTTTGGACTCCAATAACATTTTCAACACCTCTAACATTGAGCATTGACCCAACATAACCTTTTCTGAGGTGCTCATATTTTTCAGCAGCGTCGCCCGATTCGGGAGCTGGACCCGTAAGGTCCCAGAAACCGACATATTGATTCATTTGACCTACTTTTTCTTCAAGCGTCATTTGATCTAATAAGTTATTTACCTTTTTTTCAATATCTTTAACAGATGTTAAAGATGAGGATCGAATAACAGTTTCCGTTTTATTACAGGAAACTACTGTAAATAAAACCCAAATTAATGCAGCTATTCGACTGTGTTTTTTCATGTTATTGGAATACTTTTATATAATCTACTTCCATGGTGTCTGTTGTGAAATTTGGGTCAATTGGACCACCGTTAGTGCCGCCCATCGCCACATTTAGTATAAAGAAGAAGTTTGCGTCAAATGGCATACTACTGTTTGTATTCATTGCATAAAACTCATTGCCATCCAATAAAGTTCTTACACTGTCCGCGGTCCAAATTAAAGAGTAGACATGAAATTCTGTGGGCGTACTTAAATTAATAGATTGACCATAACTGGCCGTATTGTTATTGTTGTTCCAATGACAGGTGGACTGTACATAGGTTTTATCTTCAAACTGTTCCATAATATCAATTTCTCCACAGTATGGCCATCCGACAGAACTGTAGTTAGCCCCTAACATCCACAAGGCGGGCCAGGTTCCAGCGACAGAGGGTAATTTTGCGCGAATGTCTACACGGCCGTATTTAAAGTCAAATTTATTTTTGGTTGTAATTCGACCTGAACTATAGTTGCCGTTGGAGTCCTTAATAACTTTTATTTTTAGGGTGCCATTATCTTGATAAACATTTTCAAGGCTATTTGTATAGTTTTGAACCTCTTGGTTGCCCCAGCCACCAGCACCAAGCTCATAATTCCAATAGCTGGTGTTAATGGCACCATTGCCTTCAAATTCGTCGGACCAGACTAAGACACCATTGTTTCCTGAGCCCCCATTGCTGTCTTCATCTACAAAAATTGTTAGGTTTTTTATAGTATTGATTTGTTCATCAGAACTAGAGTAGGCGGTAACGGTAACGGGGAATTGATTAATCCCTGCGGAGTATACTTCAGACGAAAAATCACCACTTGGACGAAGAACTTCCTGGGAGTTACCAACACTAAAACCATAATTGACCGCATTATCAGCGTTGGCCGACAAACTATAAACCCCGGAGCCATCACCATTGGGATTTTCAACGTCTTGCCCTTGTATGTCGACGGTAACTGTAAGGTTTGTTGGGACGATTGTAGTGTTATTATTGTTATTATTGTTTTCAGAAACGTTGTCACTAGAAGAGCAACCATAAGTGCTTAAAAAAACCAACACTACTAATTTTATAATAAATTTTATTTTTTTCATTGTTGCAAATTTATAGTTTAAAAAAAAAAGAGGCAAAAAATTTGCCTCTTTTTTGAAATGAATTTAAACAGAAATCTTACTAAATTATAAGTGATTAAATTATTGTGTTTTATACTTCGCATACCATGCAAATCCACCACCTTCTTGAATACAACGTACATGAAGTGAGTTTTCAGTTATTGAAATAATATCGTAGATAACATCTCCTACATACCAGCCCATAAAACCTCCATCGGATATTTTAAAGCTAGTTTGTCGGTATGGAACTTCGTCATACGACCCTTCAAGAGCCGCTTTAGAGGTAGAAGGTAATAAGCTTACATTTTTAAGACCAAACATGGTTGTAGCTACTGTTTCATCATGACATTGGTCACCTCCAACTCCAATAATGTCTGCGTAGGCTCCTGGTACAAATGCAGGACCTACTGTTTGTTCAAAAGTTAATCCATTGGCTGTATTAGTAAAAACAAATTCGTTTGTGTACATACATGATTTTTCAGGATCATTAGGCTCAATAGAGTTCCACCAGTTTGGCCATGAATAATCGTAAGTTGGATCACCACCTCCTAAAACACCATAATCATCTGTAACAGGTCCTAGACCTATATGTAATGGAATGTCAGAAGCCCATACCCATGTTTTGCTATCACCTTCACTATCTCCTGCTAAAGATGTCACTACTTCAGGGTCTTCATAAGAAAAGTATACTTCAATATCAAATGTAGTACTTGATAAAACACCAGCAGTGCCAACAGCACTAACTATAACTGTAAATGAATTCACTCCTACCTGAGTATACCTGTGCGTGTAAACTCCAGATGAAATTGTTGTTGTAGATCCGTCTCCAAAATTAAATTGATAAGCCAGGGCGTTGTTTGCTGTTGCACTAAAGGTTACAAATCCACTGCCGCCTCCGTTGGGATTGTCAGCGTCTAATCCAACAATATCTAATGTAACTTCTAAGTTGGTGGGTGTTGTAATATCGCCAAATTCGTAAGTATCTTCCTCACATGCTGTTAAAAGCAGCAAGCTTAAAGATAAACTGATAAAATATTTTAAATTTTTCATATTTTTTTATTTTTAAATTTTAGTAAGTGAGTATGTCCACCAAACTCCTGAACCAGCTTCAATATCAATAATCATAGTA
>TARA_Y100000385_G_scaffold86028_1_pt1 | contig 83349 bp, 104 predicted proteins | sample TARA_Y100000385 | Tara Oceans TARA_Y100000385 (sample SAMEA2620980) | marine metagenome | biome: marine biome (ENVO:00000447); feature: surface water layer (ENVO:00002042); material: "saline water (ENVO:00002010), including plankton (ENVO:xxxxxxxx)" | depth 5 m
TCCACCCACCATGCTTGATATTGGAGGCTTTAGAAGGTTGCCTATGGTCTGCGACCTCTTGCTTCGCAAGATTATTCTTTCTTTTTAACGATTCCAATTCCTTTACATTGTGGGCAAGGCATATCAATGCAATATCCAGAACCCTCGCAATACTTACAAATTACGCATTCAATGTTATCATTCATCATACCACCTCTTTTCATTTCTGCTTCAAAATCCTTACACATAATTTTTTCAAAGTCTGGGTCGTCAATAATACTATTACTATATCTCATGTTATCTCCAATTAATGCTAATAACTGCTCCTTATTAAACATATCTATTTGAACGAATAGCGTTACATTTCGGCTTTTTTGAACGCTCATTTATATAAGTGGTTGATTTTCAATGGTTTAAGGTTGGACTTATTGAGTTTGTTTAGTCCATAATTGACGGAGATTGGTATGGCCAATTGATAAAATTATTCATGAGATGGTTATTAGTCATATTTACAAATCCTACCATTTCTGCCGAATACCCATAATTACCAAACAAGTCCCATATAGGGTCTGATGAAAACCATGATTTTATATTGATTTTGCTATTTATCTTAGTAGGTGTATGTGTTTCTAAATATTCTAAATCATCCAATTTATCTGTATCCAAATGCTCATATCTATCCTTTACAAGAATCATTAATGGTTGGGGAATACTGATACTCATAAAACTCCAACAGTCCACCTGTGTATCATTGTATCTCCGAATATCCTTTCTCAAAGCATTGGATGCTTTGTTATCCCCTTTTATATTCGTATTCAACATAAGTTTGAAACTGCAACCTTGTTTCTTAGAGTAAAGATATAGAATACTTCCCATAGGAGGATTTCCCCATAAAGAAGGTTGGTCAAGACCATCTGTATATGCTCCAGCCCTTGTTTCATTAAGATACCACCAACAATTTAGGTTTTTTGCATCCTCCTTTGCAAACCGATTTCGGTCCCGCATCCTCGGTATCTCTTTCCTAAATTTCCAATAAGGTGAAGAACCGGGTTTTTCAATTGATGCTTTGTAATCCATATCGGGGGAATCTGATGATTTAATCAAACACTCATAGACAGTAAATATAAAAACTGCCTCTAAAATATGTCTAACTAAAAATTCCGCCAAATTATTTAATTCATATACTTGATTTTCATAATCAGTTTTTTCAATCATAAACCCTGAACATATTCTTTCCCAAAAATTGTCATAGTTTATACCCATAGTATCATAATCAAAACCAGATTTCTCTATATTTTTCATAAGCGTAATCATTGCCTCCACAATTATTGATTGAGATTGGAGTATTCCATTTTTTATAGTATATACCATTTTTGTATCCCTAATCCTCTTTGCAAAATATTTTGCAAACAATTCATAGTCCTTTGAAGGTATGTTTGAAAACCATTTTGAGGCTACCATCAATTGAACCATATGTTCAATGACCGGGCTTGGAGTTAAGCCCTTACTATATGGTTCTGATATACTACCCGGAGGCAATACATCAGCATAATTTAGTTTGACTATTCTTTCAACTTTGACCATACTTTTAATTATTAAGAACGACTATTTAAAGTTAAACGATTAAGATTATATACTGAATGGTAATTTATATGGCCAATTGATAAAAGCCATTCTTGGATTTGAGGTATCATTCATTTTTACAAACCCTGCCATATATTGTGTCCCGCCCATTGGTTCTTCACCATAAAACCTTCTAATCATTTCATCTTTCCCAAAGAAATCATTCAGCCATAAAGGGTCTGATGAAAACCATTGATGCTTCACAAGAGGGTCAGCAATTGTTTCTAAAAATTCTAATCTTCTTAATCGGTCTAAGAAATCAGCCTTGGCCGAAAATATTGCATCTTCCTTTGATACAAAAGACTGTGCCATTCTATCTATCATGCTTGGAGTCAATGAAATAGTTAAGAAAGTCCAACTATCCACCATTGTTTGTTGATGGTTCTTTAATTTTTTTCCAACTGCCTTCTTATTGCCCGGATTCGTGTTCGTATTCAACATCATGTGGAAAAAGTAAGTAGGAATCTTCTCCCTTTCATTAAGTGTGAATAGGATGCTCCCCATTGGTGGATTCCCCCATAATGAAGAGGGTAATGGTTCGTGATACCATTGTTTTGCAACCTCATCATTAAGATACCACCAACAATATAGGCTGGCTCTTTCACCAACAATATTCTCAAGAACATAGTCCGAATCTCTTGCAAATCGTTTCCTATCTAACATATTTTCTTTAACATAGTCAAGTTTCCAAAAAGAGGAATATAAATTTTTTCCTAAACCATATCCACTACTATTATTATGGTTAGGAATTAAGTGTTTAATCACTTGATTATAAACAGTAAATATAAAAACTGCCTCCAATACTATTCTAATTATTACTACGAGGTTATACCTTTTTGGGTTAGGAGAGTAAGTTTCGTCAAAATATCTTTTAAGTATCTCTTCCAAAAAATCACTTTCCTCGTTATGATTTAACCCCATATAATTATAGTTAAAATTGGAAGTTTCTATATTTACCATAACTATAATCATGCTCTTGACAATTGATGGAGCAATGTCCGTCGTATTGGCGATTTTTTTCCCAATCTTACCTTCACAAAATCTTGAAAACAATTTATAATCATTTGAAGGTATATTTGAAAACCATTTTGAGGCCACCATCAATTGAACCATTGACAGACCAGCCCCTCCGCCAAGAGCCATTATACCCTTCTGATGAGGGTGTGTTATACTACCCGGAGGTAATGCACCACCCTCCAAGTTATACTCCATGTTTTTAATTTATAGGAACGACTATTTAAAGTTAAACAATTAAGTATATAGAGGTAATGACACTAAACGATTAGTATGAGATGGTTAGGCAACAATGCTATCCAATATGAGTTATCTAAATTGATGAAGAACCGAGAGGCTATCTGGGTTCAATATTCAAGAAGTGAAGATAAACCTTTTTGGGTTAGGAGAGCAAGAGTCAATGGGTCTGATAGTGTCAAGTATTGGATTAATTCATTAGGTTATCCCTATCAATCAATTGGTGCATTCATTGGAACAAATATTATTAATTGGGATGCGATACCAGAAATGCCTCCAAGTTTAAGGTCTGCTGGCAATAAACGGAAAGGATATAAAAAGAAGTGGGATGCATACTTGCTACCTAAAAAATGTAAGGAGATGGGGATTGATTGGGAAGATATTTGGATTGGTAAATCTATGCTTTTTGATTTTGATGACCCCGAAAATCCTTTAGATGCTTTTGATAAGGCTGATAAAACTGCTAAGTATCTTAAAGAACAGTTAGGTGCTAAACCTTATGTAGTGTTTAGTGGTAGTAAAGGTTTTCATGTTCATATTGACCACCATGATGCTGAAATGATAGCAGGTTGCAAACTTACAGATTTCTTAGATAATAAAGACCCTCTTAGGGAAATTGGAAAGATATATGCTGATAAAGTTGAATCAATTGCAAGAAAAGCAACAGGGGTAAAGTATCCTATTGCAGATAGGTCGTCTAACTTTAGACAAGGTATCGTAAGGTGTCCCTATTCTATTCACCCTAAGACGGGTCAAATTGTGTGGCCTCTTGATAAGAAAAACTTAGACAAACTAAGAAGTATGGAAGAGGCTACTATCATGGATATTGCAAAGGTATTACACTCATGGGATATTCCTTGTCAAAGTCATAGGCCAAAAGATGATAGATTAACTTATATTACGCCCGAATCAAATTGTTTTGATAGGGGATTGGTTGAGTGGGAAGTCTAACCCTTTCTTATTTTAACAAGTGCTAAAATTATGGCTAATGGAATTGCAATAATTCCTATCATAGAGATTAAACCTTTTGCATCTTGCTTGGTTTCATCTTTCCTATCTTCGTGCCTTTCGTATTCGGTTCTATTATCTAATCCAGATGATTCACCTCTTGTGGTTAAATCATTTTGAGTCATCTCATATTCCATAGTTTCTGAATAAGTTGTCGGTTTCGCACATGAACCCCATGAATCTAATGCGATAGTAATAATATATTTCCCGATATTATTAATCCTATAATAATAATAATTCCAACCATCATTAGTATCACTTCCTGCATGGATTGTATCAATTATATTTTTACCATCTAATGATATAGTAATTTTAATCTTATGTGAGTTTTGATTTTGTTGTTCATAACCTCCAAACATAGCAGTATCTTCTAATGCATCCAAACCTACTATTATATCAGCCGGATAGCCATTAGCATCATAACCTATACCTGCCTTAATTTTATGTTTAGTATCACAAGAGGTTGAAGAGGCTTTATAAGTTTTAGTATTCAATAACCACTCTCTTTGAAATGCATTCCTTTGCATTTTCATTCCTCCTTTTCTCTTTTTTTAGCAATTATTTTAGGAATTAGTAAGATACCAATTATTGCTAAAGCGATAGGTGTTGCCCTTTCCATAATCTCTTGGTAATATATGTTTTCTATTTCTTGATTTCTAAACTCAATTGTATTCGGGTTTAAATCTGTCGCCAAAGCCCCATAAGCATGAACATGGCCACCTCCAAAATCAGCACCATCAGCATTTACATCAATAGCACCCAGATTATTTGAAGTTAATAACATAATTCCAAATGTAGCACCTTCGGTAGCCATTAAAGCCCGATTAGATAATTTTCTTAAAGCAGTTTTAGTCCCTTGCACTCCTAATGTCCTAACGGCCTTACTTCCAACTGCCGTTCCTGTTTGTTTTAATGCCGTTAATCCAGCCGCTAATGGGGCTCCTGCACCTAATGTGGCTACTACCATAATGACCGTTAATACATCTAAGGCTATCATAACTTGGTCAAGTGAAGGTGAATAAGCATCCCATAAACTATAATCTCTTCCCTTTTGAGAATATCCATAAGTAATTATTATTGAAAAATAGCCATCAATGTCATTAGGTATTGTAAAATATCCTTTTTTGATGCCGTTAGATTCAGTATTCAAAGTTTTTGAGTATATTTCTTTATATTGTTTTGATTTATCAACAACGGATGCTACGGCAGTAGTAAATGATTCAGTTTCACCATTCATTAATTGAGTTTCCCATTGTTCTCTTTGAGTTTCACTCCCTGCCTTTATGGTTTCATTCATCATTTGAAACATATACTCTTTATCTTGAGTGATAATTTTAATTTGAACCTCATCACTTATTAATTTACCTTTAGAATATGTTTTAATTTCATAATTAACTTTTGATTGTGCAGGAACATAACTGTAATAATATGTTCCTTTATTGTGTAGTGGTTTAATTTGTTCACCATTTGAATCAGTAATATCTATACTTGATTCTAATTTAGTGGTGCTTTGTGAAGAGCCATATTCTGTTGAGTATTTTGCATCAAAAACCACATTATCAAGCCCCCGCAGTTTTTGTAGTTTTCTTCTCCTTATCTGGGATAACCTTATCTATAACAACAAAGGCTAAAATTCCACCCACTAATAAGGCTCCTGCACCAAACATAGTAATTCTTTTGTCCTTATTGCTAATACATTCTTGAAGGCAATCTTTCATTTCATCACTACCTTCTTCAAATCCACTACAAGTGCTTTCACAAGATGGCCCCATTATCATAGTTTTCAAATCATCGGATAAGAAATCATAAAGTCCAGCCCCTACAAATACTGTGCCTACAAGGGCTGATGCTCCGAATGAGGTTCTTACAATTGGGAAATTTTGAAGCCATCTCCAACCAATTGCTTCTTGTCCTACTTCTCCTGCCGCCGTATTGACTACACCTTTAGGTAAAATCTGACCTCCTTTGTATTTTTTACCATTTATTGTAACGGTTTCACCTGCTCTAACTCGCATTACTCTATCAACTGCGGTATCTGTAATTTCTCCATCCGTAACCCCTACAAGATTATCAGTAGTTTTTAAGACCGGTGTTGTTCCAACTTCGGTTGCTAACTCGGCTAATTCTCTTTTAGCCTTTGCCTTCATACCCTTTGTTCCAATCTTGCTGGTAACTTTTAACCATATCCTTCTAAATATACTTGCACCAGCATTAAACACAAGATTCTCACTATCAAACATAAATGTTTCACTCGCCCAAGCATCAACAGGAGTTACCTTGAAAACATTATTTACTCTAATGAAAACTTCATCATTAACCTTTCCATTTTTGTTATTATAATCTTCACCATCAACATGAATTTTAAATGTAGCAATACCTTCATGTTCATCATCAATATCTATGCTAATATAATCACCTTCAAACAATCTAAACTGCATTTCATCGTCTTTCCAAAGTCTTGCAAAGAAATCCATAGTTTGTTGCACTACACTTCCTTGTGATGCACCTACTATTTTAAAAGTTGATTGTCTGTTTGCTAATGCCTCCTTTAATCCATCAAAATCTCCAAGATAATTAGTATTTTCAGTAGTTACCTTAAAATCAACTGCGAATCCTTTAGCAATCTTAATATGAACCGCACCCGAATCTTCCGCAAACGGCCAAATACCATCATCATCATTTAAATACAATTGCTTATTGCCTTCCTTCCATTTGTATTGTTCACCACTTGAACCCTTAATTACGAAATTACCCCCTCCTGCCTTATTGAAAGGATTAACAGATGGAGATGCTATATTTTCATAATATTCTTTTAGAGTGTATGATTCTATCTGGTCAATAGAAGTTGCGGCTACTAATTCATCTTCTGATGTATCACTTTCATCACCACTACTATCCTCTTCCTCTTGATTAAGATAGTAAAATCCGGCTACTGCTCCAACCGCCAATAGCAAACCTAATTTCTTAGCCATGTGCTAAAATTATCCTTTCCGATACTTAAACCTTTATATAGGATTGTTATTAAATTAAAATCATGTCTAATTTCAAAGATGATAGGTTGAAAATCTGCCAATCCTGTGAACATCTGGATTGTAAATGGTTAAAGCCTTCAAGATGTTCAATTTGTGGTTGCTTAGTTTCATTAAAGGCGGCAATTAAATCAGAATCTTGCCCTATGGGTTTGTGGAATGCAATTGAATCTAAGGATTAGTTATAAAAAGGTAGTCGTTCAATCCTTAATTATGAAGCCTACTATCACACACATTCCGAGTGAGATGGGAGCAAGTGGAGAATCCATTTACAAACCCGCTAAGGATAAGGGGTATTCCAATCAAACCATCAACGGTCAGATTAGTGCAATTCCTTGCGCCATATATTGTCCTTCATGTAGCGATGTTATGGAAGTTGATAGATACCAACAACTAAAAAGAAAGTTTATCATAAATGGTCAAGACCTAATATTTGATATTAGTTATCAAGAGGATGAAGAGGGAAACTTATATGCTAAATGTAATAGTTGCGGATTTGATTTAAGAAACGATGCTTTTCATGATAGGAATAATAGAGAAATCAAAAAGGTATTGAAGCCGATATTAAGACAACATATTGTTGAAGAAGTAAAATATAGGAGTGGGAGATTTTTTATCCCTAAGAAAGATTTTATAGATTTGGCTAAAATGTATATTCAAGGTGATAGAGTTGAAATTTGTATTAGACAAAAAATAGGTTATAATACCTACACATATTTTGCTAAGGATGATGTTTTTGAAAACCCTAAAGAATTAGTTTATGAAAATGATGAAGTAGGCATTAGCAGAAATTATTGGAAACAAAAGAAATAACAATACTCTTTAAATAGGTAAAAATACAAAGTTATTATCATGGATTATTTTAACATTGATGACGAGATGGAAGAGGTTTTGGATTCTTGTGGTGGTGAGCATTTACTAAGGTGGCTATTGAAGGATGATGGAATTACAAATTGGGAAACTATTAAACTTTATCCAATAGTAGCCTATACACCTCAATATTTGAAAGACCCTATTGTAGTTGGAATCACTCATAAGATAGGTAGCGAGTTTAGAGTTATTCATGTTGAATATGATTATAGTAATTATTCTGCATTTGAAAAATATCTTAATTATTTACTTGAAATGGGAGATTACCAAGACCCTGTGGAAGCATTGTTAGACCACAAAAAAGCAATTTTAGTTGATGATGAAGATATTCAAGATGGTTTGTTGATTGGGTGGAAACGGATTTTGGAACAAGTAATTGCAGGAGTTAGAGATAACAAAGAAGATAATATTGTTAATTTAGATTATTATGATGAATTGATTGATAAATTAATTACTAATCAAAAATCAAAGACCTTTGATTTAATGAGTAATTTAGAAGATATTGTTACTAAAATTTTAAATCTTGATTTTGAAAAAGAAGTAGTTTTGATAGACTCCGAAGATATTGAAGATTTTGATGATGCATTTCAGAATCAATGGGCTTAAATTAGATAAGTTTAAGTAGCAAGAGGGAGTATTTATGTCTATGTCTTATAGTATGGAATCTGTTATGGAAACCCATTCTTTGAGAAAGGATATTCGGAATATGAAAAGAATATTCTCTTTCGGAAGACCTGCAAGAAGCGATTTAGAAAGATATTGGGTTGATGAATACCTGTGTAAGCACCCAATGTTAGAAAAATATGAGTATTATGAAGATGGCTATACAGGATATGGAGGGAAACCCGGCGGTAACATTATCGTAATAGTTGGTGATAATCCGAAGGTTCTATGGTCATGTCATACAGATACAGTCCATCGGGATGGTATTATGCAAAATGTTTTCTGCAATCCAGACCTAAACAAACTATCAACAGATAGTGGACAATGTTTAGGTGGGGATGATGGCACAGGCGTTTGGATTATGCTTGAGTTTTTGAAAGCAGGTATGGATGGAGTTTATGTATTTCACCGAGCAGAAGAAGTGGGTGGTCAAGGTTCTTCATATATTGCTAACTCAACTCCTGAATTATTAGAGAATGTGGATTTCGCTATTGCTTTTGATAGAAAAGATAATTTCAGCATTATTACTTCTCAAGGTTGTTCTGTAACCGCTTCTGATAGGTGGGCACTTGAGATGGGGGAAGCATTGGGGATGGGTCATAGATTAGACCCAACGGGTTCTTTTACAGATACCAGAAATTATGATAGATTAATTTCTGAATGCACTAATTTTTCAGTAGGTTATTTCAATGCTCATAGGGGTAATGAAAATCAAGATTATAAATATATTAGAGAGTTAAGAGATAACTTAGTTAGAATCAAAGACACACACCTAAAGACAATGAAGCCATACAGGGACCCTCAAGAAGTTTCATATTCAACTTATGGGGTTTCTGGGTATGGTGGAAGTATCACTAAGGCTCCCCGAAAGATTAGGGAAGCAGTTGGTTGGAATGATAATGATGAAAAGATGTTCCAAAAGAGAAGAGAACAAGTCAATAAAAGGAAAGAGCAAGGTCTTACTACTCAATTTGGAAGAGGTGGAGATGTTGATGCTTGGTATGATGATGATATTGACGAGGATGAAGTGAATTGGTCTGATGATGACGATGATGATGATAATTGGTCATTAACTTCTAATATCACCCAAAGAAAGAAATCAATTCATGAGATGACTGATGAAGAATTACTATTAGAGCATGGAGATATGATAGCGGATAAAGTTGATATTAAAAAGATAATTGATGACGATAATCCATTTTTTGATGATGCAAACAATCCTGCTTGGCAAGGACTATTAGATTCTGTTTCCGAGATTATCGGTGATGAAGATAAAACTGTTGATGACCTCATTAATCCTAAACTAAAGGATAATAAGAAACAAAATATGAAGGATGAAGTAGTTTCTGGAGGATTTGAAGATGGAATTATTGACGATATACCACTTACAGACAAATCTGAATATGAAGAATATAATTTTGAAGAGTTTTTTACAGGCTATAATTTCTAAGGATACAATTATATAGGTAAAATTAATATTCTGATGTATGAGTCGGAAGAATATATGGGTAAGAGATGTTGAAAAAATGTTGCAAGAGAGGGCTATGAGTAGCACCGAAATCTCTTTTGCATTAAAAGATAGATTCGGATATAGATATAACCCCCATGCCAGAAAAATTACATTAGTCCTAAGAGGGTCTAAAGATAAGTTTATTGAAATGGATAAGGTATCTGTATCCTCACCCCTTAGCGTTAGAAGAGAATCTCACAATGTATCACTATGGGGTCTTAGAGAAGTAAGATACCAAAGCAATTATCCTTACACTTCACTATGAGGTGATTAATTGCCTAAGACCAAACGAATTAAAGATTTAATAGTTGGTGAGGTTGTATCCAAAAAGGATTTTCTTAAAAGATTTTCTAATACATCTTCTAAAAAGAGATGGGATGGTGAACAGGGTAAGTTTCTAAATGTTCCTGTTTCTAAACTGCTATTGGATTACAAATATGAAATTATTGAAAAAAGGACAGAAGATATAGCCATAGTTTATGTAGCATCATCTAAAAGACAAAAGATTAGGTGGCTTGAAATTGAAGGTAAAAATACTAAAAAATCATATTTCAAAAAGCATTATGTTTCTTCTCCAAACATTATAAATGTTAAGTAATGTTTATATAGGTAGTTGGCAGAAGAAGTTTTAGGGGAGTTTTTATGAATTCAGAATATATGTGTAAAGAGTGCGGTAGCCGACAATTAGAAGTTGATATTAAAGGAGAGTTGGCTTGTATTGATTGCGGTTTGGTTCAATCAACTATGTTTTTAGATGAAGGACCAGATTGGAATAATTATAATGATGGTTCGGAGAGTGGAGAACACACAGGTATGCCTTCAACAGAATTATTACACGATAAGGGTCTAACAACTGATATTGATTGGAGAAATAGAGATTATGCTGGCTCATCAATGAATAAAGAAACTTCAAGATTGTTTAGAAGATTGCGAAGGCAACATCAAAGGACAAGAATTAGTAATTCAACTGAAAGAAATTTAGCAGTTGCTCTTGGTGAATTACAAAGATTAGGTAGTCAAATGGACTTGCCAAAGTCAGTCAAAGAAGAGGCGGCATTCATATATCGGAAGGCCGTTGAAAAGAAGTTAGTTAGGGGTAGGAGTATTGAAGGGGTAGTTGCCGCTTCAATTTATGCCGCTTGTAGGGTTAGGAGGATTCCCCGAACCCTTGATGAAGTAGGTAAGCACTCCAGAACAGGCAGAAAGGAGATTGGCAGGACATTTAGAGCCATTTCAAGAGAATTACTTCTTAAAGTAGCACCTGCAACACCTCAAGATTATATTCCAAGATTCTGTTCTATTCTAAATCTCCCTCAAACAGTTGAAACATCAGCATCACGAATTTTGGTTAGGGCGGAAGAAATTGATTTGACGGCAGGGCGAGGTCCAACAGGAATTGCGGCGGCGAGTGTTTATCTTGCAAGCATTATAGAGGGTGTGGAAAGAACCCAAAGAGAAGTTTCAGATGCGGCAGGGGTAACAGAAGTAACCATTAGGAATAGGTATAAAGAAATCTGTGAAGCACTTAAAATAGACATTAATAATCTGGGTGATAAAAATGCAGATTGAAGTTAGTAAGAAAGGTTATGCGGCTAAGGAATGGCCTGTTGGGGGGGCTAATGATAAAGAGTTAGACGACAAAGGTAATGTTAAGCATAGAGTTTATGTTTCTGGACCTCAAGGAGATTGCGGATATTATGATGTAACAAATAATATTTTCAAGTCATTCCCTAAATCTAAAATCAATTTCGGAATAGTTGATGATGAAGATAAAGTAGTATCAGTAGTCTGCGATTCTGGAGAAACCTTCTATTTGGGATTATTAAATAGTGAGAGTGGTGAAGATGATTCTAAGATTTCAGCAAGAGAAGATTTGATGCAAGCAATTGCAAATATAGAAGAAATGAGTGAAGATATGTCCATTGAAATTAATTTAGGACCTTCAAAAGAAATAAAAATTAATGGAAGAAGTCATTGGATTAAGGCAAATATTTCTTTGAATGTGGATTCGCCTACAAACATATTAGCAATTTATGATAATGTATCTGATATGGCTGAAAGTATGTTGAAATTAGAAGAACAACGGCTTTGGGATAGTAAGTATTAAATAGATTCATATTAATAGTTTATATATGAGTGTCTATTCTTTAAAAGATTTAGGAGATTCATTAGGGTTCAATATTGAAAATGGATTGATTCAGAATGACAAACCTATCTCATGGGAAGATGCTAAAAATATTAATGCACAATTAATGTTACGATGGAGATTTAGAGTTTGTAGGAAGACAGGCGAAAGTTTTGATATTACTAAACAAGGATTCGGGTATGAGGTGGAATAAATGGAAAAAATTGATAATCTTAAATTAGCATTAGACCCTAAAACTATGGAATTGATTGTTACTGCTGATGTAGTCATGAAAGACAAAGATGACTTTGATGATTTATATTTGATTATGTTCAACATCATGGATGACCCACTAAGGTTGTCAATCATAGGGGTTTGTAATTTACTTGAAATGGCTATGGAAAATACTAATATGAATAAGGCTCAACTTCTAAGCCTTCTAAGGGCTAATCCCGAAAAATATATTACCTTAGCAACACAAAATGTGGAGGCTATGGCCTCAAGGGGTAATGAGTTTATTAGTATTAATTTAGATTCAGCCGATAATGCTAAAAGAGCAAGAATCGTATTGACAAGTATGATTGATAAACAATCCTATATTCAAAAATCAAGATACCATGTTGAAGGTGAATTACATGATAAGGAACAAAGAATTGAAACCGAAGCACTAATCCCTCAACTTAAAATGATGCTTGAAATTGTCAAGACATGGGACACCTTTAACATTGAAACATTCCAAAAGAATATTCAAAATGGAAATATCAAACTATAAATAGGTCAAAGGAGTATGTATTAGTATGATGAAGAAACTAACTATGGAATCCTTATTAGATATTGAAGCCGTATATTTTGAAACCCTATCTCAACCATCTGTTCTTTCTAAGGCAGGGAAAAAGGTTTCAGAACATTATGCTGATTATCTTTCTGAATCCCAATAATATTGACCATTAGAAACCTTAATGTAATTAGGATTATTCCTTAGATATATGCCAATCTCTCTCCGAGTAGGTGAATCTGAACCCCAATAATCCCAAAGATTATGTATCAGTTGATTAGCACCCATTGATTCTTTATTTTTAATCATATATTCATCAATTATTTTCTTATGTCTTATTCTCATAGCCATTGTATCACTTCCTATTAGTTTCCATTATCCCTTCACTTATAATTATTGCGGAGGATTATAAACATCAATCTCCTTAGCAAAATCATGATTTTGAGTATGAAAATGGTCAGCAGGAGTCATAGAAATCATTTCTATTTCCCTTCTATTCCTTCTTGAATTAAATATCTTCCTATAATATACATAACAACCACTCTTAAAATAACTACCACACCTAATATTCATAGGAGCATTAGCATACATTATATCAAAATAGTTTGCTATATCTGTTGGCTTTATATCTTCTCGCTCATAACACATCTCCATAAAATGAGGTGTTGCTACTACGGTATATCCATTCTTGTTAATATATACGGGTTTAAACATCGTCGCACCTATTCTAACGGATACACTAACTACTTATTAATGTTTCCTTTTTTCGTTGAGGTTATATAGGTGATTCACAAAAATCTTAGTGAGAAGATTGTCATGCAAGAAATAATAACTAATAGTAAGCCTATTTTATTGAGTGAGGCCACCAATGAAGCAAAAATGTTTAAAATGAAATATGACATGGGAGCATTAGATGTGTCAAATATGCCTTCTAAAAAAATCAAAGCAATTGCTGATGAAAAAATAGTTAATAGAATTGTAATACATGAAGATAATACTATGTGGTATTATGGTCCTTGGGGTAATGCTCAAAGATATGATACAGTCGTTAAGAGAAATAGGAATAGAATGTATGTTAATGGGAAATATATTCCTGTTTCACACCCGTTCCATACCGCAGGGAGATATGTGTGGGATAAAACTGCACTTGATAGTTTTAATACTTTGAGCAATATTGAATTAGTAAATATTGATACGAGTGGGGAGATTTACATTATTGAAAATCCATTGTTTGAAGGGTGGGTAAAAGTAGGTATGGCTATTGATTCAAACAAAAGGTTGAAAGATTATTATACATATACGCCTCAAAAGAATGAAGAATCGTATAAATTAATTCACACTATTGAAGTTAAAAACAGAATGGTGGCTGAATCAGAAATACACAATCAATTAGAAAATGAATGTAATAGAATCAAAGAGTGGTTTCAAATCTCTTCCGAAAGGGCTAAGGAAATTGTAAGCAATTATAGGGCAGATTCTTGAATCAAGTTTATATAGGTAATGAACAAGAGAGTATTCTATGAAGCAATACATTGATAAGATTGGCTTTGGACTAAGTGTAGTATCTATACTTGGTTCAATTTACACATACACGATTGACGAAAACCTTGGAATATTCATAGGTCTTTGGGCATCTGCAATTATGTTAGGAAGCAAGAGAATTCACGATTGGTATAATTGAGTAGGTGATTTTTATGAATTCTGAAATATATGTTCAAGTTGAATGGGATATTGGTCCTGTGGATATAATTGAACAAGATAAAACGCATGGTGCGGGCAATTGGACACTACCTAAGAAAGTAGTTAAAGTGCCTGTTCAAGTAATTGATGACTCCGATAGTGATGTAGCAGATTGGCTAAGTGATAATCACGGCTGGCTTGTTAAGGGTTATTCAGTATTGGAAAATGACATTACTACCTTTGATGGGGTTATTCACAATAGGGAAGAGATTCTTGAAAAAATGATTGATGATGATTTCTATTATGGCTATCTTGGTAAGCAAGCCATGAGTAGTAGTGCAATTAAAACTCTTATGCAATCTCCAAAGGTTTATGTGGATTCATTAGAGAATGGAAGTCCATCCTCACAAGCACTTACTGATGGTAAGTTATTTCATTGGAAGATTCTTGAACCCGACAAGTTTGATGAATTGCATATTGTTGATGTAGCATCTAAGGCTTCTAAGGCTTACAAGGAGGCAAAGGCAGAATTTGGAGAAGTATATACTTCTAAAGAGGTAGCCCCTATGGTTGAATTGGCTGAAATAATGATGAAAAATAAGGAAGTCGCTAAATATCTTGAGGGTGCTTCGTTTGAAGTCCCTGCGATTCAAATGATTGATGGTGTTCCATTCCGAGGAAAGGCAGATATTATTAAGGATAATATGATTATTGACCTTAAAACCACAGGTAAAATTAAAGATTTTGAATATTCGGCTCTCAATTTTGGGTATGACCTTCAAGCGTATCTTTATTTACAATTATTCCCCGAAATGGAAAGTTTCGTATTTATTTGTATTGATAAAAAAACAAAGGATATTGGAATATACGAATGTTCTAATACCTTTTTAGAATCTGGAAGGCGAAAATTGGTTAAAGGACTTGAAGATTACAAGAAATTTATTCAAAGCGGAATGGATTTAGAACAACATACAATTCATAAGACTCTAAATGGAAGGTTGTGAAATGATGAAAAATGAAAGTATTGTTATGAAAGAAATCTTTCTTATAGTGATGATAACTCTTTTTAGTGGTTGCCTCGCATCAGATGAAGTATCTGTTATTGAAGAACCATACACTCCCGAAGTAAGGGAAGAAGTTTATGTAAATCATTCACATCAATTTGAGAATGTAAATCCTATGGGTATGGGTAATTCATCAACTATTATGTTTGAAGAAAATGGAACATTAAATATGACTCTTGAATTATCGGGATTCTTTCATGAACCATTACTGTGGGAACAAGGAATGGTAAATTATTCTTTGATATATAATAATGAAACAGTATTTTCTGTTGAAATTAATAAATCTATTGAAAACTTTAATTTCACATTAACTAACTTCACAGGAAACATTACAATACAAATCAATTCATCTGGTTCGGATGACCCTACTGATAGTAACCCCGGAGATTTCTATATTGCTAAGACAAGATTTGAGATTATAAATTAAGACCTTTTAAACTTAACAGGTTTTCTTGCGTCATAATCATCTCTTGCTACTTTGCCATCTGTTCCCAAATTACCATAAGGAATGTAAAATGCAGTTTTAGCACACTTCCGAGCATATTTAATAACTTTAGTGGCATCTATTTGCCAATAATTTCTAAACTTACCATAAACCCATTGTCCATTAACATATTTATAAGTAACTAACAAATACATTCCAACATCACCAACCCATTGATTTTTAGTTTCACCGGGAAGTTTAAACTTAGCGACAGGACCAAGAACAACTGCCACTTGGTCCCTCTTTCTTCTCTCGCCCGTAAATCTTTGAATGCCTCTTCTATTCAACGAAGAATAAGATTTCCGAGGTGTTATAGGCATAGTTTTAATTTTAACAGACGACTATATAAAGAATAGCCTACCAATTCAAAAATCCTAAATCCTCATTTGCATTTAACCTTATTTCCAAAATTGACCAATCCATCATTCTATCTTCCCTTTCAGTCAATCTTTTCTTTTTAGTAAAGGGATTTTTAGTTTTACTCATTATTTTATTGTATATTGATTCTAACTGCCTTTGCATATCCCTTACCCCTTGGTTAGAAAAAACAACTGCTTCCAAATCAGTCTGATAATAAGACCTAACATATTTTAATGCTAATGGTTTTCTATCAACATTACTAATAGCCTTCATTCCCGCAGGTATGAAAATTATAGACCTTCCTAAATCATAGTGGCTCTTATACACAATCAAAGGTGTAATAAGAATTCTATCATAATCCTTTACTTCTGTAAGTGATTTCATATATGATTCCCAACCTCCTTGAAATACTTTGTAATATTTATGACCTGCTATTCTTAGATTTGCGTATTTTTTCAATCCTTTCAATGAAACATAAGCATCTGATTTAGAGTATAGCGTAGTAGCAGATGGTAATTTAGTCCTACCTTCATTGACTAATATAGATTTACAAGGAATTATTTTATTTAACAATCTATGTGTAACTTCTTGAATACTTTTTTGAAAATATTGAGTAATAGGAATGTTTGAATTCACTTCTCGTATGTTCGCCCAATAACTAAATTTTGGAGGCTCTTCATAGTGTCTATCAACATAGTCCAAACCCAATCTTTTAACATCGGTTAAATATTTTGCTAAGTTTTTATTTCGGTGTTTATATTCTATTAGCCTCACATTTCCATACTTAATGTCTGAATCCGACATATTTTTCAGATATAAAAAATGAGATAACCGTAGTTGAAGTCTTTCATGTTTCCATGAGGAATATAGAATTCGGTATATTTGTTTTTCACTATGCCCTAATTTTTTAAGTATTCTCGTTACTGTTGCAATATATTTCTCGCTCATAATTTTTATTTTTTCATACATTTGTTCATCTAAAAAATAAATTGCTTCAATTATTTCATTTATTTGTCTGCTTTGTGCCTTTAGCCTCCGGCCATCTTTAATCCAATTAGTTTCTTGCACCATTTCTCTAATATTGTTCTCATGTTCTTCAACCTGATTATTTATTTCTCGTAATTGTTTTCGCATACTCTTTACAAGTTGTTTGGCTTGTTTTAATTTAGCCGTAGCATATTCGGAATCAACTTCATCAAGATTACCACCTTGATAAACTTCTGGCTTGAAGAAATCTAAAAAGGAATTAAGTGTGAAGTATTTTGAAAAAGAATCATGGCATCTTGCAACTCCAGAATTAGGACTTTCGTAAGGTTGAGTCGCAAGAATCCGGTATTTATGAACCTCTAAAAAGGAGGAAGAAATTGTCTTTTTTTGACTCAAAATATTTTGATTTAAGCCTCTATGATATGCTCTCCAATTACCTTTTGTGGAAGGATGCAGAAATTTCCTTCTCGCTTTAATATCTTGTAAATCTTTTTCTGAAATTGAAAAATAATCTTTCAACATTCTTCCCAAAGCATAACTTGTATTTGCATAACTGTAATATTCTTCATGCAACATTTCAGTCAATCTTTTCCTTTGTAAATAAGGAGTATTAGTATTAGCAATAGCAGGAAAACACAACCAATCTTTCATCTTTCTTTTATTACTTAATTTATATTTTTGAATATTATTTATCGGTAATTTATCCCCTGTCCAATCAACTCTATCTGATTTTCCAGAAGTAATTAACCTTACATTATGAAGGATAGGTTCTAAATAATTAATTGTATCTTCTAATCGTTGGGGGCTATCTGTTTCATCATCAAACAATACACTCATAGTTTGTTTTCTTTTATCCCCTCTCCCAAGTGTATTAAGATAAGTATAGTAATACAACCAATAAGAAATATACTTATCATGTTTAGAACCATCTTGAATATTTAAATCAAGACCTTCTTCCATATCTATATTTTATCAATTCAACTATTTAAAAACAACTACGAATACAGTTATATAGGTAGTAAATCAAATATGGTGATATGGTAAAGATAGGTCTTTGTGGAATCATGGCAAGTGGGAAAACTACATTAGCAGAACAACTAATTGAAAACTATTCAGATTTCACAAGATGTAGTCTTGCAGGTGCAGTAAAAGAATTCGCTAATTTTATATTTGATATTCCAGAAGGATTCAAAGACCGAGTTGCTTATCAAAAGATGGGTGATGGTGCAAGGAATTATCTCTTTCAAGATGTTTGGATTGAAACTCTCTTACAACAAGTAGCAGGGCAAGAAGGATTTAATAAGCACTTTATTGTTGATGATATTCGGTATGAGAATGAAGTTGATAAAATGAAATCAAAGGGTTGGTATATTATCAAATTGGATATTGATGATGATTTGCAATTGGAAAGATTAAAGACGACCTATCCCGATAATTGGGAAACTCATGCACAAGCAAGAAGTCATGCATCAGAATCGCAAGTAAAAACCATACCCTTGCAAAAGTTTGATTGCATAATTAAAGCAAGTAATGATACATCACCTATTGAACAGTTGAATGCATTTGTGGATATGATATATCAAAAAGAAAGAGAAATCTTAAATAACAAACGATTATCTATTGTTGATTTTAATTTCTAATACTTCATGTAGTGAGCCAAATCATCAATCACTTGAACAGATTCAGCCTTCATTCCATCAGTTTTATTGCCTTTATTTAATTTTAATAAACTCATAGCGATAATTCCAATTAAAGCAAATCCGCCTAAGTTGCTCGCTATTCTTTTACCTTCACTCATATAAACAACTGAACCTTGTTTCGGACCTTCTATATCAACTATACCCATATAGCCTAATTTACCCAATGCTTCTTGAAATGAAAACCAATTAACCTTAGATTTGTTTTCAAGACTCATACTACCATCTGGTTTCTTAACTTGATGATTTTGACCACTTTCAACGGATATACTCATAGCATTTACATGAGGGTTAGACATTTTCATGGCCTTTGTAAGAATATCTCGGTTGGGGAATACTAAAACTCTCACCCTATTATGTATGACTTCTTTACCAGATTTGCTATTTTCCTGCTTATGAGGATAAACTAAGAATTGAACAACTTTTTCATTACCATCTCGGCTCTTGATAAATTCCCTACAAATATCGGTGCTACTAAAATATTGCCTACCTGTATAGATTTTACCATCCTTTAAAGGGTGTCCATGTATAGTCCATTTTCTTTGTTTTTCAGTAAATCCATTTTGAATCTTATCTTGTATGGCCTTTTTTTGAGGTGATACTTCAATCCTACTTAAACCACCATATGTAACCTCTCCTAACTCGTATTTATTACCTACATCATAAACATAGGTCATCCATTCTCGCTCATCATAGGTCTTATCAGAATATTTTTTCATATTCTCAATAGCCTCTTGACTGAATTTAGACCACTCTTTTTTCCAATCAGCCATATTAGTAATTATTTAATACTGATACTTAAAGATAATGATAATAAGTGTGATGGAGCCGAAGGGGAGGAAGCCAAAAGGCGCACGACCCCACCACAATCTAAGGTTGCATTTCTTCGTAGTTAAAGGTTCTCTAATATACCTTATGCATTTAACACTTATATAGGTGATAACACTAAGGTATAATTGCACAGGAGGCAAAAGATTATGGCAAACATAAAAGATATTGAAGCGTTTTTGAACGAATTACAAACAGAAGCAAAGGAAAACAGGGGTCCCACACAATATGTGAATCGGGATAAGTTGGAAGCACCTATTGATGAGGATTCTGGCTATTCCGAGATGTTTAATGGATATATCCTTGAAGGATATACAGAAGGCATTGAAGGGAATTATGGAACATCAACAGCAGTTAGGTGTATCCGACCCGAAGATGGCAGAAGAATGACACTTTGGCTCACAGGTTTTGAGCAAGAGCATCTGAAATCTGCGGTTAGCACTTGGACTGATGATGGACACTCCTTCCCCTTTGAGGCGAAGTTTGTCCGACACAAGGTTCTCGGAAAGAACGGCAGGAAGTATAACAGATTCTCGGCTCAAGTCGTTCAATCTGGTGAAGATGTAACAGTCCCACCCGTTCCAGACGACCAACTTCAAGCAGTTGAAAGTTGAGTGTGAACACACTTTCCAATAGTTATCAAACACCTTTTTACCTTCGGGTAAGTAGGTATTTACTTTATCCGAATCTATTTGGTGGCATATTGTATTATATAGGTCATTACAATAATTCAATTGATTAATCAATTTTTCAATTGCATTTTAGACACTATTAGTTATCTTTTTTTCGGATAATTTGACTCATATTACCCTCTTTTCGTGAGGTGCTTTAATATAGGTCTATTTTCAATTTTTCAATTGGGGGATTACATGATTGCTGATGAAATTAAAAACTTTGTAAAAGAATGCACTTCTAATTATGAAGCCTTTAATTTGTCTATGCGAGAAATTGATAACTCAAAAATCGTCGGCAATCAAATATCTGGGTCTGGATTCTGTATCAAGATTAAAACTTCTGCATTCACCCATGAAAATGCAGGTGATAATAAAGTTATGATTGAATTTACAGTATCAGATGGAGAATACTCAATACCTTGCGTATGTCATAATGCCGAAGAAAATTATCTTGAAGGCTCAATGACTGATGATAGATTGACTCAAATGTTAGATATTCTAACTCGGAGTCAAAAACAAGGAAAAAGAATTGAAGTTTTCGGTAATTTTGTAAATTATGGCAGAAAAAGAATGTTTGTGGTTCAAGAAGCAGATATTGATGATGGATTAACAGTTAGTCAAATGACTGAAAAACAATTTAAGAAGTTTATATCCTTGTGCAAAAAACACAAAACTAATCCTTTTGAATTAATGATGAGTGATGAAACTCTTTGGGCTGAATTATACGCTAAGAAGTTTTTAAAGATGGCAATTTTGTTGTTCTGTTTATCACCCACGAAAAAGCAAGACATGATTCATATTGGAGTTGTATCCTCTCATGGTGAAGGCAAAGACCACCTTGTTGAAAGAGTAATTCAACCTTTAGTGCCGTGTAGGAGGGCGGGTTCTGGAAAGATGGCTACTATTGCAGGTCTTTTCGGGGCTATGAGTGGAGATGATTTAAATGCTATTGAAGTGGGCTTACTTCCTAAGATGAATCATGAAAGAGTCGCAGTAAGTGAATTTCAAACATGGCATGAAGATACCTTTGGTGAATTGATGAATATGATGGCTAATGGGAAAATTGAGATGCAAAAGGGAGCATTAGATGTTGAAAGAGAAACAACTCTAAATCTTCTATTTTTAGGAAATCCACCTGCTAATTATAATGAAGGTAAGCATGATAAAAGAGTCATGCTTGATGTTTTCGGAAAATATACCTTTCAAATTGTTTCTCGGCTAACTTTAATTTTCACACAATTATCACTTGCTGATGGTGAGGCTCAAGATGAAATTAGAAATGCAATTATTTCGGCTATGGATGGCGACTACACAACAGGAGATGGTGCTGAAAACTTAAATATGTGGAGAGCATTCTTTAAAGAATACCTTAGATATGTTTCTTTATTAAGACCTAAATTACGAGATGAGATTCCTATGATTAATAGCACATACGATGAAATTGAGGCAAGGCCACAATTCAAAGATGCATTTTGTGTTAGAACCTCAACAGATAATAGAAAATATCAAGAGTTTGCAAATCTTGTGAGAGGAATTGCAAGACTTTATGGCGATGAAACTATTGATTGCATGACGCATTTAGTTGATGCAAAATGGATTTTTGAAGAAAGCCTTCAAACCCTTACTGAAAAATTCAATACAAAACACCTTAGTATGAATCTTGATTCGGCCACATTAGACCTGTTTGAAAAGATTCTAAAGGAGTGTCCTGTTGCTAAGATGAGTGAAATCAAAAATAAAACAACTGCAACTGCTGAACAGATTGAAAAATTAATCTCTTGTGAAGCATTAACTAAAGATGATGAGGGTCAGTATTGGGCAGATAAGAAATTCTTACAAAATACAAGTGGTGAATCCAATGAGTGAAAACGATAGACAACTTAAAACTTGGCAGTATTTACGAGCCTGTTATTATCCTCAATTTATTGCAGGTATTATCAAACTGCCTTGGTATCAAAGATTTGAGGTGTTAAAAACACTTCATGGAGATTGGGAAAATAGAGGTGAAGACCCTGTGGAGGCCATGATTGAATATGTGATAGAAAATACCTATTTCCCATTTTTCTGCAAAGGAGCAACAGTATTAGAAGATGGTAGTTTCAAACTACACAAATCAATTTCATCTAATTTAGGCTCAACGGGCGTTTATGATGACGGTTATTGATTTGAGAACGGTTAAATAGGTAATATACGATTGTAAAGTGATTGACATGAGATATAGGATGAGTGTTGAAGCCGCTAAGAGGGCTTTACAGGCTGTCAATCTTATGATTGATACGGGCATAGGTATCATGGAGGCCGCAAGGCGGGCTGGAACAAGTAGGAGGACTATTCAAAGATTCCTTCAAATGAGAGGCTACAAGGCTATTTACAGAATGGGTAAGCCACTTGCTATTACACCACCTAAAATGAGTGATGATGCTACTGAAAGAGCAGTTAGAGCCGTTGATTTAATTATGTATAGGCGAAAAGATGATGGTTCAAAATATGGAATCGCAGAAGCGGCAAAATTAGTAGGAACAAGCAGAAGAACCATTAATAGATACTTGAAAATTAAGGGCTACGATACATTTTTAGGTTCTGATGGTAAATTGAAGATTTTACTTCCTAAAGATAAACAAATGATGTGGTTTATCAAAGAAATGGCAAAGGGAAGGTCAGCATCATCAATAGCAAAGGAATTACATACAACGGTCAAGACTATTTCTAAAAGAGATATTAATGGTGAGCGATATGATGAAACAGGTTTAGACCCTGTAATCGTTAAAAGAGGAAACAGATGGATTCTAAATATCCTCCCCCTTTACGACCACAGTTTAGTAGTTTATGGGAGATTAATTGGTCTTGGAGATAATGTTCAAGGAGATACAAATATTGCAGTTGAAGGGCAAGAGGAAGAGCAACTTGAAGAAGTTAGGTCGCCAGATGCCCCTTCTATTTGGTGGCAAATTGATTTTGAAAACTTCAAATCAACATTAGAAGATGAGTTTGTCGGGGATTTCTGGAAAGAAGATATTGAAGAGTGGCTTAGAACCGAATTAGAATTACCAATGATAGTAAATGAAGCATTGGCTGAAAGGTTAATGGGTAATGGTGATGTTATGGAACACGCAGAAGATTCAAATAGGATTGAGGATGGAGATATGAAAGTTTCTGCTCTTGAAAATATTATGAATAGGTATAATATTAGAATACATGAGTTTGTTAATGTGGGTGTTGATGATAACCACCCATATAGGGAAAATCAATGGATTAGCATTGGAGATTTAGGAGAGGTTGAAGCAGATGGGAGATTCCAAATCTTCTTTTTAAAAGATGCTGAACCTATTACATATCCTATTGAGGGTCCATTAGAATTGACCTTTGAATACGATTTAAATGATGAAAGAGTGTGATAGTGTGGAAATAGTAAGAGATGGAGATTATGCAAGTTTGGTTGCAACGCAAGATTGTGAAGTAGGTGGATTAGTTAATATTTTGAAAGGAAAATTACTTTCAGAACCTAACAGATATTCTATTCAGATAGCAGAAAATCAACATATCATGGACAATTTCGCCAAATTTATGAATCATTCTTTTAATCCAAATTGTATTATCAAAGGCTACCATATTATTGCTTTAAAACAAATATTTGAAGGGGATGAATTAACTTTTGATTATAATGCTACTGAAAGCAAGTTAGCCTGTCCGTTTATTGACCGAGAAACCAATAAATCAGTCAATGGCTATGATGTGGATAATTCGTAAATCTTTATATATCAAGCAAGGAATATTAAACCTTGAGGTTGCATTATGGGTAATGAAGGACATGAACATAATGAATCTGGACACCATCATCACGAAGATGAAATAGACCCGGATGAATTAATTTATTTAATTGATAGATTGGCCGCATTTGCCGTTGATTATACTGATTCGGGAGGATTCGGTGGTGAGCCAATGGGAAGTGAAACTGATGAGAAAAGAGAATTAATCGTTGATACTATACTTTATGTTGAAGGGTCTATTGAATTAAATGTTATTAATGATATGGAAAGAAACCCTCTATCCCTTAGATTTTCATGGACTGATAATGACTTTTCGCCAATCCTATATCTCCCCCCTCCAGAATTCATGGCTAAACACCCCGACGAAATTATGGAACACGACCACTAATCTTTATATAGCGGTTGGGATAATTTTTATATTATGACCAAAAGATACAAGGCGGAATCATTTACCCCCCCTTCGTCTGCGGTGTCTAATGCTAAAAAAGGACTTGAGATGCGAAAGAAATGGAAGCGAGGTGGATTAACACCTGCGGAAGCAAAGAGTCAAGGAATTGATTCTGGAATTACAAGAGCAAGAAAGATTGCGAGTGGAAAGGTTTCAAGGCATGATGTTAAAAGAATGTCTGCTTTTAATAGGCATAGGAAAAATTACCGACCTTCTAAAAAGAAACCCGATGGAGGACCTACTGCGGGAACAATTGCTTGGCTTCTTTGGGGTGGAACATCGGGTGTTGATTGGGCTAAAAAGAAATCTAAAACCTTAGCGGCAGAAGGTGAGGGAGAAAGCATTTATGATATTTTAAAATCATTTGATATTGAAAAAAATATCCAAATGGGCTTATCAACCCCTCAATGGTTAGAATTAATTGATACTCTTGAAAAAATGTTTCCAATGCCTAAAATGGAGGGGCGACAAAATATTTACGATATTCTTAGAAGTTTCACTATAATCCTTTTAGGACAAATAAATCAATCTGATTGGATAATTATTGTAAATAATCTTGAAAAATCTTTTGATGAAGTTGATGATTCAATGGAAGTAATTTGTTCTAATTGTGGACATACAAACCTTTGGTATCATTCTTATGCTTGTGCATCTATGTGTTCAAATAAATGTGGTTATCAAGTTGATAATCCCAAACATGAACCATATCATATTGATGACTACTGTTATTATGATGTGATTTGTGAACAATGCGATAAAAATAATCAAGTAGGTGCAGTAATTTGGGATTATGGTGATGATATAGAGCCTACGCCTTTGTGTATTGATTGTTTTTATACTTCAAATGAGGGATTCCAGAAAAAAGGATATGGTGGAGTAGTGAATGAAGATGATTTTAAAAGTGATGTTAAAAACGAATTACTACCTTGGGTCAAGGAAAAAATACTCAAAAAGGGTTTTTCTGATTCGTTTAAAAAGGAATATCAAGCAGAATCCGATACTGCTACTTTGAAAAAATATGAAAAAACTTATGGTAAAAAAGGTGCTAAGGTTCGGTTGGATTTGAAGAATAAGATTATGAAACAAAACACTCATGGAACGAAATCTGGTCAATGGTCTGCGAGAAAATCTCAAAAACTAAAGAAAGATTACGAAAAGAGTATGGAGAAAAAAGGATTGAAACCTTACAAATCATCAAAGAAAACTGAATCACAAAAGGATTTGAAAGAATGGGGCGACCAAGATTGGAAAACTAAAAGTGGTAAGAAATCTTCTGTAACGGGTGAAAGGTATCTTCCTTCAAAGGCGATTGATGCTCTTACTGATAAAGAATACAAAAAAACATCTGCCGCTAAAAAGAAAGCAAAGAAGGCAGGTAAGCAATTCTCTAAACAACCTAAAAATATTGCTAAAAAGGTTTCAAAATACCGAGCAGAAGAAGAATTACCTTTCGGAGTTTGTGTGATGCATTATAAAACAACTTCAACTGTATATTATAAAAGAAAACCATTTAGAAAGTTTAGAGGAAATAGACATAGACAACAAGCAGTATCATATGCTCAATATATGGCTAATAAACTTAAAGATAATCCACGAAGATTTAATTATATGGCGGAAGGGGATTCGTTTGAGGGTGAGCAGTATCCATTGAATATTCAATTTAATCAGTTGCAAAATTATATCGGGCGACCTATTCCTTGGAAAGTGGATTATGGAGATGGATTAGGAGATGAGGTATTTATTGGAGTTAGAGTCTGTAAAGGTGAAATTGACTACGATGGTTGGGTTTTAGTTGATGAGAGTGGAGATAGATACATGGGCTTAGATACGGCTATGGCTTGGAGTCAAGCGGGCTTTAATTAAGAAAATATTATATAACAAAAGGCTTAATTTAAAATAAGGTGTTGAATATGAGAGATGGAGTGTTAATGGAATCTGTCATCGTAGGTTTTAGCACTTTGATTGTAGGTTCTGCTTTGATGTTTATACCTATTAACGGAATCTGGTTCGCATATGTAGGAACATTCCTTGTAGGTTTTATCACTCACCTTCTTTGGGAGGCTTTAGGGGCGAACAAATGGTTTTGTGAAACGAAGTTTGCGAGTTGATTGAATGGAAAAAGGTTATCATTATTCAAGGCGAACAAAGCCACATAAATATCCAGATTCAATTAAGGAATCTAAATTGGTTGAAAAGGCCATGAAAAAACCAGATAAAGAATACTTTTTATTATCAGATGAATCTCCAAGATTTCCTTTTTTCAAATATCTTGATGAGGCTAAATTAGATTACAATAAAAAAGAAATAGCAAACATCATTAATGATACTTACCCTGTAATTATTGCTCTTAAAAATTATTACAATAGGCCAAGACCTGCTCAAGTTAATTCAAACATTAAACCTTACCCATCTGAAACGGCTAAAACTCCAGCCTATCCTTCGGGTCATGCACTTCAAGCATTCGTTATTGCCAAATATCTTTCTAAAAAATACCCACTTAAAACAATTAAGTTTTACTCAATCGCTGAAAGAATTGCGAAATCAAGAGTTAGTTATGGTTTGCACTATCCATCCGATAATGACCTTTCAAGAAAATTAGCAAATGATTTCTAATCAAAGAACATTATTATTGAGTGCATAGATAGCAAACTCTTTGTGTTTTGCTTCAACCATAATATCTATGTTATTACCATAAGTATCAATAGGGCCATAAACAATGTCGGAATGAGCAGGGGTGGGTTTTTCTTCACCTTGATGAATATTTCTTGACTCGGAATAGTGGACAACAGGAGTAATGTCTTGAGGCCAAGTTGATAGTGCCAACTCAAGTGCTTCTTGCTCCGACTGACCGCCTGTATTAAAGATATGGTGATGATAGTCAAACACAATAGGAATACCAATAACCTTATGAACATGGTCGTAAAGGTCTTGGGTTGAGTATAGATTTGCTCTATCGTCATTTTCAACAGTTAGTCGTGCTTTACAAGCATCACTAAGTAGGTTGAAGTTAGAACAAAACCGAGCAAGTGCTTTAACAGGCTCTCCATAAGCACCACCGACATGAATATTGATTTTATTGTAGGGTGATGGAGTGAACCCCATAAGGTCAAATATGGTGGAATGCACTTCTAAGTCAAGAATAGCCTTTGAAACTACATCTGGAGTAGGACTTGCAAGAACATTATATGGGCCGGGATGAGTAGTAAGTCGGTGATTATGCGCCTTAGCATAGTTACCAATGTCCGTAAGCATGGAAAGAATAAGATGTGCATTAGGTAGGTCTGTAAGTTTGTAGCCATGAACAGGGTGCGAAAAGAATGGAAATATTTCTGATGAAATCCTAAAGAATTTAAAACCGTTAGCCTCATTCCACTCCAAAATAGTTTTAAAGTCCTCAAGATTTTGGATAATTATTTGAGAGAGATAATCATACCCTTTGTCAAGCAAGGTTGCCTGTCGTAAGGTTCGGTTAGTAAAAATATTATTTTCTCGCAACTCTTTGTTAATACAAGCATAGCCCAACATATTACTAACTAACTAATATTACCTTATTATAGTTGTTGTATTTTCGGTATCATTAATTTATATAGGTAAAGTATTAATTTACTAATTATGAAGATACAAAATGCACTAAGTTTGTTTGATGGAATATCTTGTGGGAGAGTCGCACTTGAAAGAGCAGGAATTGAGTTTGAGAATTATTATGCAAGTGAAATTGATAAGTTTCCTATGAAAGTCGCTCAAAAGAATTTCCCAGATACTATTCAATTGGGAGATGTTAAAAGTTGGAGAGAATGGGATATTGAAAATATTGATTTAATTATTGGCGGTTCACCATGTCAAGGTTTTTCATTTGCTGGTAAGCAACTTAATTTTGATGACCCCCGAAGCAAATTGTTTTTTGATTTCGTGGACATTGTAAAACATTTCAAACCTAAATACTTTATTCTTGAAAATGTCGTAATGAAACAAGAGTTTCAAGATATTATATCGGAATATACAGGCGTAAAACCCATCATGATTAATTCTTCATTGGTTTCAGCACAAAAGAGGCGAAGGTTGTATTGGACTAATATTCCAAATGTTTGTGAACCTCAAGATAAAGGAATTATACTAACTGATATTATCCAAGAAAATATAGGGCATGATTTTGATTTAAAGGATGGTTGGTTGAAATGGTGGTTAAAGAAAAAGGATTTCCAAGTTAAAAAGAAGTATTCTGCGGTAAATCCAGACAAGGCTATTTGTATGACCGCAAGACAATATGCAAATTGGAATGGAACATTTATTGAATACAACCCTGCAACTATTATCGGAAGAAGGCTAAATGAATTGGGTAAAAGAGAGGATTATAATAAAGAAATCAAAATTACTCAATGCTTAGAGGTTAGAGGTGGAGATAAAATGAATTGTTTAACGACTGTTCAAAAAGATACTGTTATTTCACCTATGCCTAAAGGAAGGTATGAAGATGCTTTTAATATGCAAGAGAGTGGCATTGAACAAGGTGTGCATTGGAGAAAATTGACTCCTATTGAGTGTGAACGATTACAAACACTTCCCGATAATTATACCGAAGGTGTTTCTAATTCTCAAAGGTATAAGGCACTTGGTAATGGTTGGACTGTTGATGTGATTGCTCACATTATGTCTTTTATGGAGTGATTATATGAAAGTAAAAATGTCTAAACATGGCTCTATTCTCTTAGAAAAGATTATTGAAAATGTAGCATTTATCAATTTTGTGGCTCCTGTTTTTGTGATTCAAGAATTGTTAAACTCTAATCAAAAAGGATTAAGGGCGAGCATAGTTAATGTGGGAGAAATAGGGCACAAGATGAAGTTTTGGTATCCTTCTGAATGGGAATTAGAAGGCAAAAATAAAACTATGCCAAGTGATTCTGCCCGACTTAATGGAGAAATGAAAAGAGCATACCAATCATGTGTATGGGGCTTTCACTCTTTAATTAGACAAGGTGTTCCTAAGAATCAAGCCATGAGCGTTTTACCTGTGGGGATTTATGTTAATTGCGAATTGTCCATAAATTGTGGAGTATTAGACCATATTAACTTAGATAATCTAAATCACCCATTCACAATGTCTTATATTTCAAATATGAAAGACCTAATATCAGAATAACTTTAATATAGGTTGTTAATGGAATGATAAGTATGGGTTATAAAGATTATATTGAAAATCTGCAAAATGAGTGCAATATAATTTATGAAATTGCGAATGAAGCAAGAAGTAAAGGATTAGACCCTAAAAATGAAGTTGAAATACCTCAAGCACACGATTTAGCAGATAGAACCCAAAAATTGTTATCATTTTTGCACACACGAAAAACGGCAGAACAGATTAGAGAATTGACAGGTATCCATAATGGCAATCGGGAAAGAGTCGCTTTGGAAATTGGAAAAATTGTTGCGGCAGAATCTTATCTGTATGGGATTTCTAATCCTTGCGGGGCTTGTAATGGTAAGGGCTTCACTAAAAATGGATGGCGAGAAAGAGAGTGCAAAGTTTGTGAAGGTCTTGGTAAAGTTATGAGTTTCAAGGAATTAAAAGACAAAAATTGGGAGGATTCGTTAAAACAGTTAGAAAGCATTAGTATTTTCAAAGATGATAGTAAGATTGCACTAAGTATCTATCATGGAGTTTGTGCGGGGCTTGCAGTTTTGACCGAAGGAATCTTAGTAGCCCCCTTAGAAGGAGTAGTTTCTTCAAGGATTTTAGATAATATTGATGGCACAAAATGTGTTTCAGTATCTTATGCAGGTCCTATTAGGTCTGCGGGAGGAACAGGACAAGCATTATCTGTTTTGATTGCCGATATTTTGAGAAGAATGTTTAAATTGTCTGCACCTGTAATGAGTTATGAAGAAGTTGAAAGGTATAAAGAAGAAGTTTCATCTTATGCAAGAGGTTTGCAATACAGACCCTCAAATCCTCAATTAGAGATTATTGCTAAACAATGTCCTGTCTATTTAGATGGGGAGGGAGTAGGTAATGAAGTATCTGGTCAAAGGGATTTGAAGAGAGTAAAAACTAATAAAGTTAGAGAAGGTTGCGTATTGGTTATGTGTGAAGGTCTTGTTCTCAAAGCACCTAAGATTATGAAATATGTTAAGGAATTGAAATTGAATGGTTGGGATTGGCTTGAAGGATTTATTTCTAAAGGGTCTGATGAAAAGAAAGAAATTGGCCCTAATGATAAATATTTGAGTGATGTTCTTGCGGGGCGACCTATTTTCGGTGAGCCAAGTGAAGTAGGAGGCTTTAGATTAAGATATGGGAGAAGTAGGTTAGGAGGTTTAGCCACTACGAGCATTAATCCTACTACTATGAAGGCTTTGAATGGATTCATAATCACAGGGACTCAAATGAAATATGAAAGGCCCGGTAAGGCCACAGTATTAACCCCTTGTGATGAAATTGAAGGACCTTATGTTGAGTTTATTGATGGTTCTGCTAAAAGAATTACAAGTTTAGAAGAATTACCAGATGGTATGGCTTATGATATGAATTATCCTGTCAAAACAGTTTGGGATTTAGGTGAAATCTTAGTGCCTGTTGGTGAGTTTTTAGAAAATAATCATACAATTTTACCTTCACCATATAATCAAGATTGGCATAAAACTGTTTTGGAATCAAAAAATATTGAGTATCCTAATTCGTTTGAACAAGCCAAATCTCACTCTAAACAATATGGTATTGCTATTGCTCCCGATTATGTATCTATGTTTGAAGATTTATCTGCTAAAGAGGTCAAACTTCTTTGTAATAATATAAATCAAGATAATATAGATGGTGTGGCTTATATCTCTTCTGATGTTTTAGAATTAGCATATAGGCTCAATATTAATATTAAATCACACGACAACCTATCTAATGACGGTCAAGAGAATACTTATTCAATCTATGGTGATTGTTCTTCTGTTTTACTTGATAATCTTAAAAGGATTCAAGACTTAACTGATGTGGATGGTTTTGAAAATGCTTTATATGTGATTAATGAAGTTTCAAATTATGAGGTCAAATCAAGAGTTTCATACAGAATTGGGGGTCGGATGGGTAAGCCAGAAGGAGCCAAACTTAGAGAAATGAAACCCTCAATCCATTGTTTATTCCCATTAGGAGAGGAAGTTGGCTCTCAAAGGAAAATTATTGACGGGGCGGCACAAGATAACTTGGTTGAAGTAGGAGTTAGATTAGATAAAACTACGAACAAAGAAACTTATGCAGGAGTTTCTAATGGATTCAATACTCAATTCCTTGAAGTTAAAGAAAGAAAATTAGATGTTATGGCGAAGTGGAATGAGGCTAAAATTAAAACAGGAAATTATGGAAACCTCCCCATTAAAGGAGTAAAAGGATTAACTTCAACAGAAAAGTTTCCAGAAAATATAGCAAAAGGAATTTTGAGGTATGAGAATGATATTTCAGTTTTTAGAGATGGCACAATTAGATATGATATGGTGGATATAACCATGACCCACTTCAAACCTTCTGAAATCGGGCTTAGTGCTATTAAGGCTAAAGAATTGGGATATGATATAGAATCTGATGAAGATATTGTTGAATTGAAGCCACAGGATATTGTTATATCGTCGTATATTGCCGAAAAGGTTCTTAAAACAACACAATATATTGATGATTTATTAGTTAAGTTTTATGGAATGAAGCCTCATTATAATTGCAAAACTGTTGAAGATATGTTTGGACATTTGATGATGGGTTTAGCCCCTCACACTTCGGGTGCAATATTGTGTAGGCTAATTGGAATATCTGAAATTAAAGGGCATTATGGTCATCCATTTTTCCATGCCGCTAAAAGAAGAAACTGTGATGGTGATATTGATTGTGTCATGTTACTATTGGATGGACTTATTAATTTTAGTAGGTCATTTTTATCATCTTATAGAGGGGGTCAAATGGATGCCCCTCTAATTCTAACAACTAAAATTAACCCAAGTGAGATTGATAAGGAGGCTTTGAATGTGGATATTAATTATAAATATCCTTTAGAGTTTTACGAATTATCTTTAAATTATCCTAATCCTAAAGATGTGCTAAATGTGGGTATCAAAACTGTTGAAACTGTATTAGGGACTGAAAATGAAATGGATGGCTTTGGATATACTCACGGCACTACTGATTGCGCCGCAGGTCCTAAACACAACCCTTACAATACTATTGATTCTATGAGAGAAAAAACAATGGCTCAATTTGCTTTAGGCACTACATTGTATTCAGTTGATAATAAAATGCAAGCAAGTAGGTTGATTAATAGACATTTGATAAGGGATATGAGAGGTAATTTAAGGGCATTTGGACAACAAAAGGTTAGATGCACTAAATGTGGTGCAAGTTATAGAAGGGCTCCCCTATCTGGAAGTTGCCTAACCGTAGTTGAAAATAAAAAGGATGCATTTACAGGGGAATTAGTAAAGATTAGATGTGCTGGAAAGGTAATCCTTACTGTATCTAAAGGAGCAGTTAATAAATACAAAGGATTGATGACTGAATTAACTGAAAAGTATGGGTGTAATGATTATACCGATGAATTATGTAAGTGGGTGAAACATTGGTCTGAACAAACATTCTATGATAAGGATGAACGGGTTCAAAAAACCGTCTTTTAATCATCAGTTAGCATATCTAATCCTTCGGACAAAGAATAACCTAATCCCAAAAAGAATGCACCATCAACAATTTGCTTATACTTCAAATAATAAGGTCTAATATTAATATGTTTTAATTTATATACGATGAGATATTTATAACCACCCGTATCATCATATAGTCCAATTCTTCTTCTTTTAAATCCTAATTTTTTATATAATCCACTTGCTTCAAAATTAGATTCTCGGACATGACCATATATAAACTTAGCATCCTTTATAAATAATGAAGAATCTCTAAATACCTTCCATAATTTTTGAGCAATACCAAGCCCTCTCCATTTTTCATTTACTGCAAGTCCAACCATATTAATTCTATCTTGAGGACCTTTTTCTAATCCCTTCATCCTTTCCTGCCTTCCTGCAATATAAGCCACCACATCATCGTTAGAATCAACTGCAACCCACACTAAATTATTTGTGGAATCTATTAATTTATTAAAATAAGTAATTTTTCTCACCTTTAACATACTTTTATTATGAATGGTGAGTATTTGTGAAGAATACTTCTTATCACCTCTTTGAATCTTATAATATCCCTTCTTAGGTTTAGGTTTAGGGGGCTTAGGAGTGGTAATCTTAGTCGTAGTTTTAGGAACGATAGTGGAAGCGACACCCTTTGTTTTCTTAGGGTCTATTTTTTTACTTTGTTTTGAAATAGAGTGAGTGTATAAAAACTTAACATCAGCCTTTCCATCAACTGCCTTATATTTACCATCTTCTGTTTCTTTGAATCCTGCTGACTTTAACATTTTTCTAAGGTCTTTGTGTTGTTCCCTCGTATGGGTCAATACAGTATCATATTTCTTTTTCTTACCCTCTTTGACTAAATCCTTTAACATTTCTTCGGATGCATCATCATATTCATCAAAATTAGCAATTGAAGTTATGACAAGGTTATTTTGAGCAGGTGTTTCAATTTCATATTTAACTCCCTTCCAAACCTTCTTTTCAGCAACCTTTTTCTCCCTTGAGGCTACGAAACCAACAAGTTGTAATGGGGCTTCATCACCCTTTAAGTATTTATCCTCTATTGGGGCTAATGCCGCAAGAAATGGAGTGTTGCTTTTGAAAATCTTTTTATAATAATCTTCTGGAATTTCAGTTGGGAATCTTAATTTGTGGAGGGCAGTAATTTCATCTAACATTTCCTCTTCAACATCAACAATAACATATTTCGCACCCAACCAATTCTCTTTTTCCTCTAAACTAATTGGAACATCAGTTATGGATATTACTTGCTCTTTTTTAGAACCTTTATCTGCCTTCTCAAAGTCTTTGATAATTTCCTTTTTTTCCACTTCTGTAATAGGTTTAACTGATTTAGCATCAGCCCCATCATTAGATGTAACATTATCATCTGATGGAACAGGCATACTTAAAAATCAGCCTTTCAAATATATAAAGACTTTGGATTAACCATGCATATAATTTGCCTCACCCTCTTTTTTAGGTTGAGAAGGCTTTACAACAACAGGTTTCTTATTATCCTTTAAAATTATTTTAATATTACTAATTTCACTATGAATAATATCAACAACTTCAACCAAATCCTTGATTTCTTCCATAACATCACTTAAAGTGATTTCTGGCTTTACAGGTTCTTTATCGCCATTATCCATATTAATTATTATGGACTACTGCCTGTTAAATGTTTTTATCAAGCACCATCAGTATCAAGTGCTTCTGATAAGGAGTTACAAATTTCTATCAATATCTTTGCACCCTCTATCCCCTTGACGGTATAAGTGTTTGAAATATTATCAAGAAGTAATTCAACTAAACTTCTTTGCATTTGAATCTCAACAAAGTCTTTATTTACAACTATATTTTTTTTAGACATAATAAATGATAATTTCACTACCTATATAAAATATCTGCTTACATAATCATATTAACTACAACAGGGGTTGCACTTGCCGAATCTCCCGCAGAATTTGAAGCAACACAAGTAAATCTAAGCACTACTGTTTCACCATTCATCGCTGGTTCACCAAGTCCATCTAATATTATATCAACAGCCTGAAAACCAGCCTCAAAATTCATCTGCAAAAATGGCGTTCCAGAACCATCAAAGGTATCTGTTGCATTTACTTTACCGCCCGATGGAGCCCCAGATAATACTCCCTGTCCCTGTCGGTTCACATCTGCCACCATAGCATTAATATTGGAGTTAGGAGTTGAATCAATAGATAATTGCCAAGCGAAATTTGCAGGTGTGCCTCCACCACTTGTAGTAACAGTTGCCCAAAATCCTATGAATAACCAATCAACCGCAGGGCCTCCTAAGTCTGAAATCAAACCATTAAAATCAATTGTCCCTCCCGTAGCAACTGTTTGAACATTTGTCGCAGGTGCGCCACTACTACCATCTATATAGAGAGCAACTGCGGTTATTGCGTTTGCCGTTCCTGCCGTTCCTGTTGCCCCTATGCCTGTGTTTTGTGCGGCAGATGTAATCGTTACATTTTGTGGAGGGTTAGGCGCAGGTGCGCCACCTCCTGCATACACATAAGGATTAATATAGATAACATTAGACATTTCAATACCTCTCAATGCGCTCTAATATGGCCAAATAGCCAAACCTTTAATCCTGTTCCTGCCGTTCCCGAACCAATTTGGTCAATATCAATAGTCATTACAGAATCTTTTGCAAGAGTGGCGGCAGAAATTACTGCGGCAGTAGCGGCAGATGTTGAAGTTTGTTCACTTGCATCAATTGTTAATTTAGTGGAAAGAATAGTTGAGCCATCATCGTTAATATCAACAGTAATAGTTGAACCTACGGGAGCAGTTGTGCAAGTAGCCTTTACTCCTGTAAGTGTCATGGTATAAGGCATATGAAATGTAGCCTTTGCCGCACCTGTGGTTAGATTTGAGGTTTCATCAGAACAAGCAATACAAATGATTTCTTCTGTAAGTTTCTTCTCATTTCCAGCCCCATCTGCAAAGTATAATTCAAGGTCGCTTTTATAATAAATTTGTCCGTGTTCGCTATGTTGGGGTGGTGTTGAGTTATATTCTTTAATTGCTAAAGGTCCACCTTCAATTCTAATTGGTAAAACTAAATCAGCGTTTGCAGACATAGTAATATCAACACCAATATTGTTAATTGTTCCTTGAGCATTTGCCGAGTTAATATCAATATCAATACCTTTCATAGTAACTGTTGAAGCGACATGGTTTGTTTCCGAATCATCCATATCAATCCTTAACCCTGTAATTTCTGATGAAGTGCCTGTGGCTTTTACACCAGATTTATTATAATCAAGGAATGCTAATGCTGGAGAACCCGCAGTAGTTGAGGAATCATCCCTCAAAGCCCAAAAATTAGGGTATAAGTGGCTTGCCTGTGTTGATTTTGTTGTTGGGAGATGCACAGTAGGTCCGCTTGAAGCGTCTATGGTTACATAAGAATATCCATTAAATGTTCCGTCGCCGTTTGAAAAAACAATCCTATCTGCTCCATCACCAGAAATCATAGCATCAAAATTATTATCAATCGTAATATCGTTTGCATTTTCAGTTAAGGTAATACCTACTCCTTGTTTTAATTTTCTAAACTCAAAATCAACTCCAGATTTTTGCTTAAAAACACTTACTTCTGTTCCAGAACCAGAAGTTAGATTTGAAGCAGTATTGGTTTCACCACTACCTCCAGATACAACTAAATCAATAGTCCCATCACCATCTTCATAAGTAGCAGATATTCCTGTTTCGGTGTTTGATGTGAACATAGCACCTACAATATCTTGAACCGCCTCGGTAGTGAGTTGAGTGTCTGCCGTCATATCATTAACAACTAAATCAATAGTCCCATCACCATCTTGATAAGTAGCAGTTATTCTTGTTTCAGTATTTGATGAAAACATAGCACCTACAATATCTTGCACTTGTTCAGAAGTAAGTTGAGTATCAGTATTAGTAGTAAAGGTAAGATTAGATTGCATATATGTTTCTAATCTTGAAACAGCAGATTTTCTATTTGTCCCATTAGCACCATCATCAATAATAATTAAATCAGATGAAGTAAGGTCTGCGGCAATATCATCCATTCCATCAATATCTAAACTAAATGCCGTTCCAGAAAGTCCAATGCCTCCATTAGTAGCCGCAGAATATGTAGTGTCGGTATCTGTGGTCATATCATCAACCACAAAATTAATCCTACCATTCGTATCGTCATATCCAACGGCTATTCTTGTTTCAGTCCCTACAAGCATAGCACCTACAATATCTTGGACTTGCTCGGTAGTAAGTTGTGTATCTGTATTCAAATCATCAACAACAAAATTAATCCTACCATTCGTATCGTCATATCCAACGGCTATTCTTGTTTCAGTCCCTACAAGCATACCACCTACAATATCTTGGACTTCTTCGGTAGTAAGAGATGACCCTGTTGCCGTCAAATCAGTTTCAGATACATCATTAGACCTCCAATAGACCTTCCCATCGGATTTGGTGTATAATAGGCCACTACCATCAACGGGTTGTGAAGGTGTGCTTCCTTGTTCACTTGTAATTGAAATCATACCTGCTACTGATAATTCACTAATTGGAGTTTTGGTTCCAATACCTACTCTATCATTTTTTTCATCAACTACCAAGGTTGTGCCATCAACTTCAAGACTACTGCTTTTCGCCTTGTCCTGTCCTTTGTTTGACCCTGTAAATATTTTAGCCATAGGCTACCGACCTCACGAATTCTCAAGTTTCTGGAAAGAAATATCGGTGTATCCTGTCATCTGTTCTGACCAACCTGCAAAACAAGCCTCAATTTCATGTGATGAAGCAGTAGCCGCAGAAGATTCATTAATTACTCTAAATACAATTTGTTGTGTAACCGTAATAGGAACATCAAAAATCCATTGAGAATTTTTAGGAGTTACGGCAGACCATTGGAAGTTTTGCCATTCCATAAATAATTTTCCATCAACCCATATTTGATAAGTAACGGGGTCTGCTGATGTTCCTGTGCTTGCTCCTGTATTAGTCAATTCAGAATGGCCAAATGATGAAATTCTGTAAATCTCACCTGTTCCACCTCTTGTAACACTACCTGCTACACCAGCCACCGAATATCCACTTTGAGGATAGTCTGGATTCCCACTTCCTGCTTCCGTTCCAGAAGAGAAATTAACAGTATCAGCATTTATTGTAGGTGCGCCCAAAGTAGCCCTTGTTCCTGCCGCAGAAGCAGGTGAGGCATTAACCTTTGAAGATACATTCAAAGTAACTACATCAACATAATTATTATCTGCAATTGCACCCGTAAATGAGGCTCTCCCGATTACATTTGAAGAATCTGGCTTAGGTGCGGTGTTCCAAGGATAGTTTGATGAATCAATCATCAATCCCATATCGGAATCTTGAGTTTTAATTGGAACCTTATATGTTCGTGGGTCAATACCTGCCCGAACAGGAGAAGTAGGTTGGTGCGTATCAGTTGATTGCTCATGAAATTGGGGAGGGGTATTATCTGATGTGCTTCTAACAGCAGACATACCGGTTTGGAAAGATTTCTTCCGATATTTTCTCTTAATATCTCTTTGCCTATCCCATTGAGTCATATATTTAATTCAGCCTCGCTGATATATAAAGGTTCTTATTATTCTTTCTTCTGGATTTCAGCAATCAAAGTAACCTTTGCATACATATTCTTAGAAACCGCCGTTGATGAGGTTCTTTCAAGATTTACTTGCAGAACATCTCGGTGATTCACCAGAACAGGACAAGCAAATGTGAACATTTTGTCGGACTTTCTATGGATGAATTGTGCATCAAAAGCATTAGTAGGCACAGTATTTGCACCCGCAGTAATGCTTAGGGCAAACCGAGCATCCTCATTTGCACCACTTGTTAGAGTGATAACTCCGCCAACACCATTTCCATTTGCCGCATCTTCGTAAAAATTAACCATTACACCATAAATTAAAACTTGCTCATTGTGAGCAATATTCGTATAAATAGTTTGACTATCGGTGCTTCCTAATGCCGTTCCACTTGCGGTGAATGGGTGAGTCGTAGTATAAACTTCGGGTTGTGGGTATTGATTAGCCATCTTAGAAACCTCCTTCAATCATTGCAGTTTCAGCAATTAATGTAATTTTAACAACAGTTGCCGCACCTAAATTAGTTGTTCCCATCCACTCACCTGTAATTGTCAAAGGTTCTTGGAAGCCCACTACAATAGGACAAGGGAATGCAAGAGTCTTTTCTCTTGAAGTTGCAATAACTCCCATATCAAAAGAATTAGAAGGGACTTTATTAGCCCCTGCCTCAATAGTCAATTGAAAATCAGACATAGAAGCACTTGCATCATCATCTTCTGAATTAACAATATTTACCATAACTGCATAAACTCTTACTTCTTCAAAAGAAGATTGAAAAGTATAAACTTGAGAAGATAACTTAGTGCCTTGTGGTGAAGAATTAGCAAAAGAAAGATTTATCTCGTAAATATCGGGTTGAGGGTTTTGATTAGCCATCAATTATACCCCCTTGAAGTTTGAAGAGATAATTCAGAAATCAAACTAACTCTAACAACAGTTGAAGCCGCAGGTGTATTACCTGTTGCATTAGCACCACCCTTGTAAATTACTTTAACAGAAATAGGTTGATTAAACATAGCCAAAACCGGTGATGGGAAATCTAATCTTCTATCATCTTTTTGTGTGATAACTCCTAAATCAAAAGCCTTAGAGGGAATATTAGAATTACCTACTTGGATATGAATATCAAAATCAGATTCAGCATCTCTCGCAACAGAACCATCTCCTGCAAGGCTAATATCAGCCATAATGCCATAAATTCTCACTTCTTCATTACTCGCTTGATTCGTATAAACCGTTTGAACATCACTACTTCCCTGCGTAGCACTTCCGCTAAAGGTGTGCCTCGTAGTGTATATTTCTGGTTGTGGATTCTGATTAGCCATTTTTAACCCTCACTATATGCTTTTAAATAAACCGTTTTGTTATTTAAAGGTTATCCTGTTTTTGATTTCCTCTATTTCTAATCCAAAAAAATACAAAAAGAATAAATGCTAAATCTATCAAAAGTCCATATGGTCCAAGTCGTTCTAAATCTTGCATAACCGTTTCGGGAGTATAAGGCCACCGATACATGGCGTAAATCAAAGAAAACATAAAAGAAATACTCAATATGATGAGTGCTTTCACATCTGTTTGGTTCATACTATATAATTTATACCATCAGATATATAAAGGTTAATTTTTCTATTCAAATAATTCTTCAACATCATCATATTCCACATTTTTTGATTCAGATTCATTATCCTTCTCATAATAATGTTGCTCAAAGGTTTCAAGATAACCTTTCGCTAATGTATAAAGTTGAGGACTCATCTCATTTATTTTTGAAACCAAATCAGAATCATCCTTTTCTGCGGATTCGCTTATGGAATTCTTAATAACTGATATGAGGTGCAAGGAATGGTAAAAATCAGCATCAAAAGCAGTTTGATATAACCTCTTAATGTCATCGGCAGTTTTTTGAGCGATAATTGCAAGAACAACTGCTCCTAAATTAGTAGCCACAATAAAAGTTAGCAAATTCCAAATTAACCAATTAGTTGGTTCAATAGTCATACCATATATTTGAACAAGAATTGCAATAAATACAATGATGGCTACAATTTTCTTCCATGTAAATATATCTTTGGTTTGTTCTGTGAAGTTAATCCAATAAGTTAAGTTATCTCTATCTGCTGACGACAAAATATACACCTCCTGCTATCTCAATTATCTCAATTTGAGAAAACCCATAATCTATAATTGATTCTTTAACTTTCTTTTTCCACCTTCTTTGAGGGTCTATGATAAAGATTTCATCTCTAAAAATACCTTGATTTGATAACATAATAAAATCTTCATAAGTGTAAATTCTTAATGTTTCCTCTTCTTTTTGATAAGTTTCAACCTCTTCCAGCATAGATTCAATATTTGTGTCCACAATTTCAACTCTCTTGAAGTATTCATTCCCTATTAAATCCCTAATGTGTTTTGGGACTCCGATTCCAGACCTCAATCGCTCTTCCATCAGAACCCAATCTCTTTCAAAAAGATAATCCCAATCCTTTCTATTGGCCTCATATTCATAACCAATATCTCTTTTACAACCTTCAATATATGTCAATCGTTCACCGACGATAAAATTACTCCAAATGTGGAATTTTTCCTCATTGGAAACCTCAACTTCATCAGTCATAATTAAAGATTATAGACTAACCTATTTAATCCTTTTTAGTTTGTTTGAATAAATCTATTTTTTTGACTAAAACTAATTAAATCTGATTCTTTAATTGTTGAGGATGAATCCGATTCAGCATTACTGTTATCATCATCATCATCAGTAGTAACTATAACACTTGGACCTAAATATTTCTTAGTTAGGAAATTACCGAAAAGACTTCCAAAAGCACCAATTAAAACCCCAATAGTCAAGACCTTAACATCTCCAGAATTAATCCTGCCAGATTTCCTCATCTCAAGTCTATCCATGCCTTTATTTGATTGATTCGTATTGTTAAAGGTTTCTGATGCAAATGGATTTAAAACATTAGATAACCTTTTGGCCTTTGAAGCCACAACTTCTTCAACAGGAACCCATTTTTTAGATTCGGGTTCGGGGAAGCAAGTTTTACTCAACTCCTTAGCCATTTCTCGGTTCTTAGAATTCTTCTTAATCATCTTTTTAACATTGGGATTTTCTCTAATATGTAATGCAAACGCTTGATAAAAAGCCTCTTTATCTGCCTTCTTCACTTTCTTAATTTCCTTTTGAAGATTTATCCTCAAAGAATTATACAACATAAACCAAGTTTCAATCGCTTGAGGATAACCAGAAACTCTCCAAGCATCTTCACCCTCAACCTTAGCCTTCAACGCATGGATACCAAAAATAGACTGTAAGCCCCACCCCAATCGTTTGGTATTACTATCTAAGAACATATCCTCCATGTCCCAACAAACCATGCTCTCTTCATTGATTTTCGCCATTTGATTCGCCGCCCTCGCCATAGCCGCAACTACATCGTAAGGGTCTATTCGCATAGCAGGAGCAGAACCTACATCTAACATCTCAACAGGAGTATCGCCCTCTAATTGACCTAATTCTCTTAGAATCATATTAACGGTAGCGGCTATGTCGGCTTTCCCGTCAAATTGAACATACTCTTCTCTAATGGCGGCTTGAATGCCTCTAAGGATAGCCGCCTTCATCTTATTGCCTTCTGCGGCAAAGGATTCTGCTTCATTAATAATGCCCATATTCTCAAAATTATCCTCATAACCTCTATCAATTCCCGATGGAACAGTTGAACCCATGTGGAATTCAGTAAATCCTTGACCTAACATAGATAACATAGATTCATCAAAATACATATCCCAACCCGCTTGTTTTAGAGATTCATAAACTTGCTCTCTAACTGCTTTTTGATTTAGATTTCCTCCATCGGGATACCGTTCTAACATTTCATTAGATGCCGAAATCTCCCATGTATGCGATTCTTCTTGACCTGCATAAGTAGCATCTATTGTAAATTGTCTTTCATTAACTTCCCAACCAATATTCCTTAATTGCTTTAAACCTTTATTGTAAGCCTTTTTCAATTGATTTTCTTCTGCCCGCTTTCTTTCAACTGCTCCAGATGTAAAACACCATTCACAATCATCTTCTGTTTTACAATGATTGCAGATAGTTTCATCACAAGATTTACAATATTCCAAGGTATCAGTAGTCCAAGCAGACCATTTTCGCCCGCAATTTTGACATTCTTCTAAATCAAAAGCGTTAGTATCTGCTTCAAACTCTTTTTGAAAATCCTTTGTGAATCCTTTCCCTTCAAACAAAGGCCAAGCCAATTCTTCAATTTTATTAATGGCTTCTTTATAACCTCTATATAGGCCGGCATCAAACGACTGATTGGTTGATTGTTTGGTTTTTAGTTTATCCTTTATACTTTTTTGATATAGTTTGAGGCTTTTTAGACCATTTCTAATTCCAAGTTTGACAATTTGCTTATTAGCATTTTCTAAGGCTCTTTTAAGTCCTGTATAACCTTCTAATTGTTGTTTGGTTTTTGACCGCTTAATAAATGAATCATAATACATAATGCCATCTTTTAAAACATCATCAATAATAAATATGATTTCATTTTCGGGAGTAGGGGTTTCATCATTATCCATAGTTTCACCCCCTAATTTCTTCTTGAATATCTATACCATCAAAAAGAGCCAAGGGTATAATTATGAATGGAATGGCCATTAAAATATAATCTGTTTTTTTAAAAGAGTTTTTTGGAAATCCATGTTTTGAATATGTTTTGAAAACATTAGTTAGCATTGAAGAAAAGAAAGCGGCAGAACCTACTGCGGGAATCAAAAGACTTCTCCAAGCATTCCGGGCAAGGTCTTGTTTTTCAGTATTCTCCTTGCTTTCGCTCATATTTTTAATTTATGCTTATTGATATATAAAGATAATGTCTATACATAGCAAGTTAATTACTTTTTATTTCCTACTATAATACACAATCCAATTGCAGTTGCAATAAATATTTTTTCAATGTTCGTCATTGAAACAATCCTTTCTAAATCATATCCTTCGGCATCCCAATCTAATTGCCAAGAATCTTGTTGTGATGATTTATTTGAATCAGACCATGTAGTTTCATCTCTCCAAACATCATTATCAAGGGTGAGTGATTTATTGGCTATATCTAACACTACCTTACCCTTTAATTTTTCACCAGAATCAATTTGTTCTCCAGATTCCATAAAATAACCCATACCTTCAAAATCACTAATTAAAATATCCATAGATTTGTCATTTTTTCTTAAAACATATCCACTAATATTACCTTCACTAAAATTAAACCTTTCACCACCTATTTTTAGGGAGTTTCTTGAATTAATATTTTTAGGGTGTGCGTCATAAATATTTCTAATGAATGAATCTTGTATCTTGTATGTGTCCGTAGTTAATCCTTCTGCTCCAAACAATTCTTCTATCACTTCATCGTGTTTATCAGGATTAGTCCTTTGAAGTTTTTCAAGATATTTTTTGATTGATTTAACATTTAAAGGCGTTTTAACAGTTTTTTGAATAATTTTAGGTTCTTCTATAACCCCTAATCGTTGAATCTTTTGTGCTTTTTTCAAGCCCCCACTCGGACTGTTTTCAAAATAATTACCAACCATATTTTTTTCTAATGCATTAATTTCCTTTACAGTTAATGCATAAATCCGACCATCTTGACTTAAAGGATTTTCACCACCATGTATTTTTTCATAATCTTCAACGGTAGCATAATTTATTTCTATTCCATTGTGATTTCTTGGATAAGAATTAAAATGTAGCACTTTTTGAATTGTAAAATCACCTTTTTTAATTGGAACACATACACTCTCACCATGAGAGTTATTCCAAATATCTATGGAATCAAAATCAAAAAATTCTCCAATTAATGCTCCTTCACCACAATCATCACATTTTACTATTTGTTCTGCAACACACTTCCCTATCCCATGTTCGTCTGGACCATCATAGTAATCTCCTATCTTTTCATTACAAACCTCACATACGGTATGTGGCCCATAATTTATTAAATCTTCAAGTGTTTCATTCGTTTCTTCTATTTCTTCCTCAATATCGGGGTGGTTAGGCCATGTAAATAAACCCTGCATATTCAATTCCGCACCGCAATCAAGACAAGATTGCCCCCCATATAACTGTTCATATAATTCCTTTCCATCAAGGTCTATTTCAACCTCGTCATAATTATCTAAGTATAACTCGTCTAAATTACCTATTAAAATATCATTTATATCAAGATGTGGATTTGGTTCAAACCGATGGTATCCTCTTTCATAACAATTATTTAATAAATCAATAACTTCTTCTTCAAGAGAAAATACTTCTGAATGATATTCTTCTGCCTTTTTAGGGACTTTATAACCCTCTTGTTTAGCCCTACTAAATGAAACGGCTATGGCTCGCCTTAGAGCCGCATTTCGGGTCTTAGGTTTGCTATTGCCTATTTTACCGGTCCTACCATATTCAAACATTAATGCCCTAATATTAGAAGTAATGTAGGCTTGAGCCGGTGGTGATATTGCACTTTCTTTAGCCAACTAAATCACCTTACTTCTTCATAAACTTTCTAATTTGTGAAGGAGCAAAGATAGCGGCGGCTGAACCTAATGCCAAAAGACCAATAATCATTTTCTTACTATTACTCTCTTGTTTAACTTTTGGAAGTGGTCGTGGATTTGGATTTCCAGCCCTATATGGGGATGAAGGTAATGGTAATTCATGCAATCTATCTTTAGTGGCCAATTGACCTCTTCTTTCAACATCTTTGTCAAACTCATCAAAATCAGAATACCCTTGTTGTTGAGCCAAGTCATCAATCATAGGCTTCAAGAAATCATCCATCTCATCACCAAGAGTATATAATTCTTCTTCATGGAATTCAAGAGTTTCTGCACCCATAATATTTTCTTCTCCTTCAACTATGGTAGGGTTGATTTGATTGATTGTTTCTGCTTCTTGTGAAAAAGGCCCTAAATCATCGCTATCATCTTCTGCATCATTTTCTTCTGCATCATACATTCTATCCATTGATTCTAATGCATTCATATAAAATGACTTTCTCTTTGCAGATTTATTAGCCATTACATCTTCTGCACCATATACTTCCATTGTTTCGTTTTCTTCTTCCATAATTTCACCATTCATATTTATTAATCTTGTAATATATTGTTCATCTTCTTTAAAATACCCGATATTAATACTTCTCCCATCCTTTGAATATCCAATAGATGCACTTTCGGGTAAATCTTCATATATATCGTTGTATGTTTCATTTGAAATAGTAATCTTACCGGTTTCAAAGGTGTCCTTAACAACAGGGGAGGGTGAATGAAGTGTTATTGGACTTTCAGCACCCATAACTTCTATTTGAGTCATAAGTCTGTTCGTAACTGCTTCTTCAAATCCTTCACTATATTCATTTTCTGGACTAATCCAATGAATAGGTGAGAACATTTTACTATATGGGCAATCCACACCCTCTTGATAATGTGGGCTTGAATATTCAGTTGCTATACAAAATCCTTCAATCTTCCTTAGACCTTGCTTTGAAATGCCACACTTAGGACAAGTTAAAACACTTTCATCATTAGTTTCAATATATCTTTCCTTTGCAGATTCAGAAATTGAATTCCATACTTCGGGGGGGATATAATCTTCATAAAGGAAGGGAGGGATTTCAGCATTGGTTAATACTGCTTCTTCTGCATCGTATCTGTTTGCATGAGATTCTTGTTCATGTTCTGCCCAATCATCAAATGTTTCATCACCGTGATTAGTTGATTCATCATCAACCCATTCATCAAACGAAACATCTTCTCCATGAGTTTGCATTTCTTGGTCTGCCCAATCATTAAAAGAAAGAGCATCAAAAATATCATCTTGGAATTTTCTTTCAAAAGATTCTTCATCTTCAATAGCATGAGTAAAATCAGATTCAGCATCAAGTCCTTTATCTATTTCTTGTTGCTCTCTAATATCTTTTTCATAATCCACCCTATCTGGATTCTCCCAATCAGCCCCTTCCTCAATATCTAATTTAAGTCTTTCAAGGAGTATGGCCTTTTTACCACTTACTTTTAAGCCTCTTGCTTTTAATTCAACCTTTAGTTGCTTTACAGTCATTTTAGTATAATCAACATCTTCTTCTTCCGCACTTAATTGATTGCCAAACTCATAAGTAAAATCAATATATTCATCTTCCATTTCACCATCTTCGTTTTCAACTTGAATAATTTCATGGAATCTATCATGCCCAAATCCTGTTGCATTACTGCCTTGGTCTAATGCCGCTTCAACCTGTTCATGCACTCTTTCAGTAATAGATTCATTATCTATCTTATCTTCATAAGAGTGTGGGTTAGGATTTGATTCCCATTCATAAGGGATTGAAGTTTCAACAATTACGCTACCTCTCCCATCAGCATTAAAGGATTCAGCCCCTAAAAAGAAATTAGGCACTAATTCTTCCGATTCATAAACCATAACTTCTTCTGGAGGAATGTATGCTATTTCAGCATCAAATGATTCAACTCTTGTAGCATCTAATTGTGTGAGTAAATCTCTTGCATTAGTTTCAGATGCAAAAACTGAAATGTTATGTTCTCCATGCCTTCCCTTTATTTGCCATTTAATACCCTTAGCAGTATCTAATGAATTGACTTCTGATACTTCAAAATCAACCTTGGCTTTCAAGGGTCTGCAATATCCATTATAAAGAACAGTCATATTTTTAACACTCCATTGTAACTATTTAAGGGATTCACCACCAACCGGTTGATTTTGGATAATCCCTGTTAGTGCTTTGACCTACTGCACTACCAAACTCACCCAATCCCAATGTTGCTAAAGTTTCAGCCCTTCTTGATTGCGCTTCTTCTGCTTCTTTGGTTTCTTTGACGGTTTCAGCCTCTTTTTCTTCTTCCGCATTTCTAATGACTGTCTTGTAATATTCTGCTTGTTTTTGTGATGAAAGACCTCTATTGACTTTACCTACACTAAATCCTAAGAATCCTGCTCCTGCCGCCAACATCATAGTCCTCCAAGGTTCTAAAAACATAGGAAGACCATCTTCACCCCTATTTCTAATAGAATCAAAAATTAAAGCCCCTATTAAGCCCATGCCAACTGAACCAGAAGCAGAAGTTGAAAAATTATCAATTTCCCTTGCAATTCCATTCTTGGTAGTAATTTCTGGATTATCCATATCTTCTGTATCTTCCTCATGGTCGGCTTCATTAATAGCAGAAGATAATCCCTCACTTTGAAGAATTTTCTCACCAATTTTAGCCAAATCAATCATTTTAATCACCCAATTATTCTTCCACTTGAATTCTGTCCAAGGCTACTGACTATTGTATCTAACTCATATCCGCCTTCTTGGTTGTATGCAAGTGATTTCATAGATTGTTCACCATCAACCAATACCACCGAGCCATATAAATCTCTTACATCGTTTCGGGTAGGTTCTGGTTCTTCATGTTCTGCTTCCATCGTAATTCCATTATTCATAAAATATTTAAATGCGATTGAGCCTAATAGACCCACAATTAGAAGCGATTTTAAATTTATTGTTCTCATATTATCACCTTATAGAATCCTCTATACTTAAATAATGACTCATCTGTATATTAAAGATTTCGGTCATTCAACTTTATCTTTGAACCTTGAAGATAAATAGGAAACCATTTCATCGCCCTTTAAAACTAAAGCAATACCCATCATAGTTAAGAAATTATACATAGCATCTGTGTAGGTTGATGTTGGCTTAATTGAATTTTTGACCCTATCATTAGTGGTATTTCTAATATTAACTTCTGAATATGTATCTATTAAATCATCATTAGGCATATTATCAACATCAAATAATTCAGAATCAATAGGTAATAATTCATAATTTGGCATTCCTGTTTCGGGGTTTTCAAATTTAGTTAAGACTCCCAACTCATCTTGTGTAGTGGCAGAACCTATATTGCCAATAGACCTATCCACAATAGAACCCCATGCCTTCACTTTTTCCCATTTAACAGGTTTAGTAAAATCTTCCTCTAAATTAGCCCATCTTCCCAATTTTATTTCAGATTTTATGTTTTCCATTGAATTAATTTCAGATTTCCCTATCGTAATAGGAAAATTTAATGGAATAGAAATACTCATATTTTAATTTAACCATTCTTGATATATAAAACCTATTATACAGGTGCTATATTTAAGCCCATAGTTAAACTCATTAAAACCAATAATCCTATTGAAGAATATTTCATAACCTGTTGTTGTATCATCTTTTTAAACTCAAGAACAGGCTCTAATTGAATCTCCAGCCGATTTAATTTATCTTTTACTAATTGAACATCAGTATGTAATTCAGTCATATCCTCTTTTTGATACTTGAAATCATCTTTAATATCTCTTAATGCCTCTCTAACATCTTGATTTCTTTCGCTATATTCATTTCTGAAATTATGAAAAGTTTCTTTAAATGTATCATCTTCGGATAATTTTTGACTAATATTTTGTAGGTGAATCATTATTTCACCAATGTTATTTTCATCAGCCATACTGTATATCTAACGCTTTTGTGATTTAAAGATTACGAATATATATCTTCTAATGGCTTTCTAATTCCATAACTTATTGAAATATTATTTTTTAATTTCTTTACGGTATCTAAAGCCTCATTTAAAATTTCTTGTGAAACAATAGATTTATTCTCAAGGGAAATCATATATGCTACCATAATTACTTCTCTAATATAAGCCCCCGACATACCTTCTGTTCCCTTTACAATTCTTTTCAAGTCAATAGATTCCGACTCAACTTCTTCAAGATATTTTTCTAAAATATATCTTCTTAAATTAGAATCTGGAAGTCCAAACTCAATTCTTAAATCAAATCTTCCCGGTCTATCTGCGAGCGCAAGGTCTAAGTTTTCTGGATAATTAGTAGTGGCAATAGTAATAACTCCATCATTACCACCTACTCCACTTAAACAATTCAAAAACTCACCCAATAGAGGGTGATTTCCCTTTTCTCGCCTATCCAATCCACCTAATGTATCAATATCTTCAATGACAACTAATGTAGGAGATAACTTCCTTGCTAACTCATAAATTTCTTTTATTTGTCCCGTATGTTCAATTGTGTCGCTTGTAACATAAATAGCGGTGCAATCCACAACATTCATAATAGTTTCACAACAAAGTGTTTTTCCTGTTCCGGGTGGTCCTGTAATCAATACACCCCTACTTGTAGGTAATCCTCGTTTCTTATATTCATCTATATATTCAATAAAACTAACAATATGTCTATCAATTAATTTTTTATTATCATCACTTACTACTATGCTTTGCCAATCTCTTTTACTTACATTAATTGGCTTCCATTTTGCATCAATTTTATTTTTTAGAAGAGGTCCTTGAGTAACGAAATAATCTTCCACATCACCCCAAATCTTCTTAAAACTTGTTACTTGAGGGTTGAAAAATACTTCTAATTCAATATTAAAATCATCTGAAAATGGAGATAGATGCATAATAACCTTACCCCATTGAGGGTGTTCAGCAAAAATATAACCTTTCACCATCAAACTGTCTTTTTCATGCCCGAAATCAAATTCATGATATGATGGGGGTATCTCAACTTGATTCTTATAGTGAAAATCAGTTGTTCTTACAACCTTATAATCTCTATCTATCACCGAAAATAAACACTTTAACATAGCCCCAGATTCATGAGGGCTAATTGCGTGAAATTGAGTTTCATACCTACTATCGTCAAAGAAATTCTTCATTTCAGTATAAACTTTATTATCATTTTCTTGTTTTTGAATCATACAAGTATTGATAAAATTATAAATATCTTCCGTAGGTAATTCTATTTCTCCAAACGATGAGGTGATTAATATGTTTTTCATAGGTTTATCCGATTCGCTCATACTATAAGTATTGCCAACCACCTACTTAAAAGATGTGAGTAGGTTAAAATTATAAAGGAAATCGTGGAACAGGGGCGGAGTCCAAAAGTAGGTTAGACCAGCATCGGACTCCGTGTGCCCCCCTGCCCAAATACAACTTATTGTTTTTACTATATAAAATTTCTGCTAATTATAGGATATTTCTTAGCATCTTTTTGAAATCCATAACTCTCTTTTCAGTTACAGGTGTGCCATCATCCATAATCTTTTGAGCAATAATAGCATCCAAATCGGTGAACATAGTGTATTTTACAAATACTGCAACTGCTTCACTTTTACCCGAAACTCCAGCATCATCACCTACAACACCATCGGTGGAGGTGTAAATAATATTCCATGTTTGACCCGGCATAACATAGACAGGTGGGTTTAATTCAAATGAAGGTAATACACCATTAGTCCCTTGACAATCACAAGGCGCACCGGGAGGGTAGGGGCTTGATTTTCCCGGTATTCCATAATTTGCTCTATCGTCTGGATTAACAAAGTAATCCGTATCGTCTATTCTTAATTGAGCAAAACTCCCTAAGTGGGGGCTACAAGCAATTTTAGTAATGATTACAAATTGATTAGCCCGAACATATGGTGCGGTGCTAATTACCTTACCTTTAGGTCCTATAAATATACTATATGGAGTATAAGATTGTAAGGATTGAGTATAGAATGCATTTCTTGATTCTGATTCAATTACTGTATTATTTGAAACAGAAGTAGTTAAATTATTCCACTCATAATGGGTAGGGATTATAGCCAATTTTAGACCTCCTGCTCATCATCATCATAAGAATACCCTCTATTCTTTTGTATAGTATCGGGCATATACTCATGTGCTTTAAACTCAACTTCATCTAATACCATCTCAAAATCCTCCGCATTAGGCACTTCCATAGAGGTTCTATACCACTTGATATTTTCTGGGGATACGGGAACACCCATCTCAACTAATTTTCGTGCGATTAGTGCATCTGAACCACTATAAAGAGTATATTTAATTAATATTTCAAAATCATCTTTTTGTAAATCATCAGAATCATTTATATAAACTCCATTAAATTGAGTGGTGTTGTCTGGTTGTTGAATTTCTGTTGTAGTCGTAGTTGTAGTAGTGGTAATAGTTTCTGTTGTAATAGTTTCATCTCTTGTGGGTGTATCATTATAAACTACTCTTTCCAATGTTCCAAGTGATGTATCAGTAGCATTTGACGACACCACTACTACTGATTGGTGGTCAAATGTTGAAGACCCTAACGAAATTGAACCACCTACAATTTCACCACCTGCGAATAAAATCCGTTTAGTGGTGCTATTCAAAGTTTCCACACTATAAACTCCCTGTGCAGGATAATCAATGTTAATTTGACATTCTGATGATAATTCTGCGGAACCTATTATCCCTGCTTTTGAATTAACAACATTTATGACTTGATGTTGCCCATTTATAGCGGGTGCGCCCACTACCGTTGAATTATTAGAAAATCCAGACAAGGTAATATAATCACCGGGTTGTAAATGCATTCCAGATTTTACATTTATTAGTAAAGTATTTGAAGCCCCATCACCTGTCCATGAAATTGCTCCATTTTCACCTAATGAATCCACTACCTTGTCAAATAAACCCTTGTAAATTCCTGTCATATCTGCTTTAATAGTCATTTTTCCAAAAACAGGATTAACCCCTGTTGAAATATGGTATCTATCATTTGCAGTAGTAGTATTTGGATTAAAAATAGTGAATTTAAAAGAAGGGCATGAAATACCATTTATAGTTTGATTAACTGTTGTATGGAACAAGTAAATATCCTTATTTGAATGGCTCATAGCATCTAATTGTGAGGTAGTGGGTAAAGAAGTGCTTGTAGTGTGTATATTCCAACCGGCTCTTGTCAGTATGTTTTGAATTAAAGAAAGAATTTCACCATTACTATCATATCCACAATTAGCAATAGTAGTCCCTGCACCTCCTAATGAGGTAGCATAATTTGAAGCCATATTTCTTTTAGCAGGAGTTAGCCCTGTTGTCGTTCCCCAATCCCAAATATCAAAGTCCTCAACATAATATTTGTTTCCTCCGAATTGAGTAGGGTCAAAAATAGAAAGGGTTCTAACAATATATCCTCTTCCCGGTGAATATAGGGGAAATACGCTTTGATTTACCCCTTCTGTTAAAACCCTCCCATCTCCTGCGACTGAACCATCAGACCACAATACATAACAGTCAGTAGGCAATACAGAAGTGGCTTCTGAAGGTTGTAAAATTTGTAGCCTTTTGCCTATATTTTGAGCAGTATTATACATAACTCCATCAAAACCTACTGCATCTCCTATTCCCTCTTCAATAGTAACTGCTTCAAACATTTGAAAGACACCACCGGGATTTGATTTGGCAAGAATATAAATTCTTTTGTAATTTTCCCAAAGGCCAGCACCTACATGAAAAGGTGCGGCATTAGTCCATACATCTGCGCTTGCTGGAGGAATCTCAAGATAATTTACACCTGCGGTAAATCTAATTCTAAATGGTAATTTGTTTCCTGTTTGTTGGCCGGGAACATTCCAATTTGCGTGTTTTTTAGTAACAGGGGCTAAACACATGGCTCTTATATCATAATCTGCGTGGCTGAAAACCATTTGACCCGTAGGTATGTTAGTGAATCTAAATGGAATTATAGAACCGATAGGGTTTCCTAATCCGATTCCTTCACTATTTCCAAAATATGCTGGCATTTTTTATTCCTCCCTATTCATTAATCTCCAACGGTATCTGGAAGTGTTGGTTTTGAGTATCCTAAAGTAGTATCAAAATCAGTATCATTAGAATCATATTCTTGTTTATTAGCGTGTGTATCCACATCAACATCAACATCAACATCAACATCAACACTTACGACATTACCCAATGAGCCTCCAGATAATGATAATCCATTACCAAAGAATGCCGTTCCCTTAAATGTTTGACCGGGAAAAACATACAAATTATAAGGCATAGTAATGTCTTGCATTCCTGCACCTGTATTGCTTTGCTTTGAATCAAATTCGGGAGGTATAGGCTCAATAGTTGAGAATATATCGGGTGATGGAGGATAAGGTGATGCCGTTCCGGGCAATCCTTGATTTGGAGTCCCGTCTGGATTAGTAAAGTATTGAGAACCATTCACCTTAAATTGAAAATAGGCTCTTGGACCTGCTACGCCACCATAGATTTTCTTACCTCTAAAGGTCGGATTAATACTTCCCGAATGCCGTGTTGAATTATCACCACAAACATAGTATGAAGGAGTCATAGCGACTCTTTCCACAACCATGAAAGCATCAGCAGGAACAGTATTAGGTTTCCTTAACTTCGTTCCTTTGTCATTGGTAAAAATATCTAACGATTTACCCGCATCTTCCGATTTAACAGGTGTATTACCACCGGTTGTATCTGCCGCAGACCATTTATATATCTGCGATGAAATAGCCATGTTTTTTAATTAGACACGCTACTATATAAAACTAATACCGAAGTATTTGGTTTTATGCAGACCCTTCAAGAAGGCTTCGCTTATACCAATCCACATTGCCCGGATTGACACTAACACCCATTTCAAGGAGTTTGTTAGCAATTAGAGCGTCTGGACCATCGTAAAGAGTGTATTTAACGAATGCTTGCAATTGTCCCTTATCTGCGCTTGGACCTGTTACAGTTGAAGTCCCTGCGGTGGTATTAACACCGACGCTGTTATAATAAGTAACTCTTACATCAAAGGTTTGTCCGGGTAGGACATACACAGTAGGGTATAGGTTAAAGTTGCCTTGTGTGAAGGTTGTCTTTGGGTATGGTGCGGCTGTGCCGGGAATACCATCGTTTCCAATACCGTCTGGGTCAAGGAAGTAATCAGTCGTGTTGATTCTAACTTGTAGGTAGGCTCTTGGACCAGAAATAACTCCACCAAGACCACCATTTAGACCTCTATAATCAGCAATAGTTGTTCCTGTTGCCAAAACACCGTGATATTCAGTAGGTGTAACACCCACATCTTCAATAACGACGAATTGAGTAGCACTTGTGCTTGCTGGCTTGGTAATTTGTGTTCCGAATCCACCAATAAAGATAGAGTAAGAACCGCCTTCGTTTGTTCCAACAGTTGTTAGTGCCGTTCCTCTTGCCGCATCCCATTCATATACTTGACTTCGCATTGCCATATCAGACACCTCCGTTCTCAAGTAGGCTTCGCTTATACCAATCCACATTGTTAGGATTGACGGTTACGCCCATCTCAAGGAGTTTGTTAGCGATAAGAGCATCTGGTCCATCATATAGAGTGTATTTGACGAAACAAGCGATACCTGCACTATTTTGATGGAAAACAATTTCATCATCTTCCGCAAGGGTAATATCAGTTGCATTTTGTCCGGCAGAAATACCGAATACATTTGTATTAACGCTATGGACATTGTGGTATCCAGATAGTGCCGTTCCAGACGAAGAAGAAATGAATATCTCCGTTCCAGCCGCCATTCCGTGTGAGGTTGAACCAAATTCGTTAGCAGTTGAAGCGTTAGAAGTTACTGTTGTAATTCCTGTGGTTGTGCTGGCCTCAACACCATTTGCAGTATCAAGCATAACCTTTACATCAAAAGTTTGTCCGGGTAGGACATAGATGCTTGGGTAAAGTGCAAAAGAGTTGTGAATAGCCGTTCCCACTCCAGCAGTAATAGATGTTGGAGCAATATTAGCCGCACCCGGTTGTCTTGCGCCTCTTGGATAAGGGGAAGCAAGTCCAGAAACACCTGCAAAAGAGCCATCGGTGTATTTAATCTGGGTATCTGGGGTTTGGAAGTAGTCAGTTGTGTTAATAGTTACTTGCAAGGTTGCTCCAAGGTGAGGGCTAACGGCTAAATCTTCAATAACGATAAACTGTGTAGCATTCGTGTTTGCAGGTCGGGTAATGTTGTTTCCAACACCGCCTGTAAAGACTGAATACTGCTTGTTTGCCGACATGAAACTGCCGAATCTTCCACCCTTTCTTCGGGTTGTTGAAGTGTTAGAGGGCGTATCAACGATATTTGCCCACTCATACACTTGACTTCTCATTGCCATTCTAAACAACTCCTATTTATTGTCCTGCAAGAAGGCTTCTCTTATACCAATCAACATTGCCCGGATTGACGCTAACGCCCATCTCAAGAAGTTTGTTAGCGATTAGAGCATCTGGACCATCGTAAAGAGTGTATTTAACAAATGCTTGCAATTCTCCCTTAGCAACTGTGCTTGTTAGTGCGCTGGAGTTGTAAATAGTAACTCCCACATCAAAGGTTTGTCCGGGTAGGACATACACATCTGGGTAAAGGTTAAAGTTTCCTTGGAAGAAGGTTGTCTTTGGGTATGGTGCGGCTGTGCCGGGAACACCATCGCTTCCGATGCCGTCTGGGTCAAGGAAGTAATCAGTTGTGTTGATTGTTACTTGAAGGTAGGCTCTTGGACCTGCAACTTCATTACCCGAAGCGAGTTTTAGACCTCTATAAGAGGTAATTGACCCGTTAGATAGGTATTCTGATGGTGTAACACCAACATCTTCAATAACAATAAACTGCGTAGCAGAAGTTTCTGCTGGCTTGGTAATATTGTTACCTGCTCCACCGATAAAGATAGAGGTTTTCGTTCCTACAAGTGCAGAAGCAGTTGCTCCAGCACAGTCCCATTCATATACTTGACTTCTCATTGCCATAATTTTTCATCTCCATTAATTTTTAAGAGTTTTAAATCCCTTCGGATTAAGCCATGCCTCCTTCAAGTAGGCTTCGCTTATACCAATCCACATTGTTTGGATTGACTGTAATACCCATCTCTAACAACTTGTTAGCAATTAGAGCGTCTGGACCGTCGTAAAGTGTGTATTTGACAAAGCAAGCAACTGCATCAGTAGCCGCAACACCTACACCACTTCGGTAAAGAACATCAAAAGTTTGTCCGGGTAGGACATAGATGCTTGGGTAAAGTGTGAAACTTGGAAGAACCGAAGTTGAAACATCGGTTGCGTTTCCAACACCAGCCGCACCGGGTAGTGCGGCACCTCTTGGGTAAGGGGAAGCAAGACCCGGAACACCCGCTTGGTCAGTAACATCGGGGTTCTGGAAGTAATCGGTTGTGTTGATTCTAACTTGAACCGCACCTTCTAATTGAGGTGAACAAGCAACATCTTCAATAACGATAAATTGCGTTGCGGTTGTTTCTGCCGGCTTTGTGATGTTATTTCCCTTGCCACCAATAAAAATTGATAGGTCGGTGTTCTCCGCCAAGGTTAAAGTCCCTGCGGCTCCACTTGCTCGGCCTCTTGCGGAATTGCCCGCAATAATGCTCCATTCATATACTTGACTTCTCATTGCCATAATTTTTCATCTCCATTTTTTTTATATACTCCCTAAAGAGTTAATAGTATATTTCTTTTTTATACTACTTAAAGGTTTAGTTTAATATCTAATTTTCATCGGAGTTATTTCTTCCTTCATTATTTCTTATGGGACCATCTCTCCGCCAACCCTCGCCCCAAGAAAGAAACGCTCTATCCCTTACGGCATCCCTTACTTGCCCTCTTGGTCTTACTACCTCTTGACCATCATCATCATTATCATCATCCCCTTCAACAATTAATTCATCATCTGGGTCAATAAAAGTAAGAGGCAATTTCACTTCCTTTTTTGATGGAGGCTCATCTTGTTTCGTTTCAGTTGAATCAGATTTTCCGTAATCATCTTGAGCCATTACCTCTAAGGTAGGATTTACATACCAATTAATGAACCCTGTGGGTTTTCTTCCCAATACATTAATAACTCTTGAGTTTGGATAAAACATATTTGACCAATCCGCCAATTCTGCATTTGCTACTGAATCAATATCTCTTGCAATAGCGAGTGATTTTCTCGCAGAATATAGTATTTTTCCGAGAACCATATCTTCACCTTCTATTGAAATCGGATTGTAATTTTTCAATGCATCTTGAATCGTAATATTAAAATTATCTCTTCCTCCCCCACCTCTAATTGCTAAATTCATCAAATCCATATCATAAGTTGAAATATTTAAAATAGAGTTTCCTTTACCAATTGCATGACTAATGATTTTAGATTTAGACCACGCATCTAAGTTTTCAAACTCTAAAATTTTATGAATAGCCTTGTTATGCTGAAAATCTTCGCCTCTATTATATCTAATCATTCGCTCATTATTTTCGTCAAGTCCTGCATAAATAAGGGCTTCACTTTTTCCTAACTGCCCCATATAAGTAGTAAGATATTTTAGCAATTCTTCACTACTTTGTTCAGTATCAAGGGTTAAATATTCATTTCCAATAACTAATAAGGGTAGGGCATACACATCTTCTTCCATATATACTGATGCTACTGTCCTTGAGGTTGTGGAATCTTGAAAATATATTGAATGTGCATTTAATTCGGTTGTTCTCCATCTTTGGAGAGCATTAGGTGAGTATCTAATTAAGTCATATTGGAAGGCTTTAATATCTTTATGAGTTAATGTAAAGTTGATTTCGGGATTAGTATTGTATGTTTTACCATCATCTTCTGCATTCCATTTCGGAATCCTTTTCGTTCTGGATTTGCTTGTATAACCATACCCACCATTTGATGAATCTCCTTCATCGGAATCTAACTTAATCTCATATCCTGCCCATCGCCAATCTCCACTTATAGGGGGTTCAAATCCCGCAGTATCGTGCAAGTCATGTTCATCCCAATGATAAATTCTTACTGTTCCATCAGCATTAGGGATTGAAAGAACAGGTTTTTGATTTCGCTTTCCTATTAATTCAAAAAGAGAAATTAATTGAGTGTTGATGTGTTTCCAATACTTATTTTTATTAGAAATAACCTCTCCCCCTTCAATTAGGTTCGTTCTCCCTCCATACCTCATCGTTTCACCTTTTATCAAACCTCTATGATTTATTTTATTCTTTAAATCATATAAGCCATCAAAACCAAAAATCACCTCATAACCACTATATTGAAATGGTTTGTGAGGGAATGTAAGTGGTGAAACTTTCCAAGCATAATCAAATAATGGAAAACCACTTGCACCTACTTCTGTATCATATACTTCATATTTTATCTTGGTTGATTCGTTTTCATGTCGCTTTATTTCATTTTCAAAGGTTTTTACTTGATACCCCTCTTTTGAAAGATAAAGGTCTAATAAATCAACCATCAAAAGATTAAATGATTTAGCCTTGACGCTAACCGATTTTAAAGATAACATATCATAAGAAAAACTTATGAGCATTAATGCTGAAACAGGAGGAAATAAAACAGAAAATATAGATAATTTAACAATAGAAAACATTAAATTTACAAATGAGTGTATAGGTTCTGGTGCTTGATTAATTATGTCTGCAAATTCATCCCAACCAAAGCCCAATGGAGTATCAGTCCACTCTATGTGGCCTCCATCACTTGACCATTTTTTAAATGTAAAATCTATCCAAGCGTCTAACGCTGAACCAAAACCACCTTCAGGATTTTCCCAACTATTCATACCCTCATGTTCTTTAGTATTTTCTTGGACTTTAGCCAACATTTCAATAATCAAATTACACACTAATTGAGATTGCTCTTCATATATTGTGCTAATCTCAATATAATCTAACAAGGCTTGATTATCCATAGTTGCATAATTAGTAGGAACGGAATATTTCAAATGTATTTTTTCTATCCTATCCCATTTTGTAGGGGATACTCCAATTTTACCATTCCCATTCACCGATAGGATATTATTCTTTGTCCGTGAGTAAGTCATTGAATCGTCATGACCCATAGCCCTTACATATCTTTTAATGTAATAACTCATCTCTTGATATGTGCTGGAAGTGTTGGATTGTGTGGTTCTGTAATTATACAACAATATATAATTCCTTAAAAAAGATTCAGAAACTTGATGCTTAAAGGTGATATTTCCAGCCGAGTCTTTGTTATCCCAATCAATTATTGATTCGGAATACCCCAAACTATCAGAAGGAACCATATTTTTAATTATTAAGAACGACTATATAAAGATAAACTATTATTAGTTTTACTAACTTAAAGTAATCAATATGATAAAATGTCAATTGAAAAAAATCAATCTAAAATCTATTCAGAAGATACACCCTGCGAGGGGTAATGTCTATCTTTTTTCGGTGTGGTATCCTAAGAGAAACTATTTGCTTCACTCAAAATCTTCTGCCCAGAATTCTTCTGCGCTACCTTGCCAATCTTCCATGTAGTCGCCTTCATGTGCATTAAAGACTCCGCCATATTCACCGACTTCTCTTTGAAGGTCAAGAATGTCAAGCCTACTTGAGAGCATAGAAACACCGATTGCGGCAGTTGCAAGACCCATCATACTTAGTGGAGTAACGGACATTCCCATAACACCAAATAGCCTCTTATTCATCCAACTTTGCCTAATACCTGCGAATCCTGCGGTCAAAGCACCCACCACTATAAGTGAGCCGCTAACTAATACCTTTCTGTAATCTATCATCATCATTTTATTCATCTCCTAATTATTGACCCACAACATTGCCCATTCCTTCGGCATTAAAATTAAAGCCCAATGGAGTGCTTCGTGGGGAGTGTCTAACATCTTCTGCAAACCATTCATCAACACCATGCCCCTTTGCGGAGTTTAGGTTTGAATAGGTCTTGAATGGGTCATCAACAGGCATAGCACCATTTACCCAATCGGGGGTGGGTGCTTCGGAAGTTGGGTCTGGAATCTCCATCATAGGACCTCCATTGTCATAGTTTTCTGCGTGGCCGACAACATATCCATCATCTTCTTGACCAACAACATATCCTTCTGCATTGTGTCCAACAACATATCCGTTATCTTCGTGTCCAACAACTTCTGCGCCTAATCCGAAAGTAGGTGCGCCAAAAGCAGACAAGAGCCTTCCAAGACCCATACCCGCAACAACAACACCAGAAACTTGAGTCATACTTCTAAGGACAGGATTTGCAACTCTTCCTGTTAGACCGTATCCGTAAAGTCCAGCACCGATGAGGAATTCACCAGCCGCACCGACCTTATCCAGAACGGAATTACTAAATGTCAATTTGGTGGCAACCATACCACCAACAATACTACCAACTACAATACCTGCAATACCACCATAAAAGGTAGGCAAACCTGCAACATCAATAGCCGTTTCTCCAAAATCGCTCACTTCATCAACTACTCCAAACATATCTAATCACCTCAAAATCCATATTCCTGTGGGAAACAACAATCATAAAGAATGTATGCGCCACTAACTGTTGCCACTACACCTAATGCACCCAAAGGAGTTACATTACCAACCATAGGAAGGTTAAAGAGTTTCATGGAACCAAATCCATCCTTTCCAAAGAAAGGAATTACATTAAATTGGTGGACACCAATTAGGAACATTGTTGCTCCGACTAACATTTTATTATCAAGCATATTCATCATTTTTGTTTCACCTGTTATTATTTGTTTTTACCTTACGACTATATAAAGATATTGTTTCAAAACTTCCTCCTTTGAAGTAAGGAAACACCATTAAGATTCATTGGGGCGGCATTCGCTTGACCAATGGGGTTGCCGAAAGGATAATTAATTTTGTTACCCATACCATCAACCTTAGACGGTTTCAAGGTAGGAGGGGTTGAAACTTCTGCGTGATGAACCCCGTTAGCCCAAGGAATAATCTTGTCATTAGACTTCTTGAGATTAGGCATTGAATTAGCATTACCTAATTTAACACCCATTAGTTGTTCAGCCGATTTAACATCTTGGTGGTAAGCGTGTAATTCAAAGTTTTGCCCAAAGTTAGAGGAAATGGAATGCATAGCATTATCCATAGCACCTCTCTTGAGTGCATTTTTAATCGCCAAGTCAAGATTCATATTTTTAATAATCTAATTCTGATATATAAAGATTACTTGTTTCAAGTTAATTAATAGATTTCAATTTACCTGTTTTTAATTGAATTAATTTTCGGGATAATTTCTTAAAATCATTAATTTCTCCAATAAAATAAGTATCTTCTAATTTATAATCAGATATGAAGCCCCAAGACTTATCACCTTTCCAAAATTGTGATAGATTTAATATATCATCCCTTGAAGGAACGCTGAAAGAATCAGTAATCTTATTCATAGTTTTAATTACTTGACAATTTTCAAATACTAAATAATTGATAGCATAGATTGTAGGTCCTGCTTTTCTGGCTTTTCTTTTAAGGTTTAATTCATCATTATAAAATAAAACCGCATATTGAGCCTTTAGATTACCTGTCTTACCACTTAGATTTTTAAAATCAGACCGACTCATCCATTCTCCAAAATATTTTATAATAGGGGATTTAGGAGGTAATAGGTTCTTAGTATATTCTGTATTCATTATATCACCTAAAAAGCCTCATAGATACTTTTTTCATACCACGCTTGCTCATCCCAAGCCGTAATCAAATCCTTCAAATCTGAAATCCTATTCACTACTTTCATTATTAAAAATCGCTCACTTAATTGATATTTGTCGGTAAATGCCTTATGTGTTTTCGTAACCAAATCCCATGCCTTGTTATTTGGGTTCTCAATTTGCATCATAGTAGGTGCTTCACCAAAATAATTTATTTCACTTATTATAACATCATCTCCAATATAATCACATACTGCACCATAGACCCCATAAGTTATAGGGTCTGGCATTAAAGTATCATTCATAAATATAAACAATACCGATAATCCCTTGCCATTTTTGATTTTTTTATATCTTTCAATATGTTCATTATCTATTGAGCAATAAATGTATTCTGAACACCAACCTCCGAATTCTTGAAGCAGAAATTTACTATAACAATTAGGATAATCGTCAATTAATCCAATATTATTAAGTATATTTTGCATATTAAAACCTCATTTTGATTGGGTATTAATTAATCTTTCTGCAACATCGTCTAATAATTCTTCTAAATCAGAAGCAATACTTGTAAGCATAACTGCATTGTCTTTCTTAACACTCCAATCACTAATCCGAGCCATTTCTTCATTTTCAACAGATACAAGTATATCTGAAAAATGAGGTAAGTTTCCTTCTTGATAAATTATATCAAAATCATTATGTGTTAAAAACCCATGCCTATAAAATGAGTCTTTATCAATAGTTAATACTGCTCCTTGCATAATTAATTTAAAAGAAATTAGATGGTAGCCTAAATTAGATGGAGTGTTAGTAGTTATTAACGGTGAGAAAAAATATATTTCAGTTTTTTTATATTGTTGTTGAGTCCTTGCCAAAGGGTCTTTCATTTTCAACTTATAATTCATAAATGTATTATAATCCCTAACGGTTGTCCACACATCTTGGAAATTAATAGGGTCATACACCAAAGGAGTATCATCGGGAATTATAAATCTTTCAGCCAATTCTTCAACCCCTATTTCTTAATAGAATAGGGATGATAGAGGCTACAATACCTGCACCTGCAAGATAATACATATTCTTATCATCCACATTCTTAGAAGATACGAAAGATTCTGCATTCTTCAAGGTTTCAACTACCTTTTTAATGCCGTCAGTATCTTCTGGCATTTTTGAAATAATTTTAGATATAGGCATCCTTTCAATACTGTGTCTTGTTTCTATCAATTCAGTATTGTTATAATTATCTAAACTACAAACTGCCGCCCCAATTGAAACCTGCCAAGGTCGGTATGTATAGCCCTCTCTTTTTAATTTAGCAATAATTAAGGCTAAACTTCTTTGACCCATTTCATCTCCAAATAGCCACTCTTCATAGTCTGATAAATCCATGTTTGCAATTTGAGATAGAGTCTTAGATTTTGCCTCGTCTTTCGCAACTGATACTTTGTGTTGTTCAGTTTCAGTAAAACAAGTAAAACAAACGCCTGTTTTCTTATGGCAACCCTTATCTCTTAAATTAGAAATAACACAACTACATTTTGAACAATTTTTTGGAACCATTTCTTCTGCCGACTGAATTAATTTATCCTGCTTTTCATTAAAATCTTCAAGAGCCTTCATAAAAGCCTCTTCTGCTCTTTTCTTATGATTGACATTTGAATTAGTTTTATCAACCATTTCAATAGTTTTTCTTTGAACCTTTCGGGCATCCCTTTCAATACCTCTAACTTCTGGATTCTTTGAACCAGAATAAGGAGTTATAGCGATTTCATCAGAATCATTCTGTTGAACAGATTCATCAGCAAGATTATCCATACTTTAATACTTTCTGTGCCGATATATAAATCTTTGCTATTCAACTTTGCTGAAACATATTATATTTAACTTTATTAAATGGAGCCATTAGTGTGTGCTTTCCATTCCTTTTAGGTTCAGCCCAAGCACTAATAACTTGCGCCCTTCTTGAAATAACATAATAAAAAGAAAACTTATTGTTTGATTCAGTATCCACAATCACTACATTTTTTATATATTGCGAATCTTTAGGAGAATCAAATGAAACTATTGAATTAGAATCCTCCCCAAAAAGGATAAACGACTGAACATCAAACTTAGGTATTCCTTTATCGTTTTGTGTGCAATAAAGGTCTTGTTTAATTCCTCTTGAAATTAGTTTTGTTTTGTGGTCGTATGATACTTCGTGTGGATAACCTGCTTGAATCTTGAAAGTATCGGTGGCTTTAAATGGTTTCTTCTTTTTACACATATCCAAAACTTGAGCCTTGAATGTAGCATAACTTTCGGGAAACCAAGCAGGAATAAAGATTGATTTATGATAAGAGTGGGTTGTTTTCAAATCATCCAATAACCCATTAGCAATTAACATATCACCAATAGTGTAGTTGCTCATAAGAACAATTTTCTATCTTTACCTATTTAACAACTTCTTATGATAGTGGGCTCCTGCAATTGCCGAAGCACCAACTACAATGAATGATGCAAATAACTTACCCATAGGGAAAGGAGATACTTCTTGAACCAATTCAACTACATCTTCTGCATCCACAACTAAATCACAAGCCTTGCAGGTTCTTGGGTGAACCCCTGCGTGTCTAATTCTTGGAGATTCACAAGAGCAGGATATTTCATCATCTTCTGCATCTTTAAACAATAAATCCTCAACAAAAGAAGTGAAATCTTCATTGTTCGCATTTTGATTCATGGTTTCTGCGATAGCCATTGATTTTTCTTCAAAGGTTTTTGCATCACCGCCAATCAAAACTTTGTAAGCGTAATTTACAAAATCCTTATCATTTAGGTTTTGTTGAATCGCCTCAATTACTCCTTCACTCTCAAAAGATTCTGCCCTCCTTTGAGAATCATCTAAATTATCAACCATTATAACTTCCATATCCTCACTTGGATTGCCTAAATATAAAACTCCATCAGGATTTCCGTCATCAACGGATACTCTAACTTCCCCGTCTTGTTCATAAGACCATCTATTTTCTCTCAAATGTTTAATCAATTCATCAACTGATACATTATCTGTGTTTTCCTCAACCTCAAAAGATTCTGCATCCCAATCATCCATGTGGTCATCGTAATAATGATAACCGTCTTGACCCACGATTGCGACTTGATTGCCGTCTTTGAATACCTTCGTAGTCAAATAAACCTTTTCATCATATAAATCTCCTGCAATCACCTTATCGGTATCTTTGGTCTTTTTTAACGCCTTTTTCAAGTCGCCCACTCGTAAAAACTTCTTTCCTTTTGCCTTTGCTCCAATCAATTCTGCTTCCAAAGCCATTTCATCTCCGCAACCACAAGAATGTTCTGCCTCAAAGGATTCTGCATCATACTTTCTTCTTCCTCCGCATTCAGCACAAAAGATTTCGGATTCTGCCTCAAAGGATTCTGCCTCATAATCGTCATACTCTAATTCACAATCCTTACTACAAATTGACACCCATTCTCCTTTTCCAAAACTATATGCGCCCATTTCAGTTTTTTCATCACAAACTACACATGGACTTCCTCTATTATTTTCTTTGTCATAGGCTACGACACAAGGATTACATACTTTTTCACCATCCCTTTTGCCCCCATTAACTATTTCATCTCCACACCAACCGCAAGTTTCAGCGTCAAAGGATTCTGCCCCTTCCACGAAAATAGGATTAATTTGATTTAGCGTATCTGCTTGGAATGTTTCTGCACTTTTTGAACCATCTTGTTCTTGTTTGAGATAATCTTTGATTTCCGTTTTCTTTGAATCTTTTGAAACGACAATTACATCAACGGAATGTCGTGGACCTCTCATGTTCTTATATCTTCTGGCCTCTTCTCCAATTTGAAATACTCGTTTCTTATTCTTTCCCATTGGTTGTTGTTCACCCTCAACTATAAGAAATCCTTCGGCTTCATCATACTTGATAGCAATAGGTTTAAATCCATGATTATCTTGATTTCCGATTTCAAAAAAATAAGAGCATTGTTTCATGTCGGAATCTTCTTTTTTAGAAGAACCTTTGATAACTGTGAAATCACCATACAGTTTTGTAGTTGAATCATAAGAATCTGGGTCAAAAATCCAGAAATCCTTACTACTAATCAATACCGCATGGTATTTTTTAAGACCCATCTCAAACTCTCCTTAAAAGAGATTGATTACTACCACTAATTGCAATCGCCATCACTTGCATATCTGAAATCCTTTCAATGTGGTGAGTGGTCATCCATTCTGAAAGGGCGAGGGTTCTAAATCCATCAGTATAAGAATCATTTACATCGGGAGAAAGAGTATCTTGATTACTTCTATTTTGAATAGATAGCCTTGCTAAATCTCCCTTTCTGTTAATGACACCCTTTACCTCATCTAACTCTAAATCAATATCTTGAATCTTAGAAGGAGTATGAGTATTCATCATTTTAGGAGATTCTTGCCCAACTGAATCGTGATTTAAAAACATAGAGTTTTCTCTTTGCATCATCTTCTGTAATGAAAATGGATTTGATAAATTATAATTAAATGGACTTACTTTGTAAGTTTTAACATCTGAAACTCCGGGTCCAAATGCGCCATCATTAACCATAGGTGATTGAACAGACTGATTTAAGAAATCAGCCCCTTCTTGAGCCGGTAATCTTCGGTTTGATGCAACAATAGGAACAATATCAACAGTCATACCTGTTCTTTCAACATCAATAATCTCTAAATCAGAAGGTCTGAAATCCCCTGCAACATCAATTGTGCCCTCTTCAACAACAGGAGTTTCTGGCTCTTTAGTTGTGAATCTTGAAATTATTTTTGAAAAAAGAGTTGGCTCTTCTTCTTCAATATGTTCAGCCGAAAAAACTTCTTTATTTGAATAAAGATACTTTGCAAGGATTCCAACACCTAATAGTGCTATAAATGGAGATGCATTTAATCTTCTTGCCATAATTTTAATTTTAGCAAACAGATATATAAAGATTACTCAATCTAATATTACTTTTTAATTTTATATTCTTCATTAGAGTTATACTTTCTGCCCGTATAAAATCCCATAGAGCCAACTAAAGCAAGTGTTCCTAATGCCATATAATTATTAGAAACAAAAGAAATTAAATCTTCAAAAAAGCCACCTGCAAAGTTTTTAAAATATTCATTCCCCGACGGGGCTTCAAAGGATTCAGAAGGTTTAACAGGTTCAACCATATCTGGCTCTTCAATAGGTTCTGAAACTTCGGGTTCATCAACTAATTCAGATGGTTCTGGTTCTGGCCTTTTTAAACCTAATTTTTCTAAAGTTAATGTTCCTACTCCAAACTCAATAGGGTCAAGTTTCATCACTCAACACTTCCATTTCTTTGTTTTCTTCTCATTAAAATACCTAATACAAACAATCCAAACATAGAAACTCCATAAGTTTTCATGTCTAATTTATTTGGAGGGTAAATTTTATCCCAATTAATATCGGGTCGTGAACATCGGGAACAAAGATGTGAGGGACCTTTAACGGTCTTAATGGCCATCATCTCATCACTATAACCTTGTCTATCGCACATTTCACATTCAACTTGTTTCCATTCTTCTGCCCCATATTGTTGCAAACCACCCATGATTGTGCCTCCTTCCTCAAACAAGAAATAAGTCCCATCCCATTCTCGGTTCAAAATCTTTTCAACATCTTCAACTTTAATTCCCATAGGGTCTATGATACTTATAATTCTATCTTTAGAACCTAATTCTTTTCTAACAACACCATCATGTCCGTATCTAATAGTTGCCATTTTTCCAACATAGAAAAGAACAGTATCCATATAGATTTCAACCCTCTTAGGCCACTCATTATTTACTTGAATATATTTGTCAGTAAAGTTTTCAGCACCAAACATTTCCTCCATCATTTCATCGTAAAGGTCTGGGTCATCTTGTTGGAGTGATTTCATAAACTCAATAACATTTTTCTTATCAACAGGTTTTTCTTTAATCTCAACAGTAGTGGGCTTTTTGACTCTTTTAGCCTTCTTTAATTCATCATTCCATCTCGCACCGATACCTAAAACCATGTCTTTTTTATTCCAACCTTTCCAATAAGACCCTTTTCCAAGACCGTTCATAATCTGTTTTAAATCTGCGACAGACATAACTTGAGCAACGCCATCGGAACAAAGTGAAGGTTGAGCCTCTCTCCCTGCTACTTTAGGAGGTCTTTCATTGTGGACTAATTCAAACTGTTGCATATTTTCATATCCTTTAGGCTCTCCTATGAAATTGTCTGCTTGTTCTTCCCAATTAATTTCTGAAATTTGAGGTAATTCATTAGCCCTTACATATCTTTCATGGTAAATGCTTTGTCTATAATGTGGACTCATTACCATAACTTGTCTTGGCTCACCTTCATAATTAACCATTACAGTATTTCCATATCTTGAATCTTTTTTCAGAATCACATAATCTCTATTGCAATTTCCGCATTGAATTACGGTTGAAACACAATTTCCTTCACCATGTTGCGCTCTTGCTTCTGCTTCTGATATAAAGGTATTTCCACCCCACATCATTATTTTGCCACAATGTTCACATTCTTCTTCGGTTAATGGAGAACATTGATTCGCTTGGTGTTCTTCATGGGTATGTAGTGAAATTTTCATTCCATCACCATATTGATTTCTCAACCATTGAGATGCGGCTGATACTCGGTCATCTAATTGAGAATAATAATAAGTATTACAATTATTACAATGAACGGAAGGACCCAGATTCATAATAAGATTTAATTTTGATTGTTGATTCATATTTCCTGCAACATTTCTATATCTTGCAACACCATTGTTAATCCAATTACCTTCATCATCATAAAATTGAGGATAATTTTGCCGAAGGTATCTTAGCGCATTATCTTGATAAACTCCTGTTAGTGATGCCATCTCTTCTTCTGCACCTTCAATGGTGTATGTATATTGATTATTCCTTGCTTCCCATCCAAACCCTGCTAATTTTGTTCCACAATCTGCACAAGTAACTCCGTGAAAAATAGGGTATGAATTTGTAATTCTTGGAGGTCGCCTAACATTTCCATAATTTAGATTTTGGTATTGTTCGGTTTCTGGATATTGTAATCCTAACAAATTATAATTATCATTTAAATTTGCAATTTTTTCTTCTGCCCACTCTTGAAAGTGTTCTGGGTCAAAGGTGTATTCAAAATTGTGATAGCCTCTTGCATTACAGGCTTGAATGGCTTGTGCTTGTTGTTCTTCCAAATCAAAAGATTCAACATCTTCTTCCTCTTCTGCGTTTTTACAACCACAATTATTACACATATATATCAATTACTCCGTTGGTTCAGTAGTATTATTTCCAGCATCAGTTGTTGAACCCGAAATTTTAGTAAGTAAATAAGTCAATCCTCCGACAAGACCTACACCAACAAGTCCTTGAAGCCAATTAGGGATTCTTTCATAATCATCATAGTGTTCCATTAATTCAACCCATCGGCCATTATCATCATAATAGCCCGGATGCCGACCAACATAAACTCCTTGCTCTTCCATTTCTTCTCTTAAAGCCCGATTGCCTCTAATCATATCCATAGCGGCTCGGTCTGGATTGTAAATATCTCGGTCATCAATTTCATATTCTTTTTCTGGGAAGGACACACTATCAGCCAATACCTCATCAAATGATTCGTAAGGTGCATTATCAAAATCAGCACCAAACTCTTCAGCATCAAACTTATCATGGTTTTCTTCAAGCCAAGAAATTACTTTTGGCGAATCATAGTGGTCTGCGATAAACCAAGACATTTCTTGAGCATCTTCGGGGTCAATATCAAACCGATAACAAAACTCATTATAGGCTACATTTCCTAAGTTTTTAACCATTTCATTCATCTCATCAACAGTCATTTCAGCACCAAACGATTCAGCCTCAAATTGTTTATCTCTCAAATCTTGCGACATTATTCTGTGCTTTCCAAGCCTTTGACTTAATTTTTCTATTTTAGAAGTAATATCAACACCATGAGGAATAACAATATTGGGCATTTCTGCCTCAAAAGATTCAGCCTTTTTACAACCACAAGTATCGCACATATTAATCACCTCAAGCCGTAGTATTAGAATCGGTATCAGTCGCACCTGTTTCATTGGTAGCGTCTGCATCTTCGTCATCAGCAGGAGGTTCTTCACTTGGCTTGATAAACTTGTTATAAACTGCAAGACCGCCTAATGTTAGTAAAGTTAAGTTTCCAAACAAAAATGACATACTTCCTGCATTCATACCTTCTGCTCGGTATTCTGTTGCATAATCATAACCACCTTCTGCCATAAATCTTTTAGCCTCGGTTGTCATCTTTCCTTTTTGAAATAAACCTTCTCCCTTTGAACCCCATAGGATTGAACCTGCGGGGCTTAAAACTACTGAATTGCCTTCTCTTTCTGAAACTTCCATAGCCTTTTGAACCGCAGGTTGATAAGTTTTAAAATTACCATTTCCTTTCAAATGTCCATTCTTAGTTTCGTGTCCTACATAAAATTTCGGGTGTGTTCTTGACATATTTTTTTCACCTATTCCTTTTTTTCATTTCTGTTACGCCATCGGTGTGAACCAATTTGTAATTTCCTGTTGAGCCTTTAATAATTAAACCATTATCAGTTTCGGCCTCTTTTGATTCTTTAGAGCCACAACCGCAATTTTCAGCATTAAGAGTAGTCCTATCTTCTCTTCCCATTTTCATACCTAACATGAATGCACCTCCAATAGCACCTGCTAATAAAAAGGTAGGGACCATAATTACCATTGATAAAGATTTAAGATTATCTAAATCAACTACATTTTTGGTAACTTCTGTCATACTATCGCCTCATCTATTAGTTTTTAAATTTCTTGTGCCGATATATAAAGATTACTTAAACTTCATCACTTAAAGGTTTCAACTTAATAGTCTGGTTTTTGCCAAGCCTCCACCTTGAACAATACCAATGTCCTCTAACTGCGGCATTTGCTAAACCACACATAGGCTCTCCTGCTTGTGTTCTTATTTCTTTTAGATGAATACAATTTCCACAATGCTTTTTCTGATTACCTGCCATATTAGGTTTTAACTGAACCTTAGCCCTATTTAATCGCCCAACCCATTCGGGGGCATTATCGTAAAAATAATCTGGGTATTTTCTTTGCCTTTCGCTTTTTGGCTTAGTCTTTTTATCCACAGGATTAGGCATGAGTAATCACTCATTCCCAATTTTCAGATTCATACCCAACATCATCAAAGATTTCTGCTCCAAAAGATTCCGCCTTGAATGTTTCTGCATTCATGTTTTCTTGAGTAATAAAATTGGTTTGGTCGCATTTGGAACAGTATGTATAATCGCCTTGAACCATTTCTGTTGAATTACAGTATTTGCAAACCATTAAACCATCGTCATTCTCATACATACCATCAGCATCAAAAGATTCTGCCATTTTACCAAAAGCAAACTTTCCAAGTGAATCTCTATCGCCACCAAAAACTTCACTAAATGTAAGTCGCCTATTGACAGGATTACCCATCTTCTTTCTCGCCTTCACACTTCTTTGTGCTAAGGTTCCCTTCAATTCATCATCAACAGGCAATCCTACCATATTTCTGATACCTTCCATAATTGGCTTACCCTTAACATTCTTTTCATAAGCGGAAGTTTCCCAATCTTCATAAAGTGCATTAGGGTGTCCTGTAAGCATAGTATTCTTACCGGGCATAAATCTTCCAATAATATCTCTTAGCCTTCTGCCCTTATTAGCAATTCCTAATCTTCGTGTAAGTGGAGTATCTGGAACCGGATTTCTTGCCGTTCCATATCCTCTTTCCATAAACCATGCGAGGCCAGAATTACCACCCTTGTTTGAAACACCTCGGCTCTTAGCCCATGTTCCAACTCTATCACCCTTGTAAGTAATGATGCTTCTTTTGCCACCACCAATGTTTGAATCCTTAATCCTTCTTGGACCACTCTTTGTCATTCTAACTTGACCTGTGGTGTTTTTAGGAGCAGGTCTTTGTTTGTATCCTGCATAATGCTTCTTAGCACCTTTCATTCCGTGTTTCTTAACCAATCCCTGCCACATAGTCAATTCTGCATCAAAAGCAGTTTCAGCATTACTAACCTTTTTACCAGATACATTGTCCATATCTTCTTCCCAATCTTCGTAAAGTGCCGAAGGGTGTCCTGTTAATAAATCAGTCTTTCCTGCAATCCCTAATCTTCTTGCTAATGGAGTATCTGGAACAGGATTTCTCTTTGTTCCATATCCTCTATCCATAAACCATGATTTACCAGACGCTCCCTTAGTCTTGTTGCCTCCACTCTTAGTCCATGTTCCTACCTTATCACCCTTATAGAATAAATTACTTCTCTTTCCACCGCCAATCTTGTTACCCTTAACTCTTCGGGCACCTTTCTTTGTGCTAACAACATTTCCTGTGGTAGTTGGAGGGACCGGCCTTTGAGAATATCCAGAATAGTGCTTTTTAGCACCTTCCACACCATGTTGTGAAACTAATTTCTGCCACTTAGTAGTTTTTACCTTCCTACCTCTTGAATCTGTAAAAGTTTTTCTGCCACCTTTCCGAGCCATGTCTTTTTTTTCATCTTACGACTATATAAAACCTTTGACCGTCTTTTTAATTCCCAGAACAAACTGAAATGTAATCTCTTTCATATTTAGTTTCATTGTATTTACAGTTTAATGTTTGAATACCACCTACTGCTATTCCACATAACATGGGTATTAAAAGGTGTTTTGAATTAAAAGGTGAGGCTGATGCCATAAATCTTGACTCACCAAAAAGAGGAATAAATGGAATTAAAATTAAAGAACCCAATAGACCGCCTAACAATCCATTTTCCATTTGAGTCTTAGAACATTTATTTTTCATACCTTGAACATAATCATCAGAACCTCCAGCACAGGTTCTTTTAACTTCTTCAAGAGTATCATAGTCCATAGAGTCCATAATCATCTATTTGCATTTTAGATATATAAAGATTTATCTCTTTACAATCTAATTAGAATAGGTAGGATTCAGAACCAAAGGTTCTTCCTTGACTGTTTCCAATTCCACCAAACATAGAAGTTGAAGCGAGTGGCCCACCTAAATCAGACCTTCTGATAGGAGGAAGAACAGGTCTTGCCTCAACAGTCATTGGCGAAGGTGCTGAAACCATCTTTGCAAAATTAGGAATGTTTGGAAGGTTTGCCCTTGGAAGAACAGTTTTTTCCATCATAGGGATAGATTTTGTTTCAGCCTTCATATTAATTTTAGGGGCTCCCTTAAAAATTGCTCTTGGATTTGTAGGTCGGTAAAAAGATTGTTCAGCCTCAAACTTAGGGCTACCTCCAAAGGTTTCTTGAACACCTCTATTAAATGCTAACTTTGGAATAAAGTTTTCCGCACCAACATTAGATTCTGGCACTCTTATTTGAGGAAGTTTAGGCATAAAGTCGCCACTTGGTCTTGGACCTGTGCCTTGCATAAAAGGTTGTAATGAGGCATTATGAGCAGGAAGTGATTCACTTGCAAGATTAAAACTTGGAAATTGCGGCATATTCGGACTTGGTGGGGGAGTCGGTAAAACAGTATTTCCGATTTGTCTAACAGGATTCATTTTTAATCACCTACTTCTATTTTACTTGCTTTTGCTATATAAAGATTAGCCTCTTCTGCCAGATACAATAAATCTTGAAAGAATATAAAACGCACTTGAAGCAATACTTACAATTGCCGCACCTTTAACGAAATTGTTTTTAATTTCTGGAACACTTGAATATAATTCTTCTGATTCTGTCGCAGACCATTCATATTGAGGCATCTTATTTTCAGATTCCATATCATCTTCGTCGTCATCATCATTATCATCATAATTAGAATCATCATCTGCTGAAAATGCATCACTAAACGAATGTGAAGATTTAGATAGATTTTTGGAAGTATCTGATGAATAAGTATCATTAAAAGAAACCATAGAATTCATAGGTTGGGATAATTTAGAAACTACATTGATATTTTTACCTTTGTGTTGTGTTCTTCTTTCATTATCAACTCTTCCAACCACCACATAGCCTTGGTCTTTATAATATTCGGGGGCATAGCACACCATATCTCCAGATTCAGCATAAGTTATTCCCGATAGGATTTTATTAATTGTTGCTTTATCTGTTCCAAAAGATAATTGTTCTTTGAGAGCATTCAAATCCTTTGTGTTAATAATATTGTGAATCATATATACTGATGCTTGTGAAAGTGCCTCTTTTGATACTGCCGCAGGTCTTTGTGAAATCAATGCAACCCCATAACCCTTAGCCCTTCCTAATTTACATAATCTAACAATTGGTGCAAATGATAGAGGTCTGCCCATTTGAGGGATAAAATCTTGACATTCTTCAAAAAATGTCATCAAACCCTTATCACTAATCATAGTTTCTAAAATGCCCTCGCAATAATCTGCAATTAATCTTTGTTGCATCTCTAAACCTAATCCACTCATATTGATGATAAGTGATGAGCCAGATTGTTGTAGTCTTTCAACAAGTTTTTTCATGTTAATAGTTTCATGCTTTTGAGGCTCTATTGCTTCAATCCCATCTAATTCACAAAGATGCCCATGAGCATCAAGAGCATCAAAACAAACAAATTGTAATCCATGCCGTTCAAACTCTTCCATCAATACTGCACTTGACCAAGATTTTCCAGAACCTCTTTTACCACCTACGAACAACACTTGATAAACAATTTCTAATGGGAATTTAAATTTAGAACCTATTTGAACCATGTCTTTGGGGTTATTTGTTCCATCTTCGGGAGCATAACCAAAAGACATAGAATCTTCTAATGATAATTTTCCTGTCTGTAATCCCCAAGAATCATCAGATTCAGATTCAAAATCATCATCATCATCATAATCAGATGACGCAGATTCATCATACTCATAATCACTCATGATTTTAAATTAACACTTTTATTACTTAAATGTTGTGCAATCATTCTATGTTATATCCTTTATCTAAAAAATAAATATATAATCTTTGTCTTAAAAAAGAATACACTCTTGAATACCACCAAACATATTTAATTAAATGTTTTTGAATTAATAAAATATCTTCGTATCTTGATTTATATGGATTTAGAGCCTCAATAAAATCATTGAAAGGAGAATGATACCAATAAGTAGCCCCTTTAGGTGATAATTTCTCAATGAATTTTTCATTAAATAACATATTTAAAAATAAATCTTTATCATCATCAGATGCTTCATCTGGAACATAATAAGGGTGAGATAAAATAAATCTTGCCATCATATCCATGTGGGATTTAGTGTGATTATTCATCATCCAATCTAACCAGACAGGCATCTGCTCTTGAACATATCGTTCCCAGATAGGATTAGCCATTTATATTCCTCACTCTTCTTCAAAGTAATCTATAATTTCAGATTCAGCCATAGCCTCTTCAAGTATTTCAAGCCCAATGTCTGTATTTAATATGTCAATCTCTTCTCTTTCATTTACTAATGTTTGGTCTGGATTTTGAGGATTCTTATAACTATCAGCATTATCTATTATTTCTTGATTAACTCCTGCTTCGGCCATCAATTCTTCAAGTGTTGGCAATTTAGCCTTAGTTGATTCAACATAGCCTTCTGAATTAACGGTTTTTTCCTTAGCAGGTTTAACATCTCCAAACAAGGCTTCTTGTCTGGCTCTCATTTCATTTTCAGCCTTCTTTTTAGGATTTTCAAGACCCATCATCTCATACCAATCAATCGGTCCATCATTTAATCCTGTTCCTTTTATCTGCTTAGGTTGTTCTGACTCACTTGAACCAATTTCAAGCATTTCGGAATCTTCGGAAGAAAATAAATCTGAAAAATCACCAGAAGATTGCGCCTTAGATATTTCATTCAAAAACATTTGGTCTTCATCACTTAATGCATTTCTTTGACCAGATACATAATCTGAAAGACCCTTTATCACAGGTGCTATATCAGATAGCAACCCTATCACATTAAATGCTGATTGTGTAGTTTGGCTCGTTCCAAGTTTATCGCTAAATCCATATTTGTCTAAAAGATTAGCAAGAGGCACTAATACTTGACTTTTCATTTCTGGATTTAATTTATCTGCGAAATCTCCAATGGCTGATTCAGATTCTAACATATCTAAAAATTTAACACTATTTAAGTTTGATGAAAAATCTTCTCCACCATCATGACTAAAATCTTCTTCACCATCTGAATCTCTAATAGTATCAGTTGTAATAGGCTCCATTACATCACCAAACTCATCGGACATAGTTAATATTTAAAGATGCAAACTACTTAAATGTTCCCTTTAAAGTATTTTATTCATTTCACTTTGTAATAAATTAGACCAAGCATCTGCCATAGTTTGTTTATCACTTTTACTTTCTCTCGCATTTAGGTTCTCACTAATATTTTCAAGAGTTATTGCAAAATTTAACAAATTAATATCAGTATCATGACCTACATTACTAATAAATTGAGAGAAGTTTTTGGTTAATCTTTTTAATTCTCGTTCTCTTGCATTTTGTTTCATATTCATTAAATGAAATAAAAATGACTTGTTCTTATATCTGATAGCATCCTTTAGTTTGCCATCATTTAACTTTCCGATAAATTGTTCAAAGGAAGGATAATACTCTTCAATTTTATCTTCATTCAAATTTAAGTTATCAGTCATAAAGTTATGATATTGTTTTTGAATTGTTTTTTGCTCTTCCTTCTGCAACATCATCCTAATGTTAGATGAATCAAAACTAAAATCTTCCATAGTCAAACCCCTCAATTAATACCAAATGATTGATTATATTTACTAAGCATATTTTGTGGGCTAAATGGATTATTAATACTTTCAGCATTTTTCTTAATAGTTTTTAAACTACTTTCTGCATCTTTGATAGAATTATTTAAGTCATCAACTTGTTTCTTTAATGCATCAATAGTAGTCTTGTTTAGCAAATATACCAAAACCCCACCGGCTACAACTCCTAATGCAAAAGAAGGAATGCTCCGCCCTACTGAAAATCCAGCACCTACTATTGAATCATCTTGTGCTTCAAAATTAGTTTGAGGTGGAGAACCTGCCTTCCTACTATCTAATTCTGCATGGAATCTTTTCAAATCAGCCATAAACTTTTCTTGACCTACTATATCATCTGGAGCCTTTTCAATCATATTACCCATCAAGTCCATAATTTCCTTTTCAGAAAGACTTGACAATGGGAGATTCTGTTGAACACTAACAACTTCATCAGCATTAAAAACTAATTGTTCTTCTAAAACTTTATGTTCGCTCATTTTCTTAAAACCTTTGATACCCTTACCCCTTACACATAAATTATATTTACCATTACCTATTGAGGTGCAAACATCTTCAAATTCAGTTTGTGAAATAGGGGTTTTAGAAACAAAAACATCAGAAGTCCCAGAACCTCTTACTCCCTTTTGGTATCTTCTAATGAAAAACTCCATACTTTTTTTTAGAGCGTCTTGATATTTAAAACATTGGGTTTCAAGACCAAATCTTTGCAACGCTTTCATAACAATCGTCAATCCCTTGAGATTCAATACCTTCAAGAACCTCAATGGTGTCTTTTATCTGTTGCCATTTTAAATCCCTCATCCTATCATACATCTTTCTATCTTCGGCCTTAGAAGTATAACCCTTAGCAACCAAATACCTTTGTAAAGCAAGCATATCTAACCGCCACCTAATTCCACCCTTTCGTTCAGAAGATTGTGCGTGTCTAAACATAGGTCGGTTTCTTAAAATACCTACTACTTCCCGACTCGTATATCTTCTTGGTTTTGTTTGGACAATATGATATGATATTTCATTAGAATATCCATATCCCTTATTATCTAAAAGATATTCAACAATATCTAATACCAAAGCCTCCGTTAGAGGCAAAGAAATCCTTTCACTCTTCTTCTTCTTCTCGGTCATCTGCGGCTACCTCCAATGTAGGGGTAGCGTCAGCCTCCGCTTCTGCCGCTAATTTTTCTTGCTCTTCTCTTTCCTTTCTATCTGCTTCCCAATCTTGCCAATTATCATAGCCTTCGGGCAACTCAAACATAGATTGTTCTGGACTAATATCTAAGATTTCAGCAACTTTTTGTGAAATGGTGGATTCATATTCTTCTTTAGCCAAATCTCTTGCTTCCTTTTTATCAAGGCCATTAGCCATATGCTCACCCATAAGATTCTTAATAATATTCACCTTATCTCTTTCCATTTGAGTCAATTGGAGAATAGCATCTATATCGTCAGATATTTCAGCCTCAAAATATTCGGCTTCAAACAAATTATCAATTTCTCTAATTAATTGATTAGGCGTAGGTTGTGAACCCTCCACATATTCTTCAATATCATCATCAAAATATTTACCTGTTTTAGAACCTGCTTCCTTAATCTTATCTGCCCATTCATAAGCAAAATCCTTCGTAACATACATTCCAATTCTTTCCCAATATCTTTTATCTAAGTTATTCATTTGATTACCTACCTATTTTTGTGTAAAACTACCTATTTAAACCTTCTCCATTCTGAAACACTTTTTCCATTCTTGGTATTAAATATCCTTGAGGTTCTAAATCCTTGTTTCGCCCTAACACTATCTGAAATAAGCCTACCCTTGCACTCTAAATCAAACATTTTCCTATATTTAATCTGTTCATTTGAAGTCATAGGGGTTGGTTGGAGAATAGTGATACCACTTATCTCATCTAAAATCACATCACCTATCATAACATGAAGCCCCTCTCCAGAAGATGAAATCCGATACCAAACTGAACCATCTCCAAAAATACTATTTAATTCATTCAAAGAATCAATTACTCGTTCATCATCAAAATTAATATCATCCCAATCAAATGTGAGTCCAGAATATTCATCAATCATAATTTACAACTCTATTGTTTCAAAATATTTACCAATTCAACCATTGGCTTTAGAGTATCGGGATATATGAAATATGATTTCTTACCATATTTAACTTCCTTATTACCTCTTTCAATGTTACCAGAATCAATTTCTTGTTGTATCTCTTCCATTTCCTCTTTAGGCATCCAACCAACAACCTCAACCTGTCGGGGGTGGGCAGAATCAGAACCTATAAAATCAAAAGGCTTTACCAATACATAATAATCCCATTGTAGTTTTTGAAAATATAGCCTATTAAATCTTGTAGTTTTAACATCTAATGTTTTTTCACCGTCAAAAAATGTAAAATCTGGGTCATTAGGAATGTTAGTTACAAAATCAACCCATTCACCATCAATACTTTCAACTTTAAGCCAAATCTTAAACATGATTTCACCTAAAGCACCGTGAAAATCAGTAGGTCTATTAGGAAACTTATTGCTAATTTTAATCTTGTTAAAATCCTCTTGCATTTTCTTAGCCTTTTTAACCAAATTATCAGTTACGGGCAATTCAGTTAAGACGGAAGAGTAATTTACTTGCATAAATACAAGTTTAACCCCTACCTATTTAACTATTACCTTTCTTTTTCTCATAATAATCAACCACAAGCATGGTTAATTGTTTATTTCTCCACAAAACCCAATGGACAAAATAAACTTGAAGCGAACCATTAAGAATCAGATACAAAACAACAAAAAATAACCACAAATCCATAATTACACCTCAAAAGTATAGGTTGCCCCTTTAGTGGTCTTTTTCTTTTTCATCTTTTTATATTCAATACCTAAGTCTTGAAAATAATACCTCATAGACCCAATCTTATATCCATCATTAAAAAGTTTTAAATCATTTGAAGGAGGTAAAATAAGCCTCATAGTTGTTTTTCCACTATCCTCATCAACCTCAATAGTTTTAGAATGCTGTAAATCAAACTTCATACCTCGTTCCCTCCACAATAATCGTGAAAAATTATTAAGATGTTCACCTCTTGGCTCATAAGGGAGTTTGGATACACCTACTAAATTAATACCTTCTCCCTTCGTAAAAGTGTTATATAGTGAAATATAACTTTTTTGACCCTCATGTTGCATTTTTAATAGTGCAACTGCTTTATTTTTATTAGCAAGCGACCATGTATCTTCATCAAAAGAAGGGATTATATTATTAACTATGATATTGTGGACTTTAAATCCTTGCGTTTTCAAAAACTTACAGGTTTTTATACATTCTTGATAACCTGCTTCGGTGGGAATACTTACAATATTAATATTTACAAAATTCTCATTCCTTAGAATAGATTTTAACCTATTAATTTTATCAATTGTTTCTTCTAAAAGTATAACTAATTTCTTAGTATCTCCCTTTTTAATAAACATTGTTTTTAGCCCTTCAACCCTTGCTTTCATTCGTAAAATTCTTAATAAAAATGTATTCAAAGAATCGGGGGCTGTTAATGCTTTTAATGTATGTCCTGTGGGTGCAGTATCAAAAACAATTAAATCATAATCAACACTTTGGACTAAATAAAGTAACTCTTCTAATGCAAAAACTTCATCCATACCGGGAAATGAAGCCCATTCGGTTAATAATTCTGGGTCAAAGCCGGGAAACCATTTACCTATGGATTTATCAATCCCTTCTTGCATCTGCCCCACAAATTCTTTTGCTCTAATTTCAGAATAGATATTTTTAGCATAAAAGTTTTCAGAAATCATAACAGGTTCAGAACCTACTGCGACACCTACTACATCTTCGGTTGAGTGTGCAGGGTCGGAAGATACCAATAAAGTCTTATATCCTTTTTCAGCCCAACTATGAGCAGTAGCGGCAGATGTGGTGGATTTGCCAACACCTCCCTTTCCGGTAAATAATATTAACTTAGCCATACCTTTTTATTACTTATCTTTGTATTTAACAGTTGTTATAGGTGAAAGATTCAATTCATGATTATTTTTCATTTCATCTTGACATACTTCCAATTAAAAACCACCTAAATCAAAAAAGAATTGGTTATATTCACTTTCACCTTCTTCTTCTTCCTCATTACCCCCCAAAACTCGTATAATTATTTCATCATCAAATACTAACATACCTTTACCATAATAAGGCGTATTAAGGTGAGGGGTTAATTTAATAATTATCTCATCCATCAAGACTTTTTTTTGACCCATTAACATCATATCCATTTGCATATAATTTTCTAATTTGCAAACTGTCAAGGTTTCTTTTTCGTGTATAATCGTAATATTAAAATATTTGGCCAATTCGGAATTTGAAGTATCTATCTGTATAGTTTTTATTATTGAACCCTGTGGTAATTTAATTTTAATTTCATCGTTAGAAATATAATTATTAATAGATACTTGTTTTATCAACAAATTAATACCTAATATTTAATTTAATTATCTGATACATAAAGATAATGCAAAGTCTTTAAGTATTAGTATGTAAATATTAAAAATATGTATTCAGTAGGGGATACGAAATATGGCTTGTGTTTCTTTCAAAATGAAGAATTGATTTCGTTTTGTGAGTATAATTCTGTTAGAGATGCAAAGGACCTTGTAAGGAAAAATAATTTAGACTATTTGATTTTTGGTTGTAAAGAGATTAGCGAAACCAAAAAATTGGTATGGTTGGTGGATAATAATATATCTGAAAATAATGATGATGCTAACTTATTATTCAAAATATATTCAGATTTATTTTCCTTCAATGATGCTTGGAAGAAACAAAATGTTTAATTGCAAAGAATTAAGTATCAAAATGAGAAGGATATAATATGCTTGCTAAAGAATATCAAAGAACAACCTTAGCATTAGCATCTTCTATGGTTATGGCTTCATTTTATTTCGTAGTCGGTGAATCAACTGTTCCAAAGGATTCTAATTGTAATTATTTAAGTCCTTGGACTACTGACCTTATGGCTTGGATATTTGGATTAGGGGTTTGCTATTATGGTTTTAAACATCAAGAACCTATATTAGTATTTTTAGGAGGTTCAGTAGCAACCCTCCATGTGGCTCAATTTTCAGCACATAAAGTATTGGAAAGAAAAAACTCTTGACCCTCAATCCAAGAGGTAGGGTGACGATTTCAAGTAGCCCCAAGTAGCAAGCGCACCGCCACCAACAATAGCGATAGCGGGTAATCTATCTGTTCCTTGTGAAGTAATCACTTTGAATCCACCAAGAAATGTTACTGCAAGTGCCGCAGTATATCCAATTCCCATTAGCGAAAGGAATCCTTCTTTTTCGTAGTATTTCTGTGGTAAGTCCATGAAAGACATGAGGCTAAATATTCCCTTTTACTATTTAAAGTTTTGGATTATTTTGGAGAAAAAACTCTTAACTCCCTCAAGAGGTAAGAGGATTGAAAACTAAAAGCAAGATTAATTAATCATTCTAAAGAATCTAAGATACCATCACCGTCATCATCCAAATCAAGGTAATCTTCTAAACCGTCATTATCGTGGTCAAATTGACCCGTCATATCATTACCATCATTGTTTTCAAACCAATCAGACAATCCATCATTATCATCATCTAAATCAGAAGCATCCCAGATGTTGTCATTGTCATGGTCATATCTATATGATGACCAAGCACCACCGATTTCATCAACATCAAGAATGTTATCATTATCATCATCAGTATCAATACCATCATTCAAACCGTCATTATCGTGGTCCCTCATAGCAGATGTTCCATTATCATAAAAGTCTTTGTAATTATCAATACCATCATTATCAATATCTAAATCAAACCTATCTTGAATGCCGTCATTATCATGGTCGTAAATGTTGGTGTCATCGTTTCCGTCATTAACTTCTTCTTCGTCATTAATTCCATCTCCGTC